>Ga0105348_1000149_pt1 | contig 51223 bp, 14 predicted proteins | sample EN8Hudsemesocosm_2_FD_83504 | JGI IMG/M metagenome (GOLD analysis project Ga0105348, IMG submission 83504) | Methane-oxidizing microbial communities from mesocosms in the Hudson Canyon - EN8C Hudson Canyon | ecosystem: Environmental > Aquatic > Marine > Cold seeps | place: Hudson Canyon... | reverse complement strand
ACCATTTCAATAATGATGTCCAAACGCTTTCGCTAGAAGATGTTAGTGGCGGCAGCTTTAAATTTCAGGTTGGGGATGACTCAAGTTTGCAAACGATTGCAATCGATTTCGATACTGACGTTGACGCTATGGCACAGGCAATTCAAGGTGCCCTAAATGATCTTGATGATGTGACCGTCGCTGTCTCGGCCGATGGTTTGGATGTTTGGCGCATTGCTTTTACTTCTCCCGCAGATATCGCGTTGTTGCGCATTGTTGAAAATACTCTAAGTGGCACAAATCCGCTTGCCGATGTGCAAGTCGCTACCGAGATCCTGTTTGATCTGGAAGCTGCTTATAGTCACTTGGTTGCCCTGTCGAACCAATTGAGTGGTCAGTCAAGTGATGATGATATTGCTGTAGCATTGGTTGAGACCACGCGTTTAGCGGCCTTCGATTCACTTAAGGTTGATCGGGATATTGTGGCCGCAAGTGACCGTCTTGCCGTGTTGGCACTCGATGGTGCATCGAGTAATACCGAAATCGCTGAAGCGCTTGCGGCTTTAGATTACGCGGATGAATTGGCTGAATTGACTTCAGCTCGTCAAGCTGTCTTTGATGCGGGCTCTGAATTCACGGATGCCGTGGCTTTGCTATCTCAGCTTGGATTCGATGAAACGGCAGCTCCAGAAGATATTGAGGCCTTATATGACACCTCTGAACTGGTCACTACTGCGAACGAAAATAAGGCGGTAATGCTCGACGCCGATGCCACGGAAGATGAGAAGACTGTCGCTCGGATTATTTTAGCGAGCCTTGGCATTACTGTTGATGAGAGCAGTGACCCTGCTGTGGTCTCGGATATCGCCGCAGCGCTCGACAGGACAGCCGAAATTAATGCAGCTAAGGCCGCACTGACCGAGGTCCAACTCGCAACACCCGAACTGCTTGAACAGGTTCAACTTCTGCAAGACTTAGGTTTGGATGCAAATTCTAGCAACTTCCAACTGGCCTTGGCTCTAGTTAGTGGCGAGACTTTGGAACCTTACACGGCAGACCGGGATCTGTTGAGCGCTTATCTGGAAGGTTCGATCAAAAATGAACTCGAAGCCTTGGAAGATATCGAGACTGCCGTGATCACCGGCGGCACGGGCACAGCTGCTAGCCCTTGGGTCATCGAATATACCTTGTCTGTGGGTGCTACGCCGGCTAGTCTGGCATCATCTGCTGAAAATGTGGTCTTTGGTGTACAGGCGCTTAATGGTGTGACTTACAGCCAGACCCTACACCTGACTGATAGCTTTAATATCAGCTTTGGAAACTCGACAGCGAGTACCGTGTTTTCGCTCAGCAATACAGATGCCGCCAATGAGCTTGGGGGCGTAATCGCCTCACTGAATACTGTCACCACGAGTAAAGTGAGCAGTGGTACCGGCAGTAGTGTTGACCCTTGGATGATTGAATATGTGATTTCCGGTGAGCCAGCAACCACAGCAAATCTTGAAGCAATTTTGCCAACGGCGATAGATAGCAATGCTCATGTTGGTACACAGGCCTTGGTAAGTTCGACTTATCGTCAGACCATTACCTTAAATAGCGCTTCTCCAGTTGATTTTGTATTGAAACTTGACGGCGAGAGTATTGGCAAGGCTGCGAGCCTTACTGATGCAACGTTGATCATTAGTTCCGCAAATGCGCGAACCGAACTCAAGCGCGCACTCGAGCAACTTTCTACCATCGGTTCGGTGCAAGTGACTGGAAACGGTGCACAGGCGGCGGATGATACCAGTTGGGAGATTGTTTACACGACGAGCGACTTTGGCGCATTGCCCGATTTGGGGCTGAACAGTACTGATCCAAATATTAGCATCGACTTAATTACACGACTTGATACAACCTACCGTCAGTCACTCTACCTAGATGACAGTTTCGACATTACCTTTGGCGATAATGCTGAAATTCAATTGGTCAACGACAAACTTGCGGTGATGAGTACGGCCGATGCCTTGGCGCGTATGCAGGCACAAAGTGCTGACCTTGACGAACTATCGACAGATGGCGACCTTGCAAGAGCACTTTTTGACAGTAATGCCATTGACAGTTATGAGGCGTATAAAGTTGATCGAGATATTTTGGCTCATTATGACTCGGTCAAGAGTATTGATCTTGAGTACACAGATTCGGTGCTGGACCTTAAGTTCGGGATGCAAAAAGCGGTACTGGGTGACTACGATGTCGCCTTTAATTTAGCCGACCTTCCAGAGTTAGGAGAATTACTCACGTCGAACGGTGTTGTCGATCTTGAGCTTGAGACTTCTGGGAAGGTTCATGTTGATGCCGAGGTTGGCTTTGATCTGAATTTTACATTTGACCTCAGTGACCTGAGCTCACCGTCACTGCTGATTTACGATGATAGTCAGGTTACCTTTAACCGCCTTAACGTTAATACTATCGAACCCATTGATGCGCGTGGCGCACTGTTGCTTGATGGCACCAAAGTGCTTGAGCTAGCCGTGAAAGGCGCCACCGTTGATGTCGACCTGACAGGTAGTGTTTCTCTGGTCGAAGACCCTGAAGATAATGCGCATTCTATCTCCGAGCTGATCTCGAATTCAGGGTTATGGAACGTTGACTTGCTCGGCACGATTGACGCTGATCTCCCGCTTTATTTTCCAACTGAAAGTATGCCAATAGGCGGTACAGAGTCAGACGTTAATGCAGATGGTACACCCGACAATGTACTACATGTCGATGGTGAGTTTCGTGGTCAGAATGATTACGATTTGAACTTCATTATACCGGAACTGTTCAGTTTTTCAGATTTGTTTGGCGCACTCAAAGATCCCAAAATACTGCTTAAAGGCTTGTCGGGCTTCTTCGACGGGATAACCACGATCGCTGATAGTCTCAGTACGGTTGAAATCCCACTGATTGGTGGCGATGCTTTTGATGACCTCGGAGATAGTCTACGGGATATTGAAAACTTTGTGATGGGCACAAAGTCAGAGGCTGACTTTGAATATTTCGTTGATGGCACACTTGATTTCTCGCATGACGTTTCCTATGGCAGCGGCCTTGGTGGTTGGTTGCAAGACGAAATACTGGCCGGGCACGATGATGTTTTCGAAGCGGTTCTCACTAAGATTCGTGAGGAACTGTGGAAAGGTTTAGGCGGCTTGAATGATGACTTGTTTTCATTTTTAGTACCTGTTCTTGGCGAAAATGATGAAATCTTATTCGATGCAAGTGGCAACATCCAGACGCGTAAACCGACTGAAGCAGACGATATTCGTCTGGTCATTGATGACAATGGTGCTTTAACGTTTAATTTAATGTTTGGTGGTTTGCTGGTTGGCGAAATTGTCGCTGAAGACCGTGTACTCACTGAAGACTTATGGTTAGAAGATGGCACTATGTTAGCCGCAGGCAGCACTGTGGTGGCAGGTACCCGACTCTCAGGACAGATTCCTCTAGATTTTAACGCCAGCATTCCGGGTGTGAGTCTCGACATTAACGCTGATCTGAATGCCAAAATCGATTACCTGATGGGGATTGGTTTAGGTATCTCAGGTGAGGTCGGTGTTTACCTTGATACCAGTGGTATTAATCAGGCGGGCGAAGAGCTGACGCTTGATATTGATGCGGGCTTAAGGCCTGGTTCTACGGCCGAAGGTTCGCTTGGCTTTCTAGCGATGACTTTTGAAGATGTAAACGAAACCGGTGGCAGTGGTATTCATGGCCATCTCGGTCTCGATATAACAGAATCCGGCAGCGATGATGGCAAGCTGGCAATTGGCGATACCCCGGTGTTTGTACTAAGTGCATCGGCAGTGGTTGATGTCGATATTAGAGCAGAAGTATCAACGACGGCGGGCGCATTTTTACCCAAAGTATTTACCGTAATTCATTATGATCAAGTGCTGGGTGAGGCAACCCTTTCAAGCGAAGGTGGTGCACAATTTTCAATCGGCTCACCCGAAGTCGAATTAGAAAATGTCTCCTTAGATGTCGGTAGTGTTTTCGATAGTTTCCTAGGCGACACTTTGAGCACCATCAACGATATCATTCAGCCCTTTAAACCGGTAGTTGATTTGTTAACCACCGAGTTAGATCTGGGTGTTACCCAATTTATGATGATCGATTTGGCCTATCTCAAATTGCCTGCAGCTGAAGTTGATATGGCTAAAAAGGTGCTGGAAATAATCGCCTCTACAATTGAGTTCCTAGACAAAATGGAACAAATGACCGATGCAGGCGTTATCAATTTTGGCACGTTCTTTTTGACTAGCTCTTCTGTTGAAAACCCTGATACACCAAGTTCTGAAGAAGATGTCGCAGGTGCGACTCGTGACGACTCTCAGTTGACGGCTCAAGAACGTGAAAACTTAGCTGGGCCAGCCGGTGCTGACGACGTTGCGCCGACTAATACTGCTAATTCAGGAAATACTAATACCAATGGAGGTAGAGAAAAACGTCCATTGCCGAGCGAGAAACGCTTTAGTATTCCTATTCTGGAAGACCCTGCCTCACTGCTTGACTTCATACTTGACCGAGGCCCGGTAGACCTTTTTTATTATGACCTTCCCGATCTGGATCTAGTGTTTGAATACTCTAAATCCTATCCGGTTTATCCCGGCATGAATGTGGGTTTCTTTGGCAACATCGCCGCAGCGACTAACTTTGATTTTGGTTTTGACACCACGGGCTTCAGTCAGTGGAAAGAGAAATGGAATATTGGAGAAGAAGATTTTGCGCTCGAAGATATCGGACTGATATTTAATGGGCTATATCTCGATGATCATGGTCTAGAAAATACTGCAGATGATTTGGCTGAAGTGACCTTGTCGGCAGCCGTTGGTGTATCTGCCAGTCTGGGTATTGGTGGTTTGGTCGAAGCTGGGGTTAAGGGGGGAATTGAGGCAATAATTGAGCTTGATTTAAACGACTTCCTGCTGATTGATGAGAACGATAATGCCGTCGGAGATGGCAAACTTTATGGTAACGAATTATTAGCCAGAATCGGTCAAGGCCCAGATTGCCTGTTTGATATGCAGGGCACGTTAGGTGTTTTCCTGGAAGCCTTTTTCTGGGTCGGAATAGACCTTGGCTTTAGTGAAATTACAATCTTCGAAGCCTCACAACGATTTGTTGATGAGATTATTGCGGAGTTTAATTACGAGTGTTCACATGACCGGCCTGACGATATCGCCGATCTGGACGATAGGGTTCTGACGCTAGATTATGTGGGAGGAGAAGCTGATGGACCGCAAAATTATTCGGTAGGCATTGATATTGCCGACGAAACGCTGACTCTCGCGGCAGTGGTAGAGCGTGGTTACATTGATCTTGATGTATTTACCGATGCGCAGATTAATACTTTAAAAAGCGAATTGACAACCCTGCGTGATACCTATTCGGGTCAAGAACTTATCGTGGTTTCGACAGGCGCAGTCGTCGAATTTTTTGTTGCCTCACAAGTTGATGAGCTGATCATCAAAGGCAGTGAAAATAATGACCGTTACAAGGTCGATGGATTGAATGGTCACATTGGAAAAATGACCATTAACGGACTTGGTGGTAATGATGTGATTGATGTGATCGCCGATACCATAGCTGGGAAACTCGACACTTTAATTATTGACGGTGACGGTGGTGCGGATATTATCTATGTTGATCCGAGTTTGCTTGGTGCGAAGGCTGCGGGTGCTTATAGTATTAAAGGTGGTACCGGTGATGACAGAATCAAACTTGCAGCGTCCAAGGATGATGATGCCTCCTTACCTGACTCTAATCAGCATGACTACACTGGTGTTTTCCTTGAAGGTGGAGATGGCGATGATGTGATCTTTGGCCATACAGGTACTGAGCGTGTTGATGGTGGTAGTGGCAATGATGTCATTATCACCTATGCCGGTAATGAATTTATTGTGGGTGGCCTTGGCGAAGACTTCATTGATGCCGGTTTCGGAGACGATCAAATCTGGGGTGATTTACAGAACGATGTTAGTAGTGGTGATAACGATAAACTCTATGGTGGTGACGGCGAAGATGAACTGCACGGTGGCGGCGGCGCCGACGCGATCCATGGCGGCAGTGAAGTTGACATAATTGAGGGTGACCTCGGTGACGATTTATTAGTCGGTGGTACTGGCAACGATCAATTATCTGGTGGTGCCAATGATGATACGGCGACCTGGGATGTCGGAGATGGTCAGGATACATTTACCGGAGGTAGCGGTACGGATCAAATTGCCATGCATGGCTTTGCTTTGGATGCGCAGGCTTTTTATGATGACCCTGAGCATTACGTTGTTGATGATGGCGAAGTAGATACCGTGCGCGTCAGTGCACTCGATACTTTGGATGAAAGTGGTAAGCGTCAAGCAAATGTTAGTTGGAATCATGGTGACCTTTCTGCAATTAACCTGTTGTTGAGTGATGTAGAAAGTTTAAAGTTGGATACCGGGCTTGGTCGCGATGATATCTTACTGCATGACCTGCAAGAGACAGCGATCGACGGAGTCAGTCTAAACAGCGGTGAAAGTCGGGGTATTGTTAACGAGACTCGCTATGCAAGAGATGAACATGGTTTGTCAGTCGGTCAGGAGTTTTATCTGACGGGTGAAGCTGGCGACATGGTCACACTTCAGGTCGGCCCTTATGGCAAGCTTAGTGAAGCCATCGAAATTACTGCTGATGCACAATCTACCTCGGTAAATATTCAGACTGAATTGCGTCGATTACTCGATAACAGTTTGATTGATGTCACCTTTGACCCAGAACTGGACGCCTACCGGGTGACAAACCTCGGTAATATAACCGATGGTTTGATCGTCGGTAATGCAGTGTTGTCACTTACGACGACGGCGACGCAGGAATTAACGCTAGCAGGCACGGCGGGTGAAGTGTTCCAGTTGCGTTTAGGTGCTGCCGGCGCGACAACGGGTGATATTACCTTGGCCGTCGACAGTGAAGGTGGCATTGATGCGGGTGCAACGGCGGTTGCTATTCAGTTGGAATTACGCAAAATAGATCAGCTGTCTCGGGTGGATGTGATTTTTGATACTGCCTCTAATGCCTATCAGATTTTGGGGCTGGGCCTTAATTCAGCACTAGAATTACTGCCGACTGGTTCAGATGTTACCTTAGATATGGCATTTGCTCAGACTATAGAATTAGATGCTCAACCAGGACAGGTATTTCAGCTTCAGCTCGGTGACGAAAGTAACGCTGAATCAACTGCCGATATAACGGTCGTCGGTGGTAGCAATGGACTTATCGATACCGCATTAACGGCTGCCGCTATTCAGACAGCATTGCAGAATCTGGATGGTTTCAATTCGCTAGAAGTTAACTACCTGAATGAAATATATCAGGTAACAGGCTTTACGGCAGCAAGTGCAGCACTTCAGCTGCAGACAAGCATAGATGCAAGCAATACGGCAGCGTCATCATTGACGAATCAAATATTGACACTTTCCGGTAGTGCTGAACAAGAGTTTCGCTTGCAGTTCGGCCCGGGTGGGCAGGTGTCAGAGTCGATCTTCTTGATCTCTGATGAAAGTGGTCAAAGCGTATTATTTGAGGCGGCTGACTTTATTGATCCTGCAGCCTTAGCAGCACAGTTAAGTGCTGAGCCAGAAGATTCAGATGCGGTATCGGTATTCATTTGGAGTGAGTTGTCAGACGCGCAACAATCAGTACTTTCCGATCCAACGTCAACAGCGCATGCACAAGCTTTGGCGGATGGTTTCAATGCGCTCATTACTGATACCTTTTATAACAAGGTAATGTTTGCAGGTGTCACACTTGATTCTAAAACAGTCGATCTGGTTTCGGCTGAGCGTGAAGGTGGGCAGCTGTATTATCAAAACCGTTTATTACTCGAAGCGGCCTATGATGGATTGGTCAATAAAGACCAGAACGGCGGTGTTGATCAGATCGAGACGGCAACGTCTATTCAAGAGGCATTACGCACACTCCTTGACTCCACTGACCTGGCCGTCACGCCTGATGAGCCAAGCGGAGGGTATCTGATCACTGGTTTGGATGGCTTGGTGCAGACACTTGAGGTGAATACCGATGACTTGAACACTGATGTTTCGGGTGACTCGCAGGTTAAGCGTTATATTTCGGTATCGGGTACAGCAGGCGAGCAATTCAGCTTATCAATGGGTCTGGGTGGCCTTGCAACGGATCTGATTAGTATTGGTGCTACAGAGCAGACAACTGCTGATGCGATCTCGTCAGCCTTGGTTGCCGGGCTAGGTGACTCATCTATTTCTGTGAGCTTTGATGCAAACATTGGCGCTTATGAGATTCAAGGCTTGAGCAATACCACTGCGATGTTCCAACTGAATGACGCCGCTTCAAGTGCTGGCGTGGTTATGGATGTTACACCAGCAAATGATCTCTTCAAAGTATTTAAAGTCGGTGCAGAAAATGCGGCAGATAGAGTCGTTATTGAAGGTGCCGATACGTCAGTGGGCGATGCGTTTCAGGTCAGCACAGTGCTGACACTCGGTGTTGATGGTAAGGCGGCTACGGCACTGCGTTATGAACAGCTTACTGGACTGCTCAGTGCAAGCGGGCAGAATTTGAATCATGTCACGATAGACGTTTTTGGTCTGGAGCAAGACGACTACATGCGACTGAATACGCTCGGTGGTCATGACAGTATTGAAGCCCTAGAAGTAAGAGATGCCGTTACTGCGAAACTACTGTTTGATGGCGGGGAGGGTGATGACACAATTATTGGTTCTAACCTCAAAGAACTTTCGGATATTATCATTGGTGGTGCGGGTTCTGATACGATAACGGGTGGGGCCGGTCATGATGAATTTTATGAATACACGGACCTTGATGAAGGCCTGAGACATGAGGCCGATGACGTCAATCTCCTCGACGACCTGAATATTAGTTCAGACATTGATACCTTGATTGAAACTCGGGATGCTGATTTCTGGCTTTCCAATGGTTCTTTAAGAATCGACGATACCGAGCTTTATGATCAGTTTGGAAATGAACAAGAATTCTTCGCTGATATTTTTGAGGCTGTTGAATTATATGGTCGTGCAAATGCCAATCGCTTTGAAGTATTTGATTGGTCTGATAGTGGTATTCTGGACGGATATAAAGGTGGCGACACTTATGTGCTGGAATTAGCTGAGGTATCTACAGGGCAGCAGTTTTTGGATATTCGTGATACCGGTGCTAGTGGCATCGATACGTTGACCTACCAAGGTAGTACCAGCAATGACACTATACAACTCGATACGGTGTATGACCCGAATAGTGATCCTGACAATACTTTCTCTGCCGCACGTTGGACCAATTTTGGTAATCATGGCGATGGTTTGCTTATCGCGCATTTCGATACCGACAGCAGTCAATATGCTGCCGCAGATACCGAGGATGAAGACGCGTTATTTACCATAACCGCTAGTGCACTTGATCAAGGCGAGAATTTTCAAGTTGTAAACTATGCCTCGATCGAAGAAGTAAGTCTGTTTGCTGGCGAAGGTAACGATAAGATTATCTCTGATAGTACCTCTGCCAAAATCGATGTCTTCGGTAATGCAGGTGACGATCAATTTTATATAGGTTCAGTTCTGGAAACAGAAGATGTGATGGTTGAAGGCCAGATTGTCACGATTGTTAAGGAAATTACTCAGGGCGCAGCCTTTAACGGCACGACTTACTACGGTGGTGATGATGACGACTACTTTGAGGTTAATCACAACCAGGCTGATATCAATTTGTTTGGTGATAATGGCGATGATACTTTTCTGATCAGAGCGCTGTTAACCATTAACGATGACGATGAATTGGTCGACATAGATTCATATACCGCTAATGTCAGTGGCACTTTTGGCGAGAATAGTGATCGTGGAAGCGACATTACCACAGACACGCGAGAGATCGATGTTGATTCTCTGGTCTACGTCGAGAACGCAAATGTATCGATTGATGGTGGGGCGGGCTTTGACTCAGTCAGTATTGTCGGCACAGTACTCAGCGACACCTTCTACGTTTATACCGAGATTGATCCGGACACGGGTTTGACCATACAGCGCATTTACGGTGCTGGCGTCAAACTGCAGAAATTAGTCAATATTGAAAGTTTACAACTGCTCACCGGGGGCGGAGACGATACGGTTTACCTCTACGGTACCGATCTGGGTGCTATTGGTGATTTTGTCGTTAAAGGCGGTTCGGGCAGTGATACCATAATTGTGGGCGGTGTTGAGCAAGAAATCGTACAGCGTTTCCCTCAAAATTCTGATCAGTTCTACTCAACGGTTGAAGGTTATGAAGTTGAAGCAGATAGTTTAGGTAAATATATTCAGGTAGGTGAAATTGATGGCATGCCGTTCTATGAGGTAATAGCCCTACCAAGGATCGTGCCTTTCACTGTTAATAATCCGGCCAGAACAACGCGTATTACTATGCCGGCTTCTTATGATATGTCTGCGTTTGTATCGCCAGTTATTATTGATGGTGGTGAAGGTTTGAATGATCAGGTTTTATTTAATCTGTATCAAGAACCGGGTCAGGAAGCATTCAGCTTTGATAGCAAAACACTGCTTAAAAAGAACGTTGATTTTGATCTGAGTGAAATATCTTTGGTCAGTAAATCGAGTGATGATTTGGCAACCGTACTGTTGGAAGCAACAGGCGAAGCCGGTGATGAAGCACGTGAACTGCTCTATGATGTAGTTAAAAACTACGTTCGCTTTAGTGACCGTTATTACCAGAGTGAGTTGTTACAATCACTTGCGGACCTGACTAACGCTAATACGAAGGTAGTCACTGTGCCTGAAGGCGCCAGTTTCTATGATATTCAAGCCACGCTTAAGTATGACGCAGACATCGATCGACAGCGCGTTTATACCGCGTTCGAACAACTAGAAACATTTGCGGCAGACTTCGACTTAGACATTACTTGGAAAGATATAGCTCACCCTGATCCTACGCGTGCGCAACGCGGCGAGTTATTACATGAGCTAGAACGTGTCACTTACAATGGCAATGAGATTGAGTTTGAAGCTCAACATCATGAGACCACCGTATTTGATGGGGCCGGCAAACAAATAATTAAGGATTTGACCTCCGTCAGTTTCAAAACAAGTGCTGGCTTAGTCGCAACTTTTAGTGCTGGTGCCGTATCTGGACCGATTGAGATCGTACGTGAAGACCCAATGGCAACCCTCGGTGATTATGGCGGAGATGATCGCTTTTATTATACCGGGATTGATTCGACAAGTATGAGTTTTGATCAGGAAGGCTCTCTAGGCTCGACGCTTTATATTAATAGCACAGAATTTAAGGGCCGAATTGATATTCAAGGTAGCCAAAGCGCCGATAAACTATTTATTGATGGCATTGGCGGTGAAGTTCTGGTGCATGCCGGTGATGGCGCGGATGAAATTACCGTGGGCTCACTTGCTGGGCTAGATGGTAGCGAGAATGGCGCGCTATTCCTCTTCGGTGAAGAGGGTGATGATGTCATTGTAATTGACGATACCGCAAGTCAATCTGGTCGAGATGTAACGATTGAGAAGCAGATCCTTGAACATTCAGTAGGGTTTGAACAGCTTAGCCGGATTACTGATGCTCTGGGGCTTCAGGACATTACAGCAGATGAAAATCTGTTGCTTGAAGAAAGGTTGCTAGAAGCTTCTATCCCTTATGGCGAAGCCGCAATGACTGTCAATGTGACGGATCTTGAGGCTTATCGCAATTATGCCGCAGACAACCTTTTAACTGAACTGGATAGTGTACTTTCTGGACTAGAGGACGAGCTCAATGCCAGTATTAATGATGCCGCCCAGCTGTTAAAGGATACCGATCAGGAACTACTGCAGAATCAGATAGAGCTCTATGTGCGTGGACGTTATTACGAAGACGCCAACGGATTTGCTCAAGATAAGACTGTCTCGGATGAAATTCTACGCTTGATGGAGGCAGCAGGCGTTAAAACACATCTACAGTATCGAGACTATGATTGGGGCTTATTTTCGGGTTGGACAGTCGACTGGGGCGATAGTAACGCGGTTTCCAGAGATTGGGGCTTGGTCGGTGGCTTGGCAGAGATAGAGAAGTTCTTTAGAGATCCGAATGGCACCTTCGATGACTATGATTTACCGGGCGTTAGTAGCACGGCTTATGCCCGCGGGTATTTGGCTCAGATTCAGAGCCTGCTGACGAGAGAGAGCCTCTATGACTTGGTTTATTCGGCCTACTATGCGCCTAGTAAACATGCGTTTTTAGGCGGCGGTAAGCTCGATAGCGATGAGCATATGAAACTGTTCTTGAAGCTTTCTGACGTGAATGATCGTGATAAGGTCTTGGCACTCGCCAGACTATTCGATGAAGTTAATAGCAACTACCGAGGTTCAAGTTCGATCTATCAAAATTTATTGCTTGATAGGGGCTTGAGTCAAACGCAGCTAAATGAGTTATATAACGGTTTTAAACCAAGTGATGATCCTGCATCTAATCCCGCTGATGGCGATAATATTCGTGGTTTCTCATGGGATAATGCCGGTGTTTTAAAGGCGACGATGATTGGTACAGTCGGCAGCTTTAATACGGCGGTTGACGCCGAATACCAGAAACTGACCACGGGCGTAGAGACCAAAGTTAATTATCTGGAAGGAGGCTTTACTAGTTATTACCAAAGCCAAATTACAAACCTTCTTAATACGGTACAGACGGCGATCACGGATAGCGATTTTAGTGCCGCTACTTTAGCGTCAATTACCAATTCAGCGAATACCCTGTTAGCGGAGTTAGACCCACGCAACATGACTGCAGGTATTGATACTAACCTGGCTGCAGAGGCTAAGTTCGTTAAAGCGCCAGTCTATACCACCTTGATTTCAAAAACCGGTAATGGCTTGGTTGACTTAATTAGTCGCTTAGCTGACTTTAGCGGTGACATTGCAACGGCGAATAATGCCTTTGACCAGGTTTCGGCTCAGCAGGGTAACACCGTCTTCAATGAGTTGGCAGAAACGTTTGAAGATACTGATTATGAGCAGGTGAGAGACGCCTACCAACAAGCCAATGTACTCATAGATGACTTTACTTTGTTTAATGCCCGTTATTTGGGTAACCCTGAATATCAGATCAAGTTCAAGTCACTGGGAGATTTTGCTCAGATAAGCAGTATTGATGTGAGCATATCAACCATCACTGATGGTAGTGATGATGTATATGAACAGCAATTGCTCAGCCCATTAAGCTATGCAGGAAGTTTTGTTCTGAGTATTACCGACCCTACTGATAGCAGTAATACACTAACCACTGAAACGATCACACTTAATGGCACTGCAGCACAGAATGCGGCCTTGATCGAGCTCGAATTGAACAAGCTATTGGGCGCAGGCGCGGTGACGGTAGAATCCAAATCTGAGGGGGTAAGCTTACCTACCGAACTGGCCCAGTCTCTTGTGAACATCAAGCGACTTGAACGAGATGCGAACCGCTTTGAAGCTTTTGTTGATAATTTATACAACAAGGCTTTCGATTTTGATGTGTTTAAAACATCATTCCTTAAAGCGCAAACAGATATTGCTGAATTTGGTAATGAGCATCCAGAGTATTTAGAAGATATATTGGCTGGGTCTCGTGCGGGTGCACAGGGGGATTCTTTACAACAGGACGGTCAGGACATTGCTCAGCCGGTGGCGATCAACCGCATTGAATATGATCTGTTTAATGCCGCACTTCAGGAAGCGAAAAGCGAATTGCCGGGACTGATCACCCAGCTCGTGGGTGAATATACCAAGACCGTTAACTTCTGGTGGTTTAGTCGGGTAGTGACGCTGGACTGGACTGTAGATGCACGTTACACCCAACAAATAGCTTTAATTGCGTCGTTGACAGAGAAAGTGGCAGCAGCCGGTCGTTATGCTGATGCGGCTGAAGGTCAACAAACTCAACTTGAGTCACAACAAGCCGGTTATGAGTCCAGTGAACAGGCCGCAAATGCTAGTGCCGCAGTAAACCGTGATATCTATGAAGGCTTGAAAGATCAGATTAATGCCCAATACGCGCTGCTTCAGGAGCTTAGTCGTTTTGCGATTGATGTACTTAAAGTTACGCGTGAAGGTCAGGAGGGGGCTAGCTTCGTTGATACGGGTAGCTTGATCTCCGAACTGATCACCTTCAATGATACCTATACCTTGAAAGGAGGCGATGAGGTACCGCTGAATGTAGCCCCGAGTTCTACCTTTGAATTCAACAGCAGCTCTGTAGCGGCGGGCAACGTGACTGAAGGTGACACTGATCCAGACAGTCGAATTGTTAGCTTACAGGCGGGCGCGGGTAATCTTCAGGTGGGGGCGATCTGGACGCTGGAAAATGATGGCGAGATAATCTCAAACTACACTATTCCTGCGCGTGACCCTGCCGTTCTTATGGATACCCTTGAAAGCATCGCACAAAAGCTAGTCGATAATCTTCAGTCTAATACCGGCTATAGTATGACAGCGGAAAATGGCAGTATCCATATTAGTGGCTCTGCGACGCCTTTCAGTGGCAATGTGCTGGTGCAGAAAAGCGTTAGCGATAGTTCCGTTATTAAGAAAGAAAGTCGTATTGATTCTGTTTATGTAACGTCTATTCTTGGCGTTGGCTCAAGTGATATCCATATTGCATACGACGATGCGGCTAATATAAATCTGCTGATGGGCGACTTGGATGATGCTCTTAAAGTGCGAGACACTTTGGGCCGTGCTGAAGGTAGTTTAAATGTACATGGCGGTGGTGGTGATGACACTATTAACGTTGGTTCTGACACGACGACATTGGGAGATGAAACCGGTACGGTTAATAACATTATCTCCGCCTTATCAATCGATGGTGGCTCAGGTAGCAACGATGTCGTTAATATCGATGATGGCGGTGATACTTCGAGTAATTCAGGGCAGCTTACCGATGAGAGTCTAAGTGGCTTCAGTGGTGGAGACATCACTTATCAAAACCTGGATCATTTAAATATTAAGCTCGGTAGTGGTGAAAATTCCTTGGTGATTCCTTCAACGCACACCGGTACTGAGACTCTTGTTACTGGTGGCGATGGCAACAGCGCTTATGATATTGGCGGTGCTTCCGGTCTTACCGAGCGGATTCAGGGTAGCTTGGAAGTGGTTGCTGGGGCAGGTAACGACAGCCTGAGTTTCAACAACAGTGGCGATACACTAGACCGCTCTGGTAGCTTGAGTGAAAGCACGATCAATGGTTTCGGTATGGTTGAAGCTGGCGTCAACTATAGCAATTTTGAAAATTTTGAGATGTTACTGGGACAAGGTAAGGATCAGCTTCATATTGCGAGTACTATCTCGGGACTAAATAGTATCAATACCGGCGATCAAAACGATATTATCAATATCGAAATGATTAATGGCAATACTGAAATATCGGGTGAACTTGGCGATGACATTTTTCGGGTTAATTACGATGTAAATGGTGAGCAAACCTTTGCTAATGGTATTAACGGCATTCTTGATTTGCATGGCATGTATGGTTCTGACCTTTACCAGCTTGGTCTGTCCGGATTGGGTTCCAGCTTGATCAATGTTGAAGATCAACCGAATCCTGACGCAGGTTATATAGGTTCAGGGATTGATACCTTGAAAGTTTACGGCACTGAAGAAGAAGACTTCTTTATGTTCAGGCCGGGAATGGTGGCAGGGATAGAAGTTGATGAAAATCGACAACCGATTGAGAACGGCGATGTCGAACGCGTTAACTATGATGACCAGATAGCCAGCTTTAATATTTTTGGTCGTGATGGCGATGATACGTTTGTGTTTGACGACACTAACTCTATTGTCACCGCTTGGGGGGGCGCCGGTAATGACAATTTCCAGGTTGGTCAGGTGTATAAATCTCCTCGTGATGAAGACGCCGGTCTTGTTGAAGCCGACACCTTTGAAACAACCCAAATTACTCAGGGTTTCCTGAGTAATGGTATTAGTGAAGCAGCCAGCCTTTATGGCGGAATAGGCGAAGATAGCTTTACGGTTTACAGTAATAAATCTGACTTGTCACTGTTTGGTCAGGAAGATAATGATAGCTTCCTGGTTCGTTCTTTTGTTCGTATTGATCCGGAGAATCCTGAAGCACCGTATACCAATATTAACGGCGGTCAGGGTGCTGATTTCATTAACTACACAGTCAATTCGCCTGTCAGGCTTGAAGGCGGAGATGGTTTAGATACCCTGACGGTTGTGGGTACTGAATTTGGCGATGACTTCGTGGTGACGGCAGAAGGAGTTTTCGGTGGAGGTTTGTATGTTACTTACAATGGAATCGAAAAAGTGGTCTTGGATGCACTCGAGGGTAACGATACCTTCTTTGTTGACAGTACCAGTGAATATGTCGATGTCGAAATAATTGGTGGCCTTGGCAGTGATACTTTCAACGTTGCCGGAGGTACTGATGAAGGCGAACCTATTACCGTGGTCAGTAATGATCTGCTAGGCCACAGCGGTTTGATTAATAATAGTGTGAGTAGTGACGGTAGTCTCTATACCGATGTGCCTTTACAGGGCTTAACGGTAAATGTTGCCGATAATGACGAAGCAGCAATTGTCATCATGTCTGTAGCGTCTTCGTTGAGAGTCTATGAAGATGATGAAATTGTAGGTGTTAAGTATTCTGTCGTTTTAACGCGGCCACCTAAAAATACCGTGCAGCTTACTGCTACGCCAACAGAGCCGAATGAGGATGACTTGGCGGAGGGCGCACAGGGAATTACTTTGAATGGTGATCCCAAAGGTACGATTTTGTTGTTTGATCGTACTAACTGGTATCAAGCGCAGGAAATTACCGTACGGGCACTGGCCGATGACTTTAAAGAAGGGGCACGTTTTTACGATATTCAGCATAGTGTCACTGAAGGTGTTTTCCAGAACGATGGTGATGACTACGATAATCTAGCGGTGAGCAAAGTATCAGTAGAAGTGATTGATAATGACAGTCCATTTGTGGTGATTACCCAGACAGACAACAACACTTTAGTAACGGAAGCCGCAGAGGTTGCTAACCAGGATAGCTACACGATTTCCTTGAGCCAGGTGCCGGATGATGTCGATGAGATAATCACTATCGATGTACATACAGATAGTCAGCTTGATGCGATAGAACCGTTTATCTTGGATCAGTCTAATAATTGGTCATATGAAGTGACCTTACAAGCGGCCACTGACTTTATTACTGAAGGTACTCATTTTTCTCGTATTACGCATACACTAACCAGTAGCAACGTGGATAGTATTTATCAGGGGGCGGAAGTTGCTTATATCGATGTCACAATAAAGGACGACCTCGCAGGTATTTTAATAACTGAGACAGGCGGAGGCACTCAAGTGACTGAAGTCACCACTGAAGTGACTTTGGGCTTTGGTCAGGTTATAGAAACCAATACTGAGACAGATAGTTTTAGGGCTAATTTTGGTACCGATAAAGTAAACGAAATAAGCGGTAATGATTCGCTTGAAGACGCGCAGGATCTTGAAGAAGGTCGTTGGAGTACGAGTCTGAATGGCGATATTCTAAATTCGGAAGGGCGAGCTCACCTGACGATAGATGGCACCGGCGATAACAGTAATGACTATTACACCTTTTCATTGGCAGGTGAGGTAGATGCTTCTGGAAATCTACTCCAAAACGTGGCGGCGACCTTCGATATAGATCATGGCTTCGATATTATTAATAACCGCTTTGACACCGTTTGGTGGGCAAGTAAGTTACGTATTCTCAATTTCGATGAAGGTTTGGATAAGTGGGTCTCAATTGACTCCGATGCATATAGTAACCCATTAAATGAGGGCGGCTCAGGTAGTACTACTTGGTATGATGCCTTCCTTAGTGTCAGTCTGAGTAAACCGGGTAAATATGCGATTGAGGTTTCTGATGCCTGGAATAGCAATGGCGTCCCCATCGGCGCTGACTATCAGTTACACGTTTCCGTCGACGGTCATGCTACCAGTGACTTTATCTTTAAACCGAGTCCTTTCTTTGAAACTGAAGTAGAAGTTAATGATGTTGATGGAGCAGCTAACTGGTTTAATTTTGATGATACCACGATCGGCAATATCGACCAGGGTGGGTCAATCAGCTCGTCTACGCCATATATCAGCATTAATGCGAGCGGAAACAATACCTGGGATGAGTTTTCGTTTGTGATTACGGATGAGATGGTTGATCCAACGGTTCATGACGTAGAGCCTGGTTATACGCAAACGGCAGGCAGTTTCTATACCTCGGCTCAGCTTGAACTTGAGGGTACGACCGAGGTCGGTGATGAATGGTTTATCACTATTAATGGTGAAAGCTATGAGTTTGTTGCGACAGATACCTTACTGAGCACAGTGGCAACGGGTTTGGTTGAGAAAATAAACGCTGACTCGGGGATATTGGCAACTTATTCTGCACTACCTTCCGGCAACTTCATTACCTTGACTGATGAGCATGGCTTCCGCTTGGGAGACGGGGCTAATAACCTTAGCCGAGTGGTACAAAAAGTAGCTTCGGCGGCAACCGTATCTCGTTCGAATGAGACGACTGATAATATCTTGTTTGATACAGCAAGTGTGCAACTCAGCGGCACTGTTGGCGAATCCGAAGAATGGATTCTATTGATCAATAATGTCGAACATAGCTACAGTACCGGCAGTCAAAACCTTGACTTGTTAACCGTTGCCGATGAATTGGCAGCAAAAGTGAACAGTGATTTGGGCAGTAATGTGGCAATTTCTGATGGTGTGGATACCATCAGACTAGATCTTCCTGCTGGCTTTAATCTTGAATTTATTCTACGTGGTGATAGCCCAGAGGGTATTGCTACCTTGTCAGGCACGGCACAGGATCAAGCTGCGACCAATGGCCTGATTGATTGGCAGCAAGCGACTATTGAACTGGAAGGTTCGCCAAAGCAGGGAGAAATTTGGCGTATCGATTTAAATGGCAGTAGCGCCCCAAGTGCCGTCACATCTGAGGTATCACTAGGTGATAGCTTGGCTGATATTGCACAAGACTTGGCGGATAAAATTGATGATTTATCGGGTTACTCAGCGGACTACAATATCACGACTGCTGGTGAAATTACGATTAACCGAAATGGCTCAAATAGCTTTACAGTAACCACTGGAATCACTGCGGCACTCGTAGCAGGAACAGTGGAGCTTGATAGCTTGTCTGGAACCGCTGTACTTTATTCCGTTGCAGAACTTGCTTTAAGCTCAAGCGATGTATTGAAGGGTGAAATCTGGACTGTCGAGATTAATGGCTCGCCCTTTACTGGCAGCGCAAGCTCAACGTCAGGGGATCCTGATCAGGTTGGTGCGGCGCTGGCAACTGATATTACGACAAACTCAAGTGATAACTACACGGCAGCATATCTTAATGGCGTTCTGACTATTAGTCTTGGAACAGCTGCCAGCGGTAATAATATTAATGACTTCAGTATTAATATGCTCCCAATACAGCCTGGCACTGATGGCAGTGTTATTCCGTCGGCAGATTCAGCTACACGTATCAGTGCCTCTTCGGCTGTAACTATTGCTCTTGGTGCAGACGTTGCTGCAGTGGATGATGGTGATAGTTGGACGGTTTACCTGAATGGTGTTGCGTATACATACACAGCAACGGCTGCCGATGGGTTTGCGCGAACTTTACCCGGTGTGATCGAAGGCCTTGTGGCGGCTATCAATGGTCAGGATGGTTATAGTGCATCAATCAACAGTGGAGTAAGCAGCAGTATCGATATTAGCCATGCCACTGCTTTTGTGGCTGATGTGGATACGAACGATAACGGTACAGACAATACTTACACAGAAGCAACTACCAGCACTTCAAGCGTGAATAATTGGGATACCTACACTCTGGTGTTAGAGGGCAGTGCTCGAGTGGGTGAAACCTGGTCAATAGTGGTTGATAATGTTTCTCAGGATATTCTCGTGGGTACCGATACGGCCAATACAAACTTGAATTCTATTGGTAATGCTTTTGAAACGAAACTTGATCTGTTGGGGTATAGCAGCACTTATACTGCTGCAGATCATTCGCTTGAAATACGTAAACTGGTTGCTGGCAACCCAGTAGCGATCTCGTTGAATGCGGCGCAATTCAATATTACTAGCACCGCGGCGACGGGAAGTGCCGTGACACAGCTGAGCGTTAATACCGAGGTAAGTAAGTGGGCTGTGGCTAATGTCGATCTTTCTGGGGCTGTGGTTGACGGTGAAATTTGGGCATTGGAATTAAACGGTCAAACAGACTTATTTGATTTCACTGCTCTGGTTGATGCTGATAATCCTGATGCTATTGGTGCGGCATTGGAAACGGCTATCGATGTTGATAGTAATTTCCAAGCAAGCTACAACAGTACCACTGAGCGCTTGCTCATTGAGCTAACAGCGAGCGCAAACATCTCAGAGTTTAGTCTGGTACCGCAGGCCATTATTCCGGCTAGTGTTGAATCTTCACAAATCACATCAGGAATCGCGCAATCCAGCTGGGATTATCAAATCGAAATGATGGGTGTGGATGATTTTGATAAGGGCGACGTTTGGAATATTTATCTAGACGGCCAAATTGATGCTGAGTATAGCTATGAGCTTGATACGAACGAAGACCTAACCAACATCGCAGATCAGTTAGTCGCCGATGATATGGACACTGATCTGGGAGCCACGGTGAGTACAGTTGATGGTATCTTTATTAACTTTAGTAGCTCTGATGTCATTGATATCACTCAAGTAGAGCAGCTTAGAAAAACCGCGGCGGCACTTGATAGCAATCCTGAATCAACGGTGTCTGATAATAACCTGCACTATGATGAGGCTACGATTTCAATAACGACTCCGGTAGGTGTCAGCAAAATTGGCGACAGTACATGGTCTGTCGTGATCCGTGGTGTTGAATATAGTTATGACTACAGTGAGCCTGATCGCAAGGGTAACAGTACGCATGCTGCCGACAATGTGCTTGAAACGATTGCAGCAGGATTAGCAGCTGAAATTAACACTAATAATCAGAACACTGGTTTTGTCGCAAGCAATAACAGCTCCAACCAAATTAAGTTAACAAGTCTGACCGGTGCGGCTATCGACGTTAACAAAGGTGGCGGGGTTGTAAATGCTCTGTTTGACATTGACTATGGCGATATTGTCTTTGGTGGCGTTACCGGTAATATTCTTAGTGGCAACTTTGACTACTTTTACCGTAGCCTCTATTTAGAAGTACTTGATAGTGACGGTAATGTGCTTGGTCAACAAGGCCTTGAAGCTCGCAGTGAATTATATAATGGTTTAAATAAACCTGATCTTGGCAGTATCAATACCAAAGACCCTTTCTTGAATTGGAGCTTTGATCAGGCGGGTACGTATAGTGTCCGCGTGGGTTCTTTTGATGACTATGCGCTTAGTAACAATAAGGATGCCGTAAATAATATTGGCGTACCTTATGGCATGAATTACCAACTGAATATTTCTTTAGATGGTCATGACGTGAGTAGTAAAGCCATTGACGTGAAAAACATGCTGGTTCGGGTAATCGCCGGTGCCGGAGAAGGGCTTGAATCAGTAATTACCGCGTATGATGCTGACACAAAAGCATTTACTCATGCGGGGTGGGGGATTGGTGTTGTTGATAATACCAGTCGCTTCGAGATTGTTTATGATATTCCATCCGAGTTTGCCTTAGATTATTCGGAACAGACTGACAGCTATGAGGTGGTACTCACCAAAACGCCCGCTGAGGGAGAAACTGTCAGGGTCGACGTGACCCCGCAAGCTACTCGTACCTATGATGCTAATCTGGCTTTCTCTGGTGAAAATGATGTTAACCGTTACACCGCGGCAGACATCCTCTTAGCGGGTGATATCAATGAAGAAGACAAATGGTCAGTCATTCTCAATGGCTTTGCCTTCGCTTATGAAGCGACCGAGACTACCGATTTCAATGAAATGGGCCTTGCACTTCGCGATGAGATAAATACTACAGGCAATTATCTCGCAAGCTTTAATGACACGACCTCAGTGTTAAGTCTTGCTCTTAACCCAGACTCACCGTTGGAGGCTTTCACCCTTAAGACGACAACACCTGCAGCAGGACGCTTAACCGTTAATAACGTGACTATTTTTGCTGTCGATCAAGTCGAGGTGGGTGCGCCGAATGTCGATCTTGTATTCACCGGAACGCCAGTTGTGGGAGAAACTTGGGTGCTTGACCTGCATGAAAATGATGACCCATATACTTATCAAATCGTTGGTGGCGAAACAGTAGAAGATCTCGCAGTTGTTTTTGAAAATGCTATTAACGCACGTAATATAACTAACAGTCTAGGTTACTCGCTTACTCGTTCAGGAAACATGCTAACGGTACAGAGTGATATTAATATCCATCTCAGCCTAGCCATTGAAAACCTTGCCGGTAATGGTGCACTCAGTGCCCGAGCTTATCTTGAATTTACCTCGCTTGACTGGGATACGGCGCAAGAAGTGACTGTCTTTGCGACGGATGATAATGTGATCGATGGAGGTGATTCTAAGGTGTTTGCCAGTATCGATGAACGTATTAATCGTATTCGTGGTCCACTTACCATTGATGGTGGTCTACGAGCTTCTCAAGATATATACCTGAATAATCCCTTTACCTTACCAGATGAAACGAATTGGAAAACGATGAATGGCTTGGTAACTAGTGCAACAACTGTAAATGGCAAAGCCACATTGACGGATAGTGATATCAGCTACTTTGATGCGGTTGATGGTCAGAAAGTTGGCTTTGATCAGCGTATGAATGCATCACCCTATAGCTTTACCATATTAACTGGTGACGCCCGTGGCACAGTGATGGAAGTTGATTCTGTCGTAGGAACAACAGTGACCTTTATGACCGACTGGCCAGATGGTTTTGCGCCAGAGTCCGGTGATGAATACGCCTATGACCCCGTTAACCTGAATGTTACCGTGATTGAAAGTGATCAGGTAGATAACCTGAATATCTTCAATGCGAGTAGTCCTGTTAATGATCAAGGAGTATTAACCGAGGATAGCCTGACAGGGTTAGGCATGGGTGGTGACATTACTATCAGTGGTGTTGAAGTGCCGGGTGGCATACGTTATTACAATCTGGAGAATCTGAATCTTGAACTTGGCCAAGGAAATGATGTTCTAGAAATTGAATCGACGCATTTGGGTAACACCATGATTACCAGTGCAGATGGAGAGGACCGAATAGATGTCAGAACGGTGGCGGGCCATACGGTGATCGATACCGGAGAGCAAGTTGATATCATTAATGTTGGTAGTCATGATCAACAGGTGGACCAAATCATGGCCTTACTCACTCTTATTGGTGGTGAGGGTGATGACATACTGAATGTGATTGATAGCGGTGATCAGAATAATAATCAGGGTAACCTGACAGCTGATGCTATCACGGGGCTTGATATGCCCACGGTGAGGGAAGCACAACAATTGTATGTGCGTGCGGCCGGAGGTACTTATCAACTTAGAATTAATGATCTGGGCATAGGGAGTGGCTTATTGGATAGTGCGAATGTTACTCGTCATGAGAGTTATGCGCTTGTTTCACTGTCATACGATATGAGTGCCACTGACATGCAGCTGCGACTGGAAGAGCTTTATGGTGTAGCAGATATTCAGGTGACCCGCTCAGACCTGTATTACACTATTACCTTTGCGGGTGATAACTCCGGTTTGGATTTTGCTGAGTTGGTTTGGAATGAAACACGCGAAACAACAGGGTTGATTCCAGCAGTTGATGAGTCTGTTGATGTCCGGGTAGAAACATTGCGTAATGGCACAACTTCACCGGTATTAGGTAACTTCCAGGTTCTGACCTTGAATGCGACAGAGGGCAGCTTTGTACTGAGTTTACTTGGACAGAATACGGCCGCGATAGCTTATAATGCCAGTGCGGAAGAAATTGTTGATGCCTTGCAGCCTATCCTCAATCCGAATAATACCGATAGCGCTAAACCCTATACCCGTAATGTCTCCGTGATCAAACTGGCTGAACGCTACTTGATTCAGTTCCAAGGTGAACATCAAGCTATCGAGCTAAGCGCCGAAGATATTAATACTTCGGACTTAACAGGTACTGCAAGTATAGAAACACGCCTGCAAGGGATTAACTATTATGATATTGAAACGCTGAATATCAATCTGGGTGAAGGCAATGATGACTTTAATATCCAGTCAACAAATGCCGACGTCACAACTAACCTGTATACCGGTGTCGGTGCGGATGCCGTTTATGTGGCGTCTGATGCGATCTCTGATTTCACCTTGTCACAGAGTGCTCATGGTACTTTGGACGGTATTAATGGTGAGCTGAATATTGATGCGGGTGGTGACAATAATGCGCTTTATATTAGTGACTTCGATAGCCTTAACGAAGATACCTCGGTACTGATTACTGATAATAGTATTAGTGGTCTGTCAGTAGGGGTGATCAATTACACCGCCACTAACGGTAACTTCGATAACGATTTTGTTATCTGGGCAGGTCAGGGTAGTGATGTTATAGACGTCACATCTGTTTATGAACAAGGTGTGTCGATCACAACATTGTTTACCAATGAAGGTCACGATAGGGTCACTGTTAGCGCCGTTGATGACTTATTAAATCCGAATCATATACCGCTTGAATTACTGCAACGACGATTAGATATCTTTAGTCAATCTGGCATGGATACCATTAATGCCAGCACAGCCAGTTTGGCGGTTCGTGTCGATGGCGGTGACGATAAAGACTTTATTACCGGCGGTTTAGGTGATGATGTCTTGTTGGGTAACGCAGGTGATGACGAAATATCAGGGCGCCAAGGTGAAGACTATATTGATGGTCAAGCAGACCATGACACTATTTTTGGTGATCAGGGTGACGACCAACTTTTCGGTGGTGAGGGTAACGATTTAATTCGTGGACTGAGCGGCAATGACCATATCAATGGTGGTTTAGGACATGACATCCTATTTGGCGAAGATGGTGAGGTTGTCGATGCTAACGGCGTAAGAATGTTGGCGGAGGAGCTGCGTGATATTACTGGCATGATACAGATCGCCAGGATTTCATCGGTTTCCGGAAGCACTGATGATGACGTATTAACCGACATGTTTGGCAATAATATCGTGATGGCAGGTTTAGGGGATGACCGTGTTTTCACCGGAGACGGTGATGACTGGATATTTGGTGATACAGGCGAAATACAATTCGAAGCAGGTCTAGTGAGTACTATGCGTACAAACAATGATGGCTCGGGCGATGATTATATTGAGTCCGGTGCTGGCGATGATATCGTGTTTGGTGGCTTAGGACATGACACTATTTATAGTGAGCGCGATAATGACATCGTTATTGCCGATACCGGAAGTATCGAGAAAAATACTTCGGCTAATCTTATTTCGTTGATCAAAAATGACCTTGACCCGATACTCGGCGGCAATGATATCGTCTATCTAGGTGAGGGTAATGATGTTGCTCTTGGTGGCGCAGGTCTAGATTCTATTTATGGCGAAGAAGGTAAAGATGCCTTATTTGGAGACTTTGTAGAGATCAAAGAGTTCAGTGACGGCATGAGAGATATACAATCCATTCTGCCCACATTTGGCGCAAATGATCTACTTGATGGCGGCGCAGGTTTTGATATGCTCGTGGGTGGTCATGGTTATGATGAGTTTAATGGTAGCTTGACCGAAGATATCATTGTAGGTAACTATGCCCGTATTCAGGATGCAGCTGACTTTCGTTCTTTATTAGTTGTGTCGGACCCAACAGGCCGTGAAATTATTTCGGCCAGCATGTTTGATATTTACCGTACTGATGAGTCTATCTTCTTTTTAGATGATGGTCAGCAAACGATACTCTTCTCAGATGAAGGTTATTCTGAAGAGGTTCCCTTGCGTACTGATACCGCATTGCGTTTAACGCCATTGCTTAACGGAGAAGAATTGTCACGATTATCAGACAGTGAACTGAAAGATTTCTTGCGTAACTTGCCTTTGATTCAGAAGACGCATCGTTCTGCTCCGCAGCCAAATAATGCGCCGAAAGCTCCGGGCGAAAACTTGGATGAATCTTTCGATCTGGCGTATGAGAGTTATGCCTACTCCGCACTGGCCGCTGTCGATAGAGCAATATTTAGAGCGGATGAAGAGCATGATTCTTTGCAAGCGAATAACAAGCTCGCATCGACGGACATGGAGGCAGAAGATACAGCAATCTATGTTGATGAACCGCAATCGATGGTGGACGGATTATCCGGCACTTTAGCTGCCAGTTTGATGTTTGTCGCGAATGCCGGTCGTAAACGTGGCTGGAATACCGTTCGACTAAGCAGTGAAGAAAGTCAGATTCAAGGGGACTTGAATGACTTACGTAAACAGCAAGACAGTCAACAGTTTACGATCTGGGAAAAGCCAGACGGAACGAGCGAACAATAATTAAAGTACTAATAAACTAAGAGGATTAGACATGACAGAAGAAGCAAGTAAAAAGAAAAGCACAGGGCCGACTATTCGTTGGGATGACAGTAAAATGCGTAGTGCTTATGCAAATGTATGTAATGTTTCAAGTACGCGAGAAGAAATGACCTTATTATTTGGCACTAACCAAGCGTGGCGCGCAGGTCAAAAAGAAGTCGGCATAGAATTAACAGATCGCATTATAGTCAGCCCTTTTGCAGCGAAACGTTTGTCTGTGTTATTGAATAGCGTGGTTGCAGAATATGAAAACCGTTTTGGTCCGTTGGATGAAGTAACGAGCAAATAGCTAGATAGATGATATGAAAGCCCTAACGTTTCGGTGTGTCATGGCACAGCGAAGCGTTTTTTTATGTAATAAAGGTGTAGTTACATGAGTGAGACAAGCGTCCACTTACCGGATTCGGTCAAACAGATTGACTCTTTATTGGATACCGGGAATGAAAACTGGCACGTTAACTGGTTAGCATGGTTGTGCAGTCAGATACCGAATGTTAGTGCGGCCTTGGTGGTCACCGACGAATCCTTGACCGGGCAATTTCATGCTATGGCGGTCTGGCCCTCAGATGACAGTCAGGACAAGTTGCTACAGGATGCCGCGGAAGAAACCCTGAAAAAGAAACAAGCTCTAATAACACCATTGGATGATGGCAAGCATCATATTGGTAGCTATCCGATTTTTATCGATGACACATTACGTGCGGTAATTTCCCTGCAATTTGTTGCCGAAGACGAAGCCTCCTTGCACAAAATTCTCGCGGTGATTGAATATTGCTCTGGCTGGTTAGAACTCCGCTTAGGTAGAAATCTGTTAGGCAGTTTGGCGCGACAGACTCAACGTCAGCATATTGTTATCGACAGTGTTGCTTATGTTCTAGGAGAACCTGATTTTGATCATGCCGCGCTACGCTTCGTTAACCTGTTGGGACGACACTTACAGGCAGAAAGAGTGGTGTTGGGCTTTGTTAAATCTATGGAACTTGTGATTCATTCAGAATCTGATAGCAGCGGCCACAGTAAAAAGCATGAGCTAGTTAAGCTTACGACACAAGCAATGCAAGAAGGTGTTGACCAGCAAGAGGCGATAATTTGGCCATCTCAAAAAGAACATAACAGGGTGACGGTCGCGCATCGTAAGCTCGCAGAAGCAGAAAGTCAGCGCTCGTTGATGACGATTCCTTTGGTGGACAAAGAACTCTGTTATGGGGCGGTATTATTTGACCGCTCTCCGGAGCAACCTTTTACGCAAGAAGAGCAAGTAACGGCCGAGGCACTGGCTAATTTTGTTGGTGTGGCGCTGGAAGAAAAACGACAGTCAAACCTTCCACTTTATGGTCACCTGCATCGCAGTATTAAAAATCAGCTAAGTAATCTAATGGGGCCGGGGTATCTTGTACGAAAAATTGTTTTACTTTGCCTCATTACGCTGACTGTCTTTTTTAGTTTAATGTCGGGCTCTTATAATATCGGGGCTGATACCGTTATAGAAGGGGCAGAATTACGTTCAATCGTTGTTCCCTTCGATAGTTATTTACAGCGTGCGAACTTGAGAGCGGGGGACAGTGTTAAACAGGGCGGTTTATTAGCCGAGTTGGATACCCGCCAACTTCGCTTGCAACGTATTAGTTGGATAAGCCAGCAAGCTACCGCTAGGCGCCAGTATGAAGATGCGCTTGCCAAGCAAGAACGCAGTAAGGTGCAAATAAGTAATGCCCAGATGGAGCGCGCTCAGGCTGAAATTGAGTTACTCGATTACCAGATAGCTCTGGCTCTGATGCGGTCTCCTTTTGATGCATTGATTGTGTCTGGAGATCTTAATCAGCGGATCGGTTCGCTTGTTCGTCAAGGGGATGTACTATTTGAATTATCGCCAAGGACACGTTTTAGGCTTGCTATTTATGTTGATGAATTTCTGATCAATGATATTAAAGTTTCGCAGACCGGGCAGTTAGTATTGGCGGCACTACCTGACCAAAAGTTCTCATTTACGACGACTCGCATCACCCCTCTAGCCGAGGTGCGAGACGGTGCGACGGTATATCGTGTTGAAGGGGCATTAGATGACAATACGGATATGTTACGGGTGGGTCTTGAAGGCGTCGCTCAAGTATACGTTGACGAACGTTTGCTGATCAGTGTGTGGACGCGAAGTCTTATCGACTGGATGAAGTTACAACTATGGCGCTTCTGGGGTTAATGTGTTTTTTGGACTTAGTATGTATTTCATGACTAGGAATGAGCGGACATGAGCGGTGCTCTTTTTTCGCGAGACTGGTATCGAATCGCCGAATTAAAACCTCGGCTAAGGCACCATACTACGGTTAATGCACATCGTTACCGGGGTCGTCGCTGGTACTTGCTCGAAGATCATACTACGGGCCAGGTTCGGCGTTTATCGCCTCAATCCTATTTGATTGTAGGTTTGATGAATGGTGAACGTACTGTGGACCAGTTATGGGAGCTGTCCTCTCAAAGGCTCGCAGATGAAATGCCCACGCACGAAGAAATGCTGCAACTACTATCTAGTCTTTATCAGGCCAATCTTATCCGTATGGATCTCGCGGGTGATATCAGCGAGTTGTTTGAACGAGGAAAAGAAGCAACAAGAAAGCGTTGGATGGCAAAACTGAAATCGCCGCTTTCGATTCAGATTCCTCTCGTTGATCCTGAGCGCTTTTTACTCGCGACACAGAAATTTGTAAAACCCTTATTCTCACCATTATTCGTTCTGATATGGTTAGCTTTGATCATCAGCATGCTAGTCCTGATAGGCCAACATTGGGATGAGCTTTCAGCAAACGTATCAGACAGGATGTTAGCAGCAGATAATCTGTTGTTGTTATGGCTGGTTTATCCAGTCATTAAATTGCTACATGAGCTGGGACATGGTTATTGTGTTAAGCGTTGTGGCGGTGAAGTGCACGAGCTCGGTATTATGTTGTTGGTGTTAATTCCCATGCCTTATATTGATGCTTCGGCAGCCAGTGCTTTTGCAGATAAAAAGCAACGTATGCTGGTTGGGGCCGCGGGTATATTAGTTGAATTATTTATAGCCGCCTTAGCGATGTTAGTTTGGGCTAACGCCGAACCGGGGCTGGCTAAGTCGATCGCTTACAATATAATCTTTATTGCCGGCGTTTCTACCGTGCTGGTCAATGGTAATCCGCTTCTCAGATTTGACGGTTATTACATACTGGCCGATTATTTGGAAATTCCGAATTTAGGTCAGCGTGCAAATCAATACTGGGCTTGGTTGACTAAACGGGTTCTGTTCGGCGTGAAGGGGCATGCATCACCTGCTTATGACAAACGCGAAGCTTGGTGGTTATTTTCCTATGGTTTTGGGGCTTTAGTTTATCGTTTGATCTTAATGGTGACGATCATTCTATTTGTCGCGCAGCAATATTTTGTCATCGGCGTCTTGCTTGCGTTATGGTCATTCATCGGAACCTTTCTCTGGCCAAATATTAAGATGGTGTACAAGACTTGGCAGGACTCTGATATTAGTAGTGGTAGTCGTAGTCCTACAGTGATGGTGCCTGTGTGCATTGGGATTTTCATTTTATTGCTAGGCGTCATCCCTTTACCCTTATCAACCAGTATTGAAGGTGTTGTCCAAATGGATGAGGATCGTCGCGTACTCGCGAGTGAGAACTGTTTCATTAAAAGATTATATAAAGCGCCTGATGAGGTCGTGCAAAAAGGTGATCTGCTCGTAAAATGTGAAAATGCACAGCTGGCAACAGAGCAACTAGTTTTGCAACAACAGCTAGTTGAGGCCAGCGCGCAAAGGCAGGGCGTCTGGGATGATCCGGTCTATATTAAAATCTATGACGATGAGTTGACGCGTTTAAACTCAGAAATTATTGAGAACAAGCAACGTTTGGACTCTTTGAAAATTTATGCTGAGGCGGAGGGGGTTTGGTCGGTCAGAAATGCCACTGATTTACCGGGTTTGTTTGTTAAACGAGGCGATCTAATTGGTCATGTGATGACGGACCAAAATATTAAAGTACGCGGCATGATCCCGGAAGCAGATATTGAGCTTGTCAGAGATCGTGTAATCGCGGTTCACGCACTTAAAGCAGCAGATCTTGATTTTGAGCTGAAACCAAGGAGTTGGCATATCTTTCCCTCGGCCTCTAAGCAAGCATTCAGTGAAATACTTAGTGATGCGGCTGGCGGGACCGTGATGATGAACCCCAGTGCTTCGTCTCCACAGACACTACAGCAGTATTTTTTGCTTGCTCTAGAGTTTGAAAGCATACCACTTACACGGGTAGAGGAACGTATCTATATTCAGTTTGAACACCCGCCTGAAGCATTAGTCTACCGGACTTATCGTGTGCTTAGACGTACTTTTTTGACATATTTCGATGTCTGAGTTTGCATCCAAACAAGCGATCGTTGCAGGCTTAAGAAATGAGCGGCAGTGGATAGAAGGCAATCGTCTCGATATTTTTTTGACTAAAGCCAAAGAAATATTTAGAAAATTGGGTAACCAATTAGTTAGACGAAATAAGCGCTGGGTGAATCTTATCCTTCAGCGCTCAGCACAGCTTGAAACAAAGAATGATCAGGAACTTGAAGAAGCATTGATTCAAATTCGCCAACGTTTGCGCATTGATGGCATACTTAAATCGACCATTATTGAAGCGTTTGCTGTGATTCGTGAAGTGAGCGGGCGAGAACTAGGTATGCGCCATCACCACACACAGGTTTCAGCTTCTTTGGCTTTATTGAGCGGTGGTATTGCAGAGATGTCTACGGGTGAGGGGAAAACGCTAGCGGCTACATTAGCTGCAGCCACGGCGGGGCTTGCCGGTATACCTGTGCATGTTGTAACAGTGAATGATTATCTGGCAGAACGTGATGCTGAAGAAATGATTCCCTTGTATCAGGCTTTGGGTTTATCCGTCGGCATTATTACTCATGAGAAGGAATTACCGGAGCGTCGTCAAGCTTATGCTTGTGATCTTTGTTATTGCAGTAATAAGGAGCTGACATTTGATTATTTAAAGGATCGGTTGAGCTTAAATAACCAATCAAATACCCGCAGCTTACAAGCAGAAATGCTGATTGGTTCTGCGACCTGGTCAGAGAAATTATTATTGCGAGGCTTACACTTTGCTATCGTGGATGAAGCCGATAGTGTGTTCATTGATGAGGCTAGAACACCGCTAATTATTTCCGGGGAAGAGAAGTTTGGTGAAAGAGAGGCTTTGTTATTAGAGACGGCCATGGATATCGCCAAAGCATTCGAAAAAAATACTCACTTTCGACAAGATGAAAGCGCCGTCATACATTTAACATCGGCAGGCCAAACCTTGTTAGTTGAATCTTGTAAACCGCTAAAAGGCTTATGGAAAAGCAATTTTTACCGAGAGCCTTTGGTGAAACAGGCGCTTTCTGCTCAGCATGTTTATCATCTTGATAGGGATTATATTATTGATGATGAGGGCGCATTGCAGATAGTAGATACCTATACCGGTCGGGTGATGCCTGGGCGGAGCTGGGGGCAAGGCTTACAGCAAATGATTGAAATGAAAGAAGGGCTTGAACTAACTAAACCGCGCGAAACGAATGCGGAGATTAGCTACCAGAATTTCTTTCGTAAATATCATCATTTATGTGGCATGACAGGTACCGGTCGTGAAGTGAGTGGTGAGTTACTAGATGTTTATCGTCTTCGAAGTGAAAATATTCCTTTACTGAAAAAGAGTCGTAGGCAGAACAAGTACCGCGAGGTATATCTCAGTGAAAATGAGAAATGGCAGCGTGTAGCGGCGCTTACCCGCGAACTTGTTAGGCAAGGGCAGGCCATTTTAATTGGAACGAATTCAGTCGAATCGTCTGAAGCAATCAGTCGAGTGTTAAACGATAAAGAAATTGAGCACCGCATATTAAATGCCCGCCAAGATAAAGAAGAAGCAGATATTGTGGCAACCGCTGGTCAATCAGGTAAAGTCATGGTCTCAACCAGTATGGCGGGACGTGGTACCGATATAAAACTAAGTGCTGAGACACGAGAAGCCGGAGGCTTGCATGTTATCATTACTGAATTACAAGATGCAGAACGAATTGACCGGCAGTTGGCAGGCCGGGGTGCCCGACAAGGTGACCCAGGTTCCGTTAGTGAAATTCTATCACTTGAAGATCAGATGATTAGAAAAATGTCGGGAAGTATACTTCGCGAGTTCATCGGGTCAGTGAGTCAATCCAAAATAAAACTACCACATCGGGCAGGCTATTTTATTCAGCGCCATTGCCAAAAAAAACTATCGCGTGGTCATTATCGTCAACGCATGCAGTTAATTAAAATTGATACACAACGCCAGCGTACGTTGGCATTTACGGGAGATAATAAATGAAAATAACACACCCTAAACTAACGGTCGCATTTACTTTGATGTTGGGCGCGATCGGTAATCTTCATGCAGAGGAGTCAAAACTGTCGACTCTGGGATGTATGTTGGAACCTAGTAAAAAAGTGTCGGTCAGTTCTCCCGTTCCGGGTGTGCTAGATAAAGTCGCGGTTAAGCGAGGCGATACAGTAAAAAAAGGTCAAGTGTTATTCCGTTTAAAGGCCGGTGTTGAGTTTGAACAGGTGCAATTGGTAAAAGCCAAAGCCGATTTTGCAGAGCGCAAGGCTAAACGGAATAAAGCGCTTTATAAAGATGATATCTTAACCATGCATGAACGTGATGAAATCGAAACAGAGCTTGTTATTGCAAAAACTGAACTTAGTTTAAGGGTGGAGGAGCTTAATCTTCGTACGGTTAAGAGCCCAATTAAAGGTGTGGTGGTTAATCGTTTAAATAACAAAGGTGAATATGTAAACGTTGAGCCGGTGATGGAACTCGCTACGCTAGATCCCTTGCATATCGATTTATTACTGCCAGCTAGCTACTTTGGTCAGATTAGCAAAGGGCAAGACTTAATGATTAAGCCTGAGTCGAGCCTTATTCAAGAGCGTGCTGCTAAAGTTATTATTGTTGACCCATTAATTGACCCAGCAAGTGGAACATTTAGAGTTCAACTGAAAATGAAAAATCCCGGTAGTAAAATACCTGCAGGTATTAGTTGTACGGCACAGACGATAACAAAGTCTGACAAACCTGCCAAAATAGCCAAGCACCAGTAACGTTATGAATAAGTTAACAAATGTACTGCTAAGCCTGATTCTTTTACTGCTTGTGTTCAATTTAGTTCTGACCAGTAAGGTATTACGCCAGCAGTCTGAAACTGAGAACGCAAGTTTCAGCGCTTCAGACCACTTTGACACAGACATTGCTCGTGTTTGGGGGGAAAAAACAATTACGTTATATAATCTGCAAGATCATCAATCGCTATATGCATTATTTAATGATCAGGCTAAAGTGAAGATCAGCCATCAACAGCTGAAAAATCAACTTAAAAAGCTACACGCATTATTTGGTGATATTGAAGAAGTCGCATTCGTTAACGCAGTTAAACTCGGCGAAAAGGGTGGTGAGTTGTATTTTCAATTGCTTTTTAATGTGCGTGTAAGCCAAACAGAAAATAACCTTGCGACGTTAACTTTGTCGGTTATTAACAATGATAACTCAATTAGCCTATATGGACTTCGGCTCAATGCTTCACAATCACTAGACTAAACACCCACGATTACTTTTAGAAATTGATAGTTATGATATTTATACAGATAGTCGTTATCGCTCAAATTAGTCGTTTCCAAGCAAGTTAATTTAAATAGCATTAGACCTATGAATACTGTTTTTAGTAGAGTGAGTGGAAATTACTTTCTTATGTAGTTATATACAAAAGCGATAAGGGGTTGGGGGCATAAGCCAACTCGGTTTACATTAGTGATCTTGGCTTAGCAATATACCTAACGCAATGTCATAGTCAAAAGCGTCAATCGCTTCAATTACGGCTTGGGTTAATTTTTGTTTATCCATATTTCTCGAATAAGATTTATACTCAAGGATTAGACTTTCGGGCACTAAATTGTTTTCCTTCAAGTGTTCAATCAAATCACTTTTTATTTCAGGATAGTCACGGTTATTCATTGCTAGTTCATTCTGAATATTGGCTTCGATAATTACTTCAGCATCAACCACAGATTTTTTTACCAAATCACAAAAAGTACCGACAAGTTCTGGGTCAACAGTTGTTTTATCGATAATGTTTTTTTCTAGCGTTGCTGCTTGTTCATAAACCGAATGCATACCCAAATTTCCACTTGTACCTTTGATTGAATGTAATTGTGATTTCACCTGTTTACTTTCATTAGCTTGGGCGAGTGCACTGAATTTATCCAAAAATAATTGTGCCTGTTTAACATAGAGAGACAGGGCTTTTAAGTATGTAGCAGGACTATTAACGATATCAGGTTTCTTATAACTGAAATCAATAGTATAAAGGTTTAATGGTATTTTCAGAGGAGCGGTTCTTGCTTGGTTGTGCTGCGTGTTGTTTCCATCGCTTAGATTTTTTTTAGTGACGGTATCTACTCTAACGGGTGAATCAGGTGGCGTACTGGGCATCCACTGTTTTAACATACTCAGCAAGATCGTACTTTCGAGTGGTTTTGTTAAAAAATCGTTCATACCCGCATTTAAACATTTTTCTTTGTCTCCCTTCATTGCATTCGCTGTAATGGCAATGATGGGGGTTTTAGAATAACGGTCGCCTGATTTTCCTTCACGTATCATACGAGTTGCAGCATAACCATCTAGCTCTGGCATTTGACAATCCATTAATACTAAAGTGTAGGGTGCATCATCTGGGGCATTTTTAAGAAAAGAAATCGCTTCCAGGCCGTTGTTTGCAAGATCGCAATTAAGAGACCACTCTTTCAGCATGCCTTGAACCACTAATTGATTAATCTGATTATCTTCCACCAATAAAATTCGTGTTCCCGGTAACCACTTGGGGATATCCGATTTCACGGGGCTTTGCTGTTTTCGATCCAACGTTTCCAAATAGTTTTTTGTAATAAATATATTAGTGTTTTCTTGCGCTCGCTCACAACTGACAAGAGCTAATGCATCAAAAAGGTCAGAAGTTGATACGGGTTTTGAAAAGTACCCGCTTAAGCCAATATCGCTAAGTTTTTCAGAACTTTCCTGTTCAAAGCTAGAGGTCATCATAATTAATTTCATTGTGCCAAGCTGACTGTCATGACGAATTGTCTTTGCGAGTGATATTCCGTCTATTTCAGGCATATTCATATCGATCAGAGCAATATCAAACAAATTTTCAGCATGTGATTTGCATTGGCTTATTGCTGCATGAGCATTTTCTGCTTCAACTACTGAAGCCCCCCAATGCTCTAGTTGATTACGAAAAATATCACGGTTGGTTTTATTGTCATCGACAACCAGTATTTTTAATTGGCTAATATCAACTGACGGGACAACTTTAACTGTTTTTTTGCTTGGTCTAACCAACACTTCAAATTTAAAACAGCTTCCATTACCAGGTTCACTTGACGCTTCTATGCTACCGTTCATTAATTCGCAAAGATTCTTGCAGATGCTAAGTCCAAGACCTGACCCTCCGTATTTTCGAGTTGTAGACGTATCAACTTGCGTGAATGATTTAAACAATTCAGGCATTAGAGTTGCTGGAATTCCAATGCCGGTATCACGAACGCTACAAACAAGTTTAAGGTACTCATCATCATATGCTTTAAGATAAGCAGTGATAATAACCTCGCCATGTTCTGTGAATTTGATGGCATTCCCTATTAAATTGGTGACTATTTGACGTATCCTGCTGGGATCACTAATTATCATTGAATGCTCAACCCCGCTAACATCAAGTAGTAACTCGATATTTTTTTCATCGGCGCGAAAAGACATCGTTTTGGCAATTTCTTCAAAAAGCTTTCGCACATCAAAGTCAAGGTCTTCCAGTTCAAGCTTTCCAGCTTCAACTTTTGAAAAATCCAGAATGTCATTAATTATGGAAAGTAATGATTTTGCGCTATTTTGTGCAATGAGCACCCTTTGATATTGTTCGGCGGTTAGTTCGTTGTTTAACAACAAGCCTAACATGCCCAACACACCATTCATGGGCGTACGAATCTCATGACTCATGCTAGCTAAAAATTCACTTTTGGCCTTGTTTGCGCCTTCTGCAATATATTTTGCTTCCTGCAATTCATTTTCGTAAAATTTTCTTTGAGTAATATCTGTTCGTATAGCGACATAGGCTCTTGGTTTCCGGTTCTCGCCTGTGAATGCAGAGATCGTGGTGTCAACCCAATATAAATGACCACCTTTTGCTCGGTTGCAAATTTCATCATTCCAAACGCCGCCAGTTGCAACAGTCCGGTACATGTCCCGCCAGAATTCCTGATTGTGAGTCTGAGAGTTAAGTATCCTATGGTTTTGACCAATTAGTTCATCTACAGAGTACCCACTTATTTCCGCAAACCTTTGATTAGCATAAGTAATGGTTCCCTGAAGGTCCGTCACGGCGACAATCGCATGTTGGTCGAGGACGTACCTTTGTTCATTTAAATCGGTTAAAAGAACCTGTAGTTCTTGTTCCGCTTGTTTTTGTTGTGTCAGGTCAATGTGAGTGCCTACAAAACGTACCGGCATATGTTTGACAGTGTCCCGTACAACATAGGCGCGCGATAAAATGGGTACCCAATGACCATTTTTATGGCGCATACGAAATTCAAGATTAAAATCATCCTGCCCACCATTAACACAAGCCTCGACCAACTTCAGTGTTTTTTGATTATCGTCGGGGTGAATTAGATTTCGCCAAGTATCTAATGTACCTTCAAGCTCTTCCTGTCCATAACCGAGCATACCTTTCCATCGTTTCGAGTAATAGACTTCACCAGTAAGGTAATTCCAGTCCCATAGACCATCATTGGCGCCTCGCATCGCAAGATCAAAACGTTCTTCGCTATGCCTGAGTTCTTTAGTGCGTAGAAGAACCCGTTCTTCTAATTGGTCGCGTGCAAGTTGTAAGGCTTTGTTGGCTCGACTGCCAAGAACCATGCTTAATAAGGTAAGAGAGATGGAAACCAAAACCATTACAACCAGAACTGCAATAACTGTAACTCTAGCGCTATAATAGGCCTCCATTGCCTCGTTTGCATCTACTTCACTTGTCATCCCAAAGCCAAGTTTGTCCTCCCAGATCCATGCTCCGAACACAGGTATTCCACGGTAGTCACGATAACCTTTTATGTTGTAAGCTGATTTACCTTTAATGGCACTTTCAGCCATCAGTGTCAGCGGTCTATCTTTGATTGGGGAATTGTTTTTGAAACCTGCTAATAAGTTGCCGCCGGGGTTACGTAGTTCAATTGAAAGAATACTTTGTCCATCATTTGGAATGAGCCCAGCTTCAACTAAGCTTTTCAAAAACCGACTTTCAGAAAGCAGCCGACCTTGTTTGTCAAAGGAGTATGTTTCACCGGTTTGACCAATCCTGCCGAGAGAGTTGATGCGAGAAAAATCGCCATGAGGATTGAATCGTTCTGTTAAGACAGCAATGACCTCGCCGTCGTTATTTTTAATAGGTGAGGCAAAGAACATAGTTGGTGGACTAGCGTAGCCGCTAACATTGATAGCATTTGGTGCACTTATGTCTGAAACAATAGGGGGGATAAATATCGTTTCTCCTAAAAAAACTCGCCGCAATAGTTCTGGACGTTGATTTTGAATGAGGTTGACTTGACCCAAATTAGTATCTCGCATCGAACCGATACTGGTACCGTCAGGGGCGATAATAAAAAAACCTTCATGTTTAGTATGGCTTTTAATTTCGGAAAAAATACCCCTTAGTTCATTTAACGCTGGGGTGACACTCAGATCATTATTGTGTTTGAAATGCGTCAGTTGTTGCAATGTCAGTTCGATAATACGTTTATCTGAAGCGATGCTGTTCAGCTTGTTTTTCTGATCATTTATCCATATATTCATTGCCTCCATGGTTGTCTTAACAACCGTTTGTAGGGAATTTCGTATATCGTCTTCAACTTTCTCACGAACATTGTTGAGCGCCCAGAATGCCAAAAAACACGCAATTACGACTAGTACTGAATTTAGCATGACAGCCAATTTTTTTCCGCCCAAGGACGCAAACTCATAGGCTAAAGGATCTTTTTTTGAAATAATTAATAATCGAAACAAAATCAGAGTTACGCTAATGGTCAAGATTAATATCAATCCAGCAGCGACTACTTTTTTCCATTCATCCGCTTGGTTAGTTTCTGATACCTCAGTAGATGTTGGTAATGTTTCAACTCCATACCATTTCTCTAAAATTCTTGGTAGTTCCTTGTCTGAAATATCGCCAATTACCTTATTGATAATGGACCACAACAAGGGCTCACTTTTGTGAATATAGATAACGCCATTATGTGTTTCAGGAAAAGTATATTTTTCTTCAATTCCACGAGTCATGTTCTGTTTAAGGCCGAACCGTCCGACTTCTCGATAAATGAGATATAAATCAATTTGTTTTGAAAGTAAGGCTCCAATACGCTCAGCTTTGTCAATTGTGATAATCTCATTATACTTACCAAGCTTCGTAATTATTTTTTCATTAAACCCTTTTACGATTCCAATCTTATGGTTCTTGATTTCGTTAATGTTGTTACTCACTTGGTCGTTTTCCCTGCCAAAGAGACTTAAATACCCCTTAACAATAGTGTTAGTTTTCAAATAAGGAGTATCTTCCATAAAAGATTGTTCCGGCCAAATGCCAAACATAGAAACGTTACCCGACATGACGTCTTTGGCTAAGGTGTCAGATGGTAGTGAGCTTTTAAGAAAACGTATGCCTAGTTGTTGTTCAATTACTTCAAGCAGGTCAACGGTTATACCTATTGGTTTGTCATTGCGTCGAAATTGATACGGCGGTGAGTCGCTATCGATGAAAAAATCGATGACCGGATGTTTAGCTAGCCAGTTTGTTTCCTCTCTATTAAGTCCTAATGTGGACTGTGAAGGTGTAGTAGCCTGTTGTTGGTGGTTTTCAGAGGGGGCGATATCAAATTGAGGAGGTTGGTTCTCCTGTGTGAGTGCATCGGTATTGAATAACCCGATCACTAGGCATGTAAGTAGTACACGGATGCGATATAACATAAATACTCTTGTTTGGTACAAATGCTAAAGGCGTTAACTTCCAATGTGAAATTAATACTTTTCTTAGTTATAAATGCCTATAGTGAAAACTCATCAATGAAACCTTTTTTTATTATAGTCTTATATTCAATAATTGACTCAGAAATCAATTTTAACTAGTTAATTTACTGGTTGATTTCTAGTGACAGAAATATAACCCGTTTTTATAATCCATCAGTACCATACTGAAATGTAGCAGAAACATGGAGCAGGTATTGTCTTTTTTGTGATTTTTAACGCTAATGGTATTGCTCAATAATAGCTTTGCGAGCTTTTGAAAACCTAGTCGATAATATAATTTTGTTAATCTGATTTATGATTATGTCGGCATTAGGTGTCTTTTTTGATAAGCCTATATGAAAAGGTATCAAGGAGTCATTGATAAACTTAACTGAGTTATAATTCAGAACCTTTTGATACCCAAGCTTTCTAGTAAGATGTACAGCAGTTTCTGGAGGCATTACCATGAAATCTCCTTCCTTTCGCAAAAAAAGCAAATGCACCATAGTATCTTGGTTTACTGCTTTTACTCGGTTTAGGAAGGACGGAATATTATCCTTTTCCCATTCAGACCCGTTTTCCATAATAACGGTTAAGTCAGAAATATCTTTGAAGCTTTTGGCCCACTCCAATCGCGTCTTATGTGTATTGTCTTTGTGATAAATCAGATAACCATAATCCTGAATAAAAACTGCTTGTTCACTAAATACGGCGTATTGTTTTCGGTGTTTTGATGGGTATGTTACAAAACCATCTCGTTCACCACTCTCGACCAATAATTGTGAACGAGACCATGGGTAGGCCTCTGTACTAACGTCGTAATCTGGAAGAAGAGAAAATATAAGCTCTACAAGTTCGGGGAAGAGGCCAACAGGTATATTGTTGACTTGGGAGCTGATAGGTGGGTCATCATCACTATATACAAATCGTAAAGTTTCTGAGCTGACAACGCTTGTAGTGAGGAACATAATAATAAAAATAGCTATCTGGCGAATAGGTGTCATACAGACCTCATCATCTAGCCTTTGGCGTGAGATAGACTAATTATCGATCAACATGCTGTTTCTGGCAAGTTATCTATGGCTGTAATTATTGTAACTCGCTTCTTTAGGATTATGTATGACTGGAGTTACCGGTTGCTAAGTATATGTTTAAATATTGAAGTGTAAAACCCAATGGTTCTGCTATTAGGTAGAGTAGTAATATGCAATATCATTCAACCATAACTCTTACGCCATTACTGCGCAATTACGACCATTGGCTTTTGCTTTATATAAAGCATCATCTGCTCGCTTAAGTGCTGCTTCAATATCGGCGTCATCTACTTGGAAGCATGTTACGCCGATACTGGTGGTGATACGGATATCTGAGCCATCTACTCTACAGATGCTGTTACTTACTCGATGGCAAATCCGCTCTACAATAGCTTTGGTTGTGTCTCCCTTGCTCCCAACTAATAATGCCGCAAATTCTTCGCCACCTAAACGGCCGAAAATATCCTGACTACGCAACTCTTGTTGGCATGTGTCGGTAAAATGCTTTAGTACTGTGTCGCCAATTGAATGACCATAGCTATCATTTACTTTCTTAAAAAAATCAATATCCAGCATCAATATTGACATTGGTATATCCATTCCTTGTACGTTAAGGAGGGCTTTCTCAGAATAAGCTAGGAAACCACGACGGTTTAAAACCCCAGTTAATGTATCAGTGATCGATATCTGTTGTAGTTCGTTGCCTTTTTTTATTTGATCATCCAGCACCTGCATCTGTTGGCGCATCATAAACGAGTTTTGTGTTTTATCTTTCTCCAGCAGCACCATTCGGGTCATACTTCTTCTTAATTCTTCATAAGCACTCATGGTATCGCCAATTTCTGAATCTTTGACAGCTCCAGACAACACAATTTGCCTGTTTCCATTAGCAAGTTCACGCAAACTGTAGGTTATTCGATCAATGGGCCGTACGATGCTTGAACCTAATAAAACTTATAAAATTACCGTTAATACAATGACTATTGCTATCGTTATAGAAGTGGCAATTAATGTCGTAAGTACGTAGGACTCCTTATTGTTTGCCATTTTTTTAAGCTGTAGTGCTAGTTGCTGTTCAAATTGATATAACATATTGATTTTGGTTGTCATTAAATCCCACCAAAAAATGTTGTTTGTTGTTACTTTTTGATTTTGATTTAAGCTGTGGAAGGCATCTGCCCTGTGCTCGTTTATTTGTTTCTGGGGCATATCCTCTTGCAGTTGTTTCCACTTAGTTAATTGATTGCTAGACATATTTGTAGCAATAGTTTGTTCTAGTCCCTGTTGCTTAACAGCATAGTTTAATAAATTCTGATATAAGACTTCATCAAAATACTTTTGGCTAAAACCGGCTGACCCAAAGGCACGTTCCATCCCTACTGCTTCATCATATTGCATCAAGGTTAGCAAAACATTTGTTAGCTGAGCAATATCGCGACTTTCATGAGCTGTAAAAGATGCAGATGGGATACTTAGTAATTGAGCAATGAGACCTGCAAATTCTCTGTTTGACTGCAATGCATTAAAGTTAGAGGCATCAATTTGTACGCGAAGATGGTTAATCTCGCTTTGAAGGCGGGCAAAAGTCACTGCAGGTTGAGAGCCAGAGCTTAATCTTAGTTGCCTTAATTGAATGTTAGTAAGGGAGCGTTGTAGCAGCAATTGTTCAGAAAATTGCTTCCCTTTACTACTTATTACGCCCGAAGATAAACCCCGTTCTTTTTGTAGTTCATGCACTAAATTCTGTATTAACAAGGTTGAGTCGATCCAATGAGATACCTGTTTCATCGTGCTAACATCACGTATGGACTCGCTGAGTATCACCGTAGCGAAGCCTATCATCGCTATTAAGGGGAAGGTCGCGGCCATAATTAAGCGAAAACGAATTCGGAAGAGCTCAAGAAAGTCCATAATCTTGTAATTAAGACGATCAAACCAACTTGCTTTTTGCTGCCACTTTCTAAGGTGTACTGTCTGCGCTAAATTAATATCATCATCAATCATATGATCAATGATACGCTTATGGGTATCATCAATAATATCTGCAACCTGCATCAGAGATTCTGCTTGATCAAGCTGTAATTGGGATTCGGTGAATTTATCTAATAGAGCCTTATGTTGAGCTATATGCGCATCCGTATCATCACAATTGAATACGACCAACTGACGTTCTTCTTTGACAAAGTGCTGCATGACAAAGTCACGCAAGAGGCCAAAAGACGATTGAATGGCCTCAATGCTCTGCCTTGATGCCACCATATCATTCAGTTGGTTAGCTAACTGAATGATATGTTTATGATCCTGATCAATTTCTTCAAGACCAACCTCTAGGCTTTGATCCCATTGTAAATACCGCATAAATGAATTTTCTCTGACTCAATGTAAAAGATAAAAATACTGAGAAGTATAGTTTCAATTTTGGTGATTTCACGCCGGAAGGTGATAAATTTTCAGTTGAAATTAGAGCGGGATTTCCTCCCGAACAGTATAAAAATCAGACTTTACAATAGTCAAACACTTTGAGTTGTTCTTAACATGCTTGAGCATGTCAAACTTAAATTATTACGATGAAGATCATATGCCAGGTTATAAGGGATAATTAATTGACTATATATATTTAGAGAAATGTTAGGTTGGTCATTAGCGTATTTTAGAAAATAACAATTCGAACTTTCTTTTAAAATAAGTGATTTGTTCGGGAGCATCTCCTTAAATTCAGGTAATCACTCCGATGATGAAAGCTGTAGATTGACGTTACCGATATAGCAAGCTAAACCTTAACAACACAATGAATTTTAAGGTTAGCTAAGTGCCTCAAATATAAAAATAATAGACAAACTCACCACAAATAATAACGGTACTTATTTTAGTGAATTATACGATTAATTGACCTGTGAGCTGGAAAAAATTAAAGCAGCAGGCGAGCATATTAATACTTAAATTTCCGAGTATGACTAAAAAAAACAATTTCTTGTATGCGTATAAGTTTGAGTAAAAGGCATTAGTACTTATATTTTTTTGTCGTGGCTACGTTTTTTTAATAATAATTATTAAGGTTTTCTCATTATGACGAACATATTCTTTGCTGGTATCTTGATGTTGTTATTTGTCCTGTCGGCACAGGCAGACGAATGCAAAAAGGTTATTATTAGCAGTGATTCTGAATACCCACCGATATCATGGCGCGACCCTGAAGACCCAGACAATATCATTGGTACAGTGATTGAACTGGCTGAAATGGTATTTAACGACCTAGGGGTTAGTGTTGAAACTCCCTACGTAGGTCCTTGGAAGCGAACCTTACGTTACAGTGAATTAGGCCGTGTTGACATGATAGCTGGGGTGTATATGAATGAGGAGCGTAAATCCTATTTAGATTATGTTTTACCAACACTGATGGTTGATCAAACTGTTGTTTTCACTCTTAAAGGGCAGGCTTTTAAATTTGAACAATGGGATGATTTAAAAGGTCTGCAAGGCGGGAGACGTCTTGGAGACAGCTTCGGTGACTCCTTTGATCAATTTGAACAGGAACATTTAAAACTTGACCGCGTGGAAAAATCTGAGCAGCTTTTGAATATGTTACAAAGAGGTCGCAATCAATATTTTATTTATGGGCTTTATCCCGGGCTGGCTTATGCGGAAAAAATGGGTATAAGAAACGAACTGGAATATTTACCCAAACCGCTTACAGAAGAAAATATATATTTGGCATTTTCAAAAAAATCTCCCTGTAAAAAACACAGTCATATCTTTAGCCACAAAATGAAAATATTGATTCAAAACAAAGTTCCGGAATTGCTGGTCGAAAAGTATTTGGAGGTCTGGAAGAGACAGGCTGAATCTACGGGAAATTCAATCAAAGCATATTTTTAAGCGAATATAATGCTCTGATAATTAATGCTTTCTCTTAAGAGCGTTTGTTTAAGTACTCTACACACATTCTTCCAATTTTATTCACCCCCCGATAACGCCTTGAACGCTATGGAATAGTGTTTCTTAATTGTAATTTTGTACTACTCATTGCTTGTATATCAATCTATAGGCAGTATAAATCTAGAATCATATTCTAGATGAGGTGTTAAATGTCTTTTACGTCGTTAATCAATAAAGTGTCCCAAGAAACGTCCAGCGTGGAATTTAATAAAAGCTGGTCACAGGGACGAGCTGGTTTTGGGGGCTTAGTGGCTGCATTAGTTTATGAACATATGGCTCAGAAATTAAGTGATGATCGTCCTGTTAGAACCCTACATGTATCTTTTGTAGGGCCTGTTGCAGCAGATGAGCCTTTACATCTTGAAAGTGAAATGATTCGTGAGGGGAAGTCAGTTTCGCAAATATTGGGACGAGGGCTACAGAATGGCCAAACACAAATTTCTATTCTAGGCAGTTTTGGTCATGCGAGACCATCTACTATCCATGTGAACGATAAGGCACATATCTTTCCAGAAGACCCTTCAGAACAAACGCCTTTAAATTTTTTAGAGGGCGTGACGCCTAATTTTACTAAGTATTTTGATTTCAGGTATTGTACTGCTTTACCTTTTGCAGGGAGTGATGAAACTATATTACGCGGCTTTGTTCGTTTTAAGTCGCCTGAAGAGAAAATCGGCATTTCGCAACTACTTGCTTTGATCGATGCTTGGCCGCCTGCGCCACTACCTATGCTTAAGGTTTTGGCGCCTGCGAGCTCATTGAACTGGACGGTGGAGTTTATTCACCCTATGCCGGTCTTGGCGCCTGATGAGTATTGTCAGTACGAAGCTGAGATTGTCCATGCATCACATGGCTATGGTCATACTCGTGCAAAAATATGGAACCGTAAAGGTGAGTTGATCGCCATTAGCCAGCAAACAGTCACAATTTTCGGTTAACAGTTTGTAGGAGGTATCTCAAACGTATAGGTATCACAAACCAAAGCTGGCGGCTTATCTTTAACCAATGTGTTGTGTCGATCGGTTGAACCCACACACCAAAAAACCACATGTTTGTTTACGCTACGAGGCTCAGTATAAGAGCCTCGCAAGCTAAGTAACAAGGAAATCGTCTTTAAAGCAAAACTGGGGATTCGCTAGTGCGGGCTTCAGTTAAGAAATGATCATAGCTTTGTAGAAATCAAAGGTATAATTTAAAAAAACTAGGCGAAGCATTAATGAAAATGGTTTTCGGATACCACAAAATCTATAAAAATCGCCTTGTCTTTTCTCAAGATGTACGTTCGCCAATGAGGCGCAGCTTCCCAAACGTGGTCATGGAAGGTGATTCATGGTTTGCGTATCCTGGAAGAAAAACAAATTTTTTTAAAGGACCTTCTAATCTATTTGATGCACTAATAAGTGAGATTCCAGAAGGCGCTAATTGGTTTGATTCAGCTATCATCGGAGCGACAACAGCACGAATTCGAAAAGAACCAAATTATATTCGATATTTTGGGGCTAGGAGAGTGAATATCTCACTCCTTTGTATTAGCGCTGGAGGTAACGATGTTTTCAACCGTCTTGAGCATATGTTATATGATTACAATAAAAAAAATGAGCCTTATTCAGAAGTAGAAAGTTGCTTTAATGGCCTGTTAAATAAAACGTTAATTGAAATCGAAAGCTATTATCTAGACCTGATCAAAAATCGTAATCAATATATTCCAAACACGCCAATATTAGGGCATGACTATTATCCTCCAATCACTAGAAAGCGTGGCTTTTATAATGGGAAAGGGGGCAAGATAGGCCCTTGGGTAAATTCGGTAATGACATTAAAAGGCTACCCAGTTAAAAATGTAATGAATTCTGATGACCTTCGTATACGATTAATTAAGTATATACACCAATCCGTTTCTGACACGATTCGACGTATATTGGCTACGCATGAGAATTGTTTTTTTTACTCGCCGTTTCATCGAGGAATTAAACTGAATTCAAAAAAGTACTGGGATGATGAAATACATCTAAGTCCTGATGGTAATCGTAAGGTCGCAAAAGACATGATTTCATTTATCAAGAATAACGGTTTATATCCCAAGAGAAAGCTGAAGAAATAAAAATTATTGTTGATTATTATAGTTTTCATCGTCGCTTAACATTAGATTGAGCTATGACTAGATTAGTTAAAAGTATTGAAAATACTAACTTTAAAGAGGGAAAACCCAGTATTCATTACTTTACTTTGAAATCCGTGTCGAACCAAATTCATGCTTTGTATGAGGTATATTGCTTTACGGGAGAGTTTGATAAATTTCATTAACTTTATGGAGAATAAATAAGCTAAAATAGCGGACTCTTAATTTAGCTTAGAGCCCTTGATATTAATGACCACAGTCACAAAACCAGTTAACTTTACAGAACTTGGCCTTATTCCACCCTTGTTAGTTCGATTAAGTGAACTGGAATACCTGCAGCCAACCCCCATTCAAGAGCGTGCAATTCCTGGAGTATTGGCTGGGCGTGACTTAATTGCAGGGGCAAATACCGGATCGGGTAAAACAGCCACCTTTGCCTTGCCTCTCTTGCAAATAATACAGGCACAACACTTAAACGCTGAAGAACCATCGCATAGCAAAAGCAATAAAGGTAATTATGTTACTGGGCTTATATTGGTGCCTACCCGTGAACTAGCAAAGCAAGTTGCTGACAGCATTAAATCTTATGCCGCGCACTTTAACGGTACAATTAAAACGGTTGCTGTTTTTGGTGGCGTATCAGTGAATACTCAAATGCTTGCATTAAGGGGCGGTACTGACATTTTGGTTGCTACGCCTGGCCGGCTACTCGATTTGATTTCAAGCAATGCCATTAAGCTAGATAGGGTTAAAACTCTTGTATTGGATGAAGCTGACCGTATGTTGAGCCTAGGCTTTACCGACGAATTATCCGTGCTGTTGGAGCTTTTACCCAAGAAAAAGCAAATTTTACTTTTTTCAGCGACCTTTCCTGAACAAGTACAGTCTTTAACTCAAGAGCTACTTAGCGACCCGATCGAAATACAACTTCAAAGCGCTGATACCAGCACCTTGGTGCAGCGTGTATTTACAGTTAACAAAGGGGAAAAAACTGCCTTATTAGCCCATTTAATTAAGCAGCATCAATGGCGACAGGCGCTTATTTTTGTCAATGCTAAAAATAAATGTAAGCACTTAGCTGAAAAACTCTCTAAGCGTGGTATTACCGCAGAAGTGTTTCATGGCGATAAAGGGCAGGGCGCTCGTAGTCGAGTGCTAGACGCGTTTAAAGCAGGCAAGATCGAAGTTTTAATTGCGACCGATATTGCTGCCCGTGGTTTGGATATTGAAAAACTACCCGTTGTGGTCAATTTTGACTTACCAAGAAGTCCATCTGACTACATGCACCGTATTGGTCGAAGTGGTCGAGCAGGTGAGGTGGGCTTAGCATTATCCCTCATCGACCATGAAGACTATCATCATTTCAAAGTAATCGAGAAGAAGAACAAGATTAGGCTTGAGCGTGAGCAAGTAACAGGTTTTGAAGCTGCTAAGGTTAGTAGTGATTCATTTTCTGTCACAAATAAGCCAACGGAAAAACCTGAAGGCGCTGGTAAGAAAAAACGAAAAAATAAAGCACCCGTTAATGCAGATATTTGGCTAAAGTGATTGTCTGTTCTAGTCTGTTCTAGTCTGTTCTAGTCTGTTCTAGTCTGTTCTAGTCTGTTCTAGTCTGTTCTAGTCTGAGCTACTAAATATTTCTTTGTAGTAACTCAGCTTTTCTAGTAATTATTACTTGAAGTATCAAACCTGCAAAGTATGTTGCAGGCTTCCTATAATTACTTCCAATCTTTTAAACCATATTTATCTAGAATTTGTTTCAATTTACCTGAAGATCTAAGCTTTTTTATACCCTCAGAGAAATACTTTACATATTCTTTTGATGTTGAACGAGCTGGAGAACAAGCAATATACATGCTTTCTGCGGCAACCAACTCGCCTGCGAAGGATACTTCATTTGAAACGCCCATTTTTTTTAACTTTGCTTCCATAACTAAATGTGACTCGACAACTACATCTATTCTTCCTTTCAGCATTTTTTTAATGTTCTGTTCAAGAGCATTATTCGCATTTAAAACCTGAACCATAGACGAATCTTTACTTTCTTTGATGTATTTATCAAATTCATCACTATATGCATAGCCACCAATAACACCAATTTTTACTGATTTTAGTGACTCAATCCCTTTATAAAACCAATCACTTCCTTTTTTTACATAGAAAGATGATGCAATAGAGCCCCATGAATCGTCAGGAAATAAAAAATCCGGCGCATCTTCTTTGTAAGCTCCGACGACACAATCAAACGAACCTGCACGTACCTGCTTCACGCTCCGTTTCCATGGCATTATACGGTACTCAATTGTATGGCCATGATCAGCCATTATCATTTGTGCAATTTCAATCATATAGCCTGGTTCAGCAGAGTCTGGAATACCATTAATGGGGAACCACTCATCAGCTCTAATGGTAACTGTGCTTGACTGACAAATAGTTGAGAAGAGGAAAAGAAAAAGGAAGCAAAATTTTAAAATATTCATATGACACCCCTACCTTTGTAAAGTATGTAACTTTAATGTAGTTGGGTATACGTAAATAACAAGTATGTATTAAACGTGTTTAAATGAGCCAGATAAAACATATTATATAAGCGCTAACTATGATTAGAAGGATGTAAAACATAACTGATATCAGTAGTGCACGGAATACCTAAAATTAATCTCCATGAGCATTGAATTATTACACTTGTTATTCAATACTTAAGGACTATTTGTTTCAATAGGCAGGCTACGGGTCACTTAGGAGATCCTGACCTGAGCAAGACCTGTATAATGAAATCACTTGGAGTGCGACATGGTTAGTATGACCTCCGTACACACTGAAACGGAAACCCGTTCTTATCGTGGTTTAAAGCAACGCCTTCTTGAAATATTGCTGGTTGCTGCTCTATATTTTATTTCAGCAAGAATCGGACAAATCTTCGCAATACCGCCAGGTAATGTCACTCCAGTTTGGCTTCCATCCGGTATTATGGTGGCGCTAGCATTGATCCGAGGGCCTGGTATCTGGCCTGGGGTATTTTTAGGTGCTTTCGTGGGGAATGCCTGGGCCTATTTTTCTTTTGACTCGTTTTCCATTGCTATGAGTGCGATCGTTGCGGGCACCTGTAACGGTATTGGCGATGTCTTGAGTACCGTTGGGGCGGTTCTGCTCTTATCGTCTATCAGTAAAAAACCAAATATCCTGAATAATTACAGAGATTTTACTCTGTTCGTTATTCTGGCTGTAATACTGGGCCCCGCTGTGAGCGCTCTCTTTGGCGCTAGCTCATTGGCACTAATGGGGTTCTTACCTTGGCCTGACTATATAAATGTTCTGATTACCTGGTGGACAGGCGATGGCGTAGGTGCACTCTTGCTTACTCCTCTTATCCTCGCCTGGCATGAAAGGTACACCAAGAAAACAGTGCAACCCGCTGTTTGGAAAACATTCATGCTCATTGGTGGTGGTACCTTTTTGGCTTGCTCCCTATTTGAAATGATTGAGGTGCCATACTGGTTGTTTCTATTGAGTTACGCAGCAGGTCCCATCTTGCTTGTTGCATCGTTATATCTTGGTCAAGAAAATTGTTTTAGTACGTTAATCGCATTATCTTCAGTGGCTGTGCTCGCAACAAGTGTAAGCATTGGCCCGTTTTCTACTTCATCCCAAAACTTGAATTTACTGGCATTGCAGCTGTTTATCGGAGTGATGTCTTATGTGGTCTGTTTATTAAGTATTACTATCCGGCAAAGGTTGGAGGTGGAAGCGCGGGTTAAAGAAACAGCGAGTACTCTGGCTCAAGCTCAACAGATAGCCAATCTTGGGAGCTGGGAATTGAATCTCTCGAGCAATACACTAACGTGGTCAGATCAAGTCTTCCGAATTTTCGAAATCGATCCTACAAAATTTGAGGCATCTTATGAAGGGTTCCTCAATACGATTCACCCCGATGATCGAAACTATGTTAACCAAGCCTATACTGACTCGCTTGTAAATAAGACGCCTTATGAAGTTGAGCATCGCCTGATGATGTCCGATGGAAGAATTAAGTATGTCGCCGAGCGTTGCGAATCCACATTTGACGAAAGCGGCTCCCCACTACGCTCGATCGGTACAGTGCAAGATATAACAGATAAAAAGCTGGCAGATCAGAAAATTCTTCATCAAGCCCACTACGATACCTTAACCAATTTACCAAATCGGTTTTTATCGCTGGATAGACTGTCACAATTACTCCATGAGGCTGACCGGGACAATACCAAAGTGGCCGTTTTATTTCTTGATTTGGATTACTTCAAAAACGTAAACGACTCTCTTGGTCACAACATAGGAGACGACTTGTTAGTTGAACTAGGTAAACGTTTGAAAGAGGCAGTGCGAGCAGGGGATACTGTAGGCCGGTTGGGAGGGGATGAGTTTCTGGTTTTATTGAGAGGGGTCCATAATTCTGAAGAGGTAACCATTGCAGTGGAAAAATTGTTAGCATTATTTAAATCGCCATTT
>Ga0105348_1000148_pt1 | contig 51435 bp, 39 predicted proteins | sample EN8Hudsemesocosm_2_FD_83504 | JGI IMG/M metagenome (GOLD analysis project Ga0105348, IMG submission 83504) | Methane-oxidizing microbial communities from mesocosms in the Hudson Canyon - EN8C Hudson Canyon | ecosystem: Environmental > Aquatic > Marine > Cold seeps | place: Hudson Canyon... | reverse complement strand
GCTTTGGTAAATAGCCATTGATAACCCGTTGGGAACACTCGAGCAACAGCATCAAACATCCTGGCATCCATGCCTATTAATACCCGGCGCGCATTCTTTTTCACACCTTTAAGTATCGTTTTCGCTGCGCTGTCGGGTGTATGTATAAACATTTTTTCAAATTCATCTAGTGCATTATCTTCATTTGTCCCAGTGACATCAGAAACACTTTTATTCATTCGTGCACATTTAGCGATGTTGGTTTTTATTCCACCAGGGTGAATACAGGTTGTACTTACATTAGAATTAGTAATTTCCAGATCCTGCCTAAGTGACTCGGTAAACCCACGAACTGCAAATTTACTGGCGTTATAGCCACTCATTAAGGGCTGAGATGTTAAACCGAATACACTAGAAATATTAATAACATGCCCTTCACCTGACTGTTCAAGGTAAGGTAGGAAAGCTTTGGTGCCGTATAACACTCCCCAAAAGTTAATATTCATCACCCACTCATAATCTTCGATAGATAAAGACTCAACCGTGCCGGAAAGTGCCACTCCGGCATTATTAAAGATCATGTTGACCCAACCATGATCCTCAACAACTTTGTCAGCCCACTGAAGTACTGCGTCTTTGCGTGACACATCCAAAACTTGATGCGTCACTTTTACATCGAATTTTTTAAGCATCTTTAGTGTGCCCGCCAGCCCTTTTTTGTCTACATCTGACAAGGCCAAGTTGCAGCCTTCTTGGGCAAGATTAATCGCTAATGCCTGACCGATGCCTGAACCTGCGCCTGTCACCGCGGCCACTTTATTATTTAAATCTTTCATATTTTTTCCTTTTATTATTCTAGAACCTGACTATTTAAATAAATTTAGTTCAAAAACCGCAAATATTCCTGTGCACTTTCATTTGGTATTTCCATCATGGGCATATGGCCGATTTCTGGCCACACTTTCACTTTTAGATTTTTGATACCCTTACGCCAAACATCCACACTACTCTCGTGAATTAATTGATCTTTAGCGCCCCACATCAAAAGCGTGGGAACCGTTATTTCTCCTAATGAATCATCCAACATATCTTGTAGGTGAAAGCCCGCGAATATTTTCACCAACTGCTCACGGCGCGTTTGATACTTTTGTGACACAGCTTCTAGAATAAAGTCAGGAAACCAGGGAGGGCTTGCCATGGTCATACTATAAAACTCATCGAACTCTTGCCTATTATTAATTTCAAATGGATTACGCCCTCGCACCAGCAACTTTTCCATATCACTTAATTTTGGTGACTTAACGCCGGCAGGGTCGATAAAGGTGGCGCTCAAGGTTCTATCTGGATACGATCTAGCAAAATGTGCAGCGATAAATCCGCCCATCGAATTACCAATCACATGCACTTTACCCACTTCAAGCTTATCAAGCAGTTTAACTAGACGCTCAGCTTGGGCTGGCCCACTATAGTTCCAACCAGGTTCAAAGCCGGTATCACCATGCCCGGCCATATCGGGTATGAGTACATTAAAATCGTCAAGAAAATATTTGGCAAACCGAGGCCATACATCTTTATCTGCACTATAACCATGGAGCATGAGTATAGTCGGCCGATTAGGTAATTCATTTTGATAGGCACTCATTGTCATTTCGCCAATATCAATCCTCACCTCATCTAGACCATAGAAGTTAGCTTCAAGGTCGGTAGCATTGTCATATACTAATTTGCCGAGCTTTGCCGGCATAATCAAAGTCAAAAGAAAGAAAGCAAGAGTGGATACGATACCCACTGTAAATAACGTTTTTTTCATAAATAAAAACTCAATAGTTCGCTGTAATTTTAGTTAGTTTTGTTTATAGACATAATTTTCTAGTGTTTATAATCTTTCAAATCAATGACCGATTTCATTTCACTCCAGACGAGTTTGCATACACTTTGTAATGGCAATAAACGCACACCTAACCAGGTTTTCATCGAGCCATTGCCATATACAATTCGTTTCTTGTTTTTCTTAATACAAGTCAGTAAATACTGAGCGATATCATCAGGAGAGGTGGTTAAAAAATGCTGAGAGAACTCGCGCGTATGATCTTTACGCGCAATATTGGTATTAATGCCCCCAGGGTGAAGCAATTGAACCTGAATATGACTATCGATCAGCTCGACCATTAAAGCTTCAGTAAAACCTCTAACCGCAAATTTACTACCACAATAGTCAGCATGATTTGGCGTGCCGGCCAAGCCAAAGATGCTTGATACATTGACTATCACGCCACTATTTTTAGCCTGCATTTGAGGTAAAAAGGCCCGCGTACCATTTACAACACCAAAGTAATTAACCGCCATCACCCGTTCGAAGCTCTCTGCTTCTGTCGCCCAAACCGGTTTTGCGCTGCCTTCTATGCCTGCATTATTAATTAGCACATCAGCAGCCCCTAATTCTTGCCTGACTTGCTTGGCAAAATTAAGTGTGGCGTTTGAATCTGAAATATCAAAAACCGCCTGAGAAGTTTTTGCGTTGGAGGTAGCACGGACTAATGAAAGGGTTTCTTCTAATCCCGCCGCATCAAAATCGCATAGAGCCAACAAACTACCTTCGCGGGCAAAGGCAAGTGCATAAGCACGCCCCATCCCTGAAGCAGCGCCGGTAATCACAACAACTTTGTTACTAAAATTTTTCATTGTTTTTCTCATGTTTGATTGAAGAGGTCACTTAAACAACTAGCGCCCTGATTAACTTGTAAATGAATGATCTGCCGGTCTAAAATTTTTGGCCCAGCGACGGTAGGTAAAGCTAAAGCCTGGGAACATCGCGATGACTTTTCCACTCTTGCTTTTATACCAACTATTACACCCACCGGTTTGCCAAACAGTCTTGGCCATTTCTTCATGGATTAAATTGGTATAACGCTCTTCAGCATCTTCTCTGACTTCAATCGTATTCAGGTTTCGCTCTTCCAGACTCTGAATACTCGACATAATATAATTCATTTGCGATTCAATAATAAATATGGCTGAAGTATGGCCGATACCGGTGTTGGGCCCAGTCACCACGAATAAATTTGGAAATCCAGGAGCACTAGTCCCTAGGTAAGCACGAGGAAAATCACTCCACGCTTGCGCCAAGGTTTTTCCTTCTCGGCCCACTACTGGATACGAGATCACGCCGTCCGTCGCATCATAACCGGTAGAATAAACGATCAAATCAAGCGCATGCTCAACGCCATCTTGTGTCACAATGCCTTTTTCGGTAATTTCTTTAATGCCATTACTTTTATCAAATAACGTAACATTTTCTCTATTATATGCCGGATAGAGCGTATCGGATAAAATCACCCGTTTACAGCCAATGGTAAACCCCGGTGTCACTTTCCTTCTTAATTCAGGGTCAGAAATCTGAGACTTTATATGCTTTTCAGCTTTACGTTTAGCCATGATCTTTAGCGCTAAATCTGAATACTTAAAACCCACCACCCGGAATTCGTACCACCAATAAATAAGCAATCTTAAGGCCTTATAGGCCCATGTTTTTTTCAGTAACGCTCTTTGCCAAGGCTTGAACTTGTGGTCGTCTCTGGGCATAACCCAGTGTGGAGAACGCTGAAGTACATCCAAATGCTCTACGTCTGGCGCAATGGCCGGGATGATTTGCGCCGCACTGGCACCACTGCCAATCACCGCCACGCGTTTGCCTTGGTAGTCATATTCGTGATTCCAGTTATTACTGTGAAATGACTCTCCTTTAAAAGAATCGCGACCCGGAAAATCCGGAATAACCGGGGTACTTAGTGGGCCGGAAGCATTAATCACGAATTGGGTATGGTAAGACTCTCTGCCCTCCACTTCGATCAGCCATTGCTTGCTAGCCTCATCCCATTCTATTTTACTGACATTGCTATTGGTCGCTGTTTTATCGCGCAAACCGTGCTTATCAATAACATGATTGGTGTATTCACATAACTCATTTTGTTCAGCGAACAACTGAGACCAGTCATAAGGCTCTGAAGAAAGAGAATAAAGCGGAGAAGGTACATCAACGGCCGCCCCTGGGTAGGTATTCTGACTCCATGTACCGCCCATAAACTCACGCCGTTCCAGAATCAAAAAGTCGGAAATGCCTTTCTTCTGCAGATTCATCGCCGCTAGCTGGCCACCAAAGCCACTTCCAATGATAATGACCTTATAGTCTTGTTTCATTTCCACATTCACCTCATGTTCAACTACGTTTGTATTTATTCTTAGTACAAAAAAAATCTGCCGATATATCTTCAAGTTAAAAATAGACCATGGCCTAAGACCATACAATCAGAAGATATTGATTCTGGAGATACGCTATATTAAACAACCTTACATCTGACGACGCGCGTCGTCAAATATATTTTGACTGGCGGTCACGCTTTACTTTTATGTGCAAAAAAGCTCAAATACTCAGTCTAAATTTTACACACTCTATAAAAGTCAGTGCATATAAATGGCAAGTAATCACACAAAACCCAAGCCTCAAAAGCCAAGCCGAATTTATGGTGGACTGAGCCTAGAAGCCAGAAAGGCTCAACGAAAAGAACAATTTTTAAGCGCGGGCCTAGCGGTCTTTGGCACGACTGGTTTCCGAAATGCGACCGTACGCAGCTTATGCAAAGAGGCCAAATTAACCGATCGATATTTTTATGATTCTTTCGGGAATTTAGAAAACTTGCTCAAAGCAGTTTATGCACGCTGCATGACAAACTTAAGTAAAGAAATACTTAAATCCATCAAACAAAACTATCAAATTGGCGATGCCGCATCGGCGATTACAGCAGGCCTGGACGCTTACTTCCGTGAGCTAGAAAACCCTCAAATAGCGCAAATTTGCATGGTCGAGCTTGAAGGCATTAACCCAGAAGTAAATAAATTGTATTACGGTTATATCAACGGCTTCTCTCGAATGTTAGTCGCGCTCGCTAATCACGCTTTTCCTGCTTGGCAACTTGATATCAAACAGAAGGAAGTGATTGGGATATCCATGGTCGGTGCCATGCGTCAATCAGCAACCCACTGGTTAGTCAGTGATTACCAAATAGAACGTGCCGACTTGGTTTCAGCGAGTAGCCAGTTATTTTTAGGCATGATTAAACAGATCAAATCTCAAAGTACCGACACTGCCACGGTCTAAAACGAGACTAAATCTGCCCAAAACAAGACTACCCCTGCCTAAAACTAGGCTGGGGGCAAAGAGTAACTACCTGTTACATGCGCTACTAAGTCGTCAGAACCTTCGCTTCGAATACCGACCTCGCAAAAGGCAATGCGTTTACCCATTTTTAAGATAACACCCTCAGCGATTAAATCTTTAGGCTGCGGCCGCTGCAAGAAATTAATATTTAAATTACTGGTCACGGCCATAGCCACCTCACCAAGCGTACCCAATATCGCAACATACATAGCGGTGTCACCAGCAGTCATCATCACGGGGCCTGACACTGTCCCCCCCGGACGTACACACTTTGACTGAAAAGGAATTCTAATACGCGCATAACCTTCTCGCACCTCTTCAACTTTCAAATCAATGTCTTCTGCCATAGGCACCCATTCACGGATTTTCTTTTCAATATCTGACTCGGATAAACTCATAACGTCTCTCAATTTACGCTCAATACTCTATGGTTTTGAATAAAAAATGCTGTCTAGTTACATTAATTACCTTAGAGATAACATTTAAACTCGTTCAGGACTATACGACACTCTCTTAGAGATTTAAAATACATAGAATATTTATCATCATACGAAACAGGATACGATCGCCTTATGCGCGCAAGCCGCTTTTTAATCTCTACCAAAAAAGAAACCCCAGCAGATGCTGAGGTAATCAGTCACCAACTTATGCTTCGTGCTGGCCTGATCCGCAAAGTGGCTTCTGGTTTATACAATTGGATGCCGATGGGTTTGAGAGTACTACGCAAAGTAGAAGCGATTGTGCGTGAAGAAATGGACAATGCAGGCGCACAGGAATTATCGATGCCGGTTGTTCAACCCGCTGAACTTTGGGAAGAGTCAGGCCGTTGGCAGCAATATGGTGGTGAATTATTACGTATTAAAGACCGCCACTCTCGTGACTTTTGCTTAGGCCCAACACATGAAGAAGTGATCACAGATATCGCGCGTAATGAGTTAAGTAGCTATAAACAGCTACCCACTAACTTTTATCAGATCCAAACTAAATTCCGCGATGAGCGTCGCCCACGCTTTGGTGTCATGCGCGCACGTGAGTTTCTGATGAAAGATGCTTACTCTTTTCATGCAAACCAAGCATCTTTAGATGACACCTACGATACGATGTACCAAGCTTATACCAATATATTCACCCGTTTAGGCCTTGATTTCCGTGCCGTTCAAGCAGACTCAGGCAGCATTGGTGGTAATGCATCACATGAATTTCATGTATTAGCCGATTCAGGTGAAGATGACATTGCATTCAGCACCGGCAGTAACTACGCTGCGAATATCGAACTCGCAGAAGCTTTAACACCTACGACTGAGCGTCCTGCGCCTTCAGGCGACATTCAGGAAGTTGCCACACCAGAGCAAAAGAGCATCGAAGAAGTATCCAGCTTTTTATCACTTTCAGCCGAACAGGTTCTGAAGACGCTCATCGTTTTAGGCGAGCAAGAAGACGCAGAAGGTGATGCGCCACTTATCGCGCTAGTCTTACGGGGTGACCATGTTTTAAACGACGTAAAAGCTGAAAAAGTACCAGGTGTTGCCTCACCGATGATGTTTGCAAGCGAAGAACAAGTAAAAGCAGTTATTGGTGCTGAAGTCGGCTCAATCGGACCCGTAGGCCTGAATATTCCTTGCTATGTTGATCGAAGTGCGGCGCTTGTTGGTAATTTCGCTTGTGGAGCAAACAAAGATGGTGCCCACCTTACTCAAGTCAACTGGGAAAAAGATACGCCTTTAGATGCCGCTAACATCGTTGATTTACGTAACGTTCAAGAAGGTGACGCCAGTCCTGATGGCGAAGGCACCATTGAGATCAAACGCGGTATCGAAGTTGGCCATATATTCAAATTAGGCAATAAGTATAGCGCAGCGATGAAGGCCACCGTGCTCAATGAAAACGGCAAAGCGACGGTAATGGAGATGGGTTGTTATGGCATAGGTGTTTCGCGCGTTGTCGCAGCCGCTATTGAGCAAAACTATGATGATAAAGGTATTATTTGGCCTCAAACGATTGCCCCTTTCCAAGTAGCGTTAGTGCCACTCAACATGCACAAATCAGAACTCGTTGCAGAAAAAACCGAAGCCCTTTACGCAGAATTAAAAGCCCTTGGTGTTGATGTTCTCATGGATGATCGAAACGAACGCCCTGGCTTTAAATTTGCTGACATGGAGCTTATCGGTATTCCGCACCGGATTGTGATCAGTGACCGTGGTTTGAAGAATGGCACCATTGAATATAAAGGCCGAGCCGATGCAGAGAATCAGGACATTTCAGCAGATGAAGGCATTGCCTTTATCAGTGATAAGCTAGGTCTCGCTTAAATCATGAGTCTAGCTTTGCGCTCACCCCTCATTGTTGGTATCACGCTCGCTGTAATGATCCAAGCACTGAGTTTGTCAGTACCTGTTTCCGCTGAGCCGTTTGCTCAGCGCCAGGCACCTGATGCTGAGTTACGTGCGTTGCTCTCTAAAACAGTGAATGAAGCGGATAGTTTCTTTGATAAGTTTGACGCAGAGGTCTGGCTTGTCGATATGTCGGGCCGTCTGAAGGGGTATATCAAAGACCCTCAAGAGCGGCTTAACTTTCTCAAACGCGTTCACGCAGAAGCTAAGCGCGCAAATATAGAACCTGAGCTGGTCATATCGCTAATACACGCTGAAAGCGCTTTTAAACGCTTTGCTATTTCCAGTGTCGGTGCGCAAGGCTTAATGCAGGTGATGCCATTTTGGAAAGCTGAGATTGGCAGGCCTGACGATAATCTAACCACAATTGAAACCAATTTACGTTATGGCTGCACCATTCTTAAGCACTATATCGACAAGGAAAAAGGTAATTTAATCCGCGCACTTGCTCGGTATAATGGCAGTTTAGGTAAAGTAAAATACCCAGAGAAGGTACTTCGCTTTTGGCAAAAATATTGGTTCGTTAAACACGTATAATACTCACTACTCATGCAAAAAATAATTATCGATATTAATATCAACAAAGATGAATGGCTTAAAATTTACCGAGGACAAACCAATTTGGTCAATGCCGTCAGTCGTGATGGTCGGTCAATCCAATTTCCAGCCAACATTCTAAGCAAATATACGACACATAACGGTATTCAAGGCAGCTTCGTCATTAACTTTACGCAAGATGGTAAGTTTCAATCTATCGTCAAGCTTTAAAAAGACCCCTAAATATGAAAAAGAAATTTGAAAAGATCTTTATCTTGAATTCTAACGAAGTCATTTCTGTTAAAGAAGCTGAACTTGTTTCAAAGTTAAAAGAAATGAACATAGAAGAATTAGAGCATCATGCTAAAAAAATCATGAACGATATGGGCACTGACGAGTATTCAGGTGTTATGTCTAACATAATGAAAGCGATCAAAGAAGAGCAAAAAGAAGGGTATAATCAATTCGAAAGTGTACAAAAAATACTCGAAGATGAACTACCCAATAAAGCTTACATGAGCGACATATACGCCCGTTTAGCCGCCATAGTCATGACCATTATTTCACGTAAATTCAAAGCGCTCTTGTAAGGGTTTTATACCACACTTTATAGGGTGCGCCATGCGCACCGAGCTAGCCCCGAAGTTTCAATCAAACCGGCCTTCGCTAAACCTACCAACAATCAGGGATATGGTTTCTTCGCCACTCTGGTTTTTTAAGAGGACACGCCTGCTGGTTATTTTTTCTATTATAAACCCATCCATCAACTGAGTATTGATTTTGAAAATTCTCTCAGATAATCCTTCTATTTGAACAATAGCTGACTCCTCTCCCGGAATACTCATCGTTGTACCAGTCACAAGCACATCTTTTCTTAATCGAGATATTGTCTCCTCTATACTCTCGTAGTGACCCATACCGGCAACACTGTTCTCCGTTTGAGGCTCGGTATGAGTGATCTCTTCTTCAGACATTTCGTGACTAATACCTGACAAAGTACTTAAAGCCGAAACTGTAGGCACTAATGAGGCATTGATGGGCTGCGCAGAGTTTCGCCAGATAAGCACACCCATTACGAGCGAGATAGCAATAAAAGCAACAGCTAGGCACTTAGGCATGCACCATCCTCTTTTAAGCAAAATTAGATATTCGGATTTAAGTTTCAGCGGCTTGGAAAACTCTAACCAATTACCCGGGTAGCATCCATCTTTAGCGTTCATGTCCGCAATGAATAAGGGTGGTTGGCTAGGCCCCCTAATCAAGCTTCGTCCTTCCCAATAGCAAAGTGGTAAAGGTCGCATGTTATAAAAAGTAACTAAAAGCACCTACTCAGCTTCAGAAATTTGATATTCTATTAATACCCCATCTACCGCTAGAGACGCATCGCCTGGCCAGTTACTTGAAAAAACACGTACAGAATAGTTATGAGTTGAATTACTAATCGTACTATTGGAGATAGAGGTGTCGGTATACGCGTTAACCTCTTTGTCATCTCCTGTAACACCCGAGGTTGAAGCAGCTGCCATGTTTTGTGAAGCTGATGCCGTATAAGTTCTACGTTTTAAGTTGGCAGTGATGTCTGCGACTGCGTTATCAGATAGATAAACTGTAAATTTAATGACGACAGCATTATCTGGCAAATGCACACCCGCGACCATTGCATCAAACCCACTTCCCGTTGGGTAAGCGAAGCCCCATCCAAAAGACGTTGAGACAGGGTTCCCCTTTGCACTAACAAATTCACTAGGAGGTATTGAGTAATAGTGGGTTCGTGCCGAGGTATAGGACACGCTATCTACCGTTAATGCCGGATCAACCGAAAATATTGTTCCCGATAAGGATAAACCACTGCCTGCGCCATAGGTGGTATCTGTATCGGAGTCAACTTCACAAATAACAGTACCATTATTATTAATGACCCGAATTGACTGCCCGTTTGGACAGCTACTGGAGACCCGTCGTTGCATATAAGCAGTATCGGTACTAAAGGAGTTTCCTGAAAGCTTCATGCCGGCGCCAGGCGTATAGGTGGTGTCGTCATCAGCCTCACAGACAATAATACCGCTTGGGCCGATACTCTTGATCGCATTATCCGCTGGACAGCCTGCCGAAATACGTCTCTGCAAATAAGCAGTATCAGCACTCAAAGCGTTCCCAATTAAATTTATGCCCAATCCAGCGGTATAGGTAGTATTTGTGTCAGTATCCTCTTCACATAAGACGCCACCTTCCAAATCAATTTGCCTAATTGACTGTCCTGGAGGGCAAGAGCCCTCCACCCGGTTCTGAACAACAATTTCATCTACATGAAGAGTGTTACCAACTAGATCAAGGCCCTGTCCAGCTAAATATTGGGTATTTTCATCAAGCGTACAATCAACACTACCATCTATGTGAATCCGTCTAATTGAAGAGCCCGCAGGACAAAGGGAAGCAACCCGCCTCTGCAAGTAACCCGTGTCGGCGCTAAATGACGTGCCGCTTAGATTTATGCCTGCACCATTGGTATATTTGGTGTCGGTGTCGGTGTCTGTATCCACCTCACAAGAGACGGTACCATCAGAATTGATTACCCTAATTGACTGTCCTATAGGGCAAATGCTGCTCACCCGTCTCTGCAAGAACCCTGTATCAGCCTGAAATTCGTTACCCAATAACTGAATGCCTAGTCCAGACGTATATTTGGTATCTGAATCAGGCATACAATCAACCAACCCATCCTCATGAATCTCTCTAATTGTGTACCCGGGAGGGCAAGCGGCACTAATCCGCCTTTGAAATTCAGCCTGATCTACAGAAAATGTGTTTGTGAATGTATCCAAATCAAGACCAAAACCTGCTGAGTAATTTGCATCTAACCCATTAGCTCCATCCTCCCCGTCAGGCCCTGTCAAACCAATTGGACCCTGTGGGCCTTCTGGCCCTGTTGCACCATCTGTTCCGTCTGCACCGGGAAGACCATTTGTGCCATCGACACCAGGTAAACCATCTGCTCCGTCAGCACCAGGAAGACCATCCGCGCCTGGTAAGCCATCTACTCCATCCGCACCTGCAGGCCCCTGCATCCCAGCTGTACCAGGGCATGCCCCGTTTATACCATTTTCGCAATCCCAAACACGCTGTTCAAGAGACCCGAGACCGCCCCTGAGATTCTGTACTATGTGGTTTACATCATGATCGGCATAGACTGGATAGCTACCAATAATTAACATCGACATTAGGGTTATTTGAATAAATAGACTAGTTAGATTACGAACGAAAGATGGTAAATTTACAGACATCACGACCCCCTATCTAAAAGCGCTGAAGTACGACTTCTAGAAGAAATATAACGGTACATTGAAATTTACTGGAGCTTTCAACTACGTGTAGTTATGCGATTGAAAAAAAAAGATAAGCCATATTTGTACACACAATTGATCAGCAGGAAATAAGGCATAGTTTGTACCAATTGAACAAATTGTATAAGTAATCAATAGAGATGGCTTTATCAAACTTAAGCGTGAAAATAAATGTGTATAAACTTCTGACGCATGCTTTCTGACTTACAGCAAAGACGCAGTGCATGACAATATTTGGGCAGAGATTATTTGTAAGCGATATGAGAAGGATATATAAGCTTCATTGCCATAAATTCTTGCCCCTGTTTCGTATATATAAACAGAAATTAGCCACTACACTACCGGACACCCTAGACAGTATCTGAGTCTTGTTTGCTCTTAATCCGCCAGGCTTTAATGATCACAATCAAAAACAACAAACCGCCTATGGTCGATATTAGTCCCCCCAAGCCCATCATGCCCATTCCGAGAATTTCAGGTAAGCGATCCAAACCCTGAGCGGCGCCTGCAGTTTTTCGTTGCACACCATAACCACCCGACCAAGCTAAACCAAGAATATGCATCAATTGCCCGCCACCATACACATAAGGCTGTATTTGCGCCAAACGGACATTCGGCACACCCATCCCTAACTTTGGCATCAATAGGTAAGCAATGCCCATAAAGGATAAGGTGACACCCACGATAGAGCCGTGATAGTGCGCTGGAATCACCACATTTACGCCTTCAATCAAAAAGCCGATAATACCTCCGGCTGAGAATAAGATGAAAGATGCAATCAAGGCTGACTTCAGTGGCTTTTGCTCAGCTTTTGCTTTATCCATGCGGAACAGCTGAATGACAGCGAGCAGCCCTAGTGGCAAACAAGCCAAGCCACCGTACTGCATGAGTTTAGTGAAATTGAGTCGATGTTCAATAGAGTCAATCGGTACGGTGGTGTATATCCAAGGCACTAAAACAATAGGCAGAATAACCAGTACACATAAACCACCAATGATAGAAGGCTGTTGTGAAAATTTAGCCCCACAAGCATTGGCTAACCACAGCCATGCAACCAACAATAACAAAGTATGGGTAAATTGTAGCGTATGCCCGCCACCCCAAAATAGTAACTCGAAATAGTACTCCCCCTGATGCACCTCAGGAATGAGTGAATAACTCCAGATCAAAGCGATAATACTTAACAAAGCAGGAATGGCGGCTAGATAGCAGGCAAAGATTAACGCACTCTTACCATCATACGGTAGCTTCGGCAAATGCCTTAGTCGCCCCCATAAAAGTAGAAAAATGCCCGCACCAAAAACACCTAAAGCCAAATAATAGACCGGATGCTGTAAAACCGGTACATAGTTATTCATTAGCGGGTCACCCACTCCAAAGAAAGGGCTAGCGACCATCATCAAGGCGCCTAATGCAGATAAGCTCCAAGCACTTTTATCAAGCAAACCACCACTATTTGGGTTACTTAAAGTCCAGAACACCCCCGCCATAGCTAAAAACCAAATAAGCACAGACAGATCGACATGTACCACTAAGGCAACATGAAAGAAATCAACCCAGGGAATAATGCTTTGCACACCCGGCGTACGTGATAAAACAAGCAATAAAGAAAATACACCTGCAGCTAACAAAGACGCGACCGCTAAAGCTAACCATTTGCGGGCAATTTTTTTCTGCGGATCTGAATCAATGTCCAAAAAAAAGTGATTTATCATGGAGCCTCTTCGTTATTGTATTTTTATACTGTCTTTTCTTCAGTTTATTTAAAAACTGGGGTAGAGGATCCTAACGATACGCTCCGATTTCTGCAAGATAGATCGCGCTTTAGGCTCCACCACTTATGGAATAGCTCGCAAAATTCCATTATAGGTAAATTTAGGCTTGCATAATTCATACAGAACAGTAAATAATGCGGCTAAGGAAACTAAAGAAAACGAATAAGATGACAGTTCCTTATATTGAAATGGTACTAAGTACGAAAATAGTACTAATTTTGAAATCGTACTTAGTACGATAAAGCACGAACACTTAAAGAAATCGAAAAAATTATAAAAAGGGGTGGGATTGATTGACCTGTAAAGGCACTCAAATCTCATAATTGAAATTGACTATAACCAAATTCTGATTTAATAACCTTTAGGTTTAGTTTCAGAGTATAAAATATTTGAGTTATCGTTTTTCAAAGTCGCATCGATTGAAATAAAGTAGTATCGATTGAATTTTGTACCAATGTATTCAGCAAAAACAAGTCAATAGACAGAACAATACTAAGCCTTGAATTTTGCCAGAATAATAACGCCAATATTTTAAACTCAACTTAAGCTGCCACACTTTAAGTTAAAAACTAAGTTAAAAACGCCACGGTTAGAACAGGCACGAAGAAATAAGTTTCATCAGCATCGCCAGGGGTCCCCTGATCTATGCCAATGTATAGCTGTATCTTATTGTCTTTAAAACAGAGCTTTGGATGCCTTGATGAGGATCAACGGATGCCAAATCGTTCACGCAAGCTTAGCAAACTTCTTGCGATACCAAGTTTGTTACTTGCTTCTGAGACTGCGTTCTCTGAATATAAATTCAACCTTCCAGAACCCGTCTCACCTGTCACGCGTGAAGTATTTGATCTTCATATGCTGACAGCAACGGTCGCTTTAATCATCATGGTGCTCGTCACCGTCGTCATTACTTACTCCATATTCAAATTTCGTAAGTCTAAAGACTATCAACCCGATCAAGAATTTCATAATAGTTGGTTTGGCACCTGGTCTTGGGTACTGGTACCTGCCATCGTACTAGGGATTGATCTGAGCATAGCCGGTAGCGCCAGCTCAACATTTGATCTTATTGAAGATAAAACCCCGGCCGACATAACCGTTAAGGTCACAGGGTCACAATGGAAGTGGACCTATCAATATATGGAAGACGATATCAAAATCGTCAGTAGCCTCTTACCAGAAGACCAGGCAGGAGAAGGTTATCTTCGCATGGTAGACAATCAACTGGTGCTTCCGACCGATCGCCGAATTCGCTTCCTTCATACCGCAACCGATGTGCTTCATGCCTGGTGGGTGCCCGCCATTGCCGTCAAAAAAGATTCGATCCCGGGTTACATAAATGAAACTTGGACCATTATTGAAGAAGAAGGCACTTTCCGGGGCCAATGTGCAGAAAACTGCGGAACAGGCCATGCCTTCATGCCTATTGAAGTTAAGGCAATTGCGCCAGCTGAATATGATAACTGGATGGCGAACCAGAAAGAGCTAAAAATTGCGAAAGCAGCTGAAGCATCTTCAGATAAAACCTGGGAGTTAAGTGCCTTAATGGAGAGAGGTGAAACCCTATACAACACCAATTGTGCAGCTTGCCATAAACCCGACGGTTCAGGCACACAGCCCGTATTCCCTGCCCTAAAAGGCAGTGCTATTGCGCTAGGTGATGTGAGCAAACATCTGGACATTATTATTAAAGGCGCTGCAGGAACAGCGATGGCACCTTGGGGCGCACAACTTAATGACTTAGAAATCGCAGCCATTGCTACCTATGAAAGAAATGCATGGGGAAATAATACAGGCGATGCCGTTCAACCTGCCGACGTAAAAGCTGCGCGCTAAGAGGAGATAAAAATGAGTGTAACAATTACTCAAGGTGGCCAAACAGACAAAGCCACCCCTGAAGAACACCATGCAGAAGATCATCATAATGAGCCACCCAAGGGCATAGGCCGATGGTTATTTAGTACTAACCATAAAGATATCGGTACTATGTACCTTATATTTTCATTGGTCATGTTATTTTTAGGCGGTGGTATGGCCATGCTCATCCGCGCAGAGCTGTATTTCCCTGGTCTTCAATTTCTTGAGCCAGACCTGTTTAATAACATGGTAACCACTCACGCCATAATCATGGTATTCGGAGTTGTGATGCCTGCCGCTGCGGGCATGGCCAACTGGATGATTCCTTTACAGATCGGTGCGCCAGATATGGCTCTGCCACGACTAAACAACCTTAGTTTCTGGTTACTACCTGCCGCAGCAGCTTTACTTATTCTATCGATCCTCGTACCATTTTTTGGTGGCGGGGCTCCCGTAAATACCGGTTGGACACTTTACCCTCCTCTGTCTATTCAAGCAGGAATGGGCATGGATTTATTAATTTTCACCCTTCACGTTCTAGGTATTTCGTCCATACTGGCCGCGATTAACATCGTAACCACCATACTCAACATGCGCGCGCCAGGGCTCGATTTCATGAAGTTGCCATTGTTTGTATGGGCATGGTTATTTACGGCTATATTGCTCATTATGATAATGCCAGCACTCGCAGGTGGCGTGACCATGCTGCTATTTGATAGACACTTCGGCACCAGTTTTTTTGACGCGGCTGGCGGCGGCGACCCGGTATTATTCCAGCACTTGTTCTGGTTCTTTGGTCACCCAGAAGTTTATGTGTTACTGCTACCTTCTATCGGTGTACTCGGCATTATTGTTCCTACCTTTTCTCGCAAGCCACTTTTTGGCTACAAGCCTTTAGTCTGGGGTATGGGTGTTTTATTAGTCTTAGGTATGGTCGTTTGGGCACATCACCAATACACAATAGGTATGTCTGTCGCTGCAACCAATTACTTTATGATTGGCACCATACTCATTTCTATCCCTGTCGGTTTGATGCTGTTTAATTTCATTTTCACTATGTGGCGCGGTGCCATGACCTTTGAAACGCCGATGCTTTTTGCCATTGCTATCATCGTCATGTTCTCTTTTGCAGGCACGACAGGTGTTATGCTGGCGGTGGTTCCCGCTGACTTGCAGTATCACGACACCTATTTCGTTGTCGCGCATTTCCATTATGCCCTCATCCCGGGCGCTCTATTTGGGCTCTACGCTGGCGTATTCTACTGGTTACCCAAATGGACAGGCCACATGTACAACGAAACCTTAGGTAAGATTTTCTTTTGGTGGACCACAATAGGCTTCAACTTAACGTTCTTCCCTCAACACTTCTCAGGGCTTGCAGGTATGCCCCGCCGAATAGTTGATTACAGCGTTCAGTTCGTAGAGTTCAATCAGATTTCAAGTATTGGCGCCTTCATTTTCGGCTTATCTCACTTGTTGTTTGTGTACATCATTATTCAAACTGTACGCGGAGGTGAAAAAGCCCCCGCCCAACCTTGGGAAGGCTCGCAAATTGGTACGCCAGGACTTGAGTGGACCTTACCTTCACCGCCTCCGTTCCATAGCTTTGAGACACCACCAACAGTTAAATAATTAACTGAAATTTATCTAATAATGAAAACACGGGTGACCAGCCATGCTGTCACCCATTTAAATTACGGAGTTATTATGGACCAACAAGAACTAAGTCCCGAACTAAAGAAAGCCAACCTACGCGTGGCTTTAATATTAGGTGGTTTAGCTATTTCAAGCTTATGCGTTGCAGCTTGGGGCGTGAGCAAAACATTAGGATATGGCGCTTAGTCGTTCAACACTAGACCCGTGAGAATCTAGCGCCCACCAACAAGCATAAATACTGGATACCTATGGACAACATGGATAAAGAAAAGCCCGTACAGCATATTCCTGAAGAACTCGGCACTGAGACTCAGGTCGCTGTACCAGCCCAAAATAAAAAGAAAAAAACGGTGCTAACACTCGCACTTATTACCCTATTAATGTTTGGTTTTGCTTTTGCCATGGTGCCTTTATATAAGCTGGTTTGTGATATCGCTGGTTTGAGTACTATATCTACAAACAGCGCCCGCTCTTTAGCGCTTGAAATTAGTGAAGCGACAGATGAGAAAAATAAAGAGAGGTTGATTACTGTCCAGTTTGACGCCACTATAAATGGCAATGTCCCTTGGGAATTTGGCCCGAGTGTCAAATCCGTTACGGTGCACCCAGGCGAAAAGAAAACGGTCAATTATTATTTCAAAAACAACTCAAATAGAACGGTTGTCACACAATCTATTCCTGGCGTAACACCCTGGCAAGCTTCTGAACATTTGAAAAAAATTGAGTGTTTCTGTTTCGAGACTCAAACACTACAAGCAGGCGAAGCCAAAGATATGGGTCTACAATTTGTTATAGATCCGGCGATTCCAGAAGACATTTCCACCATCACCTTGTCTTATACAATTATGGATACAAACCGCTCTGACTCACTAAAACCGAATAAAGCAAACTTACCGACGGTCGGCTCCAGCTAACACTAAAGATGATCGACCGAACAAATAGCTTAGTAATAAATAATAATTCAAAAACTTAACAGAATAAGAAGAGGGAATCATGTCAGCAGCAAGTTCTGAAAACTATTATGTCCCCCACGGTAGTCAGTGGCCCATTATTGCCGTTGTCGGCATATTCTTTACCGTACTGGGAATTGCATTTTGGGTAAATGATATAAACGTCGGATCCTACATGCTCTTCACGGGTTTAGCGGTCATATGCTACCTATTCTTTGGCTGGTTTGGCGAGGTCATAGATGAAAGCATGTCAGGTAAGTACAGTACACAAGTAGACACCTCCTTCCGACAAGGCATGATCTGGTTTATTACTTCTGAGGTCTTTTTCTTTATCGCTCTATTCGGTGTACTTTATTATATTAGAGCCATTTCATTACCCTGGCTTGGGGGAGAAGGTCACCTAGGTAGTTCTAATCTATTATGGGATGGCTTTAAAGCTAGCTGGCCACTACTCACCACTCCTGACGCAGGCACTAACTATACACAAGTTAAAGAAGCGATGGGCGCGGGCGGAATACCGCTTTACAACACAGTGATACTTCTCTCCAGCGGTGTGACACTTACTTGGGCACATCACGCGCTTAAGAAGGGACATCAATTTCAGGTATTAGCAGGTTTGGCTTCAACCGTTACGCTTGGTTTTATTTTCTTTGGCTTCCAAGCCTACGAGTACATTCACGCCTACGGAGAAATGGGCTTAACGCTTAACTCTGGCATATATGGCTCCACCTTTTATATGTTGACCGGTTTTCATGGCATGCACGTCACCATTGGCACAATCATGCTTTTAACTATTTTAATTAGATGCGCTAAAGGTCATTTTACTAAAGAAAAACACTTTGCGTTTGAAGCTGTTGCCTGGTATTGGCACTTTGTTGATGTGGTTTGGCTAGGTTTATACTTCTTTGTATACTGGCTTTAGGAAATACATAAAAAGGCATCAACAAGTGATGCCTTTTTAAATTGAATTAACTAAATAATGATACTTTAGTTCAGCTATAAACTTATTTGCCGCGGCTTAATCTGGAACGACTTAATTCGATAATATTGATCAGTACTCGTTAGTATTGGTTAGGTCTGATTAAGCCTAAGTAATAGCCAACTATTAGTAACACTACTAAAGAAATAGATAGAGATATCCTAATTGTTAAAGCAGTTAGTACTCGGGTATCTTTGTTGTCATCTTTAGTTAAAAACACGGCTCCGGCACCCAAACTAATTAATACTAGAACTAAATTTACAATCACAATAATTTTATACAGGCTCATAGAAATCTCATTTTTATAATCGTTATAAAGGCAATTTTCTTTTTTAAACTTAACTAGAGCAGCGTACCAAAAAAACGCTTAATACCAAACCATGCAGTACTCGTTTAAGCCTACATTATTCTTATCTTTCTTCTGTTTAATACTTTTTACAGCATTATTCAGCCTAGGCCTCTGGCAATTGGACCGAGCAAGTGAGAAAAAAACGCTAAAAGCAATCATCGACTCGCGTATTCAAGAGCCCACACGCACCTTGAATCAATCGCAAGATCAATTACAGGCCCATCAACCGGCCTCTGCGACAGGAAAATTTCGCTTAGGAGAGCAGTTCCTATTAGATAACATCATTCATCAGGGTAAGCCTGGCTATTACATCATCAGCCCATTCGAAATTGCAGATACCAAGGCGATAATTCTCGTTAACCGTGGCTGGATTCCTCAAAATAGAGACCGAAAAATATTACCCGATATTCCACATCCTCTGAAAAAAAATGAAATTGAGGGCGTATTAGTTAAACCACGCTCTAAACCCGTCATACTTGGCAGCATTGACCACCCCATCTCTGAAACCCCACCTCTTTGGTACTACATGGATACCAAAGTATTTGAACAAGTAAATAAGTATAAAGTACTTCCCTTAGTGCTCAGACTCAAACCGTCCAAGAAGTCTTCATTAGTAAGGAAATGGCCAAAATTTGAAGCTAAGTCCGGTATGCATATTGGTTATGCTATACAGTGGTTTGTTTTCGCATTGTTTGTTTTAATAGCCTACTCGAGTTTAAGCATAAAAAAGAATAACAAAGGATCTCTTCATGACTGATACATCAATACAATATTCCAATAATATGCCTAAACCAAAGAAAGTACTTAATACGCTAAGCAATCCACTTCTGATAATGCTGTTACTTTTCGGCCTGCCCTATGTGCTTTCTTGGTACTTTCTTTATGGCGGTGACCCCATTGCATTCGAACAACCAAATAATAATGGTGAACTGATCTCACCCCTCATTCCTTTAGGCCAGTTTTCTTTATCTCTTAAAGATGGCACCACCTTAAGTAATGCTGATTTGAACGGTAACTGGTCAATAATTACCGTGACGGCGAATTGCGAGAAGGCCTGTAAAGATACACTATTCACTATGCGCCAAGTTCGTAAAGCGATGGGCGTGAACCGCCAGGTGATAAAACCTCTAGTGTTACTACAAAGCCCTGAAGCACTTGAAACCTTAAAATTTGATCTAAGCAATGATTTTCCACAACTAGCGATTGTGTCAAATCAAAACACGAGCACCCAAGCACTTATAACAGCCTTTTCCTCTGTTACCCCTGAGATTGAAAACAGTATTTTTATGGTTGACCCATACGGTAATCTGATGATGGTGTATCCTGCCGACTCAGATCAAAAAGGCATGTTAGATGATTTCAAGCGACTGCTAAAAGTAAACAAACCAAAACTATAAAATTAATATAACGCCGCTATCACATAGATTAATTATTACCACGCTATCAATCTGTTCAAACGAGCACGAAATTCATGAACAAAGTTTTTTTTCGACTCAGCCTATTAGCGACATGCCTAGCCCTGTTTGTTATAGTTTTGGGGGCTTACGTTCGCTTATCGGATGCGGGGCTTGGCTGCCCTGACTGGCCAGGCTGCTACGGTCAATTAATTGCCCCATCAGATTCTCCATCCATATTAGAAGCCAATACAGCCTTTCCAGAACGCCCCTTCGAAGCCCCCAAAGCCTGGAAAGAAATGATCCATCGCTATTTTGCCAGCACCCTAGGCCTCATTATTGTCATCATGGCCGGCATAGCCATTAAGCAACGTAAAATTGCAGGCCAACAGGTCAAGCTCCCCATATTATTGGTAGGCATCGTGTGCTTACAAGGCGCATTGGGGATGTGGACAGTCACGATGCTACTCAAGCCAGCTATCGTGACCCTCCACTTGCTAGGAGGCATGTTAACGCTAGCCCTACTTTGGTGGACATTTCTAAGCCATCAACATAAAGCCAATTACCTGCTTGAAGTTTCTCCCTTAGTAAGAAACTGGGCCTTACTTGCTTTAATCGTCACTTATTGTCAGATTGCTTTAGGCGGCTGGACCAGCACAAACTATGTCGCACTACATTGTTATGATTTACCCACATGCCAGGGCCAATGGCTACCACCGACTGATTTTGCCGAAGGCTTCACCTTATGGCGTGAAGTTGGCATTGACTATGAGGGCGGCCGCCTTTCTTTAGAGGCCGGCACAGCAGTACATTTAACACATCGCTTAGGTGCACTAATTACACTATTGGTTACTGGAGGCTTAGCACTAAAGCTATTTTCATTAGGCTCGGCTTTAGCCAGAAAATTAGGTACATTAATCGCCATTGCTTTAGTTATACAAGTCACATTAGGTCTACTGAATATCATTTTAGTACTTCCAATACCCATAGCAGTTGCACATAATGGTGGCGCGGCAGTATTATTATTAAGCTTAGTGACAGTCAAACGAAAACTGTCTGTAAAAAACAATATAAAAACACAAACGCAACACATAGAAACAAGAGCAGCACCAGCAGGTTAAGTTAAACAAATAAAATATTCTATAAGTTACTTGTTTATCAAAATGCAGTGTTAGCTAAAAACTGTACGATCAAAGCACCGTACAGACTAAAAAATACGTTCTACCTATGAAACTAATTAAATTACATACTTACCACCCTATTTCAGGGTATGTGTTAGTTTCTGTAGGTGGGTAAGAACAAGTGAAAACAACAATAAGAGAAATTGATCATGACCGATACTACTCTCTCAAAAACAGCGACTAACCCAGAAGAAGTCACTATAACCTGGCGGCAATATTTAGAGCTATGTAAGCCTAAAGTTGTCTTACTGATAGTATTCACTGCTGTCGTCGGCATGCTCTTATCTACCCCGGGAATGGTGCCCTTGGACCTATTGTTCTATGCATCAACGGGAATAGGTCTTGCTGCTGCCTCAGGCGCTGCTGTTAATCACTGGGTCGATCAAAAAATTGATGCAGAGATGGAACGCACTAAAGGCAGACCGCTTCCTACTGGCGGGCTTTCTTCTCGAGCTGCTTTAACATTTGCCCTGTCGTTGACCGTTATCTCTATGGCGATTCTTTTGGCCACCACTAACCCATTAACCGCCTTACTCACCTTTATTTGCGTGATCGGCTATGCCGTTATTTATACTATGTTCTTAAAACGAAGCACACCTCAGAATATTATCTGGGGCGGAGCAGCAGGTGCAGCCCCTCCTATACTGGGTTGGGCAGCGGTAACGGGTGAAGTAAATTCTGAAGCACTGTTACTCTTTCTGATCATTTTCATTTGGACCCCGCCACATTTCTGGGCATTAGCCATACGCCGCCGAGATGATTATGCGAAGGTCGATATACCAATGCTCCCTGTTACCCATGGCATTCCTTTTACAAAGACGCAGGTATTGCTTTATACCTTCATGCTATTGGCCGTGACACTTATTCCTTTCGCTATTCAGATGTCAGGACTGATCTATTTAGCCGGTGCTGTCTCCCTCGGCATTGGCTTTATTTACCATGCCTACAAACTCTACGTATCTGAAGGTGATCAACACGCTATGAAAACCTTTGCTTACTCTATTTTTTATCTGACGGCTTTATTTGCATTTTTGTTAGTGGATCACTACATTCGCATTTTCATTAGGGGCTAAAGCCTTTAATGATTAAGCTATGACTCCCAAATAGTCATTTCTTCCTTTATAATGCCTGCCCGTTTTATTCTGGCAGGTATTTGTTAAATGCAAGCAATTCAAGTAGACCAATATCAAACACTGTTAGCTGAAAAATCTCAGCGTATACAGATACAGTTCAACCAATTTGATATCCCTGAATTACAGGTATTTGCCAGCAAGCCACAAAATTTCCGTTTACGAGCTGAGTTCAAAATTTGGCACGATGGTGAGCGCTGCTTTCATGCGATGTTTGAACGCGGCACTAAAAATGTGCCCATTGAAATTACCGAATTCCCCATCGCTAGTCACGCAATAGTAGCGCTAATGCCAAAACTTATTGCAGAAATAAACCAATCCCAAATTTTAAAACACCGTTTATTTCAATTGGAATATCTCAATACCCTCTCAGGCGACATGCTCGTTACTTTCATCTACCACCGCCAGTTAGACGAAGAGTGGATAACGGAAGCCAAACGAATTAAAGAAAAATTCGGCATTCATATTATTGGTCGCGCAAAGAAAATGCGCATTCTGCTAGATCAAGATCATGTTATAGAAGTACTTGATGTCGATGGGAAGAAATTAAGATACAAGCAAATTGAAGGTGGATTCACTCAGCCTAACGGCGAGATGAATCAGCACATGCTTAGTTGGGCAAGAGACTGTGTAGATGGAAGCCAGTCAGATTTACTAGAGCTATATTGTGGCAATGGTAACTTTTCAATTGCAATGGCAGATAAGTTTCGACGTGTATTCGCAAGTGAAATCAGCAAAACATCCGTTAAAGCCGCGCTAGATAACAAAGCCATGAACGACATCGAAAATGTTGACTTTGCACGCGTAAGTGCTGAAGAATTTACAGGCCACATGAATGGCACACAAAAACGCCGACGCCTAAAAGACTTAAATTTAGAAGAAACAGACTTTCAAACTGTTTTGGTCGACCCTCCCCGCTCCGGACTTGATGAAGAGAGCTGTAAAATGATTAGCCAGTATACAAATATCGTATACGTTTCTTGCAATCCGGAAACGCTTGAGGAAAACCTAAAAGTACTCACACAAACCCATAAAGTTGAACGTTTTGCCTTATTCGATCAATTCCCCTACACCCATCATATTGAAAGCGGTGTTTATCTGGTAAAAAAATAATATCGCCGCTTTTATGAAACGTTTCTGAAACAAATCGTTACGAATCCTTTACACATTCAAGCTATTAAGACCGGAGCGACTGACTATAATTAGAGCTAGAATATTGAAGCAATCTTAGTGACGCTTTAGCCATAAAGATTGCTTTCAGATGTCAACCCAGCATTAAAAAGGCTTATTTATGGCAACAGTAGCATCAAAAGTATTAGCTCGAATTGCAGCATTACGAAAAGGCCAGGAACACTCTTCTCAATCAATTATTGAAAATAATATTTATCAATCTTTACTAGATCAGCCATTCACACACGCCTACTCTACAGACGAGGAACAGCTAGTTGATCAGGAGCTTATGTTGGCCCCTACTAAATTATCAGATACCCTTTCTGAACTCTGCTTAGTTCCCTTTAATCATATACAGGCCAACTCATTACAGATATCAGAAATCCAAGCTCAATATAATACTCAATTTCAGAACAGAGGGTATTAGCCAGAAGGTTAGTATCAAGTATCTAACAAAACCAAGATTCTAATAAAACCGAGTATCGAACAAGCATAAAACATCATTCAAAAATTTAAGGCCCATGTTCGAAACTGATACTAATCAGTTTCGAACATGGGCCTTAAGCTTATACAGCCAAGTAAATCAGCTTAGTGAAGATCGGGTACGACACCCACTTGTGGCATATCTGCTAAACCTATATCTCTTGCATGCTCTTCAAAGCCTTTATTCTTCCAGAAAAAAGCACCTGGCATGGTAGTTGGAATTACCAACACATAAAACAAAGCACGTCCTGCAAGCAAAGCCATGATCAGCGCTAGGCCAATCACAACGCCCGAAACTGCGGCTAACCAACCGGTCGGAGTCCATAAACAGAAGGCTGCAGCCGCTATCATCGCCACAACCATACTGACATTTCTGGCAATATAGGTATTCCCAAAAGTAGTCCACTGAATATAGTGAGCAGCTGCGCCTTCACCCTCTTCTTTATTCAAATAACGCGCATGTGCACAAAGCCCTACACCTTCCATTAATAAGCCGATAAATACGGCACCAGCCACAACAGCGAGCAATGGAGAGTAGCTCAAACCAGACACAGCATAAGCAACCACAGTAAAGAAGCCAAACAGCACGCCGCCCGCACTAAGAGTCGAACCAAAAAAGCTAGTGAGTACTTGCCAATGATTCCAGAAAGGACGCGCTCTTATACGGTAGATACAGTTCATAAAATACAAACCCACTACAGCTGAAATAATCGCAAATACACCCACTCCTAGAATTAAGGGGCCAAGCCACTGCCAAGCAAATAAATCTTTGGCAGCAGACAAAACGGTGTACCCTGTTAAACCCGCAAAGAACATCGCGATACCTAAAGCCTCGCGACTCAAAGGGGAATAACGAAGGTTATTAAAACCGCGATAAAACCGTAACGGCTTGCCTAAGTGCAACGTTGATAAAAATAAGCCGCCACCCTGAATCAATATCAGCGAGATCAATAAAGGATAAGCGACAGCACTTTCACTCAAAAATGAAAACGCTTCAGGATTCACTAAAGGCCCTAGGAAGAATAACAAGAACGCACCAATCACAGCTTGCGTTGAAAGCGTAAAGATCACTAAAGGATTCTCACGCGAGCTTAAACGAGCAATATTCCAAGCGCGTTCTTTACCCGCCTTTTCATCAACAACCGAACGATAGGTACCGTCTTCTTGTTTATGATATTTCAATGGTTGCTCATCAGTACGCGTCATTTCTTCCGGCAAAGTTTTAATCTGCTGAAAGCGAATATTAGGCTGCGTAATCGAAGGGTCGGGGAAACCAGGAATTGAGGTTTTTATTTGCTCTCTATTTTCTGGCATATCGTCAATCACACCAAAATTAAGCGCATTCCCTAAACAAGCAGATACACATGCTGGTTTAAGACCCACTTCCAAGCGATCCACACACATATTACATTTAGATACCTGCCCCTTGACCGGGTCAAGCTGAGGCGCATTATAAGGGCAAACCCAAGTACAATAACCACAACCAAAACAAGTTTCAGGGTCTTGTAAAACAGCGCCATATTCAGTGTGCTTAGTATAAGCCTTAGTCGGACAACCTTTTAAGCAAACAGGATCATCACAATGGTTACACGCCATTGAGATATTCATTCGCTTATAATCAGGGTAAGACCCCCCCTCTACATACCCTACTGAACGGAATGCCAAGTGAGCGGGGTTTTCATTTTTCTCACTACAAGCGGCTTCACAGGAATGACAACCAATACAATTGTCAGCAGTAAAATGAAATCCGTGCTGTTTATTTCTATTTGGGTTGGTGCCTACACTTGGATTTTCATTAATATTCATCGAGCGACCTTTTTCAAAGGCGCCTTCAGTTAATTCCAATAAATCAATCGCTTGACCATATTGATTGATACCATCTTTATTTTTTTCCACTTTAGGGTCATAGAGCTTCGCGTAGCTTTGCTCATTATCACGTAGCTCGTAAGTATCACGCTCAGTGGTATTTGGCTCAACTTTCTCAACACCCAGGGTATCTAAATGATCACGAACTTTAGTTAATAAATTCAACATCTTAAAACCCTCTTCGTTCTGCATTTAGTTTGCCAGCCATTTCTTGATCAATCGGCTCAATTCGAATAGAACACTGCTTGAAGGCGGGTTGGCGGGAGTGAGGATCAAGTAAACCAAGCGATACCCGGTTTACACAGTCATGGAAGTGAAAAGGAATAAAGACCATATTACGCGGTACACGCTGGGTTAATTGCACCATCACCACAGCATCACCACGACGTGAAGCGATTCGTACATAGGATTGGTGCGCAACACCTAATTCACGGGCTGCATCGGGGTTCATTTCCATATACGGCGTAGGGCTAAACTTATTTAGATTGCCTATCTTGCCTGTTTTGGTTCGGGTATGAAAATGCTCAACGACGCGGCCACTATTCATCCAGAATGGATAATCATCACAAGGCGTTTCGTTATTTTCGATATACGGCAAAGGAATTAAATTTGCTTTCTGAGTTTTGGTTTGAAATTTGCCATCGGTATATAGCCGGGGATCACCTTTTTCATTTTCTGAACCTTCCCTGAAAGGCCATTGAATACCGCGCGCAGCTTCAACTTTCTCATGACTCATACCTGAAATATCTAAAGTACGACCCTCACCTTTTGATAAGAGTGCCATTTCGTCAAACGCTTCAGAGGTTGTTTCTGGAAAATGCATTTTTTTACTATTTTCAAAACGTTTTGCAAGCTCGCTAAATATCCAAAAATCTGGTTTCGAGTTCGCAAAAGGCTCAGTCACTTTACTCACGTAATTTACACGTCGTTCAGTATTAGTAAAGCAGCCATTCTTTTCAGCCCAAACTGACCCCGGTAGATACACGTGAGCGTACTGATTAGTTTCTACATCTTTATAGCTATCCTGAACCACCAGAAACTCTAGTTTTTCAAGGGCTTTTCTAACCCGTGCAGTATTCGGCATAGACGTCATTGGGTTGGTGGCAACTAACCACAAGCCTTTAATTTGCCCAGTCTCAATCGCGGGAAAAATATCAGTTTCTGCAAGACCACGCTTAGTTGGGAAAAATTCTTTATCAACGCCCCAAAAATCTGCAATCTCCTCTCTGTCTTTTTCATTCTCTAGATAACGGTAACCGGGCAAGCCCGAGCATGATGACCACTCTCGCGTGCCCATCGCATTACACTGACCTGTAATCGATAAACTGGTGCCGCCAGGTTTACCAATATTACCCGTTATCAAATTAAGATTGTTAATACCTACCACACCGTCAGAACCGTGAGTACTCTGATTAATACCCATCGTCCAGATGCTCATAGCCGCACCCGCCTTGGCATAAATACGTGCAACATGACGAATAGTATCTTCATCTATCCCACAAATTTTAGAGGCAGTAACCGGGTCATAACCCTTAACTAGCGCTTCAACTTCCTCAATGCCTTGCGTATTTGCATTGATATAGTCTCTATCTTCAAGCCCTTCGTCCAAGATAACGTACATTAGACTATTCAATAACACCACATCTGTTCCGGGTGTAATAGGCAAATGAATGTCTGCAAATTGCGCCAGCATGGTGACACGCGGATCAACCACAATAACTGGAAAGCTTCGCTTTTCTAGTGCCTCTTTTAAACGCCAATAAATGATAGGATGCTGTTCAGGTAGGTTTGAACCCCAAGCGATGAAGCATTCAGTATGCTCAAAATCGTCATAACATCCCGGTGGGCCATCAGAGCCAAAAGAGCGTTTATAACCTGAAACTGCAGAGGCCATACAAAGGGTTGTATTGCCGTCATAGTTATTAGTTCCGATACAACCTCGAACTAATTTCCCTAAAGTATAAAACTCTTCGGTATATATTTGCCCTGTCGATACGACTGCAAATGAATCTTTACCATGCTGATCCTGAATACGTTTAATTTCAGAGGCTGTTTTATCTAGTGCTGCATCCCAACCGGCTTTCTCCCATGAATCATAAGATTTATTTCGTATGGTCGGCTCATCACCTCTGCCATCAGACTCAAATAGCTGATGCTCAAAAATCCCTTTTATACATAGCTTGCCTCGATTGACATCTGCCCCTGTATCACCACGCGTGCCGACGGGTTTTCCATCTTCATTCAGGCCAACCTCAATTGAGCAGCCGGTGGAACAATAACCACAAGTCGTGTATTTCCACTCCTTAACGGTTTTATCAACAATTTTTATGGGTTTTCTATCTTTTCGACCAAACAACATATTCGGAGACTCTCATATCAATCATGAGCACCATTTCGGATCAGCATTTGATTATGAATCACTCGCTACGCACCGATCTGGAGCACAAACCTTGCAACCTATTGATTTGCAAGACCAATAATACCACTAACTAGGTAGTTGCAATTAGTAAGCCAATAACACCACCCGCTAGGCATTTGCAATTAGCAAGTCAATAATACCCCCAATTAGGTATGGGTAATTAGCAAGTCAATAATACTACATGCTAGATGTAGTCGATATGATAACAATCAAAATGACAACAAAATGACAACAAACAAGAAGCGGGATACATTCAAATGAGAGAAAGAAGAAAGTACAGAACAGAACAGAACAGAACAGAACAGAACAGAACAGAACAGAAAGCTCTGTGCCAGAAAAGCCCTGAGCCTTACCAAGAGTACTTGCTATTCCACTTTTTAAATAGCGCTTTTAAACACCACAGGCTTGAACAATGAATAGACTCTTGCATGTAGCGAATAAACAGACTAAACAAAATTTGAAAAGCAAGACCGAATAACAAGGCTAAAGAAGAGGATTGGGAAGCAAAGCTATAACATAAAAAGGCCGCCCAATAGTATGGCAGCCTCTGCAGAAATACCCTGTAGCTTCATCCCAGTATTGAAGCATGTTCAGATCTAACGATTGAGCCTATTTGCAACCAAGTGCTCGACTACTGTAGGGTCTGCCAAGGTAGAAGTATCACCCAAACTATCGTGCTCATTCGCCGCAATTTTACGTAAAATTCTGCGCATAATTTTACCCGAGCGAGTTTTAGGTAAACCATTAGGCGCCCACTGGATCAGGTCCGGCGTTGCAATAGGCCCTATTTCTTTCCTAACACACTGTTTCAACTCAGCTTTCAGCGCATCTGTTTGTGGAATATCGTGATCATGCATCATACTCACATAAACATAGATACCTTGACCCTTAATATCATGTGGATAACCCACTACAGCAGCCTCGGCCACATCCGGGTGAGCAACTAAGGCGCTTTCAATTTCTGCCGTCCCCATACGATGACCAGAAATATTTAATACATCATCTACACGACCCGTAATCCAGTAATATCCATCAGCATCACGGCGCGCACCGTCACCTGAGAAATACATACCCTCGTAAGTAGAAAAATAAGTTTGTTTGAAGCGCTCATGGTCGCCATAAACTGTTCTCATCTGGCCCGGCCAGCTATCTAGCATCACTAAATTGCCTTCTGCCTCACCCTCAAGAACATTGCCTTCATTATCAACTAACGCGGGTTTCACCCCAAAAAATGGACGTGACGCAGAGCCAGGCTTTAACTCTGTCGCTCCTGGCAAAGGAGAAATAAGCACCCCACCCGTTTCAGTCTGCCACCAAGTGTCCACTATAGGGCAGCGCTCTTCACCGATCACATGGTAATACCAGTCCCACGCTTCTGGATTAATAGGTTCCCCCACACTACCTAATAATCGTAAGCTCTTTCTATTACTGGACTTCACATAACCGTCACCCTCGGCCATTAGCGCTCTGATGGCTGTAGGCGCAGTATAAAGTACATTTACTTTATGCTTGTCGATAACCTGCCAAAAACGTGAATAGTCTGGATAGTTCGGCACGCCTTCAAACAAGACACTTACAGCACCATTCGCTAATGGCCCATATAAAATATAACTATGTCCCGTGATCCAACCAAAATCGGCAGTACACCAATACACATCATTTTCTTGGTAATCAAATACCACTTCATGGGTCAGCGAGGCATAGACCATATAACCACCCGTGGTATGCAACACACCCTTAGGCGTACCCGTCGAACCGGAGGTGTAGAGCATAAACAAAGGATCTTCAGCATTCATCGGCTCAGGCTCACATTCACTGGAAGCCTGTGTCATCAGCTCGTGATACCAAACATCACGCCCTTCTGTCCACGCGATATCAGCGCCTGTTTTCTTGAGGACAAACACATTTTCAACCGTGGTCACTAAATCATGCTGTAAAGCTTTATCAACATTCTCTTTTAAAGCGACTGACTTACCGCCTCTAACACCCTCATCTGCAGTAACTACCCATTTAGCTTTGCCATCGGCAATTCGAGCAGCCAATGCTTCGGGTGAAAAGCCACCAAATACCACTGAATGAACCGCACCAATACGCGCACAAGCCAACATCGCAACGGCTGTTTCTGGCACCATAGGCATATAAATGGTAACGATATCGCCTTTGACAACACCTTGAGTTTTTAATGCGTTGGCGAATTTGCAGGTTTGTTCGTGGAGTTCACGGTAAGTAATATTTCGAGATACTGAAGGATCATCACCTTCGTGGATAATGGCAGTTTGATCTGCACGCTCAGCAAGATGCCTATCAAGACAGTTAGCTGACGCATTTAAAACACCATCTTCATACCACTTAATATGTAAATCTGATGAAGAAAAAGAAACATCTTTAATTTTGCTATATGGCTGCATCCATTCCAGACGTTTGCCTTGTTCAGCCCAGAAAACCTCTGGATCCTGAATAGATTGCTCATAAAGCGCCTGATATTGTTCTGCATTTACTTTTGTGCGTGCTTTAGCGGACTCTTTAATGGGGTAACATTTCACATTATTCATCACACATATCTCCTTTGCGCCTCTCCCATCCTGGAAAAGTTTTATTATTTTATGTACCGCTAGAAGAGTCGACCAAGGAGGCGTATTTTATCGATTCCAAAAGACTTTCTAAAGGCATGTCTTCAGCCGATGAACGAATTGCTTTTGCTAAATTTTGCTGATCACCAAAGCCAGAGCTGTCATAACGAACTTTTTTCTTAATTGCTTGGCGAGACTGCTTAAATTCATCAAGCCCTATGCGCTCGTAATCAGATAGCAGGAGTTGTTTCTGTTCATCACTTAGCTGTTTAGGATCAAGAGCATGAAGTAAGCCGTGAAGAAGGTCAACCGAAGCATTCCCTAATTTCTCACCATAACTATAAATACCACTTGAAAGTAAAGTCATCACTTGCTCAGGGGTTGTATTGTCATCACTAAAGAACTGATTCATGCGTAAACGCAGGTCTAACCATGCATCTTCAGAATGAGAGCTCAGAGGCTCTTCGTGGCCCAGGTTATCCCGTGAAGATTGGCGCCCCTGACCTTTTACCTTAGCCTGGCTAACCGTAATCTCTTCTTCGTCATCTTTTGAGGAATAAGGCGCAGACATTTGAACCTTATCTTGTAACTGCTTTTGAATTTGCGTTAGTGGCTCTTCGTCCGCGTGATGATTAGACTGCTGTTGAATCTGTTGCTGCAGCTTCTGCTGCTGTTGTATTTGCTTAATAGAGTTAGCCGCTAAAGTTTCACTATGCTGACTCCGCGTACGACCACTGGACTGACGTTCAACCACTTTTTGCCAATAAGCACTAAAAGCTAATCTAGGCACCCCAGGCTGATTAAAGATATCATCTAGTCTTTCAGCCAAACGATAAAAACACCGCGCAGAAGGGTCTTCTTTTGGATATAAAGCAACTGGGCGCTGCAGCGTCACTGCAGTTCTCATGCTTTCATCCATCCACACTGACCCCATATAGTCAGTTGTCAGATCAAGGTACTTGCTTACTGCCTGACCAAAGCGTTGATATACTTTTTTAGCTTGAGAAGCACTCGACACCATATTCACTAGCACTTCTACTTTCCGGCGATAGCCTCTTCGCTTCAAAACCTTTAACAGTGAAAATGCATCAGTTAATGAAGTAGGCTCAGGCGTTATAACGATAACAGCCACCTGCGAAGCAGCAATAAAATGCAGAACGGTAGCTGAAATACCCGCAGCAGTATCTACCACCATATAATCATAATGCGGCTCAATCGCACGAATAGATGTCACCAGGCGCTGCTGCTGCCCTACATCCAAATCAACACACTGAGCAAAACCAGAAGCGCCCGGCACAATATGCAAACCTTCAGGCCCTTCCAGAACAATATCCTGTATCGATCTTTCTCCGGTAAATAAATGTTCAAGCGTATAAGCAGGATACAAACCAAGCATAATATTGGTATTTGCCAAGCCGGTATCGCCATCAAATAAACAGACTTTCGAACCCGTACGGGACAAGGCGATTGAAAGATTAATAGCAATGCTGGTTTTTCCAACACCACCTTTGCCTCCAGTAATAGCAACTACACGAGGTACTTTATTTTTTTCATTCATGTTTTGCACTTTACCTATACCTAAAATATCTGCTTATGCCCTGCAGCTTATACGTTTCAATAAAATCAGATTTCCTACTCACTCACCGCGACATATCAGCAATTCTATCGCCTTTATTTCCTTTAAAACACCTAATAACGCACAAGATTGTTTATCTTATTTCATATACTTAGCTACACTTTTAAAGAATCACTTAAAAAAGACGCAATAAATGTTTAATTTTTAAAGAGAATTGTCTAATATATATCCAGCTATAACTAATAACATTAATTATTATGACCACGACTAATACAACTATAATGACAAATTTGAAGGTAAATCGCCTACCCTCTCTCCCTCACGTGCTTGTTGATATGCTTCAGGCCTGTCAGGGTAATCGTGCGTCATTTCAGGAAATATCCCTGATTATTAGTCGTGATGCTGCCATATCTGCTCGCGTTATATCTCTTGCAAACTCCACATTTTATAATCGCGGCACCCAAATCAATACTATTGAACGCGCACTACTTGTGCTCGGAACAGACACGGTCAAGACAATTGTAATCACTGCATCTGTTCAACAGTTTTTTTCAGGATTCAGCACCAAGCATACTCAATTTTTAAAGCGCTTCTGGAAACGTTCTCTATCCTGTGCACTTATTGCAAAATCATTGGCAATTCTTACGAGTTACCCCAATCCTGAAGAGGCATACCTAACAGGCTTATTACACAATATTGGCGAGCTTGTTCTTGATAGCAATTACCCCAAAGAGTTCTCAGAACTTTTATTAAACTCGCAAATAGAAACCCCCGAAGATGAAACAAATTACCTGCAACAAGAAAACGATACGTTCTCAGTCAATCATGCGCAAGTAGGTGCATGGCTTGCAAAAGAGTGGGATTTAGGTGATTTAACTGCTGACGCTATAGAGTTTCATCACGCACCTAGCGCATCAGTTCAGGATGCCCACCATTTAGTTAAATTAATATATCTTGCCAGCCACCTAAGTATTGGTCAACTGAGGCAACAATATTCTAGTAACGATATAGCCTATCAACTGTTTGAACTAAATGCTTCATTGGTAAATGAGATCGTCTCAAAAATTGAAACAGAAGTATTAGAAGTTGCGGCGACACTTGGCATTAAGGTTGATGAGAGTAAGTCGGACCAGCAAGCACAAGTTATACTGGCGCAACATGTCAGAAATATCGGCTTAGTCCAAACGGCCACCAGTGAATTAACTAGTGCTAATTCAAAGGTTGAATTAGGCCGCGCATTCCAGAGCACATTAGAACTATTATTTGGCTACATGAATAGCGTCGTATTCTGGCATCAGGAGAGCGAGCAAGTTCTGAGCTTCTTTATGCCAGAACAGCCTGACGGCCTGCCCATTAAAATTAAACTTGAAGCAAACAGAAGCATTATTGCTGAAGCTGCCCTCAGCAATACCACAATGCACTCTATAAAACCCAATACGCCAAGCTCTACAGAACCCAATACAGCGAACAGTCAATTAACTGTGGTTGACCAACAGATTAAACACTTGGTAAAAGCCCAAGGGCTTACCTGCATTCCCATTCAATACAAGGACACCTTGTTTTGTGTCTTGGTAGTCGGCTGCAACCAAATAATTGAAAAAGACTCGAATCAAGAAAAATTACTTAAGTATTTCGCGAATGAAATTGCTATCACCTGCGCAGATACACTCAAGCGCATTCATACAGATGAGGATAAGATTTCTAGTGATGAGCTTATCCTACGCGCCAGCGAGATAGCACACGAAGTTAATAACCCGCTAAACATCATCAGCAACTACCTGACAGTACTTGGCCAAAAATTCTCAGAAGACAACGTCAAATCTAATAAAGATATCAATGAAGAATTAACCATCGTAAAAGAAGAAATTGAACGAGCAAGTCATATTTTACGCCGCTTAAAAGATTTAAGGCACGACAGCTGCGAAGCAGAGCCCGGCGTTAATATCAACACAGAAATAAAAAACCTTGACATACTCTACAAAAATTCATTTTTTCTACTAAAATCTATTACGAGTGAGCTTGATCTTGAAGCAGGGACCCCTCGCATTACTGCAAGTCGAAATCATCTTAAGCAGATTTTAACAAATCTAGTCAAAAATGCTGTTGAGGCAATGCCAACTGGCGGCACATTAAAAATCACCACAACTGCCACGGTTAACGTCAACGGTAAAGATTTTGTTGAGATAATTATTCAGGACTCTGGTTCTGGAATACCTGAACACATATTAAAAGATTTATTCACACCCGTTACCTCCACTAAAGGTAATGGGCACTCAGGCTTAGGCTTGAGTATTACAAAAAACCTAGTCAAGGATGCTAAAGGAACCATCAGTTGTAGGAGCAACGACAACGGAACGACTTTTCAGATTTTATTACCCCAAACAGGGTAAATATTATCTAGAAGCCGTCCACTGAAAATAAGTGGTTAACGACTGGCATGAAGATAAGAAAAACGGAACAGCCTTACAACCGTAGTAATGAGAAGGCCTGCATCCTGATAGTTGACGATGAATATCGTTTACTCAAGAGCCTTGAGAATATGTTGCTGAACAAAGGCTATGATGTGGTCTGCGCTCAAGGCGGCATTCAAGCCTGTGAGACATTATCCAATCAGAGTTTTGACTTGGTATTACTTGATCTCAACATGGCTGACATGAACGGCCATCAGGTAATGGACTTCATTACTAAACAGGGTATAGATGTAGCCACTATTGTGGTGAGTGGTGAGTCATCATTTTCTGCCGTCAGTAAAGCTCTAAGACGCGGTGCCTACGACTACCTCAGAAAGCCTTACGATTCTGAAGAATTATTAAGCACAGTCAATAGCGCACTGCAAACCGTCATGCTCGAAAAAGCGCATAATGCCATGCAAACCCGCCTACAAAAATCAGAAGAGTTGCATCGATATATCGTAAATAGCTCTCCTGATATTGTATTTATGCTGGACCGGGAAGGCAACTTTACATTTTTGAATAGTAAAATCGAATCTATTCTCGGCTATAAAAAAACCGACCTGATAGGCCGTCATTACAGCACTATTATTGAACAGTCTGATCTTGAACGAGCCAAGTACTTATTTGATGAACAATCTGGCAAAAAGAAAGCATCCTGGGGCTCGGAGCTTAAACTTAAAGCAAAGAAATCAGATCATAATGCCCGTCACTTTGAAGTCACTTTCTTCCCGATTGAACGCCAGACAAAAAACAAATTTACTAGTAGACAAAATTCAGAAACGGTTCAACACAAAATCATTGGGACCTATGGCACAGCAAGAGATGTGACGGAACGAAAAGAAGCCGAAGAGTTCATAAACTTTCAGGCTTACCATGATTTACTGACACGCCTACCCAATCGCGCACTCTTTAAAGACCGCTTGAATATCTCTATTGCCCAAGCAAAGCGTAATAAAAATAATGTCGCTGTTATGTTTCTCGACTTAGACCGCTTTAAGGTTGTGAACGATACGCTAGGCCATGCCATGGGCGACCGTTTATTACAATCAGTTGCACTCAGACTGGAAAACTGTGTCAGAAAATGTGACACATTATCGCGCTTTGGGGGTGACGAATTCACCTTATTACTTCCGTCAATATCATCCCCGGAAGATGCGCGCACGATAGCCAAAAAAGTCATCGCGACCCTTAAAGAACCTTTCATTTTAGGTGAGCACGAAGTATTTGTAGGCGTCAGCATCGGCATTGCCGTCTACCCTAATGGTGGCGACACTGTCGAACAGTTGATTCAAAATGCTGACGTAGCGATGTATCACGTGAAAGGTCGCGGGAAAGACGGTTACCAATATTATAATGAAGATATGGCTATCCATACTTCAAACCGCCTTAGTCTTGAACGAGATTTACGCAACGCACTTGAAAACGAAGAATTTAGAGTTTTCTATCAACCCCAAATTTCTGCATCAACGGGCAGAGTTGTGGGCGTCGAAGCACTGGTTCGCTGGCAGCACCCTATTCGCGGTTTAGTCTACCCCGGCGAATTTATTCCTCTTGCTGAAGAAACTCGCTTGATGTCAGACATCAGTGACTGGGTGCTAAAAACAGCTTGTAAGGAGGTAAAGTGCTGGATAGAGAACGGGCATAAAGATATTCGCTTATCAGTTAACTTCTCACCACTACAAGTTGAACACCCAAGATTTGTACATCGCTTATTATCCAGTTTACGCGCTGAAAGCTTTCCTAGCTCGAATCTTGAAATTGAACTGACTGAGAATGTCATCATGAATGACTTGGAGAACATGACCCAAAAACTCAGACAGCTATCTGAACACGGCCTAACCATTGCGATTGATGATTTTGGAACAGGTTACTCATCCCTTAATTATTTACGTAAACTGCCTATTCACACCCTAAAGGTTGACCAGTCATTTATCCAGGACATTCAAGATACCCAGGATGAAGCCTGTATCGTAAATGCTATCGTATCCATGGCACATGGCTTAAAACTAAATATTGTCGCGGAAGGTGTCGAAACCAAAGCTCAGTTATCTTATCTCAGATCTCTAGGTTGCCACGAGATCCAGGGCTTTTATTTTGGAAGAGCAATGCCTGGAAATCAGGCTCTAGCCCTTCTGGACCAGCATGCAAAGCACTCCATTGCGAGCTAGGTAGAATCGAGCATATCACTTAAGATCGAGTACATGCCTAAGAGAAAGAGGCCTACTCGATCTTAAGAACGACCCTAACGCTATTCAGCTCCCGCTCGAATCAAACTGAAATATCCCTCCAGCTATGAGTAATTTAACTATACTCAATGCACATGCACCCAACAAAGATAAACTAGATGCTCGATAAATATAAACTCATTGGCCACTCATATGACCTCTTAAGCAAGATATACAGCGGCAATGCGATTCAATCCTGCAAAATTTCAATGCTACGACAAGACACTATTCATACAGGATCAAAAGTATTATTTGCGGGTTCAGGCCAAGGTCGAGACGCTATCAGAGCAGCAGAACTAGGTGCCCACGTCACCCTGATAGACATATCCCCCACCATGATGGATACCTTTCTAGAACTACTCGCCAAGCACCCGGATAAAGACCAACTTCATATTGAAACCATACTGGGAGACATACTTAAACATGAAACATTCAGTAAATATGACATGGTCGTCGCTAACTTCTTCTTAACTATATTTGAAGAAGACAGAATGCATACTTTACTCGATCATCTAATCAAACTTTGTAAACCGCAAGGTCGCATTGTGATTGGCGATTTCTGCCCCCCAAAAGGCGGCATAATGACCAAGACCTTTCAACAACTTTACTGGTTCTCTGCTGCGACCGCTTTTTTTGCTTTCGCAGGCAACGCACTGCACCAAGTTTATGATTACCAATCGATATTAGAAAAGAAAAACCTGGAAATAAGCGAACACCAATACTTCGCTTTTTTAGGAAGAGATGTATATCACGCCATTATGGCTCAAAAGCAGTAAATGAAAAGTCATTCAGCTTATGTTGAAATATCCCTAAACTCTCAAGGGCTCGCGCAAAAACAAATTCATCAGGCTTAGTACCGGAAAAGTATATTTGATGAACTCTACTGTTATTATGATCGGAAGGGTCAAGCGGGTAACAATTCAAAGCACAAGACTCTACCGAAGACAATAATGATAACACTCTATTTGCTATCGCCTCACCGGAATCAACCCATTGAATTTCAGGTAAAATCTTACTCAAATACGCCCTCAATAAGGGGAAATGAGTACATCCCAGCACAATCGTATCCACTTGAGATTCTTGACCGGTGAATGGTAATAATATCGAACTTAACTGAGATTCTGATACTTCATGGCCAGACAAAAGATCTTCAGCCAAGCTCACCAGCTCACTAGAACCAACTCGTAGCACTTCACAGTCGCGAGCATAATCAGCAATAAGTTTATCTGTATAGGGTCTTTTAACGGTACCGGGTGTCGCCAGTAAACCTAGACTTTTCGTGCGAGATAACTTTGCAGCCGGCTTAATCGCAGGTACAACACCGACAAAAGGTACATCAAAAAGCGCTCTTAATTCGGGCAAGAGTAAAGTGCTCACAGTATTACAAGCCAAGACCACCAACTCAGGCTGGTGTAAGTCAAGCATTTGAGACACGATCCGTATTAAGCGCCGCCTTAATTGCTCATCACTCTTCAAACCATAAGGAAAATAGGCATCATCAGCAAAGTAAATAAGCTGAAGACGGCTCTCTAGAGCCAAAATAGACTGACAAATACTTAAGCCCCCCACACCGGAATCAATCACCAGTATGGAAGGTGCAGACTTATCAGCCTTTTCGCTAGAACTTAAACTCACTTAACGACGACCCAAGCTTTTATGTTGATCAAAGCCACTACATTAACCCAAGCCACTAGGCTAAGCGTCTACGCATAGCAGCGAAAAACACAAAGAAACAGATCAAGACGGGTACCAGAAAAATATTAACCAGCTTCAACTGCGTGCCTAAGCCTTCAATATCCTGATCCAACTGGTGCTGAACATCCCTCAACTGTTTACGAATTTTCAGCTTTTCAGCCTGAAACTTCTCCAACTCTTCGCTTTGCTCCTCAGAGAACATTGCGCCATCCCCCTCTCCTCTTAAAGCTTCAAGTTCAATCATTTTAGACTCGGTCGCCTGCAACTCGTCTTCTAACAACTCTTGCTGCTCAAGAAAACGCTCCTCCGCTTTAAGGCGCAAGCCTTCTACCTTATCAAAAGGTCTGTTAAAACGGCCCTGGCTGCGTATTTCAATGAGATCTGGGTGACCAGAGAAGTTCTCTAAGGCATTAACCAAAAAACTGCCATTATCAGCCCAAGGCGTCACGACTTGCTGACCAAAGAAATTTTGCACCTGAACCCATAAACGATCAGATAAAATATCAGAATCCGCTACTACGAAAACGTGAATATTATCCGACGCCATTACACTAGGTTTGTAATCTTGCTCAACAGTTTTAGCAGGCGTAGCTTCAGCATTTTCTACTTCAGCTTTTTCTACTTCGCCTTCCGATACCTCCTCTTCACTTGATACCGTTATACCTTCAGGGAAGGCAGTTTTAGCCCCGCCCGAAATTCTAGCAGCCAGAATATAACGCTCACCTGTTGGTGCAAAGTCATCCATTAATTGCTGGGGATCTTGCATCTGAGGCAATAAATCTGCAGCTTGAGGTTTAGACTGATCACTCGAAAGAATAAGTGGCGAAATAGTCGTTGTCGCACCCTCTTCCTTATCAAGGATGCCCACTGATGACCAGTTAAGGCTCTCCAAACCATGTAAGACAATATCATCTTGCTTCACAGGGCCATCACTTCCCTCAGACTGAGGATTCATACTCAACAAACCAATATGCCTCACTGGGTTTCTTGATTGCCCAACACCAACCACCATTGAGTTTGCGAAGTCAGTCACGATCATACCTTCACGCAACCTCAAACCCCACCCAGGCAATAACTTAGACAAATCAGAACGCTGAACCGACGGCACGCCACTTTGTGCCGCAAAAGCTTCTGAGTAAGGGTCCAAAAAGATCAAAGTACGCCCCCCCCCCAATACGAACTGATCGATAGCAAATAATAAACTTTCAGATAAGTTCTGCGGCGCAATCAATAATAATACGTCAATATCTTTGATCTCAGTGGTGTCATCTTCTATCCACTCGATATCAAAGCCTTCCTGGATATACTCCATAACCGACCATTCAGGGCGCGACTGACGAGTCATATAATCGTACCCACCTTTTATTTCAATGCCACTATAAATACCAACTTTGGGGAGAGCTGTTGTTGATAGTGATGAAATTAGTCGCGTTAATTCATACTCTAAGAAGGCTTCTCTATCAGGCTGAAAAAAAGCAATAACTTCTTGAGCTGCAGATTCATTTTTTACAACCAAACCAAAGTATATTTCGTCCCCTCTAGCCCCAGCAGGTACGCCTTGCAAACCCGCTAATGCAGCTTCATCTTCAGCTTCAGAAAAAGGTTCTGTATCCACCTTGTTGAATTGAAGTTTTCCATCAGATAAGCCGACATATTCTTCTAGCAGCTCCTCTACCCGCTGAGCATAGGTTCTTAATGCAGGAAGCTGTGAAGACGCTTTATCAGAGAAATACAGCGTTAAAGTGACAGGTTGATCTAATTTTTCAAGAATACGTTTTGTTCCGTCAGACAAGGTATAGAGCTTGTTCTCGGTCAAATCAAAGCGAACACCCGCTAAATATTGAGAGCTTAGCAGGATCGTAAGAAACATCAGTACAAACACACTGATTAATACTTTTGGAGAGGCGGTAAGTTTCATGTAAGACATTATCCTAATCTGCTTTTTTCATATCAACGACTAATACTGTGGCATATAACCAAGCAGTAATAAGTACAATAAAATAAATTATATCTCTCAAATCAATCACACCTCGTGAGATCGCATCGAAGTGAGTCAAAAAGCTTATGTTTGCAAAACCATCCACCAACCATAAAGGTGCCCAACTTGAAAATACGTCCTGAACAATTGGAAATCCACTCACAATCATCAAAAAACACACCACAAGCGTTAAGATGAAAGCAATGATCTGATTTTTTGTCATCGCTGACAAGCAGGAACCAATTGCCAGAAAACCACCCGACATCAACCAAGCGCCGATGTAACCTGCTAATATAACGCCATTATCCGGGTCACCCAGATAATTAACCGTTAGCCACATAGGAAAGGTCAAAACCAATGCCAAACCAATAAACAACCAAGCTGCGAGGTATTTCGCTATCACCAGCTGTCCTGTGGAAATAGGTAAAGTCATCAGTAACTCAATGGTGCCACTGCGTCTTTCTTCAGACCATAAACGCATCGCAACCGACGGGACCAGAACAAGATATAGCCAAGGCAAAAAGTTAAAGAAGGAAGACAAGTCAGCCTGCCCCCTCTCAAAGAAATGCCCCAAATAAAAAGTAAAAACACCACTTAACATCAGAAAAATAACAATAAAGATATACGCAACAGGCGTAGAGAAATAGCTCGCCAACTCTCTTTTGAGCACTATATTTACAGAATTCATGCCGCAGCCCCTTGATTCATATTTTCACTCGATAGGGTTACTTGTCTGAACACATCGTCTAGACGCCCTTTTTCAACATGTAACTCTTCTATCAGACAACCCTGCTTATGGAGTATTGCATTTACAAACGGAAGAATAGACTTCGAACCTTCTGGATAAACCGTAATCAGTCCACTTTCATCAATACTAACGTCTTTAACCTGCTCCAGTTGTTTTAATGCAACTAAGGTCGAATCTGAAGACTCACTCAAACGTATGGTGACAGAATTATGAGATTCTGACTTTTCAGCCAACTCCTCTGGTGTACCATCAAAAACAATATTGCCTTCTGCTAAAATCATGGCTCGCGTACACACGGCACTGACTTCTTCTAATATATGTGTCGAGATGATTACTGTCTTATCGGCTGATAAGTTCCTAATTAATTCACGTACCTGATGCTTTTGATTTGGATCCAAGCCATCTGTTGGCTCGTCTAATATCAAAATTTTTGGATCATGCATTAAGGATTGCGCGATCCCCAAACGTCTGCAATACCCTTTTGACAAGGTCTCTACACGCTTGCTTAACACCGAACTCAACTCAACCTTACTGACAACCGAATCAATACGATCTTGAAGCTCTTGACCCGTAAAACCGCGTATTTGCCCAATAAAGCGTAAGGAAGCAATCACCGTCATATCAGAATAAGCCGGTGCACCTTCAGGCAAATATCCGATTTCACGTTGAGCAGAAATTGCATCGCTTAATACATCATGCCCCATGACTGACACTTCACCCGAAGTCGGGGATAAAAAACCAGTCAATATTTTCATTGTTGTCGATTTACCAGCGCCATTAGGGCCTAGAAAGCCTAATATTTCGCCCGGCTCAACAGAAAAACTGATGTTGTTCACAGCACAAAAATCATCAAAATTCTTACATAAATTGGAAACTCTTATCATGATTTACCCGATAGTTCTGGTTATTGGTCGTTCTAACTTATAGACCGCCCTGAATTGTAGACCGCCCTGATCTCTAATATTTTTCTTAGAAGACAAGTTCAGTGCTTCGATGTCACTCAAAGCTAGCCGTCATGGAATATAGAGAGGCTATAGGACGATTTCAAGTGTTTTGAGGAAAGCTTGCAAGGTAGTAATGTAAGGCCTCCAACAATCGAGCTATAAAGCGACTAACTTATCAGCATAAAGACCCCAGTTTACCTACCCAAAGTTATAAACTTACCCACGTAAGGCCATAAGCTTACCCACCCAAAGTCAGAAGCTTAGCGACATAAAGTCATAAGAAAACAGCCATGAGGCATTGATTTATGAGCCTCCCCCCTTTTGCTATTTTGCTAAGAGACAAATGAAGCTTTACACTACTTTCACGTTTTATAGTGCCATCCATTATTTTCACAACCAGTGAGCGACTGTTTTATGAGCCGTTTTTTAAACTTGAGTTCGATATTATTCACTCTCCTTCGAAAAATCCTTTTTCTTTGGGTCAGAACAGAGATAAAAGGCGCCGATGAGGAGTCTTTAAAGCTCGATCCAAACAAGCCTGTTTGTTATGTACTCCAATACAGCTCCCTCTCTGCACGTTTGGTACTGGAGAATGCCTGCATTAAGTCGCAACTGCCCTCTGCTCAAGCCAAACTTCAATTAGGTGACAAATCAGTCCGCCGTTCATTTTTCTTTTTGTATGAACGTCAGGGGCATTGGTTTAAACGACGTCAAACACCGATAGTGACAGGCAGACTAAAGAAAATCGTCAACGACATTGCAGAACAAGACGGCCCTCAAAATGCATCGTCTTCAGAAGTTCAAACAACCTCATCAGACCTACAAACTCTCCCACTAGATGCTCAAACCCTGCCATTAGATGTACAACTCGTACCGGTGTCTTTATTCTGGGGGCGCTCACCCGAAAAAGAAAAATCCTGGTTAAAACTGCTGCTCTCTGAAGGTTGGTCTGTGTCTGGCCCATTTAAAAGACTTTTGATCATTTTACTACATGGCCGACGTACTTTATTACAATTCAATAAACCTATGTCGGTGCAACAAATTTATCAAGAGAGCAACCAAGATACTGAACGTAGCGCACGAAAAACAGCGAGAATTTTACGCGTCCATTTTCGTCGCGTTCGACAAACGGTACTAGGGCCGAACTTATCACATCGCCAAAACCTCGTTCACGGCATTATCAACAGCAGCACGGTAAAAGCCAGCATCGAACTGCATGCGAAAGAGAAAGGTATCAGCGCCTATAAAGCAGAACAGCTGGCGCTCAAATACGGCGATGAAATTGCTTCAAACTTGCAAATCTCTACCATTCACTTTTTAGAAAGACTGCTCAGTAAACTTTGGAATAAAATATATAACGGCATTAACACCAACAATCTGGATATTGTTCGCGAGACAACAAAGGATCATGCGGTTATCTACACACCTTGTCATCGCAGCCATATCGACTACTTATTGTTATCGTCGATGCTTTTTGGCGAAGGCATTATGGTACCTCATATTGCGGCGGGCATTAATTTGAACCTACCAATAGTTGGCACGATATTACGACGAGGCGGCGCATTTTTTATGCGCAGAAGCTTTAAAGGCAACCAACTCTATTCAACTGTATTTTCAGAATACATTCACACCATCTTCAAACGAGGCTACTCAGTAGAGTACTTTGTCGAAGGCGGAAGAAGCCGCACCGGCCGCACACTTAACCCACGCGCAGGTATGGTAGCCATGACAGTCAGCAGCTACCTACGTGACCAACAAAAGCCAATTGCATTTGTACCTGTCTACTTTGGCTATGAGAAAGTCCTGGAAGGTAGCTCATTCCAAGGCGAGTTACGTGGCAGTAAGAAGCAAAAAGAATCCGTTTTTGGCTTATTTAAATCCTTGAAAAACTTACGCCGTTCTTTCGGTAAAGTGAGCGTTAATTTTGGCAACCCTATTTACCTAGAACAGTACCTTAACCAGCATCAACCAAACTGGAAACAGGATGCCACCGAGGATAATTTAAAGCCCGATTGGCTCCCACCTTTTGTTGACAAACTTTCTCAGGAAATTGTCACGGGAATAAACGCATCTGCTGCGATCAACCCCATTAACATTACAGCACTCGTTTTACTCTCTACTGAGCGCCACGCAATGGACGCAAAAGTATTAGCCAATATCATGGACTGTTTCTCAGGGCTTCTGAAAGATCAGCCTTACAGTGACACCATGACCTTCGCAGAAGGAAAAGGCGAAGACTGGATCACTTACGCTGAAGATATGCATTTGGTTGAACGACAAAAACAAGCGTTAGGCGACATTATCAGTTTAAGCGACCGAAACGCTGTATCCCTCACTTATAACCGAAATAACATCCTTCACTTGTTTGCGGTACCCTCACTTATTGCCTGCTTACTACAGAACAATAGTAGCCTTGAGAAAAAGCAACTTCGCCGTATATTCAGGTCAATCTACCCCTACATCAAATCTGAGCTGTTCCTTAAATGGAATAGTGAAGAAATTGATGCCGTGTTTGAAGGCTGGCTTGATGTATTGATTAAACAGAAAATGCTTCAACAAGACGGTGATTTAATTAGCCGTCCTGCAGCCGGCAGCACCCAATTTATACAGCTATCGATTCTTTCTCGCCTCATTATCCAAACAATCGAGCGCTATTACATTTCTATCGCCATATTGATTCAAAATGGCTCTGGTAAAATTGATGCAGCCGAGCTTGAAAAACAAAGCACACTGATGGCAGAACGTATGTCGATTTTATTTGGATTGAATGCTCCTGAATTTTTTGACAAAGCGCTCTTTAGAAACTTTATTGGCAAACTGCTGGAAAAAGAAATGCTGACACTCAATGCCGCCGACAAGCTCGTCTTTGGCAAGCAAGTTCAGCAAGTCATTGATGACGCTCGTTTTGTATTAAATGCAGAGCTTAGACAAGCTATTATGGAAGTGACTGCACTGGATAAAGAAACCTTATAGAAGCCACTTATTAGCCAACAACACACAACTTGGTAAGAGATCTTAGCTGTAATTACCAAGAAGGACTGACAAAGCAATGAACGACCCATCGGGTTCGTCCATTCTTGTTTTAAGGATTACGAGGTCAAACCGGTGCGCACGGCGCACCCTATAAAAGATCGACAATAAATGACAACCATCCGCACGCGCCTGCCATTAGTAGAAGTCCACCGATCATATCACCCTAACTCATAGGGTGCGCCGTGCGCACCGCGAAAGTCACAGCCACGTGAAAAGCAAGCTCAACAAGTATTCATCGCCCGAAGCACTATTCATACCTTGTAGGCCGCAAGGTCAAGCTGGTGCACACTCTATAAAGATAGGTGGTGAATGGCAACTATCAGCGAATAAGACACAGACATGACACTGCATTGATAAATGCTTAACACTATAATAAAAAGAGGAGATTAACCAAAAACGCGCATGAGAAATAAATCTAACAAAACCATCATAGAAAGTCTTGGCGAAGTAATTTGTAAAATAGAAAAATAAGAAAAGAATGGTGCCCGGAGCCGGAATCGAACCGGCACGTCCCGAAGAACGACAGATTTTAAGTCTGTTGAACCTCTATTTTCTCTTCTCACGCATAGTCACGAACGATCATACCAAATCATTTTAAATACCTATATTTCAACCAGTTAACAGTAATGTAATATTTTTATTGCAATAAGATGATCACATAGTATTTAATATTACCCCTCTACTATTCATCTATTTTTTTGAAACCACTATGTCGATCACTCATACAGAGCTTAAAGAAAACTTCTTAAACAACCTTAAGCATGATAATGATAAGGACTGCATTTATAGGGACACAAAACAGCTCGGCCTAGGCGTTAAAATCACCCCCAAAGGAACAAAGACATTTTTTGTAGAGGGATGGGTAAACGGCAGAAGCCGACGAAAAAAGATCGGTCGCCATCCAGGCGTATCCATTGAGCAAGCAAGAAAAGATGCCAAAGGCATCATGGGCGACTTCTCAAGAGGCATTGATTCTGTTGCTGAAGCAAAGGCAAAAAAGAACTCTGAGATCACTCTCGAACAAGTTTTAGTAGACTACATTTCAGATAGGAAGAAACTGAAGCCACGAACAATCGAAGATTACAAAAGTGTTTTAAGAGTTGGTTTAAAAGATTGGAAAAAGAAGCTCCTCTCCAGTATTACTAAGCAAGACGTTTCAGAAAGACATCGACTACTAAGCAAAACTAGCATGGCCCGAGCGAACAATACCATGCGAGTCTTAAGAGCATTATTCAACTATGCCATGGAAGAATATGAAATTGCTCCGGGCCAACCACTAATTTCACATAACCCCACTAAAACGCTAAGCGCAAAAAAGTCTTGGAACAATGTCCCTAGAAGAACGTCATACATTAAAGAAGAACAGATTTCAGATTGGTTTCAGGCAGTATTAAATTTACAACCACTACAAAGAAGCCCTATGAATGATGTCATTAGGGACTATTTCATATTCTTACTTCTATCAGGATTTAGAGAAAACGAAGGAAAACTACTGAAGTGGGAAAATATCGATTTCAAAAAGAGAACATTTAGAGCTAAAGACACTAAGAACAGTTTGGACCAACTACTTCCAATGTCAGACTACCTGGAAGAGCTTTTTTTACGACGATATAAATTTAGAGGTGACTCTGTTTATGTATTCCCCAATCAAGATAATGAGCCGCTCAAAGATCTCAGGGCTTGGATTAAACAAGTTACCGAGGTATCTGGCATAGCCTTTACTCTGCATGACCTAAGGCGAACGTTCGCAACCACAGCAGAGTCACTTGATATTTCTCACTATGCTATTAAGAAGCTGATCAACCATAAAACAGACCAATCTGATGTAACTGAAGGCTACATTCAGGTCGGAGCAGAAAGACTAAGAAAACCAATGCAACAGATTACGAATCACATCCTACTTTTTACTCAGTCAGAAAAGTCTGACTGAGTAAAAATACGGCCTGCTATTTCAGAAAAAATCATCACAAAAACAACCAATAACTTAATTTTACTTTATTAAAACACAAAAAACTGATGAATTATTAGTAAATATCAGTCATTACGCATAACCCAAATTCTGATTCTCCCACCTCTGACACAACCTCACTACTCTTTGACCATTTTTACGACTAAACTACAGTTATGGTTTTTTTACTGATTAATGGTATCCTACACAAAAATACAACAACAAAATTCGACACCTACTTTAGTAGCATTATTTCTAAAAAATACATATCCAAGCCCGAGAAAATATAGTGCCACACTACAACTCCCTTCCTATTAAGCAAGTGCAAACAAAACTTATTCCACCCAAGAATATCCCCCCCCCTCTTCAAAGTCATTCATCAGAAAGCAATTAATAGCCACCTCTCTGAAGTCAACGAAATTTAATATAAAGAAGAAAATAGTCATGGCAGAAAATGAATCAGAAATAAACACAAAATTAGACCGATTAAAAGACGATTTTGAGAAATTCAAAAACTTGATTTCTAGACATGAAGAAGGGCTTTATGAAACCGTAGATGATCTTAAACATTGGAAAAAGGGGCAAGAGAATTTCTCTAAGAACGATCTATTAGAAATTCGTACTAAATTGAACGAAAACATAAAAAGAATTGACTCTAACATTACAGAAATAACCAAAAATAATGAAGAAATAAACTCTTTAAAAACATCTTTCCATAAAGATATCAGGCCAGATATTGTAAAGGTTGCTAGCTTCTACAAACACTGGAAAACCTTCCTACTGAGTTTTCTAGGCATTACCGGTTTATCCGGATTAGTTATAATTAATAGTATTACCGACTATTTTAGCAATCGAATTTCAGATACAAAACAAGAAATAGAACTCATTTTCACTCAAATAATAGAAGAAAGCTCCATAGAAGCCAGAGTCCAGAAAGCATTTAATGAAAGTTTTTTAAAGCAAACAGAGGAATCAGCAGCTCATGAATTTCAAAATAGACTACTTGCCATCCAACAAAATCTTGCAAATGTTAGGAGGAAAAGTCATCGCAACGGCATTTCAAAGCCTTTTTTTATAGAAGAAATTAATTTCATCTTACAGCAAGTAATCCGACGACATGATGAATATAACCAAGGAATCAAGAAAGACAACAACAGTAAGATTGACCGCCTCAAGATGAGAGAAGCATTTACTTTAATCGCTTTTGGAATTGAATACCTTGTGGAACAAGATTTTGATAAAGCTCTGAATATGTTTAACCTTGCAAAAAGCAAAACTCCCGCACTTTTAGAGCCATACTTATTCTCTGCCAGGCTATACCTTGAAAAAGGCGAAAACGATAAAGCAAATGATACACTAAGGGATGCAAAAACCCTGAAAATCACAAAACAAGAAACCAAACTAGGCCTTTATGAACTAAATGCCGCAAAACTAATTATAGATGGTGACTATGACAATGCAGAGAAGTTGCTTATCGCTTTGAAAGGGGGCTATATTACTTACGGAGAGCCATACCCTGCCAGTCTGGACCTAAAGCTTGGAGCGTTACACTGGTCAAGGTGTGCTACCACATCAAAAGAGAAGGTTAAGAGTGAGAACCAACAAAAAGAAATAAAACGCGACAGAGAGAATGCTATAAAGTTTATGGAACAAGCTTTCACGAAAGACAGGAACTACTGGAAAGCTATTAACAATTATATCTGGTATGAAACACACGACTGCTCGGATAAAATACTCAAGATATCAGACAACAATAAGATAAATAAACTTCGCTTCACATTAAGCGAATACAGAAAAATCCCATTAATATCTTCTTTCGAAAACAGTTTAAACACAATAACGGAGGCATATGTATCGATAACACCATATGACGAAGCAAAAAATCTCAAGACTACAGAGCGAAACAATACTATTTGCGGAAATAAAAATGCAATACTGTTCGCTAAAATGTATGCTTCAAAAGGTGTAGCGGAAGTTATTAAAGATAGGGACATAGCAATCAAAAAGGCATATAATGGGCAGAATATCTGTAACACATGATGTTGCTCACACTTCACCCATAATAAATCACTTGTTATGGGTTTGTCTGAGTAGGAAATTACTGCTAGAATGAATTAACGAACATTTAAAAACAATTAGCACGGAATTATTTTATGAACAATAAAATCTTCTTATTTTCTTGCCTTTTGGTAATATCTAACGTTGTGTTGGCAATTCCATCTCCTATATAGTAGATAGTAGGTCTAGAATTTAGATATTATAACAATTTCTGAGATACACAGTAGTCAGGTTTCACCCGACCACTGCCTGTACACTTATAAATTAAGATTTATTACCTTCTCATAATCAATATTAAACATCTTAAGATGTCTAAGACACCTTAAACTTAGCGTTATGATTTATAACGAACATCACAAATACGCCTAATCCACTCAAACATCAACACCACATATTTAACATTACTCAGAAAATTATTACCTTACGCTACTTACCCTTATTAACATAGTAAATTTGAAGCCTCCAAGCCGAGTAATATCAAGCAACTGACAACCTGCCCAACCACTTCATCAGATCAGTTTCATATTTGATACAAACACAGCTACGCTCGACAGATGTTTGATATAGGTTAATCTTCCCCAGAGGCATCGTTCTTTATCATGCCAGAAGGAGGTAAAACTACCGACAATTCAGTAGAATTTAATAAACCTATTTTCTAGCTGCTAGCATGAACTATGAGAGCCATTTAAAATTTAACTTTTAGGCACCACCCTTCAATATCAAAACGCGCCTCTTTGCAAGAAGAGCAAGACGATACCCATCCAACTACCACAACACTACACTTATGCTAAGCGAGTTTTGTTAAAATTGACAAAATAACACCAGCCAGCTCTTCTGAGTTATCTACTATCTTATTGACTTTATTATTACGCTCCTCCCCTGACTTTACTATCTGCATTAATTTGGCTAATTTCTTTACATCAGCAGGATTAGGAAATAGCTCAATGACTTCTTCATCCGTCATTCTTGTAATAGATGATATTTTTGTAGCAAGGCTTTCATCTGTTTTATTTGCGGCTTTATCAATAATACCATCTAAATCTCTTTCGAATTCATCCCAATCTATAGACATTATTCTCTCCTTTTTTTAAATCGAGTCACGTAACTTACGTATTTTTGCTAAAAATTCTTTTACGGCAGGAATTTTATCTTCCACATCATTTGATTTATCCAATAACTCAGAAACTGCATCCTCTGTTTTATCAATTATGGAAGAAATTTTTTCATCCGAAGTACCGACCATCTCCAAATAACGATTCCTGTTTTCTACTAACTCTGATGCAGAAAAGAGAAACCCAGTAATACTATTATTGATAGCTTTAGCTTGAGTATATTCCGACCTAACGCCCTCCTCTATTCTTCGCTCCAGGCTTTCTAATGGCTCTATTAACTCAACCCGCTTTTCATTGATCTTTTTCTGAAGCTTTGGGCTGATTCTCAGAATAAACTGAAGCCTGTCATGCTTATTCCCACTTGAAACTATATCATCCCAAGTTTTAGATATTTTTGAATCAGAAAAAACATTCTTGGCAAACT
>Ga0105348_1000147_pt1 | contig 51539 bp, 81 predicted proteins | sample EN8Hudsemesocosm_2_FD_83504 | JGI IMG/M metagenome (GOLD analysis project Ga0105348, IMG submission 83504) | Methane-oxidizing microbial communities from mesocosms in the Hudson Canyon - EN8C Hudson Canyon | ecosystem: Environmental > Aquatic > Marine > Cold seeps | place: Hudson Canyon... | reverse complement strand
GCATCCGCTTTCGACGAGAAAGCAATTGCGGTGAGTTGGCAGAGCGGTTGAATGCACTGGTCTTGAAAACCAGCGTGGGTTTGTAGCCCACCCGGGGTTCGAATCCCTGACTCACCGCCATTTTATCTTCTTGATTCATATAGCTTTTAGCTATTTTCAAAGGTGGAATGGGGCAAAAATGGGGCAAAATCTTCACTTTGTACGCACCTCTTGGCACTTAAAATTATACTCAATTCCCATCATCGCAGAAACGAGCTTTGCAACATGCGGTTTGTCTTCTGGAATAATCTTTGCGTAATGCTTTTTAATCATCTTTGTTGACGTATGACCCATTAATGACGCGATAATATCGAGCGGCACTAATTTAGTTATCATCATTGATGCAAAAGTGTGGCGGCACTGGTTCGGGCCACGATGCCGAATTTTAGCCTTTCTCAATAAATCAGCGTATGCGCCTTGTACTGCTTTGCTTTTCCAATGACCATCTTCACACTCAGGCATTGTATTTTTAAAAATAAACCGCACAGATTGATCGGTAAAATTTACATTATTACGGCGCCTAACATTTAAATCAGAAGGAGATTGCATAAAAGTATGCTTTTTCTGATCAAGTAAAATATCAATAGCGGGTTGTAATAATTCAAATTCACGTGTTCTTGATGATGCTTTTGTTGCTTTATATTCTTTTCCGACTCGCGCACGCTGAACTTTTATTGTCATTTCTGTCATATCAATATCTTCCCAGGCTAAAGCGATAACCTCAGATAAAGATAAACCAGTCCAGCATGTAAATAAAAACATGTTCACAACTTGAGGCTTATAAAACCCTTCATTCTTTAATTTCCAAATTGCCTTCAAGTTTTTTTCTGTATATGGATCTGCTTGGCTCTCTTCATCATCGTCACTTTCAAGGTTAGGTATTAGCTCAAGCAGGTTATCTTTAATGATGCCTTCTTGCTTTGCCAATATAAAAGCCTGGCGTAAAGGCGTAAACGTATCATTGATAGTTTTGATTTCTAACTTATCAACTTCAATTAGGTGTTTTCTAAAGCGTGTTATATCAATTTGCTTGATCGAGCGAATACGGCGGTTTTCAAAATATTCTTTTACTCGCTTCGCCTTTGATCGGTAACCTTCGATAGTGGCCGTTGCATTTTTCTCAGCTGATATTTCTAGCCAATTATCTATGCCTTGAGCAATCGTTCTATTAATATCTGAACAACTAGCGCCTGAATACTTAAGCGCTCTAGGCGACTCAGGGAAGTGCTTCAGGTAATCGAAATTGCTTTCTTTGATTTCGGTTAAAATAACACTACGCTTATTCGCCGCGTATTTGATCGAGTTCTTATTGATCTTTGCAACTTTCAACAGTTCGCGCATCCTTACACCTTCCAGCATAAAGACAATTCGCAAACTTGCGCCGTGAATCTCTACACCTTTTGGTAAGTCGAAGTCGTCATTATCCATTTTAAAGCTCTCCACCCATCCAAGCATCAATTGTTAAAGTGTTATAGGTAATACGGTTCGCTGGGTTTTTAGTCCAATGCTTGCCTTCAAGCCATTGGCCTGTGCGGTATTTTTTCAATTGATCTTCAGTAAAACCAAACATTTGTTCAATGATCTTTTGGTGTACCCACGTTCCAGGCTTTAAGAAAATATTAGTTTTCTTTGAGTTTATTGGTATAACTTCTGCTGCTGACATGATGCTACCCTTGTGCTGTAGTGGCTGTATTTTCAAAGCGTTGGGTGAACTCTATAAAGTCTTCCCAGCAAGCTTTTATCCAATCGTTAGACGTTGGCTTGCTTGCGCTGAAGTAACCAAGGGAAGGGTGGCTAAACGTCATTTTTCCATTACCCACTTTTTGAGATACCCAGCCTTTATACTGCTTACCATTAAACAATATACTGTAGTACCTGCATGATTTGTATTTAGGCACCGCTTTTGATTTACTCACAATTAATTACCCCTTACTGCTTGTTAAGTTTTTAATCCAATCTCTAAGCTCAATCATTTGAGGGCAGTAAACCATTGATTCAACATAAATATAGAGTTTTGGGTAATCGTGCTGCTTACGCTTAATGAACCATTCAGCATCAGCTTGAGTAAGGCATGATTTAACCACCTTCTCGATTTCTTGCTGGTGAACTTTATTAATGCAACTAGGGAATTCATCACAAGAAATTTCATAGAGCTCATGAAATCTTTCAGTGATTGCTTCATCGTCTGCGTTATCCAGCTCTTCAAGACAACAAGCCCACTTTTTGCACCATTCAAAACAATGGTCAATTAAATGCTCTCGAAATGGTTCTTCGTCGCTTTCTAGTGAGGAGAACATCGTTTCACAAACATCATTATCATAAAGCTCAAAATGATGATCGTTGTAACCTTCCTCTGTCACCAGGTATGCTTTGTGTCTAACCTGGTAAAGTGGTTCAGCGGTAATTCTGTTATCTTGAGTATTCAACTGCTTGGACATTTCCAGTAAGAATTCTGGTACCTCAATCATTTTATTACCTACCTGCTTTGTAATTCTTAATTTAAAATGAGGCAGACTTCCATTGTCGTAAAAAGCCTTGGTTAATCCTTTGGCTCGCGCATCGCTTATAGAGCTTGCTTCAATTTCATACCTCACATCTGTGTAAGGCTTTTTGTATGGAATAATCACGGTGTACATCGCTACCACTTTGAATAATCCCCTTATTAATAAGTTGAAGGGGTAGCCCCAGTAATTAAAAAATTCAGCTGAATATCTAGTAAAGCTAAACAGTCTACCCCTTCACCCAAAAACCCCACATATGCGGGGGTGATTCTAATTGGAGTGAATCTCAAAAAGGTATGTCGCTGTCAAAGTCATCAGCTGGTTCCATTTGTGGCGCTTGGCTTGATGATCTGTTTTTGTTGCTTGCGTAATTCTGGTTTTGATCTTCTGCATAATGTGTATTATTTTGGGACATCGGTGATGATGGCGCTTGCTGTTGATAGCCTCCCTGTTGTTGTGGGGCCTGCTGCTGATACCCGCTTTGCTGTTGAGGCGCTTGTTGCTGATAAGCACCTTGTTGCGCTGGTGCTCGTTGTGGGGCTTGCTGTTGATTGCCGCCTTTACCGTCGAGCATTTGCATTTCAAAGCCGCGTATTTCAGTTGTGTATCGATCATTGCCATTTTGATCTTGCCATTTGCGAGTTTGCAAACGCCCCTCAATAAAGACTTTTGAGCCCTTCTTGAGATATAGCTGGCAGATTTCCGCAACCTTTCCACTAAATACAACTTTGTGCCATTCAGTTTTAGGAACCATTTGGCCAGTCTGTTTATCTTTGTAGCTTTCATCGGTAGCAATGTTCATATTTGCAAAGGTGGTGGTTGCCGTCACTCTTACATCAGGATCATTGCCAAGATTGCCGATTAGAATTACTTTGTTTACGCCTCTAGCCATTTTCCTTAACCCTTGCTTCAATGCTTTCTTGAGCCTCATATCCTTTCAGATAGTCGGCGTTATTTGATTTCTTACCTTCATCGTCATAACAATCTTTTTTGCCTTTTTGATACTGGGTATTAGCTTCGCCAAATATCTGTTGAAACTTGTCTTCATCTAACATGCAAAACCTCTAAAAAATGCCCGACTACATAACTGGGCGAAAGGCACTGTTCAAATCTAGGCGGCCACTAATTTTGTTTGAGCATTTTCTTCATCTTGAATACGAAGATAGATTTCTTCTCGGAGAATTTTGGTTTCTTTTGGTGCTTCAAAACCAAGGCGAATTTGGTTGCCTTTAACGCCTAAAACGGTCACGGTCACATCGTCACCAATCATTACTGTTTCGCCAACTCTTCTTGTTAATAACAACATTGCTTATATCCTTTGATTTTAAAAACCCTTTCAGGCGTAAAGTTGAATCGTTTTATTTGAACTTAGTTTTCCTTTTTTCCTGCAAAGCGTTGCACCCAAACCTTTTCTTTTTCTTGTCGGAGCTTTTGAAAAACAATGCAAACGCCGTCCACTTTCTTTAAAAATTATTTCGTCTATAGTTGAGCCTTCAAGAGGAAGCTCAAGTTGCCCCCGATCTTCATCGACATGGTTAAGCTTCTGCGGGGTGATTAATGCCGCATGAGAAACACCAAATGCTGAAATAAATTGAACGGGTGCCTTTTTTTTCTTGCTTTTTAAGTACTGGCTAATTCGATAAATAACAAGCAAAGCTGCTGTTAGAGAAAGTAGTAAGGTCATGTGAATATTCCTTTTATTGTTAATTTATGGATTATGCAAAGCATTGATTGGGCAATAGGTCGTCATTCTTTCTTCCTGACGCCATTTGTGACCCCTGTCTTGTTTTAGTTTGCGTCTTCAGTCTAGGAGTTGGAAACATAGAAAAGACCATCAAAGCGATTGCTGCAAAGCGAGCCCAGCCCTTGAGGAATGAAATTGTTTGAAGTATCGCCAAAGGGTTGTCACTACCTGTAACGCCTAGCTTTTCAAATCCTGTTTTCGTTTGAGCGTTTACAGTATTAATGCTGGTGCCAAGAATTATGCTAATGGAGCCCTTGCTTTTTCCTGCGAATCTAAGCGCTATCACTTGCTCTTCACGCTTAGTAAGATTGCCAGGCAAATTGATCTCTAAAAAAACACCGTTATCTACTTCCACTTCGATCATTGGGTGAAACTCCGTGTATTGGATGATTTTCAAAGTATAACTATTGGTTGTAGATAAATCAATAACTATTGGTTGTACTTTTTATACTGATTCGCATTACTCGACATTAAAAAAATAATTAGTACGAATTTCAGTCCTATTTATTCAAGTTAATATTAAATCAAAACTTCTGTATAATATTTAATCAGTTGCCAGGTGAATGGACGAGCCTTAATTTGTTGTGACGCATGATTGGTAGTGCGGATTATTAGGGAGGGTTTGCGATGTCAAAAATACGCGTAATGGTGGTTGATGATACAAGCGATGATTTAATGCTTTTTCAAAGAGCGGTAAGTAAAAACGATACCCTGAGAGAGATTAAATTAGTTGAAGTAAGAAGCGCTGAAAGTGCGCTTGCAGAAATAGCAATGCCAAATGTTTTGCCAGATTTGCTTTTTGTTGATCTACATTTGGGCATTATGTCAGGTCTGGATTTGCTGAAAGAGTTGAAAGCGTCTGAGAGAACGCGGCATATTCCAGTTATCATCACCAGTAGGAATGAAGGCAGTGTTTCAATAATGGATGCTATGCGTGAAGGGGCGAGCAGCTACGTATTTAAAGATTTTGATGACGAAGACTATTATTCTAACCTAAGAGCCATCATTGTTTATTGGGTTGACTATCATAAGGTGCCAAATAACAGAAAGGTGGTGCCGCTTTAATTAGTACTCTTTTTTGCCAGACAATAAACCTCTTTTTTTCGAGTCGTCTAATTTGTTTGTTTTAGTATCAAACTCTAATAGAGTGTTGATAGCTTTGATTGCGTCTTTTGGTGCTTTTTCTAGTCTACGTATAAGCGCGTTGAATTCCCCGTCATGTGTTGAGCGATAAAAAAAAGTATTCATTCGAGCTAAGGCCATATCATCTTTTTCTGTAATAAGTGTGCCTGTAAGTAGGTAGTGGCAATTGATCCCAAGTATGAAGCACATATTTAAAAGCACGTTGGGGTCGCTTGGTAGGCGCTCGTTATTTGAGCTTTCCCAGTCTGAGTATGTAGACGCGCTGACGCTCAATTCTTTCGCCATATAGGATTGCGTGAACCCCTTCCCTTTGGTCTTTCTGGCCATAACCAGCCTGCTAGAGAATGCAAACTTGTTTATTTTAAATTGTTCGCGCGTGTTTTTTGACACAATTTACCTCATGTTTCTGACAAATATTCATATAATTATAGCTTGTGAATAGGGGTTTATCTTGAAATATTGATTAATGCCCTGTTCATAGGTGATGTAGCGTTTGCTTGGCTTTATTTTATTCCATACGGTATTGCTCTTTAAACGCAAAATAAGTCGTGCTAAAAGATGAGTATAGCTATTTATGATTGATAAGCAGGTTCAATTTTTAATTGATGGGCTGAGCGGTGAAAGCCGAATACAAGCAGAAGAATATGTAAATAAAATGTTGTTATTGACCAGGGAAGGGGAAAGCGACTCGCTTTCAAAGACAAATATACAAAAGGAAATTATGGATAATTTAAAACACTTTCAAGGGTAGTAAAATGAATATGGCAGTAGTAGAAAAAAAAATAAAAGAACGATACAGGTGTGCTAACAAACAACAACAGGCCAGAATGAAAGAAGAGCTTTTAAGGCTTGTGATTGATGTTTGTAATGAGTCTAGCGCTATCTCTGTGAAAGCTGATGAATAGCTTTCATGCAATTGGTCTTCGCGTCTGCATCGTCCATACTGTCAGCAATTCTAAGTATTGCTTTAAGGTGAGCATCAAAGTCTTTCTCTGAGAAGCTTTCACTCTCCTTTCCTGACATTAGCCACATTGGACTAACTTTGCACACTGTAGCAATTTCGTCATACCTAGCTGATGACGGTAATGATTCACCTTCAAGCCATTTTTTAATACCATTAACGCTTATTTCAAAGCTAAGCCTTTCACGAACCCATTGAGCTCTCGCTCGTATAGGAACCTCTAATTTGTCTAGCGCAAGGTTTAATCTTTCGCTGAACTCTATTTTTTTGTTTTCGTTAAATTCTGACATTTCCATACTCTATCACTCCTAAATGCAACTATCAGTTGCTTTGTGTAGTTGTACAAAGTACAACTATTGGTTATAGTTCGGTGGTATTTATCCAATGGAACTAAATTAATGCCTGAATTAGACGAGCCCTCAGAAATAAGTCAAGCAATCGAATATCTAGGTGGTCCACGTGTTTTAGCTAAAAAGCTAGGCATAACCTATCAAGGTGTAAATAAGTGGAATAAGAAAATTTCCGCTGAAAGAGCGCGTGATATTCAAGTTCTTTCAGCCAGTAAATTTACACTTCAATCTCTACGTCCTGATTTGTTTCCTAATGAAGCTTTACAACCATAAGTTGTGTTTATTGAACCAAAAGTTATACATGGATTCTATAACCCTTTTGGGCGATTGGAAATATTTAATTGTTATATCAATACTGGTATTTAGCAGATTATGAAATTTGACAGAAAAAGCATCGTAACGTATCTTCAGGGTGTAGCTGCAAAATCAGCTGCCGGAATTAGTACTCCGAGTCCACACGGCGCACAAGTCGCCAGCCCTGCTATGCGGCTTTTTTTGTGCGCGATTACACCTGTTTTGGTGGGTCGAATGGGGAGCGCTTGCGCTCGCCGTTCTCGTGTGGCGGTAGTACTAACCCGTTCGACCCACCTCCTATCTGAGATTAGTACCTCTTTGGAGGCGGTAAATATATCGCTACACACGGAGGCTCCTCATGCCTGAAACACGCCCAAGCTCCACTCAAAATCCTGAACAATACGATCAACTGCTTGAAATCATTAGTCACGCTTACGCTATGCGTGACTGCCTGCAATCACCTGACTCTAAAATCCCTAAAGCTTTAAGGCTTAAACGTATCAAACTCACACAAGAGCTTATTGTGATGCTTACCGATGATTTGGTGGGTATGCAATGATCAACTTAAAAGCTTTAGAGCCCGTCAGCCAACGATTACAAACATTCTTTAAGACCGAGGAAGGTAAGAAATTTCTTAGGCCAGCATCAGAAAGCATCAATTCAAATCAGTTAAGTGATAATAATTCACGCTCGAAAGAGTGCTTTCAACTAAAAAAGAAAATCAAGTGGTTGGGCCAATGAGCGCTAAAGCTTACTTCTGGGCTCGTGAGATAGGCTTGTCGATGAAGCTTAAGTCTTCTATGCGATTTATCTTACGAGAGTTGTCTGATTGTCATAACCAAGACACTCACCAGTGCAACCCATCAATAGCATACATTGCCAGATATACAGGGTTGAATCGTAAAACTGTTATGTCGAGCTTGGAAAAACTAGAAGTTTTAGGGGTTATTTGTGCATCAAAACGTATGGGCACTAGTACAAATTACGAGCTGAATTTCGATGTAATGGACGAATTAACTAGTACCAAAATTGGTACTAGAAGTGATACCAAAAACGGCACTAGTACCAAAACTGGTACTAGTACCAAAAACGGCACTCAACCAGTACCAAAAACGGATTTTAACCAGTACCAAAAACGGGACTCTAACCTAAAAGAGAACCTAAAAAGAACTATAAAAGATAAGTATAAAGGTTTAGACGTTTCTGTTTTCAATGAAAAGTTTAGTCTCGAAGCGATCAAAGAATATATCAACCACAGAGCCAATTTGAAAAAACCGTTAACGCAAGAATCGTTAGGTCGAATTCTTGACGAAGCGTTGAAGGTTGAAAACTTCCCCGAATTACAAACAACTCCTGTTCAAGTTTTGCAAACAGCAATCGACAACGGTTGGCAGGGCTTAAAGATCACATGGTTTACCAAAAGTCTAGGCGGCAGACATGCAAACAATGAATCAAGCGCTCATCCAAGTAACGAATCAAATTCACAATCCTTCGTCACACAAGACACTCTCGATGAAATCGCCCGACATCAGCAAAGCGAAAACCACACAGAGCGAGTTGATCATTAACAACGCGGTTGAGAAGTTAGCAACGATTTTCACGGGGTGGAGAGCTACGTTTAAAAACAAAATCAATGATCCTGATTTTTTAGCGTACAAAAATGAATTTCTGATTGCGATGGTTCTTGCTGGTATTAACACACAAGGTGCGATTGATTGCGGAATCAGAAGGGCTCGAAGCGAAGCCGCCAAAGGGCGTGAATTTATGCCTAGTGGGGCAATGTTCGGAGGCTGGTGTAAGCCTAGCGCTGAAGATTATGGAATCGAGAGTTTTGATTCTGCTTATCCAAAAATAATTGCGAGAGCATGGGAAAGGCTTCACCCAGCATTTCAACACCTTGCTCAAGAGACTATCGAAACAAGAGTTATTACAAAGCAGTTCAAAGGCAAAGGCATACCGGCAACCACAAGAAAAACTAAAGTTCTGAAGTATGACTTCTTTGCGATACGTTCCGCTGGTGCTCAAGCGGCGAAAAGAATGGTTAAGGATTACTACAACGATGTTGTTAAGAAAGTTTCAGGCGGCGAGGTATTTGCCCCCATTGAGGCGGTTGAGGATCAGTCAGAAGAATCCAACCCAAGCGGTGTAACCCATACAAAACATGATGGACCTACGGGTAATGAAGCAATGAGAGCAGTTTTAGCAATGATGGGGGTGCGTAAGGCAAATGGTTAATCACAATTTAAAAACAGACGCTAGAAAGCTGACTCTTTTAATTGATGGAAAATTGACCTTCATTGTTTTGGATCTAAGAGTCAACCAGGTGAAGTTAGGCGAAGTTTTAGCTTTCACTGATTCAGAAGACAAAAACACTTACCCGAAAGAATATCGATGCTTAGTTGTTCATGTTGAAACAGAAAATCAGCTACGAGGCTTCGCGGCCCTTGGTCTTCTTGATCTTAGCGATGCAACAGAAGCCGAACTAATGGGAATAGGTTTTCTAACGACAGAGCAGCGAGCGAAACTTAGAAGAGATCCTTGGGACGGTATCGGTCTAATAGATCGGAGCCAAAAAGGGCTTCAAAACGCAGTTCATTGGAAACAGACAGTCAAGGAGTGCCAGGGCGCAAAAGCAACGGTAAGGCAGAAACAAAACGAAGGGTGGGCTTATCAAGAATTAGTTGATCAGTTTATGAATGAAAATGCAGCAAAAGAATTTTTGGCGAGAAGGTAAGGGTATTAATACCTGGGTGCCTAATACAACAGCAGATTTGAGAGGAATGCAATGAAATCAGCAAGATTACAGTCAAAGCTAAGCAATGTTACAGCAAGCGAAAAGAAAATTTATGACGCAGTTTCGTGCCGCACCCCTATGACCATCAACGACATAATGACTGAATTACATAGCTCTCAAAAGGTGATCATGCAAAAGCCTAGCGTGACCAGGTGCGTGAACAATTTAGTTGAGGGCGGTCTATTGAAAACGGCAGGCCATTTTCAATTCATCAAAGAGGGAGAAAAGCCAGTGGTAAGCGCCGATGTAGTTAAGGTCAAATCAGCATCAATAGCCCCAGAACAAGAGGCGAACAACTTCATGGGTGTGGGTATAGATCCAGTTAAGCAGCTTGAAGTTTTAGGTGAATCTCTTCTGAAGTTTGTTGAGCAACTTGAAGCTATAACGAAGGCGGTTTCTTCATCGCTAACAATGCGGAATGAAAAGCAAAAAAAGTTAGAGAATCTTGCGGAAGCTTTAAAAGGGTTGTCTGAATAATTGCGACAACGGGAGCACTGCCATTGAGTATGAAGAAAATCAAAAAGCTGAGGTGGCGTAATGCCTAAGTGCCGATTTTGTCTAGAGAAGTTTAAGCCTAGATATTCATCAACAGAAAAAGAATGCTCTATTGAGTGCTCAAAGGCTTGGAGGGTGTCACCTCAAGGAAAAGCAAAAACGGACAACCTTAAAAGCATAAGACTAAAGAAAAAGAACACGCAAAAAAGAAAAGTTCACACAAAGAAAACGAGCGAATTTTACGAAAATGATACCAAGACGCGCAAGAAGGCCGCCAAAGAATCTTGCCATGCTTACATTAGAGAAAGAGATAAAAATAAATGCTGTATTTGTTGTGGCAAGTCGCTTGGTGATGACTTCCATGCTGGTCACTTTTTTGAGTCAGGAAACAATCCGCTTATTCGATACGACGAAAACAACATTCACGGTCAAAGAGCTGATTGCAATGTTCTTAATGGTGGTGACTCTGGCGAATATAAACAGCGCTTAATAGCGAAAATTGGTTTGTTTGAGTATTACTGCCTGGTTAGTAGAAAGAGTGGTACGGATAGTGGAAGCCCGCAAGATTATAAAGAAATTGAAGTTTATTTTAAAAACAAATTAAAACACTTAGTGGAGTCTGTAAAAAACTAATATGAAAAAACTAATAATTAGGGTTGTTTTGTTTTTGCTGGATCTGTTGATTCCTAGATTTGTTATTGAGCAGATAGCATTTATAGAGAATGAAGCTGGTGACTTGGAGCAGGTCTGTAGAGAAATTGACCTTTTGCCTGATGAACAATACGACAAGATTTTTACCGTTAAGGCGTTTAACTTTTTTGGGTATGGATTGTTTCCTAAAATCATCAATAAGGATGATGCTAATGACAAAGCACATTGAGGACCAACACCAAACCGCATTATTTTCATGGGCAAAGTATATAAATGTTCGGCTTGAGTGTGGCTCTGTAATCAAATTAATTGACGCGCTTTATGCTATCCCTAATGGCGGTAAGCGTGGATTAAGGGAGGCGGTAAGGCTAAAAGCTCAAGGGGTGAAAGCTGGTGTGAGTGACGCGCATTTGCCTATACCGTCAAACAATTATCACGGTCTTTGGATAGAACTTAAAAAGCCTAAAGTTAAAGGCCAAAAAACCCCTCCTAAAGTATCAGACAGTCAAAAGGGTTGGCTTTTTACTGTAGAAAAGCTTGGTCATAAGGCGCTGGTGGCGTACGGGGTTGATGAAGCAATTGAGGCGATCAAGGAGTATTTAGGCCCAATGATATTACAAACAAATAGAGGCGAGAAGTGAAAAACCAACACGTATATCTCTATTATCGTTTTCAGGGTTACATTGCTAAGTATCACACATTCCGTCAAATGAGAGCAACATTCTGTTATCAGTGGGCAGAGGATGAAAAAGAAGCGCAGCAGAAAGATAATAGTTAAACCGCCAAACCTTATATCTTGCAGTTAATGAAAGGGCTATCAAGTGATGATTGATGATGTTGAGTTGATTAAAAAGAAAATTGATAAAGCTGTAAAAGGTCGTGGTAATAAATTCAGGATTGAGAAAGCCGAAAATCTATTGACCTATTGGGCGTTTAGTCATTTAACTCATGAAAATCATATTGAGATAGATGTTGGTTATACGAGTGAGAGCGTTATTAATGCGCTTAATTCAAGCCCAGGTTATAAGCCTTTTTGCTTTAACATGAAAACCAACGCAAAGAGTACAAGACCTCAAGGGCAATCTAAGATACCTATGGGCGGCGTGACGTATGCTGACACTAACGGGAGTAGATCAAAGCAGATTGACGCGATATTTATAAGAGAGTTTTCAGCACGAGCTAGAATGCTGCTGATTGGTTTGTTCTTGCCTCCTGCTACTTACGGGAGCGGTACTTTGAGTAACGCTAAAATATGCCAGGTGTTTAACTTCAAGCCTCGTCGCGGAAGTCAGATTAGATGCCAGGGCGTGGCGCTGGTGGTTGAAAATTTATTGAGCGTTTCTGCTTGACCTAAAGCGATAACTAGGTACTATGTAGGCAAGCTCCACTAATTTCGTTCGGAGCAACCATCCTTTAGACCTCGCCAAGTGCGGGGTTTTTTTATGACCAAAGAAAACACATTCAAAAAAGCTGCCTAGTGCGGCTTTTTTTATGCCTGCGATAAAGTGAGAGCGATTATGTTGAAAGCTGTTCTGCACCGATTAGTAGAAGAAGAGAAGCAAACTCTAGGCAGTTTTACCTTGTTTGATGATACTGATGCTGTATTCACAGCAAAGTCGTTAGAGCTTCCGTGGTTGGGTAATGAACAGCAAATAAGCTGCATCCCCCCTGGGAACTATTTGTGCAAGCGCCGCCACTCTTCAAGGCATGGCAATCACTTCAAAGTAACAGGTCTTCATAGCTGCGAAGTAAGAGATCGAGAGTTCATCTTAATTCATAAGGGCAATTTCCATAGAGACATTATGGGTTGCATCTTGTTAGGTCGGGATCATATCGACATTAATCATGATGGCTATCGTGACGTTACAAGTTCAAGAGGGGCCATACGTCAATTGAACAACTCAGTAGACGAAATCATGTTCTCGCTAACCATTATTGATATGACGAGGACGTTTGAATGATTGAACCAAAATTCACAGTAAGAAGAAGATTTGCCAAAGTCTCATTTTGGTCCGTGGTTGCAACGCTGTTTATTTGCCTGGCAATTGTTGTGCTTGGTGACGAACAAACCGCTAAAAATCTACATGAGGCCGGAATCATCATCGCGCCTATTGTCATTGCGCTTATTGCTAATGTTTCCCACTACATGAAGTTGGTGTCTGATGCTGATTATATCAAAGCTTAAATTATGGGGCGTGGCTTTCTTTGCGTTCATGGTCGCGGTTATGTCTGCGAGATACTACAAGAGCAAGCTAGATATTCAGAATAAGGAAATCAAAGCAATGAAGACGCTCTCAAAGAATAAAAGCCAGCAACTAAAAGCCATTAAAAAACACATAACTGAGAATCAAAAGGAGATTGATGATGCGCTTAAAGATGACTCTTATATTGATTATTTTGACTCTAAGCCTAAGTAGTTGTGCAACTAATGAGGTCATTGTATTTGGTCAAGTGGAAGTGCCACCAAGAATCATTTATGAGCCTGTTGGTAAAGAACGAATGATGCAATGTCCGGTAAATGTCCGTAAGAGCGTTTACGTCAATATCAAATCACGCGAGCAGTATATCGAGACACTGCTTGACGTAATCAAAATTCATAACGGAGTTGTAACCAAGTGAACTCAGATAGCCATCTTCCTGACATAACAACATTCTTCGGAATCATGCTTGGGTTGTTTAGTGAGCTGCTTAAACATTTGGGCGCTAATCATACTGGGTACGGAATTCTAATGGGCTTCATGTTTGGAGCTATTGGGGCGTATTTAAAATGGCGACAAGTTCGCGCAATTGAAAAGGCAGGCAAGAAATGAAAAAAATTATCCACTCACTATTAGCTTTCTGGCTAACAATTGCGATGCTTTTAAGCACTGCCTTTGCCGAAATCACACCGTTATCCACACCAATTACGAGCGGTGATTTAGTTGATTGTGCAGACGGTAAAAAGTGGACATTTATTTGTGCACCAGGTAATGAGATCTTAAACGCAAGCGTGGGCAATGAATCGACCTACCCTAATTATTGGGCGGGAATTACGGAGGGTGCCGGTGATGCGGTGGGTACTGGGGCAACACTGTATTTATCGCCATCGGGTAACGATACGAACCCCTGTACAGAATTATCACCTTGTTTAACTCCTAACCATATTGATGATGTGGTTGCAGCCGGTGATACCGTCATATTTGAAGATGGCACCTATGCACACGGCGAGTCTGAACAGTGGCGTATAACAGCGCAAGGGACGCAATTACAACCGATTGTGTACAAAGCACGTAATCCAAGAATGGCAATCATAGAAAAACCAATCACAGGCGCTGAAGCAACGATTCAGATGGGTATTTATTCTGGAGGCTGGCTACTAAATAATGATTTTTGGACCGTGTTCGATGGGCTTACAATTAAAGGCGGATCAAGTCATGCGCTGTCAGTAACAGGCTCGAATCATGTAACCGTGAAAAATAGTGATATAGGTTTCAGTGGCCATGACCCTATTAAGAACAATTCAGGTTCGTCGTATAACCTATATTTTAATAATCGGATACATGACTCTGGATTGGCGGGGGCTGGAAATTCGGAAGGGATAGATATTACAAGTTCCAGTTATGTGATTCTTCGCCAAAATTCTATTTATAACATCACTGACGGTCACGCCTATTATTTCAAAAAGGTGTCTCAGTACTGCCTTTCAGAATACAACCATATCTACGATATTTGGACGAAATCAGGCGGGGCTTTGGGTGAGTCTGTACAGAATTACGATAGTGTTATTCGTTACAACAAAGTTGACGGGACGGGAGAAAGCGGGGCGCAGACATTCGGCGCTAAAGGGGGTTTTATCCACAACAACACTTTTTATGATGCCGGTACTAATGCAGGAAAACCGGTTAATGAAAGGTCAGCGTTCAGAGCATCATCAACCGGCGATGGCCTACAGTTGACGAGTGAAAACCCTATATGGGAGGACAACGGTTATTTATATTCTAGGAACAGTGAAAATGTAAATGTTCGAGATAACATATTTGTCGTTAATCACGATATAGCGGGGAAAGCATACTTATTCGATACGGGGGATGGTGGTTTTGAGCCAAGGGGTGGCGCATCAACGGACCAAGTACAGGAACTGACTACTAATAATAACCTCTATTTCAATCGGGGTGCTGCAACAGACCTAAATTACAACTGGAAGGGCCACGACGAAAGTGGCCTAACCGCATGGCAGGTTTACACCCGCGTCACGCTAACGAAAGAGCAAGAAATAAACTCTATCGAAGCCGATCCACTATTCCTTTCTACTGTTCGCGGAAACGCTAACTATATGGCAATAGATAACACTTCTCCCGCATGGCGAACCGCATCACAAGGTGCAAATATGGGGGCAGTAATTACAGGCTTGAAGCAATTTGGAGCTAATTGGTAATGACTATTCTAATTAGAACGCCAGTCTCCGAGAGTGCTGTTGGGTCGTTAAATCAGTATCTTGCCGTAATCGCCGCAAGCAAAACCATCGGGGTTACCGATGGTTTGACGAACACAGGGATAGCGCGCGCTGATACAGACGGTAATCAGCAGTTTTTGTTAAGTAACGAGCAAGTACCTGCCGGTGCAACGATCAACAGTGTTACGTGGTCAGGGGAGTTGATCGCAGTTGGTACGCCAAAGTATCAGCCTAGGTTTACCATAAACGGCGAGTTACAGTCTGGTACGGCAGTGACTGCCCCGAACACGCTCGAAACCCGCACCGAAGCTAAAACAGTCAAGGATATCGGTGGACTTGCGTTCACAGTCGACGACATTAACGCAGAGTGTTTTATTCGTGCGCGTAACAGCAGCACCTCAGAAGGGCAAAGCGTTCACTTTAGCGACCTTAGATTAATTATCGACTATACGGAAGGTGCAAACCAAGCGCCGGTCGCTGATGATGATACGTATTCTATTCAAACAGATGCGCAAAATAACGATGTCATTGCGACTTATGTGGCCACGGATAGTGATGGCACGATTGCGAATTATTCAATTGATGGTGCAGTTCTAGGCATTCATGCAACAACGGGCGTTATCTCGTTACTCGACAATGCGGGGCTTGTTGCAGGCACACCTATAACAGCAACCGTGACAGCGACAGACGATGATGGTGCCAGTGATACCGCGCTAATTACCGTCAATGTGACGGCGCTTGCCTTGGTCATTGATAGCATTACGGCGGGGCCAATTTATGCCGGTGATTCGATCACGATTAATCACAGTAACGCGAGCTCTTCCGGTAAGACGTACACTATCAACGGGCAAGCTATTAGCGAAACTTCACAGGATGGGGCTACTTCAGTATTACCGTGTCCAGAACCTAAGTCGTTTGGTGACCGAACATTATATTATGGTGTCGACCTCACCATTGAAATCACTGATGGCAGCGATACCGATGCGGTAACATTTCAAATTGTTCCTACGGTTGGCGATTCCTATGAAGAAACATTAGCGCTCACAGGTTTTAACGGGCCAACTTATGCGCCTGGTCTTGCAACGGCCGATAACGGCTATTGTGAGGTTCTGACAGGAACAGTCACCGTTGATCTCGTAAATGGAACCGCGACCAGTGATGACGGCGGTTCGATTCGCTTGTGGTATCAAGATGAAGGCGACAGTATTTGGAGTGTTCCGATTGATCGTGCTATCCCTGCTGGGGTTGTGATTGATACGACAGCGCCAACAATAGCGTTGAATGGCGATAATCCACTTGAAGTTATTCAAGACTCGGCTTGGAGTGATCCAGGCGCAACGGTTTCTGATAATGTTGATGTTAATAAACAAATAACCGCAGATAATACTGTTGATACATCGGTTATTGGTCAAACGACCCTTTTATATAACACGACAGATGCCGCCACAAATGCAGCGATTCAAGCCTCTCGAATAGTTAATGTTGTAGTCGCGCCTCCTATTGCGATTAGTGAGTCCACACAAAACCCATTTCCCGCATCATCATTCGCTATTGATACCACATACCCACTTGCGCAGCATATTGATAATCCAGACAACACCCCACTTGCTTATTCAGTTGATACGGGAGTACTTCCAACCGGCGTTACGCTTAATGGCTCCACAGGTGTTCTAACTAAAGCTGACGGTGCGGTTTATGCCGAAGTGACTGGTTTAATTTTTGATGTGGTGGACGCATGAAACTAGGCCCAGTAACGCTATTAAAGTCGTCGCTTAAACTTGGGCCAGTAACTCTACTTGCTTCTGAATTAATTATCGCACCTGATCCAGTTCAATTAAGCTTCACGCCTTCTTTGTTAGTAGCAACCGTAGACGAAATCACCATTTTCAAGGATAGAGTTAACCTGGTTGATGTTTTTCTACGCTATGACGGCTCAGCGATTGACCTGACTATTTTTGATTCATTCGAGTTGCACGGCTTAAGGGATACCCCTATAAGTAGTATTGATGATGCTGGCTCAATTACTGCTAATGCTGAAGGACTAATTCAGTTAAATATTGGCTCGATGGTATCGTATTCAAACACCCAAGAAACAACCTTAATCGCTTACGCGGCAAATATTCAACAAGGTATCGTGTTATGGGATTCGTCACTACCTAGATCAAGTATTACTGCAAATATTGTTGATACCTTTACTCCCGACTCGACACCTGAAGTTGGCTTAACGAATGGAATACGCATCCAACTTCAAAGCAGAACTAATAATGCTATTTTTGCTAGTGGCGTAGGATTCACGGCACATTTAATTGAGAAGGGCGTAAGCATTGAAGGTTTGTCTACTGACTCGGAAGGTTACTTAATAGTTCAAGATGTTAGCCTGGACCAATTAGGTGAGGAGATCACCATAGCGGTCATTAGCTCAGATGGAAATATGAGTGGGCTTACTACTTCTACTGTTGAGGATTTAACCACTTATTTACCATGAGTTATGACGGGCAAGATCCCACTACCGCTAACATTTCAGAATTAGCGGCTATGTTTGGCGTAGGTCGTCAGAGAGTTAGGAATAGTATTGAAAAAGGTTGTGTGAAAATAACCGGAGAATATAAAGGTAACAATCAATTCAGAATCGCAGACGTGGCTAAAATCATGTTTGGCTCAAGTACTTATCTAGAGGGTGAAGTAGACCCCAGAACATTAAGCCCTTCAGAACGTAAAGACTATTGGATAGCCGAACAAAAAGAAGTTGACCATAAAGTAAGCATTCGAACATATATCTCAGCTGAAGAGGTGCGTTCTGACTACAAGCAACTGCAAGATAATCTGAAAGAAAAAATTCAATCATTCCCTGATATTTTAGAACGTGATGACGGGCTAGGAGCTCAAGAAATAGAGCGCATGATTTCATTATGTGACCGCCTTCAAATCACGCTTTATGAAGCCTGGAACGAATAATAATGAATGCTTTATTGGGCTCTACTGAATCTATCAGGCGAGAGTTATCACCTGGCATATTGCCGCCAAACAGAAAGCCTATTAGTGAATCAGTTGAAGAATATGTTTGGTCGCATACACCTGGCGGTCACTCAGCCATGTTTGAGGTACCACCATACCTAAGACGCCCATTAGATCTAGTGGGCGGTCGAAAGTACCAGGGTATTGTTGTGGTTGCCCCCGCTCAGTGTTTAAAAACATTCACAATGGTTGAGTGTGTATTAGCTGAAAATATTAAAAATATTCATGCTGATATGTTGGTGGTCCAAACGCGTAAAGATATGGCGCGTGACTTTTCAATGTCTCGATTAGCCAGGTTATTACGCTGGTCAAAAGGTTTGAATTCGCTGCAAGTTGGCGACAATGTTTTTGATAAGCAATTTAAGCATGGTGAAACAGTATATTTAGGCTGGCCAGCGGTTTCTCACTTCTCAGGCAAAACGCTTAGATTTGTGGTGATGACTGATTATGATCGTTTCCCGCAAAACATCGATGGCGAAGGTACCGCATGGCAATTAGCATTTAACAGGACGAAAGCCTTTTTAACGCGGGGTAAGTGTATTGCTGAAAGTAGCCCGAAAGGTTACTCGATTGACCCTAAGAAAAAATTACCCAGCACACACCATTATCCCCCCGCAATGGGAATCACAAGCCTTTATCACCAAGGCACGATGGAGCAATGGTACTGGCCTTGCCCTGAATGTGGTGAGTATTTTCAGAACAGAGCTACCTTTGATGAAAGTTACCTTTTTATTCCAAATTGTGGTGATGATTTAAAAGAAGCAGCCGAAAAAAGCCGCCTAATTTGCCCTAATAATGGATGCCTCATTGATATTCACAAACATAAAAATGCAATGAATAAGAAGGGTGTATGGCTTGGCGAAGGTCAAACGATTGATAGCAAGGGCGATATTCACGGTGATCTGATTAATTCAGACATGGCGACCTTTGGGGTAGCAGGTTGGGGGGCACAACTTCAGGCACCTAAAACGCTGATACTGAAATACTTACAAGCCAAAAAAGAATATGAAACGTCTGGTGATGACACCGAATTAATGACCGTTTACAACACGCAATTAGGAACGGTTCTAAAAGGCGTGAAAATGGATTCAGGCGATTTAAAGCAAACCTTAATGGATCGTGCTGAAGCTTGTAGTTTTAAGAAGATGGAAGTGCCTGAATGGGTTCGCTTCCTAACGGCCAGGATCGATATACAAGCCGGTGCCATTGGAAAGAAAAGATTTGTTGTTCAGGTTCATGGTATTGGCGAAAAAGAAGAGACTGTAATTGATCGTTTCAATATTAGAAAAACCTCTTCTCGCTTAAATGAAGAGGGTGAAGAAAAGGCGATTGAACCAGGCTCTTATTTAGAAGACTGGGATGAAATAGGGCGTCAGGTAATTGATAAGGTTTACCCATTGGCAAGTGGCAAAGGTTTTATGCCAATTAAAAAAGTTGCTTGTGACCAGGGTGGTGAAGATGGCGTATCAAACAATGCTTATGAGTATTACCGAGTTTTAAAGAAAGATAATAAGCATGGCAAGTTCTTGCTTGTGAAAGGTGGCAGCCGTAAAGAAGCTGACATTTTTAAGATTACACACCCTGATAATACTAATAACAAAAAGCGCAAGGCGAAAGCTAAAGGCGATGTTCCGGTCGCCATAATTAATACAGACAAATGTAAGGATATAGTCTTTAACAACCTTCAGCGCGAAGAGAGAGGACGTGGCTATGTTCATTTCCCATCTTGGTTAGGCGAATGGTTCTTTGAAGAATTAACTTACGAAGAGCGAGACTTCCAAGGTCACTGGACTTCACCAGGTAGCGGAAATAACGAAGCCTTTGATTTATTCAACTATGGCGAAGCGCTTTCAAGAGACCTGAAATACAACAAGTTAAAATTTTGGGATATGCCGCCTATGTGGGCAAGACCTCAAGACGAAAACCCTGAAATTATTCGTGTGATTGAAGACCGCGAAGAGAAAAAAATAGCAGAACCCCCCGCACCAAGAGCAAGACGTAGAACCCGCAAAGTTCGTTATAGCTCCTAAAGAGAAACATTATGGCATTAACTATTCCTGAAATTGACGAACGAATAGCGCAGCTTCAAGACGGCATTGATTCTGTTTCAGAAGTGCAGTTTGAGGGTGAGTCAACTAAGTATCGCTCAATCAAGGAGATTGAGAGAGGCATCATATATTACACAAAGCTAAAGCAGAACGTCACAGCGACCACAACAAGAAAAACCAATCGTTTTCGACCTGTTCATGTGTCTATTTGTAGGGGGTTATAGTGGCAGCTAAGCAAAGAATAAGAATGAGAGCAGAACTGGTTAATACAGCTACAGCCGCAGAACCAGATTACCACTCAGCATCACAAAGTCGTCGATTTGCTGGTTATGGTGTTTCACGTAATGGACCTAACGCCACATTACAAGGCAGCTTAAATACACTCATTAGTCGAAGCCGTCACGCCTTCAGAAATAGCCCAATGGTTAAAAAGGCTATTCGTTCAAATGTGACCAATACGGTTGGTACCGGAATTATCCCCAGGTTTCGAAGTGATGATCAAGATTTTAATGAAGCTATGCGTATAGCTTTTGAAATCTTTTCTACCCAATGCGATCCAGAAGGTGTTTTAAGCCTTTACGGAATGCAAGCGTTATGGAATCAATCGCAACGCTTATCGGGTGAAGTTTTTGTAAGAAGGCGTAGACGTTCACTTAGTGCGGGTTTATTAATCCCGTTACAGATCCAAACTTTAGAATCTGACTTTGTACCAACAACGCTCAATGACACCAGAAAGAATGGTAATAAGATAAAAAGTGGTATTGAGTTTAATAAGTTAGGTCAACGCGTGGCTTATTGGATGTACAAATCCCATCCTGGTGAGTTTGAAATGGATGTTGATTTAACCAATTTAATCAGAGTGCCGGCCGCCGATATTATTCATTTATTTAAACCTGAACGACCAGGGCAAATAAGAGGCGAACCAGAGCCAAGTACATCACTTTTAAAGGTTAAAACTTACGAAAGCTATGATGATGCAGAGCTTCAGCGTAAGGAGTCTAAGGCTGGCTATACCGGCATGATTATTCGTAAAGAATATGACGAAGATGATTACAACTTCGACCCTATGACGGGAAAATCCATATACGAAGATGATGCTGAAGAGTCGGCACAAATAAGACCAGGGACTTTTATTTCTGGCTTACCAGGTGAAGACCTTAAATTGTTTGAAGGTGATAACACTGGATCTGGCTATAAAGATTACACCCGCGAACAAAAATTAATGATAGCGGCCGCATTTAATATCCCTTATGAGTTAATGACTGGCGATTGGGCTGGTGTGAATGATCGTATTTTTAGAGCGTTCATTCAGGAATATCGTCGCGGTATTTCAATGGACCAAGAAAATCTGAAATTCCAAGCTCTACGTAAAATTAAAGAATGGGCAATCGAAGGCGCTGTTTTGGCTGGTGTTGTAACGCCTATAAATTATGCCGTTAATGTTCATGACTATCATAAAGTTGATTGGCGCCCTAACGCATGGAAACACATTCATCCGGTTCAAGACATTCAAGCGCAAATCATGGCTAAAGATAACAACCTTAATGCTGGTGATGACCTAGTAGCTGAAAGCGGTAAGGAGGCTGAAGAAGTTGATTTGAAAAATGTTCTGGCTCGAGTAAGGCGTAGAGATTTACGCAAGGAACACGGCTTAACAGATCCTGTAAAGACTGAAGTTGATGTAATAGATGACGATGATGACGATAAACCGGAAGAAAACGAAAACAAATAAACCCGCCAAGTGCGGGTTTTTTTACGACTGAAATAAAGGGTAAACCTATGAAATTTTTTAACATTATAAATCATGACTCATCGGCTAATTCAGCAGTCATTCAGATCATGGATCAAATTGGTTACAACTGGTGGACCGATAAAGGGGTTGAAGCCACTGCCTTTATTAATGAAGTTCGGGCGCTGGGTGATCTTAACGAGGTCTTTTTAGAAATTAACTCACCTGGTGGAAATGTCTATGACGGCGTTTCAATTGCCAACTTTATTAAAAATCATTCTGCTAAATGGACGGCGTGTGTAATTGGTCAGGCTGCCAGCATAGCCACAGTAATCGCTAGTGCTTGTGACACGATTGAAATGGGAATAGGGACTAATTACCTGGTCCATAAGCCAATGTCGATTATGGAGGGTTATATCAATGCTGATCAATGCCGAGCATTGGCCGGAGACTTAGACACGATAGAGAATTCAGTGATTGATTTCTACATGCCTCGTATCGCCACCAAAAACAAAACAAAAGACGAACTGCTGGCGCTCATGAAGGAAGATCGAGTGATGAGCGCAGAAGAAGCGCTTGAGTGGGGTTTTGTAGATTCACAGTCGGTAGATCTTCAGGCGGTCGCGTTTGTTGATGCTAAGCAGGCTTCCAAGAATGGATCGCTCGAAACAATTATTGCTCACCAAAAATCTCAAATTGAGTTGCTTTCGAATAGTCCTGACTTAGAAACACAGCTTAAAGATCTAACAGAAGATCAATTAAGTAAATTCGGTCTTACAGCCGTGGAGTTAGGGGCTGATGCTCAGTTTATTGCTCAAGCTTGTACGGAGGCAAAAGTACCAAGCCTAATCAATAGGATGCTAGATAAGAAGTTTTCTGAAGAGCAAGTGACTCAAGAAATAAACACTGTCACAGGTATTCAGGCGGTTTGCCTTGCCAGCAATATTGATAATAAAGAAATTCTAAATAATTTGGCTGACCCAGCAAAAATGTTGAGTCATGCCATTACTGAGGCGATTGCTCAATCAGAGTTAGAGCAAGACCCCTCATTGCCGTCCGGTGTGGTCGGTTCAGCGGTAAAAGAGCTTAGCTCTCATGCCATTTATGAAGCACGTAACAATATAGGTAAATAATATGCAAGTTGAAAAAAATCGCGCCGGTGAGTTTTTGATCTCAGAAGCTAACGGTACACGCTCACGAGCCACAGTCACTATTTTGGCAGGGCATGACATTAAAGCAGGCACTTTGCTAGGCAAGATAACTGCCAGTGGTAAGCATATTCCTTATTTGGATGGTGCAAGTGATGGGTCACAAACGGCGGTAGCAATTCAATATCGCGATGTTGATACCAGCGCCACAGGTCTTAATGCTGACTCAGATCAGTTGGTAATTGAGAGTGACGCAGAAGTCTCGCTGAACATGCTCTACGGGCATGATGCTGCTGGTGAAGCTGATCTAAACGCAGTCGGTATTAAGGTTCTGTAACCCTTTAAAAATCCCCGATTTATAGCTAATTAAATTTTTATTCAAGCCTCGCTTCATGTGGGGCTTTTTTATACCTGGAGTTTATACCGATGATTGATTTTGAAAATGATGATGCGTTTTCGTTAACCACGCTAACGCTTGCAATGAACGAAGATAAACAAGTACCTGGAATGCTGAATAATAGCGGCATGTTTCAGGAAGAAGGTATTTCTACTTTAACCGCTCAAATTGAGAAAGATGGTAATACCTTAGCGCTTGTTGAAGCGTCTGAACGTGGTGCGCCTGCTAAGCCGGTTCATGGTTCAAAACGAATCCTATTACCTTTTAATACAATCCACCTTCCTCAACAAGCTGTTATCAAGGCTGATGAAGTAAATGGTGTGCGTGAATTTGGAGCCGAAAACCAAGCTCAAACAGTGGCTGGTGTGGTCGCCAAACGTGTCACAACGATGCGTTACAATCTCGATGCTACGATTGAGCATTTAAAGGTAGGCGCATTAACAGGCAAGGTATTGGACGCTAACGGATCAGATGTGTTGCTTGATGTTTATGCTCGATTTGGTTTAACGCAAACTGAATTCGGCATGGTTTTAGATGTTACAACTACGGAAATTACCGGCAAATGTCGTGCGCTAGAAGACCTAATTGAAGACGAAATGGATGGTATCGGTTTTACGAGCATCAAGGTCTATTGTGGTCGTAACTTTTACAATGAATTAGTTGGTCATGCAAACGTTAAAAAAGCTTATGAGCTCTGGAATAACGGCCAGTTTAACCGAGATAAAAACAACGAAGGCTTTACCTTTGGTGAAATTGAATGGGTTAAGTATCGCGGTCAAGTGGGTGGTTCTCGCTTCATTGGTGATGATGACGCTTATGCAGTTGCGGTTGGTGCGCCGAATTTATTCATTGGTCGTTTTTCTCCTGCTGATTATATGGAGACTGCCAACCAGGTTGGTTTGCCGTATTACGCGAAAGCTGAAGCGATGAAGTTTAATAAAGGGGTTGAGCTAGAGTCGCAATCTAACCCGTTGTACTTATGTACGAAGCCTCAAGCTGTCATTAAGCTGAGAAAAGGCGCTTAACGGTGCTTTATTTGGGGGAGAAGGGGGGCGGCCCGCTGCTACTCGCCCCTACATTTCAAAACCCTCTTGTTACATCTGGCGCAGTCTCGCGCAGGCGAAATAAGGGGGCGTCAAACATCTTGCGAATTTTAGGTGTGATTGCTCGTTACAACGGCTATTTACCGGCCAAAGTATTGCACCGTACCAATGTCGAACGTTTTAGTGATTCTGGCGAGATTGTTCAAGACAAACATCAAATTACTTTCCACTCTCAAAGCATTCCTTTTGCTAAGAAAGGTGGAACTTTTACCATCGATTCTCAAGTTTATACACTGAAAACTCCTTTAGATCGGAGCGATAAAGGTTTGCAAACTTGGGTCATAAATTAAGTGAGAAAAGCATGGTCAACGTAAAAATGTTAGAAACAAGAACTATTCGCAGTAAGCAGCGCCCACGCAACACAGTGGTCGCGGTTTCTCCGTCCCAGGCCCAATATTTAAAGGCTCGCAAAGAAGCTGTCATATTGGATGCTGAAGATGAAACGGAAGCGGAAATAAAAGAAAAAGCCGAAGCCGAAGCCGAAGCTGAAGCTGAAGCAAAGAAAAAAGCTGAAGCAAAGAAAAAAGCTGAAGCAAAGAAAAAAGCCGAAGCAAAGAAAAAAGCTGAAGCAAAGAAAAAAGCCGAAGCTGAAAAAGCCGAAGCTGAAAAAGCTGAAACTGAAAAAGCTGAAACTGAAAAAGCTGAAACTGAAAAAGCCGAAGCAAAGGGTGAATAGCATGAAAGACTCGCTGTTCTTTCCACTACAAATTGAAGGGATGGCGAGTCAACTTTCAAAAATGAAAGGCAATCATGTTCGTAAAGCAATGATCGTCGCTCTCAATTCCACAATGAGAGCTGCCCGCCAAAAGGTGGTTATTGCCACGGCTAAAAAAGACAAAATAAAAGAACCGGCCGTAAGAAATAAAATTAGGTTCAATCGAAAAAAAGGCGACATGGCGACCTACAAGAAACTTTCCGCACGCCTAAATGTTTACCAGGTTCCGATACCAATTATTTCTCTTGTGAAAAACAAAGGGAAGATCAATTTAAAAAAAGTAGCGGGGCAAGATTCGAAAAACACTAGAAGAAGATCAAGGCTTGGGGGCGCGCAAATTAAGATTGCTGGTGGCTCAAGGTTTTATCGGAACGCGTTTATTTCTAGGGTTAAAAAAACTGGCCAGCCGCAAATATTTCAACGCCACGGCAAAGAACGCTACAAGATACGAGTAGTAAAAATTCGAATCAACGACACCATGAACGAGCTTATGCCAAGAGAGCTAAGACGTGCTGAACGTGATGTCTTTGATAAAGTTTTAAAACGTGAATACATTTACAGGTGGAACAAACTTGTCAAATAGAAAACAAATAAGGGACTGGTTCAAACAAGCCCTTTTACCACACTCAAAAGTATTAGGTACGGTTTATCCCTATAGATCGGTAGAGCTTGATCCTGATAGCCCGACACCAAAATTTACGAATATCTATATTTCGGAAGGAGAAAGCCGCCAGGCAGAGCAAGGTCTAGGTGTAATGACCTATATGCAAGCTGAAGTAGGGTTTCATCTTAAAGCTGGAAAAGATGATGACCTTGATCAAATGGAAGATATAGCCGACACAGCGCTTGAAGAGTATATGCGTCTTTATCCCGCTACTTTTGATTTTTATAAAGAGCGATTTAATTATTCTGGCGATTCAGAAGACGCTTATATTTCGCTATTTATTACGTTTCAAATCATTTCACGGTAACCCGCCCCCTTTTTTCTTATTCAACCCTAATCCAATACCTGGTCGCATTTGCGGCCTTTTTTATGCCCAAAGAGGAATAAATCATGACTTATAGTGCAGTCCCCAAAATAGGTGAAGGCTCCACCACCTTATATGAAGACCCTTTAACCCCAGGCTCGTTCCTTGAGCTCGATGAGATCACTGGTAATGGTGCTGTAGGTACCATTGGTGAGTTTGTTGACGCTACACCTTTACGAGCCACATCACCCCGACAAATAACCGGCGCACAACAAGCGAAAACGAGTGAACTCATTTTCTTTGATGTACCAGCAAATACTAACCTTGCAGGTTTTCTAGCTCTGGCTCTTAGTCATTCCTCAGTGAAAATGCGACAGGTTCGTTCGAGTGGTCGCCAGATTGATTTTCTGGTGACCTTAAGTGGTCGCGAGTTCATGGAACAGGTTAGAGGTGAGCCAGACAAGGTAAAAGTTCCTTATACGCAAATCGAAGCAATCGACGAGAGTGAAGCACCATGAATGTAGATGACCTGCTTGGAATACTGGAAGAAAAAAAACAGCGCAGAAGTGAAAAAGTGCGCCATCTAGGACTTGATCACCAGCCTCTAATTTATGAAATCACTGTTTCAGAAAAGGAAGCAATCCATAAGGAAATGGACGGATGCGACTCTAATGCAGCGCGTGACCAGGTACTACTAGAAACAGTTATTAAATCTATGTGTGGTTGGGATGGCGTGAAAAAGATTACAGCCGCACAGATGAAGCGCTTTAAATCAGTCTACAGCGATGCCGTAGTAGTTGAGCTTTACAAGTGCATTGTAGATTTCACTTACATGGGTGAAAAAGGGGTGCTCGCCGCAAAAAAGAATTAGAGGATAGCCCCAATCTTCTGATGGCTACCAGGCTCGCGATCAAGTGGGGTAAATCACCCCGCGAGATCATGGAAACAACCTCTCAAAAAGACTTCACTTACTTTCACGCTTATTACGCAATGGAGCCTTGGGGCTTTAAAGCTGATGCTTTCTTGGCGTCCGTGATTACAAATATAGCCGGTAAAACCACCAAAAAACCCACCTCAATTAACGACTTTATGTAGTGACTTTATGAGCACAGTAAACACCCACGTTCATGTAATGAAGGCGAATCATAGCAATTATGATTCTGCTATGAAAAAGAGCGCAAATGACACAAATCGATTTGCTAAATCTTCGAAGTCTTTAACTTCAAGTATTGCGTTAATTGACGGTCCTTTGGGTGGCATAGCATCAAGAGCCACTAACTTAAAAACCATTTTTACATCTGGCGCAGGCGCGCTGGGCTTATTCGCTGTTGGGCTTTCTGCTGTTGGCTTTGGCGGCGTCAAAGTACTTAAAGTGATGTCTGATGTTGAAGTGGAGATGGGCAAAACTGAGGCGATATTAAAAGCAACAGGTGGCGCGTCTGGTTTTCTTTCGTCAGAGCTTGATGATATGGCCAGGGGAGCGGCTAGAGCCACGCTAGCAAGCACAACTGATGTTCGCCAGGCTATCAACTCATTACTAACTTTCAAATCTGTAGGAAGCGACTCATTCGAGCACGTTATATCACTATCACAAGATATGGCGTCAATTTGGGGCGGTAGCGCTTCAACAAACGCTAGAAAGCTAGGTAAAGCCTTAGATGATCCCGTCAAGCAATTATCACGACTTGAAACGGCTGTAGGGGCGTTTAATCCGAAAGCGCGCGAACAGATTTTATTGTTAGCCGAAACGGGTAAAAAAGCCCAGGCGCAAGCCTTAATCTTAAAAACCCTTGAGGGAAGAATTGGTGGTACCAGCGAAGGTGCGGGGCAGGGTTTAGCCGGTGCGGTTGATTTATTAGGCCAAGAATGGGACGAGCTTTATGAAGCCATTGACAGCACTACAGGCTTGAGCGGAAAAGTAACCAACTTCTTAAACGGTATGGCTGATTCATTTCGCGGCATTGCTGAATCAATGAATCCAGATGACTTGATGCAATTGGCCGACTTACAAATTGAACACCTCAGTAAAGCTAATGCGCTTGCTAGAACTAAAAATTCATTTGGCGTGAATCCGTTTGTAATTAAGCAAGAAGAGCGTGAGCTGGCTCTAATTGCTGCAAAAATTAAACTGATTCAAAAGAGAATTGGTCAAAGCGAGAAAGAGTCTAAATTAGCGAAAGATAAAGCGTCGACACTCACTCAAGAGCGAAAGGATGCAGAGGATTTAACAGAAATTGAAAAACTCTGGACCGCTGGTAGAAAATCATTTTACGACATTGCCAAAGAAGGAGCGAAGGAAGACAAAAAAGCTAGAGAACAGACGCTGGCCGCAACCTTGTCACAAAGCGAAGCGGAAGATAAGTATTACACCAAGCTTTCAACTGATTTCAATTCTATTCGCACAGAAGGATTGTCGCTACTGCAACAAGAGAATGAACTTCATTCTTCAAATATAGAAAAAATAAAAGAATACGTTTCAATTTACGGCCAATCATCAATTAGTAATATTGCGACGAGAGCGGAAAGTGTCAGGCATTTATCGGCCAGTAATGATGCTGTTTATGATACAGGGGGGTTATCAAATTCTTTAGGTGACGCTTCCAAATCTGACAATCTTGACCTTGAGAGAGGTGAGCATTTAAGCCGCATGGCGATAATTAATGAGTTCAGAGAGCAAGATGCCGCTAATGAAAAAGCAGCAAATAAAGCTTCTGAGGACGAAGTTAAGCGACATGAAAAGCAAGTTACTGAGATTAAAAAACAAGAACAACAATCACGTAATTTAGCAATCTCTACCTTTTCAGGGGCTGCGAGCACTTTAATGAGCGCTAGCAGTAAAAAGCTTTTCAATATTGGCAAAGTCGCCGCTATTTCAACCGCTGCCGTCAATACCGCTCTAGGTGTCACACAAGCATGGGCATTAGGTCCAATTGTTGGCCCGCCACTCGCCGCAATGGTCGCAGCCGCTGGTCTTGTTCAAATTCAGAATATTAAGTCTCAAAAGTTTGGAGGGGGCGCGAATGTCTCTACTTCAGACACCACAACAAGCGTTGACAGTATCAGCACAGACGTAGGTGAAGTGGAAGACACTCGCCAAGCGGTTCAGGTTGTTTTCAATGGTCCTGTGAGCGGCATCGACGCTGAACATATAGCCACCATCCTCAAAGAGCATCTTGATAGTACCGACTTTGTATTGATCGAAGCCGCGTCAAGAAATGGCCAGGAGTTAGCAGCCTAATGGGAGCAATTACTTATATCGCAGTAGATAGGGGGCGACTGGTTTCTGGGCATAGCGCAGGAACCGAGTACTCAATAGAAATTGACATAAAAAAATTCGATCCAGACCTTAAGCGTGAAATTGAGGAATCAGTTTCTTTATCTGGAAAGCGATTTACATCGCTCCATCGGACAGACCACATGGCCAATGTATCTACGGTGCAAATCGTCGATACGGCCACTCAAGATCAAATGAATGAATTCTACGACAGCATTCTAGGGGGTGAAGATTTCACATTCGACCCGTACGGATTGTTAGCTTCACCAGTCGAGCAAATAGCGGCAAGTTTAAAGGGGAACCCTAAAAGAACTCGCTATAAATACATGGAGCGGTGGACCTATACCTTTTCAATTTATTTTAACCCTTCAGAAACGGTATTTAGTTAGATGATTACCTACCCTCAAGAATTCAGGTCCAAAAGTAACTCAAACAATCAAGAGCCAATATTTGTCATTGAGCTGTCATTTGACCTGTTAAATGCCGACACGCATTTTCTCACAACACATGACGTTCCAGGCTTGGCTGGCAGCATTTCAAACCGCTCTTTGAAAATAATCTCTAATAGTAGTCAAGAGTTAAATCCAGACAAGGCTAACTCAACAATAGGGTCCATAAAATTCGAAGCTCTGGACGTAAACTTAACAGACGTAATTAGATCAAAGTTAACAGAAAACAAAGGACTTAAAGGCAAACGGGTTAGGGTGCATAAAGGCTATCGTGGGCTGTTGTGGGAAGATTTCCAGCCTACAGATACCTACATTGTTGATAACGACATCTCTTATAAAAATGGCAGTTACTCGTTCAATTGCGGCGACATTCAAAGAACCACCAGAAGGAAAATATTTGTTGTCAAAGAAACGGTTTTAATGACATCTATTGATGCTGATTCAACCGAAATTGATGTTTTAAATGCAAATGAATTGCATCTAGTTTACCAGCTTCCAAGTGCTTCAGGGCTAACCCTTTTGCGAAGCCTACAATCTCAAACTCACCCGCTTGATCACCCAACAGATCCAGGCGGCTTGGTTTACCCCACGCTTAGTGGCATAGATGAAATTGGCATTATCAGGCTAGACAACGATAGCGATGAAGGGTTTGAGTTAGCAATATGGACAGGCAAGACAGGGAATAAGCTTACAGGGTTAATTAGAGGGATTTTAGGCACAACAGCAAAGAGCATTGAGATTGATCCAGAAGGAGGCATTGAGAGCGCCCCTGCTATCAAAGAATACGTGTATTTAGAAATGCCCGCTGTTATGGCTGTATACGCGCTTCTAACTGGTTCAATTTACGGCTACCCAGGTAAGTTTCTTCCTGATCACTGGCATGTGAGTATCAGCACTGACTACATCAAGACATCTTCTTTTATAAATATTGGCGTAGACCTTTGGGACTTAACAAACCCTGATAATGGGTTTCCGGTTTCGATTAGAGGGGCTGAAGACGAAGACGCAAAGAAATACATCGAGCAAAAGATATTTTTTATGCTTGGGGTGTATGCGCCTATCTCAAATTTTGGCGAAATGGGCTTAAAGCGTTTGAAGTACATTGGGCCACTAGGATCTTATGACCGTCTTTTAAATATCGTTAATGTTGTTTCGTATACCCCCTTGAAGCACGACCTTAAATCTGTTTTGAATAGTTTCGTAATTCGCTGGAACTGGGACTCTCGACGAGAAAAATTCACACGAACTAGCGTGTTGACAGACCCTCAATCAATCGAAAGAAATCAAGCCTCAGATCCTAAAATCATTGAACTGAAAACCTTGCATGGTTCTAGGCACTCGTCTAATTCGATCAAGTACCATTTTGATTCAATACGATCAAGATATGCGGGTCCACCACTTAGAATTGAGGTAACGCTTACACCTGACCAAGCAGACCTGGAAGTGGGCGATATAGTAAGGCTTGACCTGTCTTTGTTTGAGGATTTTTCTAATGAAGCTGGAAAGCTAAACAGAAACTTTGAGATCCAGAAAATAAGCATTGATAAACGCACTGGCGAAGTAAAATTAAAGCTTTTTGGTAGTTCGCAAAGAGCTAGTGATATTGCCCCTAGTGACACCGTTAATTTAGACAAGCAGTTTATCACCTCAGAAGGTACCGAAATTAATGCCGCTAACTTTGGCGCGGCGGTTTCGTCGGCAGGGGGAACGACAACTGTTACAGGAGATATAACCTTAGCTGGTCATGCTGATCTAAATGATGCTAGCTGCATTTATTATTGCGCTGAAGATTTAACGATTAATTCAGGCGCAACAATCCATATTGATAAAAATGTTCAGATTAGAGTTCTAGGATTTCTACAGAACAATGGCGAGATAGAAGGTGTAGGTAAAGGTCTTGCTGGTGGCATAGCCGATAGCGTTATTAGTCACATTAAAACCCCTGTTGCGGCAAATTTAGGCTTAGCTGGTATAGGTACCACTATGGCCCAAGGTGGGTGGGTCAAAAAAATCTCTTACCGTAGAGACAGTGACGGGAATTATGATACAAACAAGCCTTACATATCATTCAAGCACACTTCTAGTCATGGTGTGCGGATTGTAAAAGGTGATTCGGACTTTGTTACCGCTCCATCTTTGTCAATTGATTCTACGCTTAACCTTATAGGGCTTCCATCCACGATTATGGGGTCCTCTGGATCTTCAGGCGGTGGTATCTATAAAGCGGAAACACCCTCTCCAAATTATTCACCCGAATCTTTTCTCGCCCTTGGTGGGCCTGGTGGTGCTGGTGGCGCTGGGCTAGTTGTGATGGCTTCCGGTATCGCTTATGGCGCATCAAGTAGAATTGATCTTTCAGGTGCGCCAGGGTTACCAGGTGCCGATACAGCTATATTCTTTGATAACTACAGTTATAACCCTGCAACAGATGTCATTAGAGCGGGCGCGGGCGCTGGTGGTGCTTCCGGTGGATTGCTAGTCGTCACCCTAAATTCTAACCAAACCTTTCCAAACTTTAGCGCATCGAACACAGTGCTTAATCACGGGGTATGCCCTGAAGCTAATACAAGCTACGACGATATACGAACAAGAGTTATAGGGGGAGAAACAAGACTTTATCGACACGGTTCAGGCGATGGTTGGGGCTTGCCCGCTTCAAGTCCTGGTGGTGGGGGCGGTAGCGTAAAGGTTATTGAAAATACGTGGAGCCAAAATGCAAAGATCTTATTTTTAGATATAAATTCAATTCCTGTAGCTGATTTACCTGACTACGTAGAGTCTACCCCTACCTTTACCTTAACTGAATATACAAACACACCTGTTACACCTGATGGCAATAGATCTACGATTGAAGTAAGTGTGACGCCACCTAATGACACCAATTACAGTTACTCGCTCGTGGATTATAGAGAGGTTGGTACCACAACATGGATAAGCGCTAAACCAGCCTCACACGAATCTATCATTGAAGTGAATAGCGATGGCAAGCAATATGAAGTGAGAATAAGACCTGTTTCCTTGGCAGGCATAGCGACAACATCGGGACCAATACAGCAAGGAGCAACAACAGATATAAATGGAAGAACGAATGCCGAATTATCAGTCGTTTACCCATTCGCCACGATTTCAGGCATAAAGCTCCAAGGCGAAACGGGCTCTGTCTTTAGTGGTCCACATGCCAGTTTTGAATGGGATCATAACAACAGTGAACGCGCATACTTTAATCATTATGAGGTGGAGATTTATAGTGCTGGGCTTTTGCTTAGGACTGAAATATCAGTCTCGCCGTTTTTTGTTTATTCGTATGCTAAAAATGTCATGGACTATTTATCAAATACCGCAGCTGATGGCGTGTATTTGTCTATTGAAATCAAAGTTAGAGCAGTATCAAAACATTACAACAATGTGGGTGGGTTGTATTCAGGCGCTCAATCTTCCTTCCTGGTATCGGCATCAGTCATTGATAGCTATGACAACCTAAGATTTATCAAATCTACCCATGAAGATATGGTGCAGGCAATTGCAGATGCGGCGGCGGCGGCCGGTGGTAGCTTTAAGATCTGGTACGACTCTTCTCAGCCAACCGACCCCAGCTTAGATACTGGCGATTACTGGTTTGATATTGACGACTTTAATAAACTGTATATTTATGACGGCTTGATTTGGTCGCCTGCCCCTGATACTGGAATAGCCAGTGTCATCAACTCTGCACAAAACGCACAAACAACGGCTGACGGTGTAGCTGTCACATACGTACAAACTACTGCACCAACTTTAACCGCTGACGATGTTGGCGATCTTTGGGTTAACTCTCAAACTAGAACGGTTAAACGCTGGGACGGCGCTGTATTCAGAAATTATGCTACTCATGGCGCTGAGTGGGGCGGTAGTATCTATGATCAACCTGAAGACGAGCGACTACTAAACAGCCTTATTGACACCACGGGATGGAATGAAGGAAGCGCTATAGCTGTTGATGGTTTTGATTTCATCGGGCTTGGTGCTGAAAACGCACTAGTTAAAACCGATGGTCCTAGCAGCGATACTGAAATCATTTGGCGTTGCACAAATAAAGACTTAAATGCGAGTAGTCAAGATTTTCCTGATGGTGGATTTATCAGTAACGTAGCCGCAATCGACCCAAAGCGAACAGCCCGTTTTAGTTGCTGGGTTCGCCGCTTAGATGCGCAATCAGGTATTGCAATACTGGGCGTTAAACCTGGTATAGATGGCGCGTGGATCAATAACATGGCAGGCGGTAACCTATTTAGTGGGGGGTGGTTTATCGATGGTGGCGCACCTAATACACCGAATATTCCAGTTGAGGATAAATGGTATTTAATGGTCGGATTCCTGCACCCTGAATCAACATCATTGACGGTGAGTTCAGGTCTAGGTGGGATTTATGACCCTGAAACTGGGGATAATATCCATGTAGCTGAAGATTATAAATTTTCGATTGCCGCGACTAAGATTAGGCTAGAAGCTGCATATTATTTTTCTACCAGCATCAATACCCGCATGGAATTATCCAGGCCGAGAATTGATGTGATTGATGGTCGTGAACCGAGCCTTTCTGAATTATTCATGATCACCCGAAACTTAGATCGAACGGCTAACGACAAACAGGAATGGGACCAAATACAAAACAATCCATTTTTTATTGCTTCGGTAACGGCCGGAGGAACTTTAACATCAACATCACAAAATTTAAGTGCTGTCTTGCTCTCAACTGGCAAATATAGAATTACGCATGGTTTTGGTAATTCAACGGCTGCGAATACGTTTGTAACAGGTTCCAATATGCTTGATGCGAGCAACATTCCGCACCAAGCCAGCGTACTCTCATATACCGCAAATTACTTTGATATATGGGTTCAATCGACCGGCACAGGCACTCTAAAAAGTTTGGCCTTTAACTTCACAATTGCGAGAGCATAAATGTACTTATTAAACTTAAAAGTCGCTTTTATAGCGATATTCAAATCTAAATCAATAATGGGCTTCTTGGTCAACATAGATCGTCTTGGTAACGCTTTGTGCGGAGGGCATAACAAATTAACTATTTCTGGACGAACAGGGTATTTTGCATTAACAAAGAAAAGCTACTATTGGAAGTTTTTGCAATGGGTGATTGATTCAACCTTTTACCCGCTTGATGGTAAGAGGCATTGTTATTTCGCTTTCAAGTGGGAGCGAAGCAAAAAGTATCGTCGCGGTAATGATGTTGGCTTAACCCTTTTATCATTCGTGGTGATTTTTTCCTGCTTAATTCTTACCCCTATCATTTACCTGATAAGCCTACTCAAAACAAAGTAAATAATTATCACTTAACTGATTTAAACGCTGATTAACCCAGGCAATAACATTAACTATTGAGTGAGTAGAATATGGCAACGGCAACCGTTCCATTATCAGAAACGGTAATAAAGAAATATTTGAAAGGCCGTGACAGCATGGCGATAAATGAATTGAGAGATTCGCACTCTAGGCTACGAATAAGGATCAATAAATCTAGAACGGGCGGTACCTGGTACATCGTGTTTTATGAACAAGGTAAATCAATCTGGAAGAAATTAGGCAGCTATCCAGAGTTGCCCTTTAAATCCCTAGAAAAGCGACTACCCGACATACTGGCTAGGTATGCGCTGGATGATGTAGCGCTCACAGATCAATGGGTAAAAGTATCGGGCCTATTGCTATGGTATCAAGCGCGTTTAAAAGGGGATCGACAAATAACAGACAAACGAAAGGTGAGTGTGATGTCTGCGCTCAAGTGCCACCTGTTCCCAAAATTAGGCGACATCAACATCAAAGACCTTGATCGAGGCGTGATTGACCAAGGCTTAATCTGGCCCTTGCAAGCGGATTATTCAGCCTCATTCATTCTACAGGTATGGGGAATCCTAAAAACGGCTGTGAGGCGTGCGCACAAGCTTAAACTGATCGAACTTGACCCACTAGCCAACCTAAAGCTTTCTGATTTTCTTGTGGCGAAGCCAAAACCCAAACCCGCAGCAATAAGGCCAGACTACGCCCCAAAAATGATAACGGAGCTTGAGCAGCAAGAGTGGCCAGCACGCGCCCTTGTCTCTCTCATGTTATTACATGGCACCCGTATTGGCGAAAGCAGAAAAGCCAAGTGGCTAGACTTTGACTTGATTAATAACTATTGGCATCTACCCGTTGAGAACGTAAAAACCCGTGAAGCATTAAGGCTGCCGATCACCCCTACCACCAAGCTATTACTTAACAACTACGCGGACCACCAGAAGCAAAACGGCTGCTACGGTGTATACCTATTCCCCAGTTCAAAGAATGAAAGCTGGTCTGAATCTAAGGCGGGTAAAGTAGTACGCAAGGTTAGCGACTCAAATTGGCGGGCTCACGATGTGCGAAAGCTTGCCCGTACGGAATGGGCTGACCTAGGTATTGATTACCATATTGCGGAGCGGCTTTTAAATCACAAAATGTCCAAACTAGATCAAACCTACATTCATACCAGCACTGAGAAAGCCAAGCGTGAAGCCTTAGAGCGTTACCATGAATGGTTAAATGAACAAGGTTTTATGAGGGTGATAAATCAAGGCAATACCTAGACAATGCCGAGATAGTGGGGATTGGTCAACATGGTGATAGACTAGTAATAGAAAGGGTTTAGCTATTATCTGGCGTCTGTTATGTAGGAGGACGTAAAGCAAGAAAAAAGGCATACCTATTGCCAGGACTAGAGATTAAAGCGTTTTAATTGAGGGCGATAACATACACATAACTTAAAAATTATTGTATGTTGTGAAAAACTAAATATGCCAGGGATCAAAACCATGTTTAAAACTATCACTTTACTGACTTCAATTGTTTTATTATCAGCTTGTGCAGGAATGCAGCAAGCTAGCCAGGATGCCCAAAGAACCTTTGTTTACGATTACCAGGTAGAAGCTGTAGATAAAGATGAACTATGGGTTAGGGCGCGTGATTATTTCGCGGAAGCTTATGGGGATAGTCGGTCTGTTTTACGGGTGCAAGATAAAGACACGCATCGCTTGATAGGTAAGGGCGCGGCAACATGGGCGCTAATGTCTAATAATTGTGCGTCAGAATATAATTTAAAATTTCAAAGCAAGGACGGCAAAGCAAGACTTCAACTTGATCTTCTTGAAGGCGCACCAAGCTTTAGCGCGTGTTCTGGATGGTTATGGCCTACAGAGTCAGGGTATCAATCAATCGTTGCTGACTTTGCAAGCTTATCAAATGGTTTAGAGCGGGCATTAAATGAAAAATCTACGTTCTCAGATTTCTAAACTCCAACCGCTACAAAAAACTAAGTGTTTTTAAGCTTCTCCACACAAGCCTCTGTGATCCATTCTGAGAGGCTTACCCCTTCTGCCTTAGCCTTGGCTTTGAATTCTGTTTTAAGGTCGCTATTAATCCGCAATATAACCCTAGTGTTGGCATTAACACCCTTTTGATTAAAGTTGCCTATACGCCCGTCAATACCTTTGGGTGATTTACCCTTAGACCCGTCTTTAAACCCTTCCTGGTAATCCTTTGACCATTCCGCTCTAGATAGCTTATCAATTGGCTGGCTGATATTTTTAAAGAATCGCATAAGACCTAAATGATAACCATTCCTATACTCAGGATTAATCAAAGTCCTTGAGGCTTTCAAAAACTTATCGTACTTTAGCTCATTCACTTATCTCAACCTCATGATCATCACCAATATGCAATTCTCTATACTGAACCTCTTCAATATATCCATTTCTATTTAACCACCCGACAAAACTAATACCTTCTCTCCACGCCCCAATATATGCACCACCTCTAGTCTCCAACCCTCTCGATTTAGCCCACACTGATAAAAGCTCTTTTGCGTCTATCTGTTTCACTACTTTGAATAAGCCTTGTACGCAATAATCAGAGTGCTCGCCTTTTGCGATGGTCATTAACTCGTTAACTTCGTAAATATTACTCATACTACAACCCACTCACCACTGGTGTTTTCATTTAAAGTTTTCCGCAACCAATCAGAATCAATTGGCTTAATTGGAGTGGAAACTGTAAACACTTTTAGTTTTCTATTTTGCCTAGCCAGCCTACGTTTATCTATCTTGCCTTTAGAGTTAAATAGTCTTGCCGGTGTTGATGCCATGTTGGTACCCACAACACTTAACGCAGTAAGTTTATGATGCGCTACCACTTGCACTTGCAAAACATTGGTATTCCTCGCAATGGCTTTAAGTGCCACCATTTCGATAACCACTTGCGCAATTGCCGCAGCTTTATATCCACTTCTTTCTTTTATCAAAACCACCCTCACTACAAAATAAATTATCTACTTTTTTGAAAATGAAACTAACCCATCCAAGAACGCTTCGAGCGCTTCATCTGGCATAGGCTTGTATCGCTTGTTGTCAGTGCTTACCTTATAGCTATCAAAGTTCGCTACTGTAATCTCATGACCACCCAGGCGAAAGCACTCTTTAAACTCTGCATCCTTTAAATCTGAAAGCTTCGCGGTTGCTATTTTTACTTTCTTAAAAACATCATTGTTATCTAACATAATTATCCTTTTATTTGATGAAGTGTTTTTTCACGCTAAATACATCAAAAAACACTTCATTGCTTTTATACCCAAACATACCCAATGGGTATTAAGCTGGGTATGTCTTATGTTAAGGCAGTTGTCTAGCGCTCAAATCTTCAGCTACTAAAGTTTGGAAATCCATATCGGTAGTAACCCAAATATAGTTTTTATCCTGGTCGCGGCAAATTACTCCGTGAGGGTAGGGGTCGCCATTGTCTAGTAATGGAAATACGCCGTCGATAACAGACTCAACATAACCATCTTCATCGATTTCAAGAACAACATTATCCCGACAGTCTTTATAGTTACTTTTAAAAATATCCAGCATTATTTAATCCTCGTTTGATAATTAAAATTTATTCAAAATAAAATATTTTATAAGCTTAAGTCTCAAAATAAAAAGCTTCCAGCTACAAAACGTCCTAGTCAAAAAGGTCCCCGCTACAAAAAAACGTAGGTGAAATGGACGAATCGGCCTTGACCCCTCGAAACCTGGTTTTTTGGTCATTTGATCCTCTTTTCAGAATCGTTTTTCAGGTAATTTCGTGCCGATAGTGATCCTTTCAGCGCTTGACCCGTAACAATGTCAGTGTTTTTCTATCGACGCTCAAACGGCTTTAAATTAGCAGACGTTTGATTAAAATCATAAGCCCGGGTAAAAAGCCGGAAAAAAGCCCACTTTTTCAAGCGCTCGCATCATTGGACCCAAAAAAGGCACAAAAAAGCCGATAAAATACATTATTCTATGGTTTAAACCTAAAAATTAAGCTCAATCCATAGCAAAACGTTAGCGGGTAAAGCTCAAAATTAAAGCCCAAAACTACCCGAAAAACAGCATAATAAATTTGTTACACTTTGTTAATATTGCTTAAATTGTGCCTAATTTATGGCTTAACTTAATATTAACCTTGGTTTCAATGTATTTATCATCTTTACAATATTGATATTCGTCAATATTCACGCTTATTAATTCGCGGCCTGGTACGCGTTCAATTGCTTTTTTAGCATAATATAAACCCTCTCGCGTCATGGTATCGATAAAATTATGGTCATCATCATAAAGAACACTTTCTAAGACCTGGTTTATATACTGTTTTCCGTTTGGCTCTTTACAGGTGATAGAAAAAGCTAATACGCCGTCAATGATCATTTATAAACCCTCGTTTGATGGTTGTTTGATGCCCAAAAAGCCCGCTAAAAGCAGGCTATTTCATTCTATGGCGCTTTATTCGATCCCGTTAAATTCACCAAAGAGCCCCCAAACAAACAAAGGACCGGCTAAAATATAGGAACAAGACTGTAAAAACTCGCATACCTGGTATAGATCCATTTTTAAGCCCCTTAAATAAATGTATTGTGATTAGTCCAGCAATTAACAATAAACACGCTTTTATTTCTTTCGATTCTATCCGCTATTTTCCGCGCATCTTCGCGCTTTACTAAGTTTTTAAAGTTGTAAAGCCTTACTTTCTTGCCGCGCATTCTAATTTCCATACATTTAATATCTACTATGTTGTAAGTTTTCATGCTTTAAACCCTCGTTTGATAGTTTGTATTTTTCACCCAAAAAGCCCGCTAAAATAGCAGGCTGGTTTTATTCTTGGTGGTTAATAAAAATATGGCTTGTCAGCTTTTGAGGCGCTTACAATATCCTCCTTTTCTTTTTCAGTTAACGAGGTGTGATAAGTAATTGTTCTATCATGGTTTATATGCGCTACTTTCTCATAGTCCCCGTGTTTTTCGTGCAAACTATCCCAAACAACCAAACCATTACCAAGATGGCCAAACCCGAGTTTTCTTTTAATAGTCATAAAGCCCCTTATTTATCTAAAACAATTAATTTTGTATTAACGCCAGTTCCAGAGCCTTTAAAACTGTTTTCTGGTAGATCGGTTTCAAGTCCATCTAATAAATAAAACCAGGTTCGGAAAGCCTCGCTTTTTTTATCCATTCTGAAAAAAGCACTAGGCGACATAATAGCCACTAACCGCCCGCCGGTTTTTAAAAGACTATACGCGTGTTGTATATGCTCAATATCTTGTAAATTCTCGAACGGGGGATTCATTAAAACCGCATCATAAGCGGGCGCGTTATAGTCTAGAAAATTATGCTCTTTTAGTTCATAGCCTTTTTTATCTAAAATACTTCTTAAACTATGATTTACTTCGCAAGTGTGGAGCGTTGCGCCTGGTTCATGGTCTTTTATTGCGTCCAATATGGCGCCACTTCCACCACTTGGCTCAAGTATTTTGTGACCTGGCTTAATGTCGATATTGCTTAACATCAAATCAATAACTGTTTTAGGTGTGGGGAAATAACCAGGGATAGAACAAAATTGAAGTTTTTCTACTTCGCTTTTAAGGTCCTTTTCTTTTTTGGCTTCATCACTTTCAGGGCTCAATAATGACCATAAAGCGATGGTTTCAGGGCTTGTGTCGCGTGGTTCGTTGGTGTCGGTGTAATAAGCATGAAAGCCATTGTTTACAACTTCGCTTGCACTGCTCATGGCATCATAAACAGATTTTTTACTAATAAATTTTTCTAGTAAAGCCGGTAAAGCTTCGGTTTCATGTAAACCCGCTAAAGCATAAAGTGCGTTTTGAGTTCTTTCTAGTCGGTCAGCTTCATTACGGGCGCTTGCAGCCTCTTTTAATCGTTTTGGTGTGTTGGTTAATCGGTCGCCCCGTTTCGCGTCTATTTGGCTTGTAAGCTTTTCGGCTAGTGTTCGCAACTTCGCGCCCTGGCTTGTTTTCTTTTTTGGTGCCGTTGGCGTTGTTGTCTGGCTTGTTTCCGTTTGGGTGGTCCCTGGTTCAAGTGAATCAATAAAGGCTTTAGCAGTTTCATGCTCTTTAAAGGCGAAACCGGCGGGCGTTTTTCCCCACTTGCGAGAATACCAACCCCCGTTACTTTGTGCGCCTTCTAGAGTGCTTAAATATTGTTCTCGATCCATATAAGGAAAAATACAGATAAACATCTGAAAGCCTTTTTTGGTGTGCGTGTGTTCTTCTATGGTGATACTTGAGTCAATATTAATAGGAACAACTTTTTGTACTTCTTTCTTTTCTTCTATACTTGCCCAAAATTCACGCCAGTTTTCCCCGTGAAAGTCATCACCAGATAAGATGCCATGAACACGCCCTCGCGTGGTTTGGTGTGGGTTGTAGTCTTGCTCGCCTGTATAAAAGTTTAGTTCTTTTGCGTCACTGTAATTTGACGGTAAATCTTTTGCATTGCCTGGCAACTTTTCGCGCAACCATAGCCACGCCTTTTCCGTTAATTGGTCGCTGAATCCTCTATTATCAAAAACGTGCTTAACCTGGGCTATATCGTCGCGGCTGTTTGAACTCTCGTAAATATCTTCCATCGCGTTAAAACCTCCATACTGATGTTGATTAGCAAAGTCTCTAATCTTGTCAAAAATATCAGGGTGTAAATCTTCTACATACCAATTAACAGAACTGCCCATACTGTAAGAGTCACTAACAGCGCGACATTTAACGCCCATTGATTTTGTAAAGTTACGAATATTTTTAGCCACTTGCGCGTGTGTTGATAAAGTTCTTTTTTGTGCTGTTTTCATGGTTTAAACCCTCGATTGATAGTTTTAAAATTTAATAGTTTCACCCAAAAAGCCCGCTAAAATAGCAGGCTGTTTTATTCCTGGCTTGTTACTTTCTCATAGGCATAATAACGAATGAACCAAAGTCATTTTGGCCTAAAATGCTAGAATTATCATTTTCACCAACTGAAATTTTCACGCCGTCGAATTTATTAAAAGCCTGGTATAAGTAATCCTTATTAACGTGTGTTTTATGCTTTCCAATTATTACGTGTTCAATAGTTTTTCCTGATTTGATTAATGGCGTTGAACCATGAACCAAATCAGATAAAACATATTCTTTAAAATTGGTTTTTTTTGGTATTACTCTTTCAATATCTGGAAACCGGCCATCGACTGTAATAGGGTCAAGTGTTTTAGGGTTATAAAAACCGGCTTTTAAATCAGTTTCTATAAAGTGCATCCTATGGCCATCGGTACCAATCAAACGCCCCCCATCGCTATATAAATAATTCAGATAGTATCTAACATCGTTAGTCGGCACTGCTTTGGCGACCCACTTCCACGGCTCTTTAGCTGTTTTAGGCAAAGCAGGCGAAAAGTATTTATAAAGAGATTCTTTTTCTGTTTCTAACAGTTCGCCCCCTTCCATTAATTTAGTAGCCATAATGAAAGCGTCTTTTCTTTTTGCCGCGTCAATATTCGAATTTAGTGTAATCATTGTTTTAATCCTCATTAGATAATTAAATAGTTTCACCAGAAAAGGCCGCTAGATAGCGGCCTGGTTCATTACCTGGTTTGTTTAATAGGTGGCTGTGACGGTCCAAGTATTATCTAGACGAATAACAGTGATATTTAATGCGCTCGACTCAACATATAAAAGCGCAATTGATAAAGATTTTTTAGTGATCGTTACTGACATAATTTAAACCCTCGATTGATAGTTTTATTAGTAAGCTTTGTAGTTGCCGTTATCAGTCAATATAAAGCCGTTGTAGTGCGACTCAATATTCGACTCAAAACAAATTTGAATAGTTTCGTTATTAAAAGCGCATATAGCTGAATTGCTATAGTCGTCGTGTGTAATGCAATCAAACATGATTAAACGCCCTTATTAGTAGTAAAGCGCTTGTTATAGATAACATCGCAATAAGATAGATCTACGCCTGTTTTGCTGTCTATGCGCTTACCTTCATTCTTGCAAATCATTACCCAATAATTGAAACGGTTGCGTGTGGCTGCTTTCATAGCGCTTACATAAGCGTGCTGATGTGTGGTTGCTGTTTTCATTGTTAACCCTCGTTAGATAGTTGCTGTTTCGATAATTCAAAGTATACGCACTAAACATCTAAATACAACACGTTCAAAGTGCATACAATGAAAGTAAAAAAGCAATTAATTTACGTATAAAGGAGGGATCAAACAAGCCAAGCGCAACAAATGTTAGCCAATCAACACCAGGCACCATAAACCACTATGAAGTGAAACCAGGTCAAACCAGGGGCAATCACTAAAAGAAGAGCTAAACCCTTGCTATCAAAGGCTATCAAGAAATATGTCTTGCAAATAATACAACACACGCCCGCTACAAAAAAACTAAGCTGTAACGCCTAAACCCGCTCGGGTGCTGGGATTCAAGCGATTCACGCCGACACAAGCCTAGAATCACTCTAGATATGCGTCATAAGTCGTTGATTTGTATAGGTATAGGACGGGGACCCTGAATGATTCTCATTTGACACGGGGGATACGCTGGCGCGGCTTGCACCAATTTTTGGTCAAAAAGGCCAGTCCACCAGTGATTTGACTGCGATGCTTGGGAAGCCTTGGTACTAAAGGGTTTATAGTTTCGATGATGGTGTAGTAGCTGTACGATTAGTCGTAGTGATAATGAAAAATCCGTACACCTAGCAAGAAATTAAAACGCGTATCCGGCAAGCTATTGAATAGATTCTCTTTTAGTGGCTAAGCTGAGCCCTAAATCTTCTTCTACTAACTTCATAGATTCCGCTAAATCTGACTCGCTACATTGAAGATCGTGATATGTAACGCTTCCACGTACCAGCATTATTTCAAGCGCTCTTTCTGCTAAAAGTTCAATCTTGTTTGCTTTTTCTTCTGACACTTTACACCTCTAAACTGAAACGCTTTCCCGACAATGGTTAGCGGGCTTTGAATTCATTAAGATTAGTTTCTTCAATATCGTAGTCTTCAAATACTGATCGCTCTTTTTCCTGACATTCTTCTTTAGCGTTATTGGCCTTTTCGGGCGTTGAGAAAACACCTATAAGCTGTTCGCCTTCGTATGAGATTTGCCCCGTCAAAATCCAAACTTTCATCATGCATCCTGTTTATTAGAAATACTTTACCTTTAATAATTATCACTTAACTGATTTGAGGCGCAAGAAATTAATTCTCTTGTCCTGTAGTTTAGATTTTTTGATCTGGATAATACAACCGATTTCAGTCCTAAATCTGCTTTTCACGCATTATCACGTTGTGTATATTGTCGTCAGGTTTGGTCGAGTACACAGCAACGATGCAGTGTCCGTCATGCTCTTCATTGATGAACGATAATAAAAGTAAACGGAGTTAAACCATGATTAAGAATTTAGTTAAACTGTTTGTGTTTTCGTCTATTTTCCTCTCTATAGGTGCTCATGCTGGCACAATCTATGGTGCTGGTGGAATCACCCCTATATCAACGATAGATCAATTTTCTCGTATTGACGGGCAGATTGATTTCAGTTGGGGAAATAACCAAGGCCATACGTTTGAATGGGATTATTACGCTGAACAGGGTGTTATGTTTCATAGTGGGGCGTATGTTGACATGCTAGAGGGAGTTACATCAGTGGGTAGAGTTAATGATGAGGTATCAGCAACACGATTAGACCAGCCATCTGTTATAAGTGGTGGAGGGTGGATTGACGGGTTAGTTCTTGATATGCAATCTGCTATTACGCTTACAACGCCAACAAAAGCTTTTGGGTTAACCGCAGTTGACCAGAGTGCGATAATTACCGCGTGGGGAACAGACGGTAAATTGCTAGGACAGGTTGCGTGGGTGCCTGATGTGCAGGATGAAGGGGGGTTTGTGGGAATCACAACAGATGGCACTGATCTAATTGCGATGATTGCTGTTTCTGGAGGATATAGCCCTCTTACCGCGAAAGATGCAAATGGCTTTTATCTTCCACCCAACCCACGCGGTGTACCAATCACAGATAACTGGGTGTGGGGAGAAGCTGCCGGAGTTCCAGAACCATCATCATTCGCCTTGTTTGGTCTTAGTGCTCTAGGCTTTGCTAGCTTAAGAAAGAAACGTAAAGTTTAATATTTAGTTAAAGGTTCGTTTTGCGCGAGTCTTAAGTTTCAATTTTAGAGGGTAACCCTTATGAGTAAACTGATAATAAGATTTAAAGAATTGCTACAGAATTCTCATTTATTAGGCAGCAATGCTGAACATATGATCTCACGAGCCATTTTTGACGTAGAGTATGATGGCGAAATTTATAAAGATTGCTCAGCAACAATAAAGCAAACCGTTGGGTCTAAATTTGAAAGAAATCCTTTAGAGGTTTCTAATATTGTTGGATACGATGGTCCCAATGATTTCAATAAATTTAGTTACAATGCCGAGGTTTTCTATAGAAGTATGATTGGTGGTCAAGGCAGCTTGTTTAATGTGCAGGATTCTAATCATACGCTCCTTTTAGACAACGTTTTCACGGCAGATAGGAGCTTCGAATATAAAGTTGAAGGGAGCGAGCAAGCGGGGACTGGCTGGTAGTTAAATAACACGGCGCAACTTCCTTTTTCAAATGCCCCTATTTTAAAGTAGGGGTACAGGTTGCCATCATAAACTATCTGCATTCACTGTAATTTTCTAGTTTAAAATTATCACTTAACTGATTTGTAGTTAGGCCAATCTAACTCTTTTAGACGCTCATGAATTCGAGCCTTGTCATCTAACTTTTCTAAATCTCTACTTAAATTTGAGGTGCTAATGCCGTTCAAACCTGCTGCAACACCTAGCGGGTGACCTACATTTAAGTAATCATAGATACCGTCTATTTGGGACTCGCTTTCTATTTTTGTGTACTCGAGGAAAAGAGCAATTCTTTTTTTGCTTTCTGCGCCTCTAACTAGGTATTTCATAAATCGCCTTTTAAAATTTATAAGTAATTTTAGAGAATGCTTTTACTAAGTCTTTCTTTGCTTTTTCTATCCTAATAACAACCAAGCCAAGTGAATTATTTAGATCTTTCTGTATTTGATTATCGCTGATACTACCAGGCAATTCATAATATTTTCTTACCTGGACTAACTCTCGATTATTCATTTTATGGCCCATTTAAGTCAAAACGTTAAAGCGAAATCATGCTTAGGGTCGTTCATTATTATGTAAGTGTTTTTTTCAAGAAGAGGTGAGAATCTTACAAAGGGTGGTAAGCCTTTTCTGTAATGACCGCTTATAACGAAAACAGTGTTTTTATTTATCGTTTCTATCTCTTCGCTGCCAGCACCTAACATCAAGGCAACTTCTTTTCGTGGCTTAATTACAATCTCATATTCAACATCAGATAATTGTTTTAATATTTCATCTACAGTTATTGACTCCATAAATCCTCCTAAAAATAGAACACTTTCCCGACAGATTAAAGAATCTTTCTAGGTTTTTTTATTGTCGCCAAGCAAGCCCTTTCGCTCTACTTCAATCATGAAACTTATTTCGCCTGACGCACTAATCATTGCTTGCCGAACGGCATGAGGCATTCGTTTGGCTTTACGGTGCTTGTTCCAGATTTCACCTAAGTCGGCTAATTCATCAAGGCGTTCTGCAATTTCATCTGTTACTATTTTGATTTCACCCAGCATCTAACTTTCCTTCGTTGTCGGTCAATCTTCGATAGCGGTCTCGACATCTATAAGGCCGCACCTTATTTCTTCCAGCTTTTCCAAAATCGCAAATTGTAAAACTACCTCAATACTATCGCCCCACATCTTTTCTCCATTAGCCAAATCTTCCACCACTATTTTCATTTCTTTGGTCTTTTGAATTTTGAATTCTGACATTTTACCCTCCTTAAAATTAAAACGCTTTAACGACAAATTACTTAGTGTTAAGCAATTTCCATTTCATTATCCCAGTACATTTGCTCTACGGTAGACCTTGTTACTCCGATATAAGCGAGCGTGATCCTTGACGTAGAATGATTAAACGCTGCTTGTATGTAATAAATATCTTTACCAGCTTTATAAGCCCGATAGCCCCAAGTTTTACGCATAGAGTGCGTATTCACATTAAACGGGAAAGCAAGGTCTTTAGCCGCTAACTTAAAGCTCATGCTCAACCATTGAATGCAAATAGGCTGGCACAAGTGATAGCCTCGATTACCTGTAGATTGAAACAAGTATGTTGGTTCCCATTTCTCAGAATGGCTACTGTAAAACTTGCCTTCTTCGTAATACTTTCTAAGTCGAGCGGTTGCCTCGCGTACCGTTTTGGTAATAGGTATGCGCTTAAACTTAGTCGTCTTTTGTTCATTCAGATCAATAAACTGTTTGCCTTCAACATCGCTGAATTTGATCTGTAATAGATCGCCAGCACGTAAGGCAACATTGCAGCCAATAAGAAAGCATTCAGCCTCACGAACGGTTTTATTTTCGTTAAGCCAGTTATACATGCGCTTAACGTCACTCATTTCTCTAAATGGTTCTACTTCCGACATTTTAACCCCACTGTTGAGGCATTGCTTTTGCAATACCTGGAAAAGTTTTACTTCTTAATTTTGCCCTTTCGGGTCCAGGTGACATTCTGTGAATCATTGACCAAGCCTTGTGCTCGTCGGTTCCCGATTTTGGCGGCTCTAGTTTATTCGTGGCCACTAAATCAGGCAGCCCAATTAATTCAAACCCTGTAGCCTTGAATGCCTTATCTCCAAACCACCACGGCTGAACAATGCATCTTTTACCTTTTTCTATTAGCTCTCTTGCATGATCGTGCATAACAGGGTTTTCAATTGCTTTTTTCTTTATTGGCGCATCCCTTAACGCTTTGTAAAGCTCCACACCTTCGAAAAACTCCTTCCACATAGAAGCCATAGTTCTTCCTTTTGGTGGCGTGTGCAGCCATCGCCTACCTGAATTAGCTAATCTAGTGCAGGGCGGGTGCGCTATCATCATGTCCCAACCATCATCAAGTATGTCCAAAACATTACCTTTGATATGCCACTCAGGATGACCACCACTACAATCAATAATATCGGCGCTAAAAGCTTCATGACCAAGCTTTCTAAACTCTTTGGTTACTGCCTGGCTTTCTTCACATGCTACTAATACTTTCATTAGATCTTTCCATTATTTTCAGCAAATTGGCACTGACCTTTGTTTTCATAAGGTATAAATGCGCCAGTTTCCAAACCCCAATCCATAACTTCACAAGCTGTAAAATATCCAACTTTACAAAATCTCTGAATTGCAGAAGGCCCGAAAGAAAATTTCGTGCCGTAACCTTCAGTAAACTCGCGCAGATATTTAACTTTTCGTTGTTCTGGTTTATTGCTCATTGAAATTCAACTCCCGACATTTAAGATATTCAGTTGCTACTCTTTAACCAGATCAAATAATTCAAAGGTGAAATTATCGCCTACAGCCGTCATTTTTACTTTGACAGGCTCAATATTGATAACTCTGTAAAAACTTGGATTGAGGTCATTTTTAATAGCATACTCACCTACAAACCCTCTTACTGCATCATCTAAAGCTTTGGCTTGTTCAGTGCTTAAAAGATCGTTTGTTAGGTCGCCAAGGTCGTCATACGCTTGATCAAAAATACCGTCAGAAATATCGGTGACATATTCAGAAAATAAAATACTTTGTTTTTCCCCTTTATATATCGTTATAAGGTCGTTGTATTTTATTGAATCGTCATCGCTTAAAATTTCTTGTATCACTTCGTCTGGGGTTTCAGATATCCAGTTTTCAGAATCTTCAACTGATGAATATAATATTTCTTCTGACATTTCATTCTCCAAAATTTTAAAAATTAAAACTGAACAAACGACAAATCTACGATTTAAAAGCTTCGATTATTGCCAAGCAAATTGCCTTATTGGTGTGCTTGTCCCCTGATGCTTCGATGTCACCACCTGTCCATGTTGCCGTAGTATTTCCGATTCTAGGAGCTACTTTAATCGCATACTTGACCATCAATTCAAAACACAGGGCATCATTTATTATTGGGTTGTAAATATCTTCAAACGATTGAGCCTTAAAATAACTAATAGCCCCCGTTTGAAGTTGGCGACTGCATCGCTCGCTCTGGCGATCAACCTCGTCAACTATCTTTCTGAATACATCTTCAATTTTTGCGATACGTACGCATATTTCTAAGTCACTCATTTGAAATTCAACCTCCGACAAATATTAAATTAAGCCATCGCTTCTTTAAGAATTTCTTGGAACGACTCAAACCCACTCGCTCCAAGAAAACGTTCTTCATCTATCGCCGTTCCCATAAAATAAAGCATGTCCAAGATGTGCGTTTTATTCTTGAATTTTTTATCAAAGGGCTTTTCGTTCTTCACATAATTATGTAATTTGGTGCTAAAAATCTTCACTGATTTTTCATCAATTTTTATACTATCTATGTTTGTTTCCATAACTATTTACTCCGACATTTAAGAAATTTGCTTACCACAAGTAAGGCAAGTTCCGTCCATCGCTCTGCTTATTTCGCATACATGGCTTTTTAAAAAATCAGCTTCACTTATTGGAATTACTTTTCTTTGAGTCGGGTATGATTGTTCGCTCATAATATGCCTGAATGTTAAATGTTCTTCTTTCAGTTCAAACCATTTATGATCGGCTCCACAGCATCTATCACCTGGCAATATTTTTTCTTCTAATTCTAAATCTCTCCATAATTCTTCTGGCATTTTCTTATCCCCATTTAGGTGTGTGTTGTTGTCTCTTAACCAAGTCATGCCGGTATCGTCCTTTAAATTTGATTCTTCTTTGCAAGCAGGGCAGGGTAAAGGCGCGCTGGTTACATTATCAGGGTCAACTTTTGTGCCTTTGCAATACGAGCAAACCTTTTTCTTATCCCAGTAAGGACTATTAACGTATGCGCTCGAATTTGCGCGTGGCTTTGAATTGATACCGAAACCGCTAGACATTATCTAAACCTCATTTTGTTCATTGCTTTTTGCTTCAGTTTCTCTTCAATCAATGGCTGTAAAGTGTCCATAATCAAAACAAGAACCTCTTCGCTATTTCTGCCTTTTTCGTGAAACATGGCTGTAATTGCATTGCGTAAATTTTGGCGGGTGTCTCGTTCGTCATGCAAAGCTCTAAATTGAGCGTCAACAGATTCAAAGTGATCTACTAATTCAGCTAGTGCTGAATAATCAACTCGAGTGAATTGGTGGCTTCCTTGTATTTGGCGCGGGTCATTAATTTGAGATTTGATTCTTTGAAGGAAATTCATGCTGATGTCTCTTTTTTTAGACAATGCTTGCAGGTAACAAGCTCTTTATTTGAGGTTAGAAATTCACGGTCTTTAACTTCCATCATTAGACCGTCACACGCTCTTTGCTCACTAGGGATAATATTTTCTCTAGTCCAAGCACAATGAGCATCGCTTAAGCTTCCGTAAACTGGGGAGTTAACTGACAGGTGTATTTTCATGCGAAACCACCACTCAAGGCAGTTGCAAAACGATAAGGTAAGCTATTGATACATAAGGGGCGATATTGGGCTATTTTGCCCTTGCCTGAAACGGGTGAAAACCCTTTGAAATCATCGCTTTGCTGGCGCAGGCGCATAGGTCTGGGGGGCATGTGGCCTAAGAGTGAGTAAAATTTATTTACACTCAGTTCAAAAAAGCGCTTAATAGCGATATTGGGGCAAAAATGGGGCAAAACGGAGACACTTTCACGCACTTGAGCGCACAGTGAGAATAGGTAAGTTGTTGATTTAGCACGGGTAGGCACTACCATGCACCTACTTGGACAGGGTTCGAATCCCTGACTCACCGCCACTATTCTAAAAGCCTTGTGAACTAACAGTTTACAGGGCTTTTTTTATGCCTTGTGCAGTAAGATGTGCAGTAATAAGGTAACCCAGCGTTACCTCAG
>Ga0105348_1000145_pt1 | contig 51667 bp, 43 predicted proteins | sample EN8Hudsemesocosm_2_FD_83504 | JGI IMG/M metagenome (GOLD analysis project Ga0105348, IMG submission 83504) | Methane-oxidizing microbial communities from mesocosms in the Hudson Canyon - EN8C Hudson Canyon | ecosystem: Environmental > Aquatic > Marine > Cold seeps | place: Hudson Canyon... | reverse complement strand
TGGCGCCACCACCCGCGATCACAAAACCATCACGAGATTGATCGTAAGGCCTAGAAGCTTTTGTTGGATCATCGTTGTATTGAGTAGAAAGCGCGCCCATGCCATCAAACTGCATCGTTAGAGACCAGTGCTCTTCTTCGCCGCCGCCAGCAAAAACGATGTCCTGCTTGCCCCATTGAATGAGCTCAGCGCCGTGACCTATACAATGAGCACTGGTTGCACAGGCTGACGTGATCGAGTAGTTAATGCCTTTAATCGAAAACGCAGTGGCCAAATTGGCTGAGATGGCGCTGCCCATGGTGCGAGTTACGCGATAAGGGCCAACTCGGCGTACGCCTTTTTCTCTTAACGTATCAACCGCTTCAACAATATCACGGCAACCTGCTCCACCAGATCCGGCGACGATGCCCGTGCGTAAACTACTAACCTGTTCGTCGTTAAGTCCAGCATCAGCAATGGCTTGCTGAAGTGATAAATAAGCATAAGCGGAGGAGTCACCCATAAAGCGTTTTAACTTTCGATTAATATGCGCGTCTAGGTCAATATTGGGTCGGCCGGCAATGTGACTGCGTAAGCCTTGCTCTTTATAATCACTCACAAATTGAATGCCCGATTTTTGGGCTTGTAAGGACGCGAGCACTTCTTCTTTATTATTTCCTAGACAACTGACAATGCCCATTCCAGTGACAACAACGCGACGCATATTAGAACCTATTAAAAGCGGGTATTAACTGAGCGGTAATAATGCAGTAATCTAATGGCAGTTAAAAGATAAGCATGCATTTATAGCCAGAATAATATTGGTGCCATTTAGTAAATAAAACGAACGTACAGGAAGTCTATGAGTAATAAGAAAGAAATACGTCAGCAGCAAGCACAGCAAGTGATGCGTGAGAATGCGATTGGGGTGATGGAATTGGCAGCTTGCTTAGGGATGGATGAAAGCAAACTCGAGGTAATGGTTGGGGGGGAAGCGACTAAGCAGCTCCCTTATTCAGCAGCTCGTTTAATTGAGCAGACTTTTAGTAAACCCATGGGGTGGATGGATAACGGTGAAGACGGTGGGATTAGTTTTGATTTGTTTGGGTGAAATAATGCGGGATTGCCGTTAGCTAAATTAAGCTGACCTATACTGACTGTATCAGCATTGATATAGGTGATAGGCATGACTTTACGAATTGCTATAAATGGATTTGGTCGCATAGGGCGCTTATCGTTTCGAGTATTGAGTGAATGTGCGGCAACGGATGAGTTCGAAGTCGTTGCCATCAACGATATGATCAGTCCTGATTATATGGCGTACCTGCTTCGTTATGACTCAATTCATGGTGCATTTATGGGTGATGTTGAATTTACTGACAATACCTTAATTGTTAATGGTCGTCGTATTGCGGTATCGAATTTTTCTCAGCCAGAACAAGCCAACTGGAAAGAGCTAGGTATCGATTTTGTCATTGAATCAACGGGATTATTTACCGATAAAGAACAGGCGAGTGGTCATTTACGGGCTGGAGCAAAAAAAGTTGTTATTTCAGCGCCCTCAAAAGATGTTCCTATGTATGTGATGGGTGTAAATCATACTGATTATGATCCTCAGCAAAATATCGTTTCTAATGCCTCGTGTACAACTAACTGCTTGGCGCCGATTGCCAAAGTATTACACGACAACTGGGGTATCGAAGAAGGCTTGATGACGACGGTGCATGCTGCAACGGCCAGTCAAAAGGCTGTGGATGGCGCTGCGGTAAAAGATTGGCGCGGGGGAAGAGCGGTTGCCGGTAATATTATTCCTGCCAGTACGGGGGCAGCGAAGGCGGTGTCCCATGTGATGCCTGAGCTTGATGGACGTCTCACGGGCATGGCTTTTCGTGTACCCACAACGGATGTTTCAGTTGTTGATCTAACAGTGCGGCTGCAAAACCCTGAGTCTTTAACTGAAATTCAACAGGTCATGAAGCGCTATAGCCAGGGTGGGCTGAAAGGGATTTTAGGCTATACCGAAGATGCGGTTGTCTCCTCAGACTTTATTCATAATAGTCACAGTTCTATCTTTGATGCTGGGGCGAGTTTGGCTCTTAATGATCGTTTTTTTAAAATTATTAGTTGGTATGACAATGAGTGGGGTTATGCCAATAGAGTGGTCGATCTCATTCGGCATATCCGTTAACGGTTTATGAGTAGAGCAGGCCTCCTTTCATTAGGACGTTGAGCATGATGTATATCAATTTATTTAGTATTGGCTTCCTTGGTCAATAACTCTGGCTTTAAAGATCATGGTGCATTTGGTAACAAGGTTTGAGAATGGTATTTATCTTTGGAAACACCGTGAATACCTTGAGGGAAAGCAGGATGCAAAATAATAATAAAATTCATGAATACGTCAGCCCCGTTTTAGTCATCGGTGGTGGCATTGCGGGCATCAGTGCCGCGCTCGAATTGCTGGATAATAATCAAACGGTTTTGCTTATTGATCGCGACCGTGAAGAAAAATTTGGCGGCATGGCAAATGAAGCCTTTGGTGGTATGCACTTTGTTGATACTCCTGTTCAGCGTTCTAATGGTATTAAAGACAATAAGCAACTCGCGCTCGACGATTGGTTTGCCGCAGCAGAATTTGATCGCAATGATGGCCAGCATATTTATGCCAAGCAATGGGCGCGCACCTATATTGAACGCAATAAAGAAGATGTTTATGACTGGTTAACTGGGTTTGGTATTCGTTTTTTTCCAATTGTTCATTGGGTGGAGCGGGGTGACTACGGTTTTACGAAAGGCAGTCGGGGCAATTCTGTTCCTCGTTATCACGTCGCATGGGGAACGGGCTGGGAAGTCATGCAGACATTAATCAAGAAATTACTGAATCATGTTAATCGCGATAAGTTGACGATCAAATTTCAGCATAAAGTTGAGCAGTTTATTTGGACCGAAGGAAAGTTAACAGGATGTAAGGGGCAACTATTGGGTGCGGATTCCGCACCAGAAGCGTTCACTATTACTGCCGACAATACAATTGTCTGTGCGGGTGGCCTTAACGGAAACCTTAAACAAGTCGAAAAACATTGGGATAGCGCACGCTATGGCCCGTATCCTAAAAATATATTATCCGGGTCACACCCTTTCGCCGATGGCTTATTACAGGATGAACTCGATGCTAAAGGCGGTAGTATTAAAAACCGCGGATGGATGTGGAATTATGCTTCTGGAGTGAAGCACCCTAAACCTGAATATGAAAATCATGGCTTAAGTCTTATGCCTGCACGCTCTTCTTTATGGCTAGATGCCCGTGGAAATCGCATTGGGCCTCTGCCATTGATAAGTGGTTTTGATACGCATAATTTATGCAAAACAACGGGGCATTTACCAGAGCAGTATACTTGGCAATTAATGAATTTGAAAATTGCACATAAAGAATTAGCGGTCTCAGGCTCGCATATTAATAAAGCCTTTCGTCATAAAAGCTGGTTAGGTGTGATTAAGATGGCGCTGCGAGGAAATCGTGAGATTGTTCAAATGTTGATGAAAGATTGTGAAGATGTTGTTGTGGCCGATAGTTTGCCTGAACTTGTGGCTGCTATGAATACAAACAGCCAGCAGTATAAAAACAAAGCGTTTTTGGCAGAGGTCTCGCTAGAGAATGTTGAACGTGATGTTCAAGCTTATGATGGCCAGATTGAGCGAGGTGAGAAATTCACCACCGACGATCAAATTCGACGTATTCACTTTTTACGGCAGTGGCGTGGGGATAAAGTACGAACACTCAAAAGACAGAAAATTAATGATCCGAAAGCGGGTCCGTTTATTGCCATTCGAACGCGAATTATTAGCCGTAAGAGTATGGGCGGAATTGAAACGAATACGGCAAGTCAGGTACTGAATCAGCAAGGCGAGGTGATTCAAGGTTTGTATGCTGCTGGTGAGGCTGCTGGATTTGGCGGTGCAGGCTGTGCGGGTATTCGATCTTTAGAAGGGACTTTTCTGTCGCTGTGTATTCTAAATGGACGCATTGCGGCGCAAACGATTGCAGCGCAGAAGTGACTGATTTAGCGGCTCGTGGTATAAAGACGGCTAAAATATTCGCACTGTTTATTCCAAGTGCACTGTCTATCCAAGTTGTAGCTAAGGTTTTTCGATGAAAGTATTGTTGGTAAAAATGTCCTCTTTAGGAGATGTGTTTCATGCACTTCCTGCCGTACAAGATGCTTTCCAGCAAGTCCCTAATGTTGAGTTTCATTGGCTGGTGGAAGAGGCTTTTGCTGATATTCCTAGCTGGCACCCAGCGGTGACCAAAGTGATTCCAATTGCTTGGCGTCGCTGGCGTAAAAATCTTTCCTGTCCAGCAGTGCGTGCAGAAATGAAGGACTTCTACCATGATTTACGCAGCACAGAATACGACATCGTTTTAGATGCTCAATGTTTAATCAAAAGCGCCGCAGTGACTCGTATGGCTAAAGGCCCACGTTATGGTCTAGACAAAGCCAGTTGCCGTGAACCTCTTGCGGCGATGGCATACCAACATCCTCAAGCAGTTGCGAAAGGTCAGCATGCAATTCCAAGAGTGCGCCAACTCTTATCTCAAGTATTAAATTACACAATTCCTAATACCTTTTCTTATGGTATTGATAAAAGTCGCTGGCAGCGTCCTGAGATGGAGGGCGGTTATGCAGGGGAGTATTGGTTGTTTTTGCATGGCACTACTTGGGATACCAAGTTATGGCCAGAATCTTACTGGTGTGATCTTGCGCGGTTAACGGTTGAAAGTGGCCGTAAGGTTGTTTTACCTTGGGGCAATGATGAAGAAAAATCTCGTGCTGAACGCATTGCGAGTGATATTGACGGTGTCGAAGTCTTGCCTAAAATGGGTCTTAACGCTTTAAACGCTTATCTTGCTCATGCTCAGGCTGTTGTGGGGGTCGATACCGGTTTGTCTCATGTAGTCGCCGCTTTAGAAGTACCTTCGGTTGCAATTTACGGTGCAACGGATGCGGTATTAACAGGTGTGCTTGGGCCAAAAGTAGATGTGCTGAGTAGTGCTTTGGCTTGTGCGCCTTGCTTGAGTAAGCAATGTACTCATCCTGATCGCAATGACGGTAATCCTGCGCAACCACCTTGTTATCGTTCGATTTCTCCAGAGAGAGTTTTTGATGCTGCGTTGAAAAAAATAATTAGCTAAATTAGCGCCTTCGTCATCATCTTTTTCGTCAGGATATTGATAAGCTTTGCTAAGCTCTTTAGGATACAATCTCCTATTAATAACTGATACTTTAAAGTCTATTCCTCTTATCGTTAGATTTTCTTCGTCGGTACAAAGAGCTCCCTAGAGGTCGGATGGCTTTGTATCGGTTTGGCTGGAGTAGTCTCCAGGATGGCCTTTAACATCATTTGTACTTATCATATAGATCATCCCAATAAAGGATTAGGGAATGAGGTTTAACTAATAATCTAATTGCGTTTACTCATTAGCCCTTACTTAAAATCTCAATGATTCTTTCTTCAAGGGAGCTGTTTAGCGGTTCAATCCTTGAACTAAAGTGTTCAAAATTCTTAATGTCTTTATCAATTAAATATTTATTAAAATTCCAATCCGGTTCTTTACCTGTTTTATAGGCCAGTGTTTGGTAAAAACTATTTTTGTTTTCTCCAGTGACTACGCTGGTTGAGACCATAGTGAATGTCACCCCGAAATTTTTGAAGCATAGGCTCGCGGTTTGTTCTTCAGATTTATATTCTTGTCTGAAATCGTTCGACGGAAAACCGACAATTTCTAGCCCTTGATCTTTGTATTTTTGATAGAGGCTTTCAAGCTCTTTGAATTGAGGAGTGAAGCCACATTGGCTGGCGGTATTGACTACGAGTAAAACTTTGTCGTTAAACTTTTCGCAAAAGTTGACTGTCTTTTTTGAGTGGAGTTTTTTGGTTTCAAAATCAAGCATTGGATTACAGTTTGTCTCTTCATCGTTTTGGCTTGCTTGGCTTGTGAAACTTGCTGCCAATACCATTACAAAACTGGTTATTAATAGGCTGGTTCTTTTGGACGGATTCATTGTTACTCTTCCTACGGTTATTGGCTATCTTGCATCAATAGACATATGAATAACTTACGGTATTAAATAATTCATAGATCACTATTTGGCCAGTCTATTATTTAATAATTAATCGATGTCTAAATTGACGCTAGAGTTCATCTAGATTTTCTAGTAATTTATGGGCATGATTTAATATTGCAGTTTGTTGAACACTATCAATGCGCAGCCATGTTTTATAAGGAAAGGCCATTCTTGGGTTTTTCTGGAATGTTTCTTTGTTTTTATCTAAAAAATGCCAATATAAACTGTTGAATGGACATGCCTTAGCACCTGTTTTGGCTTTAACAGAATAGTGGCAGCTTTTGCAATGATCACTCATTTTATTGATGTAATTACCACTGGCCGCATAAGGTTTGGTAGCGATTAACCCTCCGTCTGCAGACAAGGCCATGCCTCGAGTATTGGGTAGCTCAACCCATTCAATTGCATCAATGTAAATGCCCAGATACCATGCGTCGACCTCATCTGGGTGTAGTCCTGTTAATAGCGAAAAGTTTCCAGTAATCATTAAGCGTTGTATGTGGTGTGCATAGGCATAATCGAGTGACTGGGAAACAGCTTTACTAAGGCAGTTCATTTTAGTTTTGCCATCCCAGAACCATTTGGGTAATGGACGTGCCGCGTTCAGTGCGTTTAGCTTCGAAATGTCGGGCATGTTAATCCAATACATGCCGCGCACGTATTCTCGCCACCCCAGTATCTGACGAATAAATCCTTCAACTTGCGCGATGTTGATAGCGCCATTGGAATTGTTGAGCGCTTCTATTGCTGTATTTATGACGTCTAGCGGGTGCAGCATTTTGGCATTAATAGAGAAGCTGAGTCGTGAGTGATAAAGACTCCAGGCGTGCGGAGATTCTTGTGTCAATGCATCTTGAAAGCGCCCAAAGTTAGGTAGGCAATATTGACAAAAGTACTGCAAAATTTCTTTAGATTGTGCTCGGCTGGAAGGCCATAGTAGGGTGCTTTCGGCTTTGCCCATGTAAGGTATGTTGTGACGGTCGAGGCGTTCTATAATATCTTTGACATCATTCGCGAACAGCAGTGGTTTAGGGATGGCAGCTAAATCATTTTTTTTAAAACTATTGCGATTGTCTGTATCAAAGTTCCATTGTCCACCTGCTGGTTGAATATCTTTTTCAGGAGAATTTGGCTTACCGCCGTCCATTAAAATATTAAAGCGTTTTCGCATAGCGCGATAGAAATTTTCCATCCGCACATGCTTCCCTTTTTTGAAGTAATTTGGAATGTCTTCAATGGGGAGAATAAAGTGTTCGGTATCAAAATATTTTAGATCTATAGAATGGTCTTTTTTGGCTGATAGGGTTAATGAATCAAGTTGTTCCTTTAATCGATATTCGTCAGGGCGTTGGAAATGAATTTCTGAACAGTGATGCTTCTGAGCGATCGCTATGAGTAAGGTGCTAAGGGTTGCATGTTCAACTGTCTCATCCAATGTTAAATGAATAACATGATGGCCTGCTTTTTGTAATGCGTGTGCGAAGTTTTCCATCGACTTAAAAAAGGCGCACGTTTTTTGGATGTGGTGTTTTACATAGTGTTGTTCTTGATGCAGCTCTGCGATTAAATAAACCGTTTCAGGATCTTTTGTTTTGAACCAGCTATGATCAGCGTTTAGCTGGTCACCTAAAATTAAACGTAGTTTTTTAGAGTGCTGCATACTAATTTTTGCTCTTATATTGAGTCGGGCAATAGGCCCTACCTGTGGTAAAGGAACGCAGTGCTAAATGTTTTGTTTTGCGGCCACTGACGCGCTGACGCCAATTTTTAAATGTTTTTTGCTTTAGGGTGGTGCGCATTAGAGAAATGACGTGAGGTTCTGATAGCCCATATTGGTTTAAAATTGCTTCGAAGGGAGTCCTATCTTCCCATGCCATCTCTATGACTCTTGAATTTTCATCAGGGGATAAACACGGTGTCATTATCAGTAAGCCTGTTATTACGTTTATATAAGGCTTACTGATAAAAAGTCATTTTGGATCATTCTTAAAGGGAATAATGTTAGGTCTTGGAGTGGAGTGGACTCACTTCGCTAAATCCTAAGTTATCGGCAATGTCGTTAATAGCGGCTTGAATTGTTGTTAGTATTCAATCGCTGTTTTTTCTGATAATTGCTGATAGCCAGTCCCTGCTTCCTGTAAACTCCTTTGCAAAGTGCGCTCTGTCATACTTAATGCTACTAAAGCTCAATTTTTGGTGGCGAATGCCGTTTACGAATGGGGTGTAAAAAACTTCAATATAAACATCCGCTGAATTTTCGACCTGTAAAGTGATGTTTCATTGATATTGACATAGAAGCTGACGGTAGAAATATTCTAAGGCTCTTTAAGTGTTGAAAAACAATAGATAGTACTTCCGTACATATTGGCGCAAAAGAACATCTCCATACTCTTTAGATTGTAATAATTCCCTGACATACTGCCTGCTCCGAAAATAATAAGAATCTAAGCAGAGTAAGCCCACCATGAAAAAAACATTCTTAACTTTCACTACAGCCTTGGCCTGCAGCACTATGGCGATGTCCGCTATGGGTATGTCGAAAACACCTGTTCCTGATCCTGTAGATGAAACTGTCGTTTATCCTGCTGCTGATACCATTGTTCGATTTATTGCCATTGGTGATTCTGGAACGGGTGAGGACGGTCAATACAAGGTAGCAGATGCAATGCAGTCTGTGTGTGAGCAGCGTGGTTGTGAATTCGCGATTGGTCTTGGCGATAACATCTATGAAAGTGGTGTTGATGGCGTGAACGATATCCAATTCGATACCAAGTTCGAAGACCCTTATAAAAATATTGGTTTTCCATTTTATATGGCGCTAGGTAATCACGATAATTCCTGGATCTTTGCGGGCGATGGCGCTGATAATGACAAAGGTGAAATACAAGTTGAGTATCATTATCGTACCGATCGTAAGAGCGACAAGTGGAAGATGCCTTCTCGTTTTTATCAATTTAGCGCGCCGTTGAATACGGCAGTGCCTTTGGTTGAGTTCTTTGCGATGGATACTAATCCGTCTGCATCGGCGGGAGATCCTAGTGATGAATACAATAAGGATGATTATTCCGCATTGCAGGGTAAATGGTTGAAGGATGGTTTTACTGCGTCGAAAGCGCCTTGGAAAATAGCGTTTGGTCATCACCCATATATTTCTAATGGCTCCCACGGTAATGCAGGTAATTACGACAGTTTAGCCGGTCAGGGTAAGCATTTTAAAAAGATGACGGAAGAAAATATTTGTGGCAACGCTGATGCCATGATTGTTGGCCATACTCATGCTTTGCAATGGTTGAAAGAAAAAGAGTCTTGTCCTGGTACGTTCCATATTGTTAGTGGTGCAGGGGCTAAAACCAAAAACTTTGTGACGAAAAATAATCTTAATGAATCTTATTGGCAGCAGGATGAAATTTTAGGTTTCTTCTATGTTGAAATTCAAGGGGATGAATTCCGTGGCACGGCTTATACGGTTGACCCAGTAAGTGGCGAGCATAAGGTAGCTTATACTCGCACGATGAATAGACAAAAGTAGTTAATCTTTCGAATGCAGCGTCCGGTACTCGCCGGGCGCATGCCCCGTCCAAGATTTAAATCTGCGATGAAATGATCTTACTTCACTAAAACCTAAATTACTGGCAATTTCATTGATCGCAACTTGCGTTGTCGTTAGCCATTCTATTGCCGTTTCACGGCGAATATCATCCAGCAAATTCTGGTAGCCAGTGCCTGCTTCTTGTAATCTGCGCTGAAGAGTCCGTTCGGTCATATCTAACGCTTCGGCGACTTTTTCTTTACGTGGTAATTCATGTTCCATTAACTGGCGAAGCACGGCGCGTACTTGCAGAATAATGGTTTTCTTTTGTTTTATTTCATCCATTAATGATTCAGCTTGCTGAGTCAGACTTTGCAGAAGGCCTGGATCGGGCTGGCGTAACGGAATCTCTAATACTTCTTCGTCAACGATGAGTGCGTTGCGTTTGGCATTGAATTCAATGTCGCAGCCGAACATTTCTTGGTAAGCGGCTAACTTTTCTGGATCTGGCTGATCTCTTTCTAATTGCACACAGTAAGGCTTACCTTCAGGTAGGTCCGCGAGGTAGCGGGCAAACTGTGTCCAAGAAAATAGAACATTATCAATCATGTGAGGAATGATGATGGGATCATCATATTGGCAGTTCCAGCGAACGGCTAAGCGCTGACCCGCTTTTTCAAGCTTAGTTACGCCCATATCACCGACGATGGATTCGTACATGGGTGTCATATGCAGCGCTTCTCGAGCACTTCTGCAGTTCATGATCATATAGCCAAAGATGCTGTAGGAACCTGGTTGAACATAGGATCCACTCTTTAAGCCAAACAGTGGGTCATCACAGGCGTCGACAAGCCAGCGAATTAAGCGCTGAAATTCAGTGCCGGTTACGCGAGTAATGCTGTTGTCTAAGATCCCAACAGGTAGATCATTTTGTACAAGCGCGTCTTCTGCATCAATGCCATAATCTTGCGCGGCTCTTAAGTATTGGCGCAATGCGGCGGTTGATGCGGATCCAAGGCGGTCTTCAGTCATAGGCTATCTTAATGATTTCTAGCGTAGGATGTCCTAATTTACTACGTGGCTGTCCGAAAGCGTCGTTGCTTATTTCGGGGGCCTCCGTAGACTAATCGTCATCTTAGCGCTACCTGCGCTATGGGTCTATTGCTGACTGTAAAAAAAGTGTAATAGCCTATTAAATTGACTGAAAAATAAAAACATTAGGGGAATAGTATGCGTCGTTGGAATGGTTGGGGTGATGACAGTACCACTAAAGAAGTTTCTGAACACGGCGGTGCTTTAATCCGTAGTTTCATCGGTGAACCAAAAGCATTGGCCGATGTTTCTCTTGAGAGTGTTATGGCAAAAGTGCCTGCATCTCGTTTACCAAAGCATCCTTTAATTAGTACTGATGCTGAAGAGCGTGTGCGTCATGCTCGTGGCCAAAGTTTTCCAGACTGGCTAGCCATGCGCAGTGGTGATTTCGATGTGTTTCCTGATGGTATTGCGTATCCAGAAACCAGTACTCAGGTGCGTGAGATTTTAGATCTTGCGGTTGAGCATGATTTTATTGTTATTCCTTATGGTGGTGGTACTTCTGTTGCAGGTCATATTACTCCTAAAGCCAACGCTAAGGCGATTCTGACGATTGATATGGGTCGCATGAATCAGTTGATGGAACTTAACGAAGAAAGCCAGATTGCAACTTTCGGAGCAGGCACCCCTGGGCCACAAGTTGAAGCTCAGCTGCAAGCCCGTGGTTATACGTTAGGTCATTATCCTCAGTCTTGGGAATTGTCGACTATTGGTGGTTGGGTAGCGACGCGTTCATCTGGACAGCAGTCTTTACGCTATGGCCGTATTGAGCAAATGTTCGCCGGTGGCAAGCTAGAGACGATGCAAGGCACCATGGATATCCCTACGATTCCAGCGTCTTCTGCTGGTCCGGATATGCGTGAAGTTACGATGGGTATGGAAGGCCGAATGGGCATTTATACCGAAGTTAAAGTACGTGTAGTACGTGTAGCAAAAGAAGAGAAGTTCATGGTTTGCTTCATGCCTAGCTGGGAAGCCGGTAAAGCAGTAGCACGTGAAGTGGCTCAGCAAAAAATTCCAATGTCGATGATGCGCGTGAGTAATGCCGCTGAGACCCGTGCTCATGCAAACTTAGGCACAACATTAAAGCAGTTTAAATTGCTTGATGGCTATTTACGCTTACGTGGCTTAGATGATAATCGCTGCATGCTGACGTTTGGTGTTACAGGCACCAAATTCCAAAATAAAACTTCGATGAAGCAAGTTAAGAAAATCTTGAAGCAACATAAAGGTGTTGGTGGTCCATTAGCGAACATTATGGGTTCAATTTGGGCTCATGGCCGTTTCAAATTCCCGTACTTACGTGAAACGACTTGGGCTCAAGGCATTGCTGTTGATACGTTAGAAACGTCTACCGATTGGGATAACGTTGATAATCTAATGAATGGTATGGAAGAGTCTTTGCGCACTGCTCTCAAGGATGAAGGCGAAGAGGCGATGGTCTTTACGCACCTTTCACATGTATACGGACAAGGTTCGAGTATTTATACCACCTATTTCTTCCGTTGTGCTGATACCTATGAAGGCACATTAGCCCGCTGGAAGAAGTTAAAGGGTAATACCTGTGATGTTATCGCACAGGGCCGCGCAACGATTTCTCACCAGCACGGTGTTGGTCGTGACCACTCTCCTTATATGCCGGTAGAAAAAGGCGAGCTGGGTATGCGTGTGATTGAAACTTTGATTAAAGATTTCGATCCAGAAAAACGTTTGAATCCGGGTATTTTGATTGAAGATGATAAGTAAGCATTATTTAAATAATGTTGTTTGATTTATCTTCAAATTTATTTTTACTTTCCACTGCTGACTTGTAGTCAGCAGTTTTTATAGAGCAGTCATTATGTGGCAAGAAGCATGGCAAACAGGTAATCGTGAACTGTTGCTAAAACGCTTGAAAGAAAACAAGCAAGACGAATGGGATGTTGTTGTTGCCGGTGGTGGTATTACAGGCGCGGGTATTGCGCGTGAAGCAGCGCGTCGTGGTCTGAGTGTTTTACTCGTAGACCGCCAAGATTTTGCTTGGGGAACATCAAGCCGTTCATCAAAAATGGTTCATGGTGGCTTGCGTTATATCGCGGCTGGCGATATTAAAACGACAATGCATTCGGTTTCTGAGCGTGAACGCTTGATGAATGAAGCGCCGGGATTGGTTGACCAAATGGGCTATCTAATGGCGCATTATAAAGGTGGTTTTCCTGGGCCGTTTGTTTTCAATAGCTTGCTGCGTATTTATGATTTCTTTGCCGGTAAAAAATATCGCCAATTTCATCAGTTAGCTAATTTCGAATATTTAAGCCCGTTAATTAATGAAGAAGAATTAATCGGTGGAACTCAGTTTGCTGATGCTGTGACAGATGATTCTCGTTTAGTGATCCGTGTGTTACGCGAAGCGCAAAAAGACGGTGCTGAAGTTATTAATTACGTGGGTGTTGATTCTTTAATTAAAGAGAACGGCCAAGTAATTGGCGCAAACCTTAAGGATGCAGAAACTGAAGAAGTTTATGCGGTTAAGGCGAAGGTTGTTATCAACGCTACAGGCGCTTGGGCTGATGAATTGCGCGGCGAAATGTGTGACGAGAAAAACATTCGTCCTGCACGTGGTAGTCATGTTGTTGTACCTAGCTGGCGTTTGCCGGTTGCGCAGGCTTTTACTGCAATGCACCCAGATGATAAACGTCCAATTTTTATCTTTCCATGGGAAGGTCGTACAATTATCGGGACGACTGATCTGGATAATGGTGGAATTGATAATAAAGAAGTATCGATTACGCGAACAGAGCTTGAGTATCTGATGCGTGTCGCTAACTTCCAATTCCCTAAAGCAGACTTGGCGGAAAAAGATATTATTTCATCTTGGGCGGGAGTGCGTCCTCTTGTCAGTTCGGGTGCCTTAAACCCTTCGAAAGAAAAGCGTGACCACAGTGTTTGGAATGATAAAGGCTTGGTCACCGTTAGTGGTGGAAAACTAACCACGTTCCGCTTGATTGCTTTGGATGTGTTGAAGTCAGCAGAGCAATACCTACCAGGTTTTAGTGCGCGCGATCATGGCGCTGATATGTTTACTAAATCTACCCCTGCAAATACTTTGTTCAAAACCCTTCCAGGTTATTTGAAAAAGCGCTTGCAAGGCCATTATGGTATGGACAGTGATCGTCTATTAGAGCAAGCAGAGAATAATGAGTTGGATGTTATTCCTGGTGCGCGTGCAATGTGGGCTGAATTACGTTGGTCTGCCAAGAATGAAGCAATTGTTCATTTAGATGATTTGTTACTACGCCGTACTCGTTTAGGTTTATTAGTCGAGCAAGGAGGCTTAATTTATGAAGATAAAATTAAAGCCATTTGCTGCCAAGAGCTGAGCTGGACAGAGCAAAAGTGGCAGGCAGAACTTGAGCGCTATAAGTCTATTTGGAATAAGTTTTACAGTATCCCTGCCTAATTTTTACGCTGGATCTTAGCCTATCCCCCTGTTAGTCAGGGGGGTCCATAATAAAAAGGAAAATGCTGTGACTCAGCCGCAATATGTACTTGCCATTGATAATGGTACGCAGAGCATTCGTGCTTTGGTGTTTGATGAACAAGGGAATGAAGTTGCTAAAAGCAAAGTCAATCTGGAAGCTTATTTTTCTAATAATCCTGGCTGGGCAGAGCAGGATGCTGATTATTATTGGAAATCACTCGGGGAAGCCTGCCAGAATTTATGGTCGCAAGGGATTGTTAAGCCAGAACAGATTAAAGGTGTGTCGTTAACGACTCAGCGCTACACAATGATCAACCTTGATGCTGATAAAACCCCCCTTAGACCTGCGATCGTATGGATGGATCAGCGTAGAGCGGAGGTGAAAAAGCCGCTAACGGGTGTGTGGGGGTTCTTAATAAAAGCTCTGGGTTTAACGAATGTCATTGCTGAGCTGAGAGCAAAAGCACGAGACAATTGGATTCAGCAGCAGCAGCCAGAAGTGTGGAAAAAAACCAAGCATTACATCAGTTTGTCGACTTACCTAGTTTATAAGCTGACTAATCAGATGAAAGACTCTACGGGTTCGACGATGGGGTATTTACCCTACGATTACCGTAAGCAGCAGTGGGCTAAAAAAAGTGACTTAAAGTGGAAGCTATTGGCCGCTACGCGCGACATGATGCCTGAGTTGGTTAAGCCGGGTGAATTGTTGGGTGAAATCACCGCAGAAGCTTCTGCGTTTACCTCTTTGCCGGTTGGTTTAAAGATGATTGCTGCTGCCTCAGATAAAGCCTGTGAAGTATTAGGCTCTGGTGGGGTTGAGCCTCATGTAGGGTGTTTGAGCTATGGTACGACAGCGACCATTAATACTTCGACAAAAAAATATGTCGAGACAATACCCTTTATTCCACCGTATTCTGCGGCCATGCCTGGTGTCTATAATACCGAGATGATGGTTTATCGTGGTTTTTGGATGGTCAGTTGGTTTAAAACTGAATTTGCCCAAGCTGAGCAGCGTAAAGCGAAGGAGTTAGGTGTTGAGACCGAGCAGCTTTTTGATGAGCTGTTAAATCAAGTCCCTGCAGGCTCGATGGGGCTTATGATGCAGCCTTATTGGTCTCCAGGCGTTAGGCAGCCAGGTCCTGAAGGAAAGGGTGCTTTGATTGGTTTTGGTGATGTGCATAAGCGAGCTCATGTCTACCGGGCTATTCTAGAAGGCTTGGCGTATGAGTTACGTTCGGGTAAGGAGCAGATAGAGAAGCGCAGTGGGACTAAAATTACACGCTTACGTGTTTCTGGTGGTGGTTCACAGAGTGATGCTGCGATGCAATTAACCGCTGATATCTTTGGTATGGCGGCAGAGCGTCCTCATACATTTGAAGCGTCTGGTTTGGGCGCTGCAATTAATTGTTTTGTCGGTCTAGGGGTTTATTCTAGTTACGATGAGGCGATTGATAAAATGACGCGTTTAGGGGATGTATTTGAACCTGATGCACCAACAGTAATGATGTATGATCGTTTGTATAAAGAAGTTTATAAAAAGATGTATCAGAGAATGAAACCTCTCTATCAATCGATACGTGACATTACAGGCTACCCTGCAAAATAAGATACTTACCTAGTTAGAAGTCCATTAACTCGACAGAAGTAAATCATCTGTTTTCTTAATGGACTCTAGATAAAACCACTCAATTTGGCTTGGGCTCAATCCTGTTTTCTTCCAAAGAGACCAGCGAATATTCTGCCATTCTCCTTTTTCCATAAAAACAACGGTCATAAAAATAAAGCCAAGCTTTCCTGTACGTTTAACTAGGGCTGTTTTAATGTCAGGTTGTAAGTGTATTTTATCCAGTAATTGTTCTAGTGGGGTGTCGAAATAGGCATCAAGATTAGAAAATAACCCTGCAGTAAAGGCAATGTCATCGGCAATGCCGGAAATGGATTGGGTTAAATATTGGCAGAAAAAAGCTCTTTGTAGCGACTGTTTGCAAAGCTCTAGGGGTTTATCTTCTAAGCTTCCTAAGCTCAGCATGGCTACCCACGATTTAATTTGATCAATGCCAACCAGCATGACTGCACGTTGCAGAGATTCAACTTTTGTTGGCAGGCTAAAAGCAGAAGAATTCACCAATTTCAATAATCGAAAACTCAATACTGGGTCTTGTGATAATAGTGAGCCTAGTTCACTGATTTCGATGTCGGGCTTTTGCAGCAGCACTAATAAATCTAAGATTACGCGTTTGTTATTACTTAATTTATTACCATAGATGTTGCTGGGGCGACTAAAGAAATAACCTTGAAAGTAATCACATCCAGCATTCAGGCAAGTGTCATATTCTGCTTGGGTTTCTACTTTTTCAGCCAGCCATAGGAAATTTTCTTTGCCCTTGGATTGGATGATTTCTAGAGCTTTAGAAGTATCATTAAAAGCAAGTATGTCGAGTTTAATAATATCTACATGAGGTAAAAATGGGTCTTGTTGTGGGCTGCCAATATAATCATCAAGTGCTATTAAATAACCTTGTTTACGTAACCTTGCCACAGCAGCGACATTCTCATGAGTTGCAGGAATGTGCTCAAGTATCTCTACAACGACACTTTTGGGGTTGAAAGGTGGAGGGTTGTTTAGCCAGTGCTCTGTGAAGTTAATAAAAGCGGGCTGTCCTGCCGTTAACTGCTCTAGGCCAATATCATCAAATGCGGACAATAAGACGTTGTTTGTTGCTATATCACCACGGTTCAGTTGCTAGTCTTCAGATTCATCAGGAATAGGGCGATATAGAAGCTCATAGCCGATAGTTGTTAGCTTTCGATCAAATATGGGTTGTCTTGCTAATAATACTTCAGCTTTATTTTGCATGTGAATCCTCAGTTACTTCTTTAGAGTAGTCGTATTTTGGTTATTCAGATCATGCGTTTGGGGGCAGATTGACTACACTTAAGAGTATTACCGAATAGTGGAGTGGTTTATGAGTGGCGTTCTGAGTGCGGTTGATTCCCGAACCCAGTTAGTGGGACAAAATAGATTAGAGCTTTTATTATTTAGTTTAGGTGGGCGACAACGCTTTGCTATCAATGTATTTAAGGTTCAGGAAGTGATGAGTTTACCACCTCTGACTCAGATACCTGATCGTCATGAGCTTGTGGTTGGTGTTACTCATTTAAGGGGGCAGACCATTCCAGTCATTGATTTGCGACGCGCAATTAAAATGGGAACTACTGTCATCGATGAAAACTCGACCATTATTGTGACGGAATACAATATGACGGTGCAAGCCTTCCTAGTGGCAGGGGTTGAGCGTATTGTGAATATGAACTGGAATGAAATATTGCCTCCTCCTGTGGGCGCGGGGCGGGCACATTATTTAACTGCGATAAGCCGTATGGATGAGAGTATTGTCGAGATTATTGATGTTGAGAAGGTACTGGCTGAAATAACTCCCTATGATGGGGACATTCAAGAAGAGTGGATCGATAGAAGCTTAGTGGAGTTAATCAAAGGTAAGCAAATCTTGATTGCCGATGATTCTCAGGTTGCATTAAACCAAGTCACAGGGGTATTGGAGAAGTTAGGTATAGATGTGATAGCCACTCATAATGGTCTGGAGGCGTATCAAGTTCTTGAAGCTTGGAAAGCAGAGGGAAAGGATATTGCTAGCGACGTGCTTATGTTAATAACCGACGCCGAGATGCCTGAAATGGATGGTTATATGTTGACGACTGAGATTCGTAAGGATCCAGAATTGAAAGGAATGTTTATTGTTTTACATACTTCTTTATCGGGTAATTTTAATAAAGCAATGGTCGAGAAAGTGGGTTGTGATGGATTTTTATCTAAATTCCAACCGGAAAAACTAACCCGAGAAGTGCAACGTATTATTCGTAAAAAGTTAGGCATAGAAGAACCCGAGGGAGGTGAGGAGTAAAATTATTTGATCTATAATCCTCGCTGTATGATGATGTGACAATGTGTCATATCATTATGGATTACCATGTTCCCTCAAATTAGTCAGCTTTTCGTTTATCCCATAAAATCCTGTTCGGGTATTCCCGTTGGGCATTTTCAGCTTGATGAAAAAGGCCCATTATTCGATCGTCGTTGGATGCTGGTAGATAGTGAAACCGGCATTTTTTTATCCCAGCGTGAAATTCCACAGATGGCGCTCATTTCTACTCGCATTGAAGATGGAACTGTGTGGGCTAGTCAGTCATCTGAGTTATCTATTGATGCTGTAATAGATGAAGAATTTTGTTTGCCTACCGAGGGTAAGTTGATCGATGCCACTGTTTGGGCAGATGATGTTAGTGGTTATGATTGTGGAGATGCGGCCGCAAGCTGGTTTAGTAAGGTATTGGGTATTAGTTGTCGTTTAGTCTACCAAGGTGATTGCAGTCGCGAGGGGAGTAAAAAGTATATGCTAGATGGGGGCGAAGTTAGTTTTGCAGATGGCTTTCCTTTGCTTGTTGTAGCCCAATCGAGTATTGATGTATTGAATGAGGCGTGTGAGGCAGAAATTGGTGCGACTAACTTTCGGCCTAATATTGTCGTTAAAAACACCCCCGCGTTTTCTGAAAGGCAGTGGTTATCTTTAGTGGTTGATCAACTGGATGAGCAAGAAGTAGGCTTGGGTATGACGGTTGTTAAGCCTTGTGAGCGCTGCGTTATTCCATCACTTAACCCTAAAACAGCAAAGCGTGAAGCGGGTATTATTCCTACACTGGTTAAGTTTTGCCGGATTGATAAGAAAATAATATTTGGTCAAAACTTAGCTTTTGAATACTTTAAGGGGGCAGAGCTTAAAGTAGGGCAGAGTTTAAATATTGATCAAAGAGATGGCTGATCTTTAGAATAATTCTACATCGTCATCAGTATCGAAACTTTCATCTTGATCGGTTTTGAATTGATGGTGATAGATTTCTAAGGCTTCAGCGACGCTATGTCCTCGCATTATATGTTCGAACATGATGCGTTCAGCTTCCATGGTATAGCTACTTTTAATATCCTCTTGAACACTGCGCCATGCGTCTTCTTGATAGCGCTCAGTAGAGCTAGCAAATAAATGACCAACCTTTTCTAAGTTGAGTGATGTATGGTCAAGGCGCTGGCTTAAGCGATCATAGAACTGAAATGCGATAACCGCTTGCTGTATTTTTCCACTCAATCCTTCTGCTGCGCTGAGCATATTTTTGCGAATATTGGCTTCGTGAGGAATGTTGATGTCGAGCTTTTGTGCCTCAGCAATAATTTCTTGGCTATGACTCGCGAGGTCGGTAAAGCTATCAGTCAGTTGATTAACAGACTGGTCGCCTTCTTTCATGCTGGTTTCAATTTGAGCAACGGTTAAAGCAAGCATGGCAATGGTTTCGCCGACTTGACTAAAATTGAGCTCTGATACGCTATCTTGTGTGCTCAGTGAGTGGCGCTCTGGTTCTAGCATGTTATTTCTCATCCATTAGCAATATAGAAAGCATAGATGATTTTGACAGGCTTGCTGAGCTGTTGATAAAAAACAGGCAAAAAAAAGCCACATACAAATGATGTGGCTTTTAGGATCGAAAGCAGACGGAACTAAATATTATTTAGTTGGGTAGTCGCGCTTTGGAGAGCCTGTGTAAAGCTGACGAGGACGACCGATGCGGTAATCACTGCTGATCATTTCGTTCCAGTGTGCAATCCAGCCAGGAGTACGTCCAGTTGCGAAGATAACTGTGAACATTTCTGATGGGATGCCAATCGCTTTCAAAATAATACCTGAGTAGAAATCTACGTTCGGGTATAGGCCGCGCTTGATGAAGTACTCGTCTTCAGTAGCAATCTTTTCTAGCTTGATCGCGATCTTCAATAGAGGATCGTTTTCTAGGCCAAGTTCAGCCAAAACTTCATCGCACGTAGTTTTCATTACTTTAGCGCGTGGATCGAAGTTTTTATAAACTCGGTGGCCGAAGCCCATTAGGCGGAAAGGATCTTCTTTGTCCTTCGCTTTGGCTACGAAAGCATCGATGTTTGATTCATCGCCGATTTCTTCAAGCATATTTAATACAGCTTCGTTAGCGCCGCCGTGTGCAGGGCCCCAAAGAGCAGCAATGCCAGAAGCAATACAAGCGAATGGGTTAGCGCCAGTTGAACCTGCCAAGCGTACAGTAGACGTTGAAGCGTTTTGTTCGTGGTCAGCGTGCAATAAGAAGATGCGATCCATTGCTTTTGCAAGGATTGGGCTGATTGTTTTTTCTTCGCATGGAGTATTGAACATCATGTGCAAGAAGTTTTCAGAATACGACAGATCGTTGCGAGGGTACATGAATGGCTGGCCAATCGAGTACTTGTAAACCATTGCAGCAAGTGTCGGGATTTTAGCAATTAAGCGATGCGCAGAAATTATGCGGTGCTCAGGGTTACTGATATCCATTGAGTCGTGATAAAAAGCAGATAGAGCACCAACAACGCCACACATAATCGCCATCGGGTGTGCATCACGACGGAAGCCGTTAAAGAAGTGATTTAACTGCTCGTGAACCATTGTGTGGTTCTTAATCGTACTTACAAATGTTTCTTTTTCTTCAGCAGTTGGAAGCTCGCCGTGTAAAAGTAAGAAGCAAGTTTCTAGGTAGTCAGAATTTTCTGCTAGCTGATCAATAGGGTAGCCGCGGTGTAAAAGAACACCCTTAGCACCATCGATAAATGTAATTTTAGATTCGCATGCAGCAGTAGAAACAAAACCTGGATCATAAGTGAAAAGGTTTTTACTGGTTAAGCTGCGTACGTCAACAACGTCTTGACCTAGAGTGCCTTTATAAACGGGCAATTCTAAGGTTTCTTCAATGCCATCGACGGTTAAGGTCGCTTTAATATCAGCCATGAAGGCCTCCTGCTACTGAATGCATTTGCGTTATTTAAATTAAAAAAAGCATTTAACGCTTGATTTACTGCCTTAATAATTGGCGAAACTATAGAGCCTTGGCTGTGTTTGTCAATTACTGAAATGATTGTATGTCTGCATTTTCAAACTTTAATAGGGTTGTTTGTTTCTTTTGAACTGCTTGAAACCCTTGTCAGTACTGATTTGTTTTTCTTTTTGTTCATAAAGTATACTAGACTAATTGTCATAATTAGCCCGTTTTAAAATTGAAGTTTTATTTTAGTTGCCGCTTAAGTTTGTAAAAAAGTGTGTGGATGATTATAATTTGTCGCAACATTTTTCTGTGTAATCCTTATGCAGTTGTTGTTGAATATTTTAAGCCTACGTTATTTGTTTAGTTTTTAAACAGTAACAATAAAATAGAGTGTAGATGAGCCGTGAATAGCAATAGACCTAAAAATCTTGATCTGACTACTATAGAGCTCCCACTTCCTGGCTGGACTTCTATCCTTCATCGTATTTCTGGTTTCGCATTATTTTTCGCTGTTGCCTTCATGTTGGTTGCGTTTAACGCATCCCTTGAATCAGCTGAAAGTTTCGCAGAGCTAAAAGCGACGTTCGATAATGGTCTGGTTAAATTGATTACTTGGTTGATTTTATCTGCTTTAGGTTACCACCTAGTTGCAGGTATCAAGCACTTAGTAATGGATGCAGGCATTGGTGAAAGCAAAGAAGGCGGAAAAGTGGGTGCCATTATTACCTTGGTAGGTGGTACAACTGTAATCGCTCTAGCTGGAGTTTGGGTATGGTAGCAAGTATTACTAATTTAGGACGCAGTGGTTTATACGACTGGGTCATTCAACGTTTAACTGCAGTTATTCTAGCGGTTTACACCTTGTTCTTGTTGGGCTTCGTGATTGCTCATCCGGATCTTCAGTACAGTGATTGGCAGCAATTGTTTGCCTGCACCGCGATGAAAATTGCTAGCTTGCTAGCGTTGATATCGATTTGTGCTCACGGCTGGGTTGGTATGTGGACTATCGCTACAGACTACATTAAACCAACGGGTATTCGTTTCCTTTTCCTACTAGTAACTGCGGCGTTTGTATTCGTATATCTAGTTTGGGGCATTGATATTTTATGGGGAGCGTAAATTATGTCTACTAATAAAATTCGTACTTTATCCTATGATGCCATCGTAATTGGTGGTGGTGGTGCAGGCATGCGTGCCGCATTGCAGTTAACAGAAGCCGGTATTAAAACCGCTTGTGTAACTAAGGTATTTCCAACGCGTTCGCATACAGTTTCCGCTCAAGGCGGTATTACTTGTGCAATCGCGTCTGCTGATCCAGATGATGATTGGCGCTGGCACATGTACGATACTGTTAAAGGTTCCGATTACATCGGTGACCAAGACGCTATCGAATACATGTGTTCTGTTGGTCCACAAGCTGTTTTTGAATTAGAGCACATGGGTCTACCTTTTTCTCGTACTGAAGAAGGTCGTATTTATCAGCGTCCTTTCGGCGGTCAGTCTAAAGGTCCTGAAAATCCAACTCAGGCGGCACGTACTTGTGCAGCAGCCGACCGTACAGGTCATGCTTTATTGCACGCTTTGTATCAAGGCAACCTTAAAGGCGGCACTACCTTCTTAAATGAATGGTACGCAGTTGATTTGGTTAAGAACTCTAAAGGCCAGGTTGCTGGCGTTATCGCGATTGATATTGAAACTGGTGAAACGGTTTACATTAAAGCGAAAGCAACGGTATTGGCAACGGGCGGCGCAGGCCGTATCTACCAGTCAACTACGAATGCATTGATCAATACTGGTGACGGTGTTGGTATGGCAATTCGTGCTGGCGTACCGATGCAAGATATTGAAATGTGGCAGTTCCACCCAACGGGTATTGCTGGTGCAGGTACATTGGTAACAGAAGGTTGTCGTGGTGAAGGCGGTTACTTAGTCAATAAAGACGGTGAACGTTTCATGGAGCGCTATGCGCCAAACGCGAAAGATCTTGCAGGACGTGACGTTGTTGCTCGCTCTATGGTTCTAGAAATTCTAGAAGGCCGTGGTTGTGGTGATGAAGGCGATCATGTATTCCTTAAGCTAGATCACTTGGGTGAAGAAACGTTGAATGCCAAGCTTCCTGGTATTCTGGAACTTTCTCGTACCTTCGCTCACGTTGATCCAGTGAAAGAGCCAATCCCAGTTGTACCAACATGTCACTACATGATGGGCGGCGTACCGACTAATATCGGTGGTCAGGCATTGACTCAAGTTGATGGCAAAGACGTTGTTATCGAAGGCTTATACGCTGCCGGTGAGATCGCTTGTGTATCAGTACACGGTGCAAACCGCTTAGGTGGTAACTCACTGCTTGATTTGGTTGTATTCGGTCGTGCTGTTGGTATTCAGGTTGAGAAAAGCTTTAAAGATGGCTTTGAATCAGTTGATGCTAACGAAGAAGATATCGAACGTGCAATGACACGCTTGAATCGCTTGAATAACTCTACTTCTGGTGAAGATGTTGCTGTTGTTCGTGCAGACTTGCAAAAAACAATGCAGCTATATTTCGGTGTATTCCGTGATGGCGATAGCATGGTTAAAGGTCTGGGCTTATTAGACGAAATCGAAAAGCGTATTCGTAATACGGTTCTTGATGATAAGAGCAGTGCGTTTAATACGGCTCGTATCGAAGCGTTAGAGCTGGATAACTTGTTCGAAACTGCTTATGCAACAGCGATTGCTGCGATTGAGCGTAAAGAATCTCGCGGTGCTCACGCCCGTAACGATTATACCGAACGTGACGATGAGAACTGGTTATGCCACTCATTGTATTTCCCAGAAACTAAAACAATTGGTAAGCGTGATGTGAACTTTGCACCTAAGACTGTGCCTCCGTTCGAACCGAAAATCCGTGTTTATTAATAGGGAATAAATCATGTTAGTTAGTATTTATCGCTACAATCCTGAAAAAGATGAAGCGCCTTACATGCAGGACTACGAGATCGCTATGCCAGCAGGCAAAGATCTTATGGTTCTAGACGTATTGAACTTGGTTAAAGAACAGGATTCTTCTGTTTCTTACCGTCGCTCATGCCGTGAAGGTGTGTGTGGCAGTGATGGCATGAACATCAATGGCAAGAACGGTTTGGCGTGTATTACTCCAATCTCTGAAGCTACTAAGGGTAAAAGCGACAAGTTAATCTTGCGTCCTTTACCGGGTATGCCAGTTATTCGTGATCTTGTTATCGATATGGCGCTTTTCTACATGCAGTATGAAAGCATTAAGCCGTATCTTAACAATAATACGCCAGCACCTGCTATTGAGCGTTTGCAGTCTCCTGAAGAGCGAGCCAAGTTAGATGGATTGTATGAGTGTATTTTATGCGCTTGTTGTTCAACTTCTTGTCCTTCGTTCTGGTGGAATCCTGAGAAATTCGTAGGACCAGCGGGCTTATTACAAGCTTATCGCTTCCTTGCAGATACTCGTGATACCTCAACAGAAGAGAGATTGGCCGATTTGGACGATCCATTTAGCGTTTTCCGTTGCCGTGGCATCATGAACTGTGTCAATGTATGCCCGAAAGGTTTAAACCCTACGCGTGCAATCGGACACATTCGTGGAATGTTGTTACAACGCGAAGTTTAAAAAACGGTTTCCGTTTTTAAGGTTCGAGTTGGTCGTCTGTACCAGAGGTGAATTGGACATACAATTCACCTCTGTTTAAAACTTTCAAAAATATTGCTTACAAGGCGATATTTTTTACTAAGCTGTATATTAAGAAGAGGGGACGGGTAACATCCGTTTCGTTTACAAGGCCAACGATCTTATCCGATCGGCCTGCTCCGGTGAGCCGGTATTGGTGTCTTGTGACGTAGTCCCTTTGAAATGTTCAAACAGGGTGGTCCTAAATGCACGAGCTGACAATGGAGCAGCTATGGAGTACGTCCCAACTCGCCGGTGGGAACGTCGCTTACATAGAAGAACTCTTTGAAACCTATCTTCGTGATCCAAACGAAGTTCCGGAAGAGTGGCGTCAATATTTTAATCAACTCCCTCGAGTTGAAGAAAATGTGACAACCGATATTCCGCACAAACCGATTCGTGAACAGTTTCTATTACTTTCAAAAAATCAGAATCGGGCAAAACCTACTTCACAATCGAGCGTAAGCAGCGAATTCGAACGTAAACAAGTTAAAGTCTTGCAGTTGATTAATGCCTTTCGTGGTCGTGGTCATCAGCATGCGCAGCTTGATCCATTAGGTTTAATGGAACGTGAACAAGTACCTGACTTAGAATTGGCTTTCCATGAGTTGTCTCAAGCTGATTTGGATACGACATTCCAAACTGGCTCATTATTTATTGGCCAAGACGAAGCAACCCTTAATCAAATTTTAAATGCACTGCAGCAGACTTACTGTACAACGGTGGGTGCTGAGTACATGCACATCGTTAATACGGCGGAGCAACGTTGGTTTCAGCAGCGTTTAGAAAGTGTGCGCTCGCATCCGAAGTTTGGCGAAGAAGTTAAAAAGCATTTATTAGAACGTTTAACCGCGGCAGAAGGTCTAGAGAAATATCTAGGGTCTTGTTACCCAGGTGTTAAACGTTTTGGTCTTGAAGGCGGCGAAAGTTTAATCCCGCTAATGGACGAATTGATTCAACGCAGCGGTACTTACGGCGCCAAAGAAATTGTTATTGGTATGGCGCACCGTGGCCGCTTAAACATGTTGATCAATACCTTTGGTAAGAAAACCTCAGATTTGTTTGATGAATTTGAAGGTAAGGCGCATTACAACCACAGTGGTGACGTTAAATATCACCAGGGTTTTTCATCCAATGTGATGACCCCTGGTGGCGAAGTACACTTGGCACTAGCTTTTAACCCATCGCACTTGGAAATCGTTTCACCAGTGGTAGAAGGGTCTGTGCGTGCACGCCAAGATCGTCGAGACGATAGTGGTGGTGATGCTGTTATTCCAGTTTTATTACACGGTGATTCGGCATTTGCTGGTCAGGGTGTAGTGATGGAGACCTTCCAGTTATCACAAACACGTGCTTATAAGACCGGTGGTACGATTCACGTTGTAATCAATAACCAGGTCGGTTTTACAACGAACAAGCGTGAAGATGTTCGCTCTACTGAATATTGCACCGATGTTGCAAAAATTGTTGAAGCACCGATTTTACACGTGAACGGGGATGACCCTGAAGCGGTTTTATTTGTGACTCAGCTAGCCGTTGATTATCGTAACGAATTTAAAAAAGACGTTGTGATTGATTTGGTTTGTTATCGTCGCCGTGGCCATAACGAAGCGGATGAGCCGTCAGGCACTCAGCCGATTATGTACCAAAAGATTAAAGAGCAGAAAACCACGCGTCAGCTTTATGCTGAAACCTTGGTTAGCACGGGAATTGTGACCGAAGAAATCGGTTCACAAATGGAAGATGAATACCGTGATGCTTTAGATAGCGGTTTGCATGTAGTTAAAAGTTTGGTGAAAGAATCAAACGAAGAGCTGTTTGTAGATTGGACACCTCACATTGGTCATGAGTGGACTGCGCATGCAGATACTCGTTATGACTTAAAAGAGCTGCAAGAACTTGCGATTAAGATGCAAGAAGTTCCTGAAGGCTTTGTCGTTCAGCGTCAAGTGAGTAAAATTTTAGACGACCGTCGCAAGATGGCTGCGGGCGCTTTAACGATTAACTGGGGTTTCGCAGAAACTCTGGCCTATGGCACCTTGTTAGCCAAAGGACATCAGATCCGTTTCACCGGTCAAGATGTCGGTCGTGGAACCTTCTCTCATCGTCATGCGGTATTGCATAATCAAAAAGACAGCAGCACCTATTGTTCTTTGCAGAATATCTCTGAAGATCAGCCACGTTGCGATATTTATGATTCTTTGTTATCGGAAGAAGCAGTATTAGGTTTTGAATACGGATACGCCACAACTAACCCAGGCGCTTTGGTCGTTTGGGAAGCTCAGTTTGGTGATTTTGCTAACGGTGCCCAAGTTGTTTTTGACCAATTTATTTCCAGTGGTGAGCATAAGTGGAGTCGCTTGTGTGGCTTAACGGTTCTTTTACCACATGGTTATGAAGGTCAAGGTCCAGAGCACTCTTCAGCCCGCCTTGAGCGTTATTTGCAGTTATGTGCTGAGCATAATATGCAGATCTGTGTGCCAACGACACCTGCGCAAGTTTTTCATATGTTGCGTCGACAGGTAATTCGTCCGCTACGTAAGCCATTGATTGTTTTTACTCCAAAGAGTTTATTACGACATAAGTTAGCGATCAGTACTTTGGAAGAATTGGCTGAAGGCAGTTTTCAGGCGGTTATCTCTGAAGTTGATGAGCTAGATCCTGCAAAAGTAGAGCGTATTGTTCTGTGTTCAGGAAAGGTGTATTACGACTTGTTAGCTGAGCGTCGTGAGCGCGAGCAAGAAAATGTTGTCATCGTTCGACTTGAGCAGCTTTATCCGTTCCCTGAAGAGCAGTTGATCGAAGCTTTAGCGCCTTATTCTAATATTAAAGATATGGTTTGGTGCCAAGAAGAACCTATGAATATGGGTGCTTGGTATAGCAGTCAGCATCACATGCGACGTGTTTTACATATGCAAAACCCAGGTTTGTATCTGAATTATGCCGGTCGTGATGCCGCAGCTTCTCCAGCAGCAGGTTACATGGCATTGCACATTGCGCAACAACAAAAACTAATTAATGACGCGCTTACTTTAGGGTAAGCGGGCAACAGAATTTTAAGGAAAGAGAATGACCATCGAAATCAAAACGCCAACATTTCCAGAATCTGTAGCGGATGGCACGGTAGCAACTTGGTATAAAAAACCGGGTGAAGCCATTAGCCGTGATGAACTAATTGTTGATATTGAAACTGATAAAGTTGTGCTTGAAGTTGTTGCTTCTGCAGACGGTGTACTAAAAGAAATTATCAAGGGTGAAGGCGAAGTTGTTTTAAGCGCTGAAGTTTTAGGTATATTTGAAGAAGGCGGTGTAGCTTCTGCTCCTGCCGCTGCCGTAGAAACTAAAGCGGAAGCTGAAGTATCTGTGGAAGGCATTATCATGAGTCCTGCGGCCCGTAAAATGGCTGAAGAAAATGGTATTAGTGCAAAAGATGTTACTGCAACCGGAAAAGACGGTCGTGTGACTAAAGAAGATATTGTTAATTATCTGAAAGCACCAAAAGCTGCCCCTGCGCCTGTTGCAGCACCAGCGAGTGCACCCGCGCCTAAAGCCGCTGCCACTACGAATACCGGTGGCATTAGCTTTGATGCTGGCGATCGTATTGAAAAACGTGTGCCAATGACACGTTTGCGTTCAACAATTGCTAAGCGCTTAGTAAGTGCTCAGCAAAACGCCGCGATGCTTACAACGTATAACGAAGTAAACATGAAGCCGATCATGGAGCTGCGTAAAAAGTATCAAGATCGTTTCGTTAAAGCCCATGGTGTTAAGTTAGGCTTTATGTCTTTCTTCGTTAAAGCTGCGACAGAAGCTTTGAAAAAATTCCCAGCCGTTAACGCTTCTATCGATGGTAGTGACATGATTTATCATGGTTATCAGGATATCGGTGTTGCCGTATCAACCGAGCGAGGCTTGGTTGTTCCTATCTTGCGCGATACCGATGATATGGGTCTAGCGGAAGTAGAAAGCACAATTGGTGATTTTGGTGCTCGTGCACGTGACGGCAAGCTTGGCATTGATGAAATGCAGGGTGGAACGTTCACTATTTCAAATGGCGGAACTTTTGGTTCACTTTTATCAACGCCTATATTGAACCCACCGCAAACAGCGATTATGGGTATGCATAAAATTCAAGATCGACCAATGGCGGTTGATGGTGAAGTTGTTATTTTGCCAATGATGTATTTAGCGCTATCTTACGATCATAGAATGATTGATGGTAAAGAAGCGGTTCAATTCTTGGTAGCGATTAAAGATATGCTAGAAGATCCAGCACGTCTGTTATTGGATATTTAATAAGGGAAGATACATGAGTAAGCAATTTGATGTTGTTGTAATCGGTGGTGGTCCTGGTGGGTATGTAGCTGCGATACGTTGCGCACAGCTTGGGCTATCAACGGCTTGTATCGACAAGTGGGTAAATAAAGAAGGCAAAGGCGTCTTTGGTGGAACCTGTTTGAATGTAGGGTGTATCCCATCGAAAGCCTTGTTAGATAGTTCACACAAGTACGAAGAAGCTCATGAGAAGTTTGCACTGCACGGTATTTCTACCGGCGAAGTGAAAATGGATGTGACGGCTATGGTTCAGCGCAAAGATCAGATTGTTAAAAATCTGACTATGGGTGTAGCGACGTTATTTAAAGCTAATGGTGTGACTGCTTTTGAAGGCACAGGTAAGTTATTAGCCGGCCGTAATGTTGAATTCATTAACCATGCCGGTGTGAGTGAAGTTATTGAAGCGAAGAATGTGATTATCGCAACGGGTTCCGTACCGGTTGAGATTCCACCAACGCCGCTAACAGATAATATTATTGTTGATTCAACCGGTGCCTTAGAGTTTACCGAAGTGCCTAAGCGTTTAGGCGTTATTGGTGCGGGTGTTATCGGTCTTGAATTAGGCAGTGTTTGGAGCCGTTTAGGTTCTGAAGTTGTTGTACTTGAAGCGCAAGATTCTTTCCTGCATATGGTTGATCAAAGCGTTGCTAAAGAAGCTAAGAAGCTTTTGACTAAGCAAGGTTTAGATATTCGCATTGGTGCTCGCGTTACGGGCAGCGAAGTAAACGGTGAAGAAGTGACGGTGACCTATCAGGATTCTGATGGCGAACAGAAAATCACTTTTGATAAGTTAATCGTAGCGGTTGGCCGTCGTCCTTATACAGAAGGTCTGTTAGCAGGGGATGCGGGTGTCAGCATGGACGAACGTGGTTTCGTTTTTGTTAACGATCAGTGTGCAACCGATGCTCCAGGTATTTGGGCTATTGGTGATGTTGTTCGTGGGCCTATGCTAGCGCATAAAGCCTCTGAAGAAGGCGTTATGGTCGCAGAGCGTATTGCAGGTCATAAGGCTCAGTTGAATTATGATGTCGTTCCGTCTGTTATCTACACTAGCCCTGAAATTGCCAGTGTAGGACAAACAGAAGAGCAGTTAAAAGCGGATGGCGCATCTTACAATGTTGGTATGTTCCCATTTGCGGCTAATGGTCGTGCGATGGCTTCTACCGATACCGATGGTTTTGTTAAAATCATTGCGGATGCTGAAACTGATCGTATTTTAGGCGCACATATTATCGGCCCGAATGCCGGTGATTTATGTCAGCAAATTGTGATTGCTATGGAGTTTGGCTCTAGTGCAGAAGATATTGGTATGATGGTTTTTGCTCATCCATCAATTTCTGAAGCCGTACATGAAGCAGCATTGTCCGTTAATAATGCTGCAATTCATAAAGCGAACCGCAAACCTAAAAAGAAAAAATGACCTATTAAAAATAAGGTTTTTGGCTAGCAAATAAACAATTGTTAGCAAAAAAGCTGCGTAGTCCCTGCTAATTACTGATTTGTATCATCAGTTAATGAATAAGCGGGAATTATGCGGCTTTTTTTGTTTTTGTCGTTTGGATTTCTTAGCGCCGCAGTCTATGATCATGAAAGGTTATAAAAAACTTTGCAGCTATAATTTAGATAATGCTGCAGTGAAGCCTAAAGAGCCGAGGTGTGCAGTGAGAGTATTATACTTTGGTATAATTGACTTTGCTCTAGGCTAGATGAATGATAGACCAATCAATCTGACGGGATAAATTGAATGAACCTACACGAGTATCAGGGCAAGCAACTCTTCGCTCAATATGGCTTGCCGGTATCAAAGGGTATTGCCGCAAAGACAGTAGAAGAAGCAGTTGCAGCAGCAGATCAAATAGACGGTGATAAATGGGTTGTTAAAGCTCAGGTTCATGCGGGCGGTCGTGGAAAAGCAGGTGGTGTAAAGCTTGTAACTTCAAAAGAAGAAATTAAAGAATTTGCAGAACATTGGTTAGGTAAAAACTTAATCACTTATCAAACAGATGCTGCTGGTCAACCAGTGAGCCGTATCTTAGTTGAAACCTGTACTGATATTGATCAAGAATTATATTTAGGTGCGGTAGTCGATCGAGCAAGTCGTCGAGTTGTGTTCATGGCATCCACTGAAGGTGGTGTTGAAATTGAAACAGTTGCCCATGAGACGCCAGAAAAAATTCTAAAAGCTGAGATAGATCCTTTAGTAGGTGCTCAGCCTTATCAAGCGCGTGATCTTGCATTCCAGCTTGGTCTTAAAGGTAAGCAAATTAATCAGTTTGTTAAAATCTTTATGGGTTTAGCAAAACTGTTTGTAGAAAAAGATTTAGCGTTATTAGAAATCAATCCGCTTGTTATTACTAACGAAGGTGATTTACATTGCCTAGATGCCAAGCTTGGTATCGATAGTAATGCAGTTTACCGTCATAAAGATTTGCAAGAAATGCACGATCCTTCTCAAGAAGATGAACGTGAAGCTCATGCGGCTAAGTGGGAACTAAACTACGTAGCATTAGATGGCAATATCGGTTGTATGGTTAACGGTGCTGGCCTTGCAATGGGAACGATGGATATCGTTCACCTGCACGGTGGCAAACCTGCTAACTTCTTAGACGTTGGTGGCGGTGCTACCAAAGAACGCGTTATTGAAGCATTTAAAATCATTTTATCCGATGAAAATGTTGATGCCGTTTTAATTAATATCTTTGGCGGTATTGTACGTTGCGATTTAATTGCGGAAGGTGTGATTGGCGCAATCGAAGAGGTAGGCGTTAAAGTGCCTGTTATCGTTCGTTTAGAAGGTAATAATGCAGAACTCGGCATAAAAGTATTGGCCGAAAGTGGTTTGAATATTATTGCTGCGACAAGTTTAACCGATGCAGCGGAACAATCAGTAAAAGCAGCTGCAAGTCAGGGGGCTAAATAATGAGCATTTTAATCGACAAAAATACGAAAGTTATTTGCCAAGGTTTTACCGGTGCGCAGGGGACTTTTCACTCAGAGCAAGCGATTGAATACGGCACTAAAATGGTCGGTGGCGTAACACCAGGTAAGGGTGGACAAGTTCATCTAGGTTTACCTGTATTTAATACGGTTGCTGAAGCGGTTAAAGAAACTGGTGCTGAAGCGTCAGTCATTTATGTGCCGGCTCCTTTTTGTAAGGATTCTATTTTAGAGGCTGCAAATTCGGGTATTCAGTTAATCGTCTGTATTACTGAAGGTATTCCGACTCTCGATATGCTTGAGGCAAAAGTTAAGTGTGACGAATTGGGTGTACGCCTAATTGGACCAAACTGTCCGGGTGTTATTACTCCAGGTGAATGTAAGATTGGTATTATGCCAGGTCACATTCACTTACCGGGTAAAGTAGGTGTTGTATCGCGTTCAGGTACACTGACTTATGAAGCAGTGAAGCAGACGACAGATTATGGCTTCGGTCAGTCGACGTGCGTTGGTATTGGTGGTGATCCAATTCCTGGTTCTAACTTTATCGATATTTTGCAGTTGTTTCAGGATGATCCAAAAACTGAAGCAATTGTGATGATTGGTGAAATTGGTGGCAGCGCAGAAGAAGAAGCCGCCGCTTTCATTAAAGAACATGTTACTAAGCCAGTAGTTTCTTATATTGCAGGTGTTACAGCACCAGCTGGTAAGCGTATGGGTCATGCGGGTGCCATCATCGCTGGCGGCAAAGGAACGGCAGATGAAAAGTTTGCAGCTCTAGAAGATGCTGGTGTTGAAACTGTACGCAGCCTTGCGGACATTGGTAAAGCTTTGCAGAAGATTACCGGTTGGTCTTGATCATCACCTAGGCAATCTTATATAAGATAAAAAAGGACGCTTCTAGCGTCCTTTTTTATCCCTATAATTTGCCGAATTGGGTAATGATTGTACTCATTCTTTCGTTAAACAAAGGTTCTGGTTTTATCATCTACTAGAATAAGGTATAACCTCGCAGCAATATTTTTAATATTAATAGAAGCATTAACAAAAGCATTTATTATCAGGGTATGTTGAATTATATGAATATTACCGCTCAGCAAAAGGCAGAACGTTTTATTTCCGTTCTACGTCATTGCCAGTTATTAGGATTAAAAGTTCTTCAGGCAGATGAAACCAGTTTACAAATGCGCCTACCCTATAGCGAAGATATTATCGGGAACCCGATGATGGGCATTATCCATGGGGGGGCATTAACTACCCTTATGGATACTGCGTGTGGAACAGCTTGTTTTGTTGCAATCGAAGGTATGGAGCTATGTCCAACTCTAGATTTGCGAGTAGATTACATGAAAGCGTCTGAGCCAGGATGCGACCTCGTGGCTCACGCCTCAGTAACGCGTATCACGAATAACGTGATATTTACTGAGTGTTTAGTGAAGCAAGAAAGTGATAACACCTTAATTGCTAAGTGTAATGCGACCTTTATGCGTATTGGTGCAGAAATGACTCCGCCTGACTTCAGGAGTGTTATTGAAACAGGAGACGCGAGTATTTATATGGGAACTGAGCCTCTAACTAAAAGTAGTGCTAATACCGATAAGAAGACAAGCAAAGAAATAGGAGGAGAGTCTTAATGAGCTTTCAAGAGACTATTCAACAAGCCCAGACCAGTGGTGATTTCCAACCCCTCGTGGATAGCATTCCTTATGCGGGGTATATCGGTTTTGAATTCCAGCGTTTTGGCGATAACGTGATTTTTAAGTTACCTCGAAATATAGATAATATTGGTAATCCTATTTTACCAGCGATTCATGGTGGTGTAATCGGCGGTTTTATGGAGCTTGCGGGGGCGGTAAATCTACTGATGTTTATGGATACGCCTTTAATGCCTAAAATTGTCGACTTCTCATTAGATTATCTAAGAGCTGGGCGCGATCAAGATACTTTTGCTGAATGCCAGATCGTGCGTCAGGGTAGTCGGGTAGCTAACGTAGCCATTAATGCTTGGCAAAATGATCGTGCTAACCCTATTGCGACGGCACGTGCTCACTTCCTATTGGCTAAAAAATAGTCAGGCAGCGTATAGGTTAGCGGTCTTTTCAGACTCTTTCGCTTGCGCTCCCTTGAAATCCAACTGACAGTCCTCATTTCTGATACATGGCTAGATTAGTAGCCAACTATTTAAGACGCTCTTGAACTTTTAAGCATAAATATTCATATATGAATTTTATAGCGTAAAGCTTCAAGAGTGATATTCAGAACTAGGGAAATAAAATGACTGCAACGCAAAAAGAAACAATGGGCTTTAAAACTGAAGTAAAACAATTACTTCATTTAATGATTCATTCTCTGTATTCCAATAAAGAAATTTTCTTACGCGAGCTAGTCTCAAACGCTTCTGATGCGTGTGATAAATTACGTTTTGAAGCCGTTTCTAATAATGATTTGTATGAAGGTAATGGTGAGCTAGCCGTACATATCGATTTCGATAAAGAAAAAAATACAGTAACAATTGAAGATAACGGCATTGGCATGAGCCGCGAAGATGTTGTTAATCACCTAGGTACCATTGCCAAGTCAGGTACTTCTGAGTTTTTAGGCAAGCTAAGCGGTGATGAAAAACAAGATTCGCAGTTAATTGGTCAATTTGGTGTAGGTTTCTATGCTTCTTTTATCGTCGCTAAAGATGTTGTTGTTGAAACACGTCGTGCAGGTTTAGCTGCTGATCAAGCAGTGCGCTGGCAGTCACAAGGTGAAGGCGAATTCAGCCTGGAAGACATCGAAAAAGCAGATCGTGGTACGCGTATCATCTTGCATCTGAAAGATGACGAATCAGAATTTGCTGATAGCCTGCGTCTTCGCACCTTGATTAAAAAATACTCAGATCACATCGCAATCCCAATCTTCCTACCACAAGAAGTGAATAGTGAAGATGCTGATGGTGAAAACAAGCAAATTCCAGAAGCTGTAAACGATACTCAGGCACTTTGGACTAAGTCTAAGTCTGATATTAGTGATGAAGAATACAAAGAATTCTACAAGCACGTATCCCACGATTGGCAAGAGCCATTGGCTTGGTCGCATAACAAGGTTGAAGGTAAGTTAGATTATACCAGCTTGTTATTTATCCCTTCTCAAGCGCCGATGGATCTTTGGAATCGTGATGCGGCACGTGGTTTAAAGCTTTATACCCAGCGCGTATACATTATGGATGAAGCGGAACAGTTCTTACCGCTATATTTACGTTTCGTTAAAGGTATTTTAGATTCCAATGATCTTTCATTGAATGTTTCTCGTGAAATTCTTCAGCAAGACAAAAATGTTGATTCAATTCGCACAGCATTAACTAAGCGTGTACTCGACGTCCTAACGAAGATGTCAAAGAAAGATGAAGAGAAATACGCAAAGTTTTGGGCGCAATTCGGCGAAGTGTTGAAAGAAGGCCCAGCAGAAGATTTTGCTAACAAGGAAAAAATTGCTAACTTATTCCGTTTTGCTAGTACACATGGCGAGTCTGATAGTGCGTCGGTTTCATTAACCGATTATGTATCGCGCATGAAAGAAGATCAGAAGAAGATCTACTATGTGACCGGGGAGAACTACGAAGCAGTATTTAACAGCCCACATCTAGAGTTCTTTAAGAAAAATAACATCGAAGTCTTGCTGCTTACCCAGCGTGTAGATGAGTGGATGATTAGCCACCTAGCTAACTTTGATGAGAAGTCTTTCCAAGATATCACTAAGGGCGAATTAGACCTTGATGAGCTAACTGGCGAGGAAGAAAAAGCAGCCGCAGAAACCTTAGCTGAAGATAATAAAAGTTTGGTTGAGCGAATTGCTGCATCTCTAGAAGGTGAAGTGAGTAAGGTTCGTGTAACCGCTCGTCTAACAGATTCTCCTGCTTGTTTAGTTGTTGGTCAAAATGACATGAATGATAACTTGCGTCAGATGTTGGCGGCGGCAGGTCAAGAAATGCCTGAAGCTGAGTCAACGCTTGAAGTAAACCCAAGTCATCCTTTAATTGCCGTTATGGATAAAGAGCAAGACGAAAGTCGTTTTACTGATCTAGCACACGTAATCTACGGCCAAGCGCAACTGGCGCAAGGCAGTCAGTTGCAGAAACCTGCTGAATACGTGACGAAATTGAATAAGTTACTGCATGATTTGATGAAATAATCATCTTAATATCAGTCTAGTTTCAATTAAAAACAGCGCCTTTAGGCGCTGTTTTTATATGGATATTCAGTGAGTTTTCTCAAATGAGTACGCTTCTGGTATGATGCGGTAAAAAATTGGGTAGTAAGAAAAAATGAAAGCATTAAAAGTACTTTTTTCGGGTCTATTATTGTCGTTAAGTATGCAAAGCATCGCTGGCGGTTCAATAGACTTAAGTTTGGCTAATGACTCAGCGCGTCTGTCTTACGATGCCGCTAAAGTTGGTTCTGGCTTGCACATCTCTGCAAGTGTTATGCACCATGAAGAAGATGGGGATCTGATTTCATTAGGTTTGCATGTGGTAGATACTCGTGAACCAAACAGTCCTTTATATTTAGGGGTTGGTGGTCGTATCTTCGGATTTAAAAATGGTGATGTTGACGGTGGTGCTCTAGGGGTAGGTGGTTTTTATCGCTATAACATTTCTCAAGTACCTGGTTTGAGTACAGCGGGTTATCTTTATTATGCGCCTAGTGTTGTCTCGTTTGATAATACAGAAAACTTAATGGATGCCGATGTTCGCATCCAATATGCTTTGCTGCCAACAGCAAGAGTATATACAGGCTATCGCTACAGCCGTTATAAGCTAGAAGACGTTAATAAAGTATTTATGCTAGAAGAAGGTCTTCATTTTGGATTGAAGGTTGATTTTTAATGGCTGAGTGGTTAGGGCATAGTAACCAAAAGCTCTATCAGGCTAGGCTTCTGATTGACAGTCAAGAGCAAACTGAAGAAGCCGCGCCCGGTTCTGTTCTAAGTATGGCATTGCAGGAATCTGTTTTGTTCCAGCTGGTATTAAGCTATCAGTCGTACTTGCATGAGGTGGCTGAAATAGCTCAGTGTCGTGACTCTTTTAACTCTCTCGAACACTTAATCTCTCTTGTGCCTGTTGCGACAGGGGAGATGACAGAGCTGAATCAGTTGGAATTGGATGATTTTAGCTGGCTTCGACAGATGCAGGTTGCTTTCGATAGCTGTGCTCAGAAAGATGTTAAACCTGTGCTTAAGCAGCGTAACCCTAGCATTATTCAGTTGCATGATAAAACCTCTCAGGCGCTACCGTTACGTGAGTGGTATCAGTCGCTTTCTGAAATAATTGATCTTCAGCGTAACAATCGTCAAGAAAGTTAATTGAGTTTTATTCGCCATTTAGGTGATTTTATTTTTGTTCTTTGTATTCGCATGCATTAATTTAGACATGCAGTAAGTGAGATGAGTGATATGGCTGATTTCTTTGAAATCGTAGAATTAACCAATGGTGATATTGGTTTACGCAGAGCAGATGAAGAATCGGACGAACTGATTGTTAAAATTCAATTTTCTGCAGAAGCTAAAGAAGGTTTGAATAATCATCATATTGAAGTTGCGCACGCAATGATCGAAGCAGGCGTTAGCAAGGTTAGCGAATTATCTGGCCATGAAATAGAACGCACTGACGTTCTCATGGAGGCGGAAGACCCTAAAGCCATTCATTAGCAGTTATCTGCGGCGAATTAATAATGCATGGCTAGAGCCAATTCTTGCAGCCTCTTCAAGTTCTGAAAGTTGTTCAGCATTAATCTGGCCTGGCCATTCAATAATTAAATGCCCTGTGCCAGCGGCTAATGCCTTGCAACATACGCGATGGAAGCAATCAGGCTCTGCGCTTATGTGAAGTACATGAGAAGCGTCAATGCCAAGAGCAGATACCCAATCACGGTTAATTGCAGGTTCATCTGCTAGCCACATCAACCAGCGTTTATCTAAAGACATTTGAGATAGCAAAGGCAATAAATAAATAGGCTGTAAGGCACTATCTGTCGACAAAATAATTTCACTAATACCCGCATTGTTTGTCATAGAATTGTTAGATTCAACTCTTCCAAGACGACTGCTTAGGGTTAACTCAGAACTCTGAATGCCTAGTGGTAATTGGCGCATAACTAACTCCTTGTATTAATGAAAATTATTTCTTTGTACTTAGCTTTAATTGCGGCGAATAACGCCTACATATAAGCCTTCAATGGCAAAGTTTGATTCTTTTAAGTTCACTTCGATCGGCTCAAAATCATCATTTTCAGCATGCAAAGTCACCTTGTTGCGATTCTTTTGATAGCGCTTAACAGTTACATCATCTTCTACTCGAGCGACAACAATCTGTCCGTTTCGAGCTGTTTCAGTTTTGTGAACCGCAATAAGGTCACCATCCATTATTCCTACGTTCACCATGCTTTCGCCATGAACTTCTAATAAGAAATTTGCTTCTGGCTTAAACCAATTAGCGGGGATTTTGCAGTGATCTTCTACGTGTTCTTGCGCTAAAATCGGTTCACCCGCAGCGACACGGCCGATAATTGGTAGACCTAACTGAGGAGATTCTAAGACTCGAATGCCTCGTGAAGCGCCCGGCATCATTTCGATAGCGCCTTTACGTGCTAGGGCTTTTAAATGCTCTTCTGCAGCATTCGGTGAACGAAACCCAAGCTTATCGGCAATCTCTGCACGGGTAGGTGGAAAGCCGGTTGTGTCTACGGCGTCCTTAATAAGATCAAGAACTTCTTGCTGGCGAGCGGTAAGCTTAATCATGTTGCTTCCTAAACTATTGTTGATAGTGTTTATCTATACAGTGGGTGTAAATATATACAGTGTTTTTATTCCTGTAAAGTCTTTCAGCAATAATTTTCTAGTAAAGAGGTTGATTTAAGCGGCTTATAATTGCTTGCACTCATAGCGTTTAAAACGTATGTTTGAATTTTACATCGATTACATTTGGATAGTTATGGCGCAGAAAGATACCGCAGAACGCATAATAGATGCAGCGGAAGCATTATTTTCTGAAAAAGGATTTGCCGAAACCTCTTTGAGGAATATCACGACAAAAGCTGGAGTCAATTTAGCGGCTGTCAACTATCATTTTGGATCAAAGAAATCACTCATTCAGGCAGTATTCGCTCGGTACTTAACACCTTTTAGCGAACAGTTTAGTGATCAGCTCGATATAATAGAGCAACGCGAAAATACTCCCGAGCAATTATTAAAGCTATTGGTACTGACGCTCAATAAATCAGGCCTAGAAAACCCAGAAAAATTCGGCGTATTTATGCGTTTATTAGGATTGGCTTATAGTCAGGGGCAAGGGCACCTGCGTAAGTTTTTGACCAGTGAATATGGTGAAGTGTTCAGTCGTTATATGAAGGAAGTAAATCGAGTCACACCTGAGTTAACTCCCATGGAACGGTTCTGGCGTATTCACTTTATGCTGGGGGCAGCGGTTTTTACCATGTCGAGCGTCGATTCATTGATGGCGATGGCGAATCATGACCTTGGCACACAGTCAGATGTTAAGGATGTTGTAACGCAACTCATGCCTTTCTTAGCGTCGGGCTTAATGGCCAATGTTAAGAATGATTGATTCTAAGCGCTTATTAAATTTAGAAATTTCAATCCAAGACCAACTAATGCGGCTAACGTATGCCGATGAAGTTATCGATTATTCAATCTCGACGGCTAAGTTAGGCATAGGCCAGCAAAAAGGCTCTAACCAAACGCCTTTGGGCTGGCATCAGATACGCGCCAAAATTGGTGCTCGTGCTGATGAGAACGCCGTATTTGTTGGCCGCCGTGCTACAGGTGAAATCTACAGTCCTGAATTAGCCCAGCAGTTCCCTAAGCGAGATTGGATTCTCAGTCGCATACTTTGGTTAAGTGGCTGCGAAGTAGGGCGCAACCGCTTAGGTAACGTCGATAGTATGCAGCGTTACATATATATTCATGGCACCCCAGATACGGAACCGATGGGGCAGGCTGAATCTCATGGCTGCATTCGTATGCGGAATTCTGAGGTGATTGAATTGTTTGATAAGCTCGAAGTAGGCACTGCGCTTTGGATACAAGAATCAACGTTTGCGAGAATACCATGTCGATCTGTGTAATGGCTGATGTCGAAGGTTTAGAACTGACAGCGGCTGATAAAGAATTCTTATTACAGCCTGAAATCTCAGGTTTGATTTTATTCGGCCGTAATTATAACAATCCAGAACAACTCAAAGCACTGTGTCAGAGTATTAAAGCGCTGAGATCCGATTTAGTTATTTCGGTTGATCAAGAAGGTGGTAGAGTTCAGCGCTTTCGTGACGGCTTCTTACGTCTGCCTGCAATGCGGATGTTAGGCACAGAGTACGACCTTGGCTCTGCAGGCGCATTAATCAAATCACATTCCCTAGGGTGGTTGATGGCGGCAGAGTTAATACATCATGGAATTGATATCAGCTTCGCACCGGTACTCGATCTAGATTTTGACCGCTCTGGGGTAATTGGCGACAGAGCTTTTGCCAGTGAGGCGGAAGTTGTTTACCAGCTAACCAACGCGTTTATTGAAGGTATGAAAAACGCTGGCATGTCAGCTACGGCTAAACACTTCCCTGGACATGGACACGTTGAAGCAGACTCTCATAAAGAGTTACCGACAGACCCAAGAACATTCGAAGTTCTAGATCAGCTTGATTTAATCCCGTTCAAAAAATTGATTAGCGAAGATAAGTTAAGCGCTATTATGCCTGCCCATGTCATCTATCCCGATGTAGATACTGAATTTACAGCAGGGTTTTCAGCAATTTGGTTGCAGGAAATACTTCGTAAAAAACTGGGTTTTAAAGGCTTGATTTACAGTGATGACCTTTCAATGGAAGGTGCAGCAGCCTCTGGTCCCCCAGCAATACGCGCCGAAAAAGCAAAGCAAGCAGGTTGTAACGTACTATTGATTTGTAATCATAGAGACGCGGCACAAGAAATAGTGGATACCGTACGTCTTAATAAGTGGGAATTATTGAGTCTTAGCGACATGAAAGCAAAGTACTTGGTTGCCGATGATCTTTATCAAAGCTCTCAATGGTTGGAGCATGTTCGTATTGCCAGTGACCTTTTATCAGCGACTTCTTAAAAATGACTCATTAGATAAGGTTATTACGTGCAAACATTAGCAATTATTGGCGGAACAGGTTTAACTGAATTTAATGATTTGGTTGTTAATAAAACTCACGAAAAAATCAATACTGAGCTAGGCCAAGTGAGTTCAAATATCATTGAAGGCGAGATGCATGGTCAGCGAATATTGTTTCTTGCGCGTCATGGTCATCCTCATGCAATACCGCCTAATAAAATTAACTATCGTGCTAATTTACTCGCGCTGCAATCTTTAGGGGCTACTCACATAATTGCGGTTAACGCAGTGGGTGGCATACATCGTGATGCTACCGCAGGACATGTTTCTGTTCCCCACCAAATAATTGATTATACCCATGGCCGTGACAACACATATTTTGATGGAGTCTTCAAACCATTAGATCATATTGATTTTAGCCACCCGTATGATGAAGACTTACGACAAAAACTGATCAGTACTATCTCGAAGCAAACGCTTGTGCATGGCTACAGTGACTTTGGTGTATATGGCGCGACACAAGGTCCGCGCTTGGAAAGCACCGCTGAGATCAATCGTTTAGAAAAAGACGGCTGTGATCTTGTGGGTATGACTGGAATGCCTGAGGCTGCACTAGCTCGAGAATTGGATATACCTTATGCAAGCTTATGTCTGGTTGTAAATCCTGCGGCTGGTAAATCGGATGAACTGATTACTATGGATGATATCAGGCGTGTAATCACGACAGGCATGCAAGACATAAAGTGCATAATTTCTAAGTTGGTTATCAGCCCAAATAACTAAGCTAGGTAGCTGGTTGGCTTAACCGATTGGATACTCTCAATGGGGTGGTTAATTACCTCGCTCCGCACTTCAAATGATTACAAAAAACAACAGATACTCAGTATAAAGTGTGAATAACGTCACCTTGAATATTTACCCTATATGATAGCATTCGGCCCCATAGATATAAGGCAAAAGCCATATAATAAGGGTCAAACATGAAAAACATACTCGGTCTGCTAATTGTACTCGCGCTCAGCGCGTGTACTGAAGCACCCTCTGATAAGAAAACTGTCGAATTAGAAAAGCCTCCGGAATCGAATGAAACGGTTCTCCCTGTTCAAAATCTACAAGTTCTAAGTACTGCTCAAAATGCAATCACGTTACGTTGGAGTGATGAACATAATGCGCATGGTTACCGAATACGCCGTGGTAATGAAACGGTAGCAACACTAGCGAAAGGGTTATTTACGTTCAGTGATACTGATTTAGAAAATAACCACGAGTATGTCTATGAAGTCGTTGCGTTCGACGCTAATGGTCGTGAATCTGTAGCACTAACAATTAATGCAACAACCTTAACTAACAATACCCCCGTTATTAATAGTCAAATTACCCAATTGAAGGTTTTTGATTCGTCTGCTCTCGACGTTGTAATAGCCCATATTGATGCCAGCGATATTGATGGCGATGTATTGAGCTATAGCCTAAAACAAATTGACAGCACAGGAAGCCTTAACCCGTTTTTAGCCATTAACGAAAGTGGTGAAATTCAAGTTAATGGTTCGCTGGCTAGCATGGCAGGTAAAGTTTTTAATTTACAGGTTGAAGTGAGTGACGGCTTTAGTATAACCAGCATCAGTTTTCAACTAGGGGTAATCGCAACCGCTGCTAATACAGAAAATCAGGGTTTATCTCGAAATGTTTATAGTGACGCAACACTTAGTGATGACCTAGCGGTACTGAAAAACCTAGAGGCTTTTCCTGACTCCCCTTCGTCTTCAAGTATTGAGTTAACCTTTCAATCACCTTCTGATGTTGGCAGTAATTATGGGCAGCGAATGCTCGGTTACCTTGTACCTCCTGCGACCGGTGAGTATCAATTTTGGATTGCTGCAGATGACAGCGCAGAGCTATCAATTGGAGACGATCATCAATTAAGTAGTTTAAAAGTGATAGCAACAGTTCCATCTTGGGTTAGTCCAGAGCAGTGGGGCAGGTACGACGAACAAAATTCAGGGGCTATTCAACTGGAAGCAGGTAAGCCGTATGCCATTCAAGCATTAATGGTTGAAGGAGGAGGTGGCGATCATCTAGCCGTTGCTTGGCAAGGACCAGGTATTGAAGAACAGACAATTATTGCTAATGAATATCTGCGTCTTCCGGTTGATTTCGAGCAACCTTCGACAGTGAATAATCTCTCATGGTTAAAAACTTCAGAAGATAATGTCACGTTGAAGTGGGATGCTGCGCAAGACAATTTAGCTGTAGATCATTATGAAATTTATAATGGCAGCGAAAAAATTGCTACGACAGAAGCACTCACTATAGAGCTTGCTGGTCTAACGAGTGCAACACGCTATGACATTTCAATAAGGGCTGTTGATAGTGCTGGAAACCGTTCGTTAAGCAGTACTGTCGTCGGTATCGTTATAGATGACTTTGTTGCCCCAAGCTTAATAACGGGCCTGAAAGCGACAGAATTAGCGCATGACTTCATTAAGTTGAGCTGGGATGCTTCAACAGATGAAAGAAACAAACCCGTACTCTATAGAATTTATCAGCAAGAACAATTCATTGCACAAAGTTATGAAACGACTCTACGAATAGCCTCTCTATTATCAAATACTGAATATCAGTATCAGGTAGAGGCGTTGGATGAAGCCGGAAATAGCGCGGGTCTATCTACTGTATTAAACGTAACGACAACTGATTTAGCGTTAGCAACGCCTGTTTTTTCTTATTCAAACTATGAGTTTGCATTACCCGTTAATAGTGGGGTTAGTCAACACTTTGGGCAGCTTCAGTATTCAATTAATGGCGAGTACTCGGGTAGTGATACCATCGCTATGAATATCATTGCTGGTAATGAAGATAATTATTTTTCTCTCACTAGTGGCGGTGCCCTTTCTTTAACTAAGGCATTTTCAACTTCTACTAATCAAAGCTATACGTTAACGGTAGAAGTTCAACTTGAGGATAAAAAGACTCAGGCTGAAGTAATTATCTACGCACTCACGTCTGATAATTTTGAAGATAAAGGCGCGTACCAGCAAGTATGGACGGGCATTTCTGGGTCAAATATCGCTTCTATTAATACCGGTGGGCCAATCGCTAGTCAGCAAATTCTTACTGATTTCAAGAGCGCTACCTCAATGGGTAATAACTATGGGCAAAAAGTAAGCGCCTATCTAACGGTTCCTGAAGATGGTTTTTATGATTTCTGGATAGCATCAGATGATGCCAGTGAGTTACGAATCAGTTCAGATTTAAGTGCAGAAAAGGCAGGGTTAATTGCTCGTGTTAATGGTTACTCTAGTGAAGACAATTGGTCTAATGGCTCACGAGTCAAAACACAATTGTCGTTAAAGGCCGGTCAATATTACTATATGGAAGTTCTACATAAAGAAGGCGGCGGTGGCGATCATATGTCGGTTGCATGGCAAGGGGGCAGCCTCGCAAAAGGACTACTGACCAACCAATACCTGCACCCAACGAGCAGTTTTATACCCGCAGAAATAATCATGGAAACGGCGTATCAAACTAATTACGAAGAGCTTGGGAATAAAATTCAGCTCGAATTATTAGTGAGCGAATTGAATGCTGGTTATCCATTGATTATTTATTATGGGCAGATGGATGCAGGGCAGTCTGCTACGGGCTGGCAATTCCAAATGTCGTTTGACAGTTTAACGCAGGGGCAACATCAGATACTTCTGGATAACATAAATCCAGGTAGCCGATATTATATACGCATAGAAACACAAGGGCCTCTAGGGCAAGGTAGTTCAAGCTGGAGCGATAATGCATTAGTCGTTGATACTGTTGTTATCGATGATACCAAATCGATAGGGCACACCTTGCCTGAAAATCTTGAGTTAACGTTTACCGTGAATGATGTTGAACAAACCCTTTTATTTGAAAAACATTCTGTGCGCTCACCAAACTTTCAATTATTAACGTTTGATGCTCGTAGATTACAACAATTCGAATCCATATCGCCTATGCCTGAAGTGCGTACTTATCGTGGAACGGTACGTGATAACGAGTATGTCACAGTTACGGGCGTTGTTGATTCAAAAGGCATAATACATATATCCGCTTGGGGCGGTGATAGTCGTCAATGGGGCAAGACTGTTGATATTAGCCACTTAATTAATAGTGATGCTTTAGGTAATGCTGAATTTTCAACAGAAGAATTAAAACTCGATTTTGTAATGCCAGACCCCATCGAAAATCAATATTATCTTCCGCAAGTAGGGTCAGAGTTCCATAACAATTTATCTCGTGTTGCCTTCACATTTAGAAATACCCAGTTTATGAATCAGGCTGAGGGCAACTTGCTTAACGCGGTTGCACAAATGGAAGGGCACATTAACGAATTGGATTATGTCTGGGCGCAAAAGACCGGCTTACGCTGGGATATTGGTAAGTCAGTTATTGAAGAAAATGGGGCTATCGAAGACGCGACTCAAACAAGACCCTCTGCTACTGATGGAACGACCTTCAGTATGACGTTCCAAGACCCTAGAAATGGCGGTTACTGCTGGGGTGGTGGTGATTGGTTAGGCTGTGTTGCGAACTACACCATGAACTGGGGCTTTACTCATGAAGTAGGTCATAATTTTGGTTTAGGACACGGCGAGCAAACGGATAATAATAATCAGATCCAGCAACCTTCGACGCACATGGGTAATATGCAGGCGAGAAAAACGACCGCGCGTTTACAAACAGGCAGTAAGTTTAGGCCCTCAGCAGCACTGACTAATCCTATGCTACCGGCCGCTTTTAAAGATTACTTAACGGTCTATAAAAATCAGGCAGGCATTGTAGAGCCCTTAGCAAATGACTTTGATGCCAATGGCGAAGCACTGTCTATGTACAGTTTTGAGACAACTACATTAAACGGTGGCAGTGTATTAGGCGAAAATGGGGTGCTAACGTATACGCCTCCGTCTGACTATGTCGGTGTTGATCAATTTAGCTATGTCGTCAGTGATGGCAATTATAAAACCACAGGTCCAGTTCAGATTCAGGTTGTGGAAAATGGCTTAGTTGCCCATTGGGATATGGATGCATTGAATGAGAATGTTGTAACCGATTTGTCAGGGCTAGGAAATGATTTAACGGCGCCAAGCTTAGCCAGTATCACGCCAGAAGCAAGCCTTGCTGATGTGCAGGTGCTCGGGCCGAATAACCAAAGTAATCAAGGTTTATCGATTCCTTTAATGGCATCAGCCGAAAAAGCGAACGATGCTATTGGTCATTCATTATTGCCTCATAAGCTAGACCCTGGGCACAAAAGTTTTACAGCTTCCATGTGGTTCAAATATTCACAAATTGAAGGCGACAAAATGCTTATCGGCAAGTCAGCTTCAGGTCCTAATAACATGCAATATGGTGGCTGGGAAATTCGCAGTGAAGGCAGTCGGCTTGAAATGCAAATCAGTTTTCGTGATCGTTTAATGCAAAACAACGCGGTAACCATTGAGCAAGCAGATGTCTTAGTCGATGGTCAATGGCATCATGTTGCGATGGTGATCGATCGCGATAATAACGAACTACGGGGTTATCTAGACGGTACCGCGTTAACGAATCAAGGTACTTTGCCTCAGGGAACTGGACCTATTACCGCGGCGATGAATAGCTCTGGTTATGGTGGTGGTTCGCCGTTTAGAGTTGGTGGTCATACATCGGTTGTCTGTGTCGCAGCGGCAGTTGAGGGTGACCCTCAGGTTTGTACAGTAACGGATGGACAAGCCTTTGATACCGTGAAACTGTATCATCGAGCATTAACGGAAGTAGAAGTACAAGGTTTGTTTGCTGAATAATTAATTGCTGCCGCTGGTTATTGAGCGCTTAAAGTAAGCGCTTTAACGATCGCTTTAACGATCGCTTGAACGAAACTGAGCGGCAGTAATAAATTGGTTAAATGACTCACACCAAATGATCACAGAGTTATAGTTCTCAATCGAAATGTTGGATGGAACGGGTGAAATATAGTTATTAAAACTATTCACTTTACCCACTTCAACCATTGTCGATTTCTGCAGTAAAAAATCCTCTTCAGTTTCAATAAACCTCGGCGATAAATACAGTCTATAAGCTGGGCCTGGCGCAAGCTTACCTTGAAAAACAATGTAATCATCACCCAAAGAAAATCGTCCTTCACCCCAGTGTAACCAGTCTGAACCCGCTAAATTGTCAGAAATCGTCGCCACATAACGAGTATTTTTAATCGTTAATGCGAGTGCGCCTGAAGTAGGGTCTGGCGTAGCCATAATAATGGGCAAGCTATAAACCCCAACTAGAAAAGCCAGACCAGCGGTTATTCCATGGCTAGCGAGCAATATGATGATTTTCTTTAGCATGAGTTCGTAAAGGTTCTTAGTTAAATTAAGGATGTTACAAAGTCTAGAGGATTAAGACGTTATTTTCTCTAACTAATTAGCAGAGATATCTACCCAGATTAATCCAGACTTAAACAGGTCTTAAGATATTGGAACCAAATTTTTCAGTTCAGTTCAGCTAGCGTTCAGCTTGGCTGGTTAAAATAGGCTTATAAATTTGGAGAGACATCATGAAATTTTTAACATCCTTTACCCGTCCATTTAAGCTGGGCTGCGCTGTTAGTATGGCAATATTAGCGTTTCAACTTCCACTGGTCATGGCTGAAAACCCCGCCGCAGTGGCTTGGGGGCAAGAAGGAGAGGAGTGGCAAACGTTCACGACTCAACATTTTGAAATTAACTTTTTAAACGAGCACGAAGTTCATGCAGAGCGTGCGGCGACGATTGCAGAGAATGCATGGGTAATGCTTACGGAAGATCTTAACTGGACACCACAAGATCGTATTCAGATAGTATTAACCGACGACTTCGACTTTTCTAATGGTTGGGCCAGCCCAATACCGTTTAACCAGATGCGGTTATTCCTATCACCGCCTGATGGAAATAGTAGCTTAGAGTATTACGATGATTGGTTTAACTTGCTAATCACTCATGAGCTGACTCACATAGTGCACATGGATATGGTCGGTGGCATTCCCGGTGCAATTCGAAAAGTATTCGGCCGTAATCCATTAACCTTTCCGCATGCCCATACCCCAGGATTTTTCCTAGAAGGATTGGCGGTCTACAAAGAAACCGATTATGACTTAGGCATAGGACGTGGACAAAGTTCAGCGTATGCCATGATGATGCGGGAGGAAGTAATAAATGGAATTGATGATCTGTCTCAGGTGGCTGCACCTTTGCGAGCTTGGCCCTTGGGTAAGCAGTATTTGTATGGTTATTTTTATTACCAATTTCTTGCCGATACTTACAGTGAAGAAAAAATCACCGAATACTTGAACCTATACTCCCGGAATGTAATTCCATCTTTCCTACAAAACTGGGATGCCGATACCGTATTCGGTAAAAATCATGAAATCTTATGGGACGATTTTCAAGAGTGGTTGAATGTTCGTTTTGAACCACAAATTGCTAAGATAAATGAATATCCTTTAGTTGAAGGTAAACAGATAAGTCAGGAAGGTCTATTTTTAGATGCGGCTGCAGCGAGCAAGCAACACTATTATTATGGCCGTAATAATGGAGAAGATCGCTTTGCAATCATAAAGCGAGATATACAAGGCGGAGAAAGTACGGTAGCCGAAATTAAAAGCATGATGGATTTGGACGTAAACGACAACGGAGACATTATTTATACTCGTGCCATCTCTCGAAGTGATCGCCGTTTATTTGCCGATATATTTCGCATCAATGCAGCGGGTGAGTCCCAGCGTTTAACCGAAGGTAAACGCTATCGTAATGTTCGTTGGATTAATGTCGATTATTTAGGTAATGGTGAAAATGAACATGGCGACATAAAAGGTGGTCAGCAAGCATTAATTGCTAAGCGTATTGATGCTGGTTTGAGTCAGTTAGATCAATTGACGCCTGACGGCATTCTCATTGAAACGCTATGGATAGGTGAAATTGATGACGTATTAGGCGAATATAACGTATCCCCTAACGGTAAGTTCATAGTTGCTAATATAAAGCGCGCTCAGCAAGGATGGAACTTAGAGGTATTCGATCTTAGTAAAAGAACGTGGAAAAAAATAACCAATACCAAATCTATAGAAAGTCAGGCGCATTACAGCGCTGATGGAAAGCATCTTGTTTTTTCGGCAGATTATGACCAGACCTTCAACTTATATCAGCTAGAACTTGCCACAGGCCAAACTGAGCGTTTAACCCGAGTAATGGGTGGAGCGTTTAAACCTTTAGTGATCGGAAGCCAGCTTTATTATCAATCTTATGACTCTACGGGTTACAACCATGCATTAATTTCACGAGAAGCATTACGTGGAAAAGAGGGTTTAGAATCCTTTAATATTCAAAAGGAATTTGGTCAATTTAATTATCCTGCTCTATACGAAGAACTCGTTGGTCATTCTGAAACAGAAGAATACAGCCCATGGTCGACACTGATGCCAACCTCTTGGAGCCCAGTGTTAGCCAGTACAGACGAGTACGACGTATACGGTGCTGTAATTACAGGGGCTGATGCCCTTGGCAGACACAGCTATGCTTTGGGTTTAATGCGAGACACGAAGAATGGCTTGAATGCCGGAAGCATTATCTATTCCTATGATAATAAATGGCAGTTAACCGCCAGTCGTTCACATGAATACGGAACGTTATTGCTCCAAGATAAGTTGAACATTCGACAAGAAGATAATATCGAAATAGCACGGATTAACATGTTCAACGCATTTGAGAATACGCTCACATTTTCAATGGGTGCGAGCTCAAGTATCGAACGTGATTTAAAATCGTCGACTTCAATTCGTATCTTTGAAGATAAAAAAAATGCTGTAGTGGGTGGACGCCTAGACTTTGATAATACTGAATTTTACAGTCAATCGAATAGCCCAAGCTGGGGTAGCAAAGCGACGTTATTGTGGGAATCAAATGATTACCTAGACAGCGATTATAAAGGTGATGTGATTAATGCAAGTTTCAGTCATTTTATTGATTTACCGGGTAAGCAAGTCATTGCAATGAATACGCAAGGTGCTTACGGCTATGAATCACCAGAACCTTTTGAATTAGGCGGAAATAATATCAATTTCACGGAATCATTATTTGGTCGTGATACTTGGTCGTTACGAGGCTATGACGAAAGAGTACAGCAGGGAAGTCGGATTCAAACAAACAGTCTTGAATACCGCTTTCCAATAACCAGTATCGAGCGCAGTTGGGATCTGTTCCCCATTGGTCTTGGCAACGTCAGTGGCACTGTATTCAGTGATCATGGTGCAGCTTGGGGTAAAAATGATAAGGCTGAGTATTTAACCAGCGCCGGGATTGAAGTGAATGTTGAAGTCATTGTTGCCTATGGCGCGATTTGGCCCGTGAAATTAGGCTATGCGAAAGCGTTTGATCGTAATGAAGGCGGAAACAGTACTTATATGAGTGCTGGTTTTGCTTTCTAATAAAATAGACAGCCTATAAAAAAGCCTGCTGAGTTATTATATAAACTCAGCAGCATCCTTCTTTTTTATCTTTACCATTCACATTTGAAAAATCTTCTATTAAATGGCAAATGTGCTCACCTGTTGGTGTGCAATCTGGTTGAGATTGCCAACGTTTTACCGCGTTTTGCATCTGCTTATAAGTTGATTGCATCGCTTTAATCTTCTCAGCCGTTTCTTTTAACCTAACTTCCATAATCGTTCTAACTTGAGGGCAGGGTGATTCGCCATGACTTGCCTGATCAATAATTGTTTGGATATCAGCAAGTGAAAACCCTAGAGGCTTGGCTTGTAATATGAACTTCAAACGTTTGATATCGTCATCATTAAAACGCTTGTAGCCATTTGTAGGGTCTCGTTCGGGATTAATCAAACCGCATCTTACATAGTGCCGCACAGTATCAGCGCTAATGCTTAACTGCTTGGCCAGCTGTGAAACTGTTAATGATGTCATAATATGATCACTCTATCGTAACGTCTATTAATGTTACACTATAAAGCTATGAGTAACACACAGGTAAAGAGTGGTTTTTGATAGATAAAACAAGCAGGTTTTCAGCATTTTATAAATATGGTTGTACATACAGTTGATTTTGGCTTTTCATTAGCATTGTTGCGCGTTTGCACGGAATAATTTTTAGCTGTGCGCGTTTGTACTGGAAGAAATATAAAAAATGTAGCAAAATCAGTACATTATCAATATAAGCCCTGACATAACGAGACCCTCGTTATTTAGGCAAATGCGCATGCGCGTATTTCTGGAGCTTGGAAATGGATTTCAAAAATTACTGAGTCAAATCAATCAGTTGCCGTGAAGTTTCTAAAAGTTACTTCCGTGCAAATGCGCATGCGCATGATTAAAATGTTACACGTCATAGGTAAATTATGTCTAGACCCCATAATATTGATCAAGAAGATACGCTGATTAAGGATACCTATAAAGTATCTTTGATTAGCAATGCTAAGTGGGATAAATCAATGGAAGCAATAACTGATCTTTAT
>Ga0105348_1000140_pt1 | contig 52794 bp, 43 predicted proteins | sample EN8Hudsemesocosm_2_FD_83504 | JGI IMG/M metagenome (GOLD analysis project Ga0105348, IMG submission 83504) | Methane-oxidizing microbial communities from mesocosms in the Hudson Canyon - EN8C Hudson Canyon | ecosystem: Environmental > Aquatic > Marine > Cold seeps | place: Hudson Canyon... | reverse complement strand
GTACGAGTGCCACTATACACTCGGCATGCACCTTTGGTTTCGTCACCGGCGTCGAAGCCAGGGCGTCCCCGAAACTCTAAGATGTTACATAAGTATATAGGGGCAAGTGCTTGGAATACAAGCCTACTTTACGTGATCGCGGACAATGCGTTGCTTTTGGCGATTCCAATCTTGGTCTTTGGCGGCAGCGCGTTTGTCATAATCTTTTTTACCTGTTGCTAAAGCCATTTCTAATTTGATTTTATTGTCTTTCCAGTACATTGCTAGTGCGACACAGGTTTGGCCTGTTTGGTATAACTTTGCATTGATCTTGGCAATTTCTTTTTTGTTTAAGAGTAGTTTTCTTATGCGAAGCGGGTCGGCGATTACATGAGTGCAGGCAGATGTTAAAGGGGTAATGTGCATGTTTGATATCCACACTTCACCATCTTTAGCAAAAATATACGACTCTGTCAGTTGTACTTTTCCTGCACGCAAGCTTTTGACTTCCCAGCCAGTGAGTACAAGTCCGGCTTCGAACTTGTCTTCTATGTGGTAGTCGTGACGCGCTTTTTTGTTTTTAGCAATCGTACTGCTAGGAGCTTTAGGTTTTTTGTTGGCCATTTTCGAGTGTTTGCATAAAGTTATAAATAATCATTCCATTCTACACCAAGTTTATATGCTGTGCTTTGGCTTTTTTGAGACTATGAGAAAACCTCGTCTAAGAGTACAATGGTAGTTCTTATGTAAATGGAAACGTTGTTTAATGACCTTAAGTATTAATCGCAGTGCACTGGTGATGCATTCTAGTGAGCGCATGCATGCGTTGATCAATGATATCGCTGCCTATCCTGAGTTTCTGCCTTGGTGCTCTAGTGCTTCGATCCTTGAAAAAGAGGAGAGCTTTATGTTGGCCAGTTTAGAGGTGAGCAAGGGGGGGGTTAAGCAATCGTTTACTACTCGGAATGATTTGTCAGAAGATGGGCGTATTTTAATGAGTCTGGTCGAAGGGCCTTTTGCTCACCTTAAAGGTGTTTGGGATTTCACTATGCTACAGGAAAATGCCTGTAAGGTAGCGTTGAATCTAGAGTTTGAAATGGCGCGTAACATTACCAAAATGGCCTTTGGTGCTATTTTTAATCAGGCTGCTAATACGATGGTAGATGCTTTTTGTGTGAGGGCTGATCAGGTTTATGGGTAAAAAAATACAAATTGAGGTGGCGTTTGCTGCACCCGATAAACAAAGTATTATTCGTGTTGATGTATCGGATGGAACGTCTGTATTTGATGGTGCTCAGCACTCGGGTATTGATAAAATATACCCAGAGATAGATTTTTCTACGGTTGATATGGGGATATTTGGTAAAACGATTAAAAAGCCAAAAGATCAAACCTTAAGAGAAGGTGACCGGATAGAGATTTATCGTCCTTTATTGATTGACCCAAAGCAGGCTCGTCTTAACCGAGCTGCTAAGAAATAGTGGCGATAAGCTTAGTACGCCGGATTATCTTCTAGCAGGGTGCCTTCATGTCGAAGGTATGTTGCGCCTTTATAGTAGATTTTGATAATTTGATTTTCAGTTTCGCCGCCAGCTAACTGGTAGGTATAAACATAGTTTTCAAGGTCGGGGTTGAATACATTATCCAGTACAGGTTTTCCAAGCACAAAATGCACTTGTTTCTTTGTCATTCCTGGTTTCAATGTGTCGAGCATTTCTTGGGTAATAATGTTTCCTTGCTGGACGTTGATTTTAAATACCCCAGGAAATGAACAGGCTTGTAGTACAAGAAAAGTAAATACTAGAAAAATTAGGTTCTTTTGCATCTAAATATAAATTCCACTATCTTTGTTTGAGTCGCTTTTACTGAATAAAAGAGTCGAATAAAATCGGTCTAAAATTAATACAGATGAGCATGATACCTGAATCGTGTTCACGCTGTTAATAGGATTACAAATAAGTTATGTCAGATAATGCTGAATTAAAAAAAGCCGGGCTTAAAGTTACGCTTCCTCGAATTAAAGTATTGAAGTTGCTTGAGAGCGCAGAAGAGCTTCATATGAGTGCGGAAGATGTCTATAAAGCTTTGATTGAGTCGGGGGATGATGTCGGGTTGGCAACTGTTTATCGTGTGTTAACACAGTTTGAAACGGCAGGGTTGGTATTGCGCCATAATTTTGAGGGCGGGCATGCTGTTTTTGAGTTGGCCAAAGATGAACATCATGACCATATGGTTGATGTCGATAATGGGAAGGTGATTGAGTTTTTTGATTCGACGATTGAAAATAGGCAGAAAGAAATAGCAGCAGAGCATGGCTTTGAGTTGGTTGATCATAGCTTAACGCTTTACGTGAGGCCGCTAAAATAATGTTTTAAGCTGTTTCTAGCATTTCTTTTGCATGTGCGAGAGTTTGTTCTGTCATGACCACGCCTCCTAGCATTCGTGCAATCTCTTCAGTTCTTTTCTCTATGGTTAATGAATCGATTGATGATTTGATCTGGCCTTTTTCAGTTCGCTTGCTAATGAAAAAGTGGTTGTCTCCTTGTGATGCCACTTGAGGGAGGTGGGTGACGCAGATAATTTGACCGCTTTGTCCTAGTGATTTTAATAATCGTCCAACAATTTGAGCGGTGCCACCACCAATACCAACATCAACTTCATCAAATACCAGAGTGGGGATGGTTGAATTTTTAGCGATGATGACCTGAATGGCTAAACTAATGCGTGAAAGTTCTCCGCCAGAAGCAACTTTATTAATTGCTTTTGCAGGTTGGCCAGGATTGGTGCTTATTAAAAATTCAATATCATCAATCCCATGCTGGTTGAAACTGCTTTTGTCTAGCGGTGTGATTTGTGTGTGGAATTTAACTGACTTCATATCCATCAATGCCAGTTGTTGGCAGATGTTTTTCTCCAGTTGGGAGGCGTATTTGATTCTTGCTTCCCTTTGTTTTGTGGCTGCTTTAATGAAATGCTGCTCTTTGATTATGACATCTTTTTCTAGTTGTTCTAAGCTTTGGTCGCTATTACTGAATTGCGCCATTTCAGAAGAAAGCTTGTTGTACACATTGATAAGTTCTTCTGGTTGACAGCGGTGTTTGCGTGCAAGTTGGTAAATGGTGCTTAATCGTTCTTCGATATACTGTAAGCGTTCTGGGTCTAGTTCAAAAATTTCAGTGAAATAACGTAAACTATTACTGGCTTCATCTATTTGAATTTGTGCTTCGCTGAGCATAGTGAGCGCTTCGGAGAGTTGCTTGTTTTCACTGGGTAGGTTTTGTAATGCTTGGGTTGCTGAGCTGACCATGCTTGTGGCGTTGGTTTCGTTTTCGGAGCATACGCTTAATGCTTCATGAGCTTTGCTTAGTAGTAGTTCAGCATTGGCTAGGCTGGATTGCTCTAGTTCAAGGTTTTTTACTTCGTTTTCCTCAAGGGCTAACTTGTCAAATTCATCGACTTGAAAAGTAAGTAGCTGTAGGCGTGCTTCAAATTCATCTTGATTGGTTTCAAGTTGAGCAAGTTTTTGGGCGACTTTTGTCCAGGCATTGAAGTGATCGATTACTTTTTTTGAGGTAGTCTGTAGTTTGCCAAATTCATCTAAAATAGTGCGGTGCTTGTCTTTTTGAAGTAACGATTGGTGTTCGTGTTGGCTATGAATATCTATTAACAGTTCACCAATTGATTTTAAGCTTTGCAGGGGGCAGGGGTGGCCATTAATATAGCTGCGAGAGCGGCCTTCGGCTGTGATTACTCGTCTGATGATGCATTGTAGTTCGTCATCCAGGTCGTGTTCTTGTAGCCATTTAACGGCTTCTGGTTGTCTTTCTAGTTCAAAAGTGGCAGATATTTCTGCCTTTTTCTCGCCGTGCCTGACCATAGATGTATCGGCTCTATCGCCTAGAGCAAGGCCGAGTGCGTCTAGAATAATTGACTTTCCGGCGCCTGTTTCTCCGGTAAGTACCGTCATGCCTTTATCAAATAAAACTTCAATGTGATCAGCAATGGCGAAATTAGTAACTTTTAGTTGGCTAAGCATGTTTTATTTTTAAATCCGATAATATGAGTATCAAGAATTCAACTTTACTGTATTTATACACAGTAAGTAAAGTTGTAAGAATTATATTTAATGCTTGAAGTTTTTTTGACCAGCCCCATATAAGCTGCAACTCAATTTTAATTGCACGTTTATGCGGGCAGTTGTTAGATAATATTGTTTTTTATGGAGGCGCATGTGAGCGTTGAAGATGAGAAGTTGAATGGTGAAGAGCCGCAGTTAAATGCTGCAGAAGCTAATGAAGAAGAAAGCGCTTCTGAAGTAGATGAGTCTGGTTGTGAAAGCGCATGCGCTGACCAGAAGGATTGGAAGGCAGAGGCGGACACTTTAGCGCAGCAAATTGAAACATTTAAAGATCAGGCAATAAGAGCTAAAGCAGAAGCGCAGAATGTTCGGCGTCGTGCAGAGCAGGATGTTGAAAAGGCGCATAAGTTTGCGCTTGAAAAATTCGCTAAAGAATTGCTGCCAATTATTGATGGCTTGGAAAAAGCAATAGAAGCAGAAGTGGCTTCTGGAAATGAAGCAACCACCTTAAGAGAAGGTGTTGAAATGACTTTGTCGATGTTTCTTTCTGGTGTGAAAAAATTCAATTTAGACCAAGTAGATCCAATAGGGCATCCTTTTGATCCAACTTTGCATGAAGCGATGACGATGGTTGAAGCGCCAGATGCTGAGCCGAATACCGTCATTGCAGCCATGCAAAAAGGTTATACCTTGAGTGGCCGTTTAATACGTCCGGCGATGGTTGTTGTAGCAAAAGGCGCTGCAAAAGTTGATGAGCAGGCTTGAAATTTAAAAATCAGGTCTTACATAAGAAACAAGTTAAGAAATATATTCAGCCGGTAAATGTTTAAAGTAGGTTTTTCGAAACCCGGTGCTGGCAGATAAGTAAATTAGATAAAACGTGGAGTGAGCAATGAGCAAAATTATTGGTATAGATTTAGGTACAACCAATTCATGTATCGCATTATTAGATGGCGATAAAGCAAAGGTAATTGAGAATGCAGAGGGTGATCGTACTACTCCTTCTATTGTTGCTTTTACTGATGATAACGAAGTATTAGTAGGTCAGCCAGCTAAGCGTCAGGCAGTGACAAACCCTACTAATACATTGTTTGCAATCAAGCGTTTGATTGGCCGTCGTTTTGAAGACGAAGTTGTACAGAAAGATATCAGCATGGTTCCATATACTATTGCTAAAGCTGATAACGGCGATGCTTGGATTGATGTTAAGGGTGACAAAAAAGCACCGCCACAAGTTTCTGCTGAAATACTGAAGAAGATGAAGAAAACAGCTGAAGACTTCTTGGGTGAAAGTGTTACTGAAGCTGTTATTACTGTTCCTGCTTACTTTAATGATTCGCAGCGCCAAGCAACCAAAGATGCGGGTAAAATTGCTGGTTTAGAAGTTAAGCGTATTATCAATGAGCCAACTGCAGCGGCATTAGCATTTGGTTTAGATAAGAGCAAGGGTGATTCAACCATCGCTGTTTATGACTTAGGTGGTGGTACCTTCGATATTTCAATTATTGAAATTGCAGATGTTGATGGCGAGAAACAATTTGAAGTATTAGCAACCAATGGTGATACATTCCTTGGTGGCGAAGATTTCGATATGACGCTAATCGATTATCTTGCGGAAGAGTTCAAGAAAGATACGGGTATGGATTTAAAAGGCGATCCATTAGCGATGCAGCGTTTGAAAGAAGCGGCTGAGAAAGCAAAAGTTGAGCTTTCAAGTGCGCAGCAGACTGATGTGAACTTACCTTACATTACAGCTGATCAAACTGGTCCTAAGCACTTAAATGTTAAAATGACGCGTGCGAAGCTTGAGTCATTAGTGGAAGATTTAGTTGAAAGAACTCTAGCGCCTTGTAAGTTAGCAATGAATGATGCGGGCTTAAACTCTTCTGAAATTGACGACATAATCTTAGTTGGTGGTCAGTCTCGTATGCCTTTAGTTCAGCAAAAAGTGCAGGAGTTTTTTGGTAAAGAGCCACGAAAAGATGTTAACCCAGATGAGGCGGTTGCTGTCGGTGCTGCGATTCAAGCATCAGTACTTGCTGGTGATGTGACTGACGTACTTCTACTTGATGTGACGCCTTTGACTTTAGGTATCGAAACTATGGGCGGTGTCGCAACGGCCTTGATCGAAAAGAATACAACGATTCCAAGCAAGAAATCACAGACTTTCTCAACGGCTGAAGATAATCAGGCTGCCGTAACGATTCATGTTGTTCAGGGTGAACGTAAGCAAGCGACTCAAAATAAGTCATTAGGGCGTTTTGATTTGGCTGATATTCCTCCAGGGCCACGTGGTATGCCGCAGATCGAAGTAACTTTCGATATAGATGCGAATGGTATTTTGAATGTGTCTGCAAAAGATAAGGCGACAGGTAAAGAGCAGTCTATCGTGATCAAAGCTTCTTCTGGTTTATCAGATGAAGAAGTTGAAAAAATGGTCAATGATGCAGAAGCGAATGCTGAAGCAGATCGTAACTTTGAAGAGTTGGTCACTGCGCGTAATCAAGGTGATGCCATCGTTCATGCAACGAAGAAAACACTAGAAGAAGCAGGCGATAAAGCGACTGATGAAGAAAAAACTGCAATTGAAGCAGCGATTACTGAATTGGAAGAAGCGCTGAAAGGTGATGATAAAGAAGCGATTGAAGCAAAAACTCAGGCTTTAACTGAAGCATCTTCTGGCTTGGCTCAGAAAATGTATGCAGAGCAGGCAGCGGCGGGTGCTGAAGGTGCTGAGGGCGCAGCGCAGGCTGATGAAGCTCAAGAGTCTGGTGCAGATGATGTAGTGGATGCTGAGTTTGAAGAAGTTAAAGAAGATGATAAAAAGTAAGTAATACTCGCTTTTTATAAGTTGTTCTAGGAAAAAATACGCGGAAGCTTTGTCTTCCGCGTTTGTGTGTTAATACATAAACTACGGTTTAAATGAGTGTTATGTCAAAACGAGATTTTTACGAAGTTCTGGGTGTAGCTAAAAGCGCAGACGATAAAGAAGTTAAAAAAGCTTATCGACGAATGGCGATGAAATATCATCCTGATCGTAATCCAGATGATGCGGCTGCTGAAGATAAATTCAAAGAAGCGACGGAAGCTTACGAAGTCTTGTCTGATTCGCAAAAGCGAGCAGCCTATGATCAGTATGGTCATGCCGGTGTTGATCAGCAAGGCGGTGGCGGAGCTGGTTTTAGTGGCGGTGGAAACTTTAGTGATATCTTTGGGGATGTTTTTGGCGATATCTTTGGTGGTGCTGGCGGCGGAGGTGGCGGTGGTCGCAGTCGAAGTACACGTGGTGCTGACTTAAGGTATACGCTCGACTTAGATCTTGAAAGTGCTGTAAAAGGTACGACGGTTAAAATCAAAGTTCCTTCTCATGTTAATTGTAAACCTTGTAGTGGTTCTGGGGCGGCAAAAGGTTCTAAGCCTGAAACGTGTGGAACGTGTCATGGTGCGGGTCAGGTAAGAATGCAGCAGGGTTTTTTCTCTGTGCAGCAAACATGCCCTCACTGTCGTGGGCAAGGCAAAACGATTAAGAATCCTTGTAAGTCGTGCCATGGTGCGGGTGTCATTGAGGAGCAAAAAACGCTTTCAGTGAAAGTGCCTCCAGGTGTTGATACGGGTGACCGGATTCGTTTGGCTGGTGAAGGAGAGGTTGGGACGCAAGGTGGTCCTTCCGGTGACTTATATGTTCAAGTCTCTGTTAAAGAGCACCCGATCTTTGTGCGTGATGGTAAAAATTTGTACTGCGATGTGCCGATTTCTCTGGTTGATGCAGCGTTGGGTGGCGAATTAGAGGTGCCTACTCTGGATGGGCGAGTGAAACTGAAGATACCTCAGGAAACACAGACAGGTAAGATGTTTCGTTTAAGAGGTAAAGGTGTTGCGCCTGTAAGAGGTGGTGCGGCTGGTGACTTGATGTGTCGTGTAATTGTTGAAACACCTGTTAATCTATCCAAGAAGCAAAAAGAATTGTTGAAAGAGTTTCAGGCTACCTTGGAAGAAAATGGTGATAAAAAGCATGCGCCTAAGAAGCATTCCTGGTTTGAAGGTGTGAAAGGTTTCTTTGATGATATGAAGCTGTAATCTGGTTGTTTTCTGGCTCTGAAATCATTGTGGTTCCCGTCTAGGCGGGAGCTGCATTATTAACTACTGGATGATTAATGAATAAGGGGGATGTTTTGACGCGTATTGCTGTGACTGGTGCGGCTGGTCGAATGGGAAAGATGTTGATTGAGGCTGTGTCTCTATCTTCAGAGGCAGAGTTAAGTGCTGCAGTCGTATTGCCTGAAAGTTCATTGATTGGTTCTGATGCTGGAGAGTTGGCAGGAATTGGTGCAAATGGAGTTATTGTTTGTGGTGATTTGGCTGAGGTGATTGAGAGCTTTGATGTGCTGATAGATTTTACAGCGCCTGATGCAACTTTGGTCAATGCAGCGTTATGCGCAGAACATGGAAAAGGGATTGTTGTTGGTACGACGGGTTTTACGGCTGAAGAAGAGCAGATATTGCTGGATTACAAATTGGTGACCTCTATCTGTAAAGCTGCAAATTTTAGTACAGGTGTGAATGTTTGTCTTAATTTGTTGCAGAAGGCTGCTGAAACTTTGGGAGATGATTATGATGTTGAAATTTATGAAGCGCATCATCGTCATAAAGTAGATGCGCCTTCTGGCACCGCTTTGGCTATGGGGCAGTCAGTTGCAGATGGTTTGGAACGTGACCTAAGGTCTGTAGCAATTTATGGGCGCGAAGGTCAAACCGGAGTGCGTGAAAAGGAAACGATAGGGTTTGCGACGGTTAGAGGTGGTGATGTTGTTGGTGATCATACGGTAATGTTTTTGGGTGATGGTGAACGAGTTGAAATCACTCATAAAGCGACTAGTCGAATGTCTTTTGCGCGGGGTGCCGTTCGTGCTGCGACTTGGTTGTCGTCTAAATCATCGGGTTTGTATGATATGAGGGATGTATTAAACCTAAATGAATAAGAAGCAAGAGCTTATATTGAAGCAGCGTGTAATGCAGCTGGCTCAACAAAAGAAATATTCAGAAGCAAAAGATATCGCCTTAACTATTGTAAGGGCTTTGCCTAAAGATATTGAAGTGTGGTTTGCTCTGGCGCAGTTGCAGGAGCATGAGGGAGAGTTTGAGGCGGCTGTTCGATCTTATTATCAGGTGTGCCAAGGTCCGTCTCCTCGTTATGCTGATGCAATTGAAAAGTCGGTTGTTTTGTGTTGGAGGCATAGGCTTCTGTCTCTAGGGGTCTCTCCTGCTCAAGAATTAATAAAGTTAAAACCTACTTCACCTGATGCGTATTTTTATTTAGGGTATTTTTGGTTCGAGTCAATGCATTATTTAACTGCAGAACCTTACTTGTTAAAAGCACTTGAATTAGCTCCAGATAATGCCTTTTTGCAGTGTTATTGTGGGCAGTTATATACCGCGATTGCTTTGCCTGAAGAGGCTATCCCCTACTACGAAAGAGCGCAGAAGCTAAAGCCGAATGATATAGAAACATTTACTTCTGGTATTATGTCATATAATTATGCGGATACTATTTCTGAAGAGGTTGTTTATCGTGCGCATAGATCGTTTGGCGAGAAGCTTGAGGAAAAGTATTCTTCGTTAGAGGGGGGGGCAGATTTACCTGCTGGTCGACCAGAGCGTTTAAAAGTTGCTTATATTTCTGCAGACTTTAAATACCACTCGGTGGCTTATTTTTTTAAAGCAATTATTGAGTCCTACTCTTCGGAAAAATTTGAAGTAATTTGTTATTCCGATGTTGATAAGCCGGATGAAATGACTGAGTGTTTTAAAGGCTTAAGTGATTTTTGGGTTGATAGTTGCGGTATGACGGATGAAGAATTATATCTCCAGATTAGAGACGATGGAGTGGATATTGTAGTTGATTTAGCTGGGTATTCTGGAGCAACCCGCTTAGACGTTTTTGCTAGAAAAGCAGCGCCAGTCCAAGTGAGTTATCTTGGGTATCCGAATACTACAGGCCTGTCTCGCATGGACTTCCGTGTGACGGATAATTGGTCTGATCCAGAAAGTGTGGCGTGTTTGTACTCTGAGAGTTTGAAATATTTGCCAGGCGGTTTTTTGTGTTTTACTCCGGTAAATGATGCTCCCGAGGTTTCATTTTTGCCTGCGTTGCATAGAGATTCTGAGCGTGTTTGTTTTGGCTCTTTTAATGCTTTTCAAAAGCTGCCTGTTCGTTTATTGAAGGTTTGGGCAAGGGTTTTGTTAGCGGTACCAAACTCTTTTCTTTATATAAAAGCTAAGCCTTTGAATGAAAAGGCGCTTTGTGAGCGGGTCGTGCGTATTTTCGAAGATCAGGGGGTTAGTCGTGATCGCTTGGAATTAGTCGGCTGGACGAGTGATGCAGGTTCCCATTTGGGGGCGTATTCAAAGATTGATATTCATCTTGATAGCTATCCCTATAATGGAACAACGACTATATGCGAGGCTCTTTGGCAGGGGGTCCCTGTGATTACTTTGTCTGGAGAGTCGCATCGCTCCCGTGTTGGTTTAAGTTTGCTTTCTCAGTTGGGTTTAGAGTCTTTTGTGGCCTCAAGTGAGCAAGAGTATATTGATATTGCTGTGATGAAAGCATCAGATCTCGCTAGTTTAAGTGAGCTAAGGAAAGGAATGCGGGACCGAATGCGAAGCAGTACTTTGATGGATCGTTCCAGATTTATCTCTGAATTAGAAACCGCATATGAGCAAATGTGGGTAGAAAAAATTTTAAATTAATGCTTCTAGGGTGCTATTTCCAATAGACAAAAATGCTGTAAATATGTACAATGCCGCCGTTTAGAGGATGGTTTGTAAGCGAGGTGGGGTCAACTCTATCTCGCTTTTTTGCAACTTATAGAACTTAAAATTCTACTTTAAGCCCGCCTAAAGACGGTTTCTTTATTTATCTCTACTAGATCTAGCTGATTACGACGAGGAACTGGCGTTGACGAAACCTGCAATTTTAGCACTAGAAGACGGATCCATCTTTAAAGGGATTTCGATTGGCTCTGATGGCAAGACCATTGGGGAAGTTGTTTTTAATACAGCCATGACGGGGTATCAGGAAATTCTTACTGACCCCTCTTATGCAAAACAAATCGTAACGTTAACGTATCCTCATATTGGTAATACTGGTGTCAACTCTGAAGATGTTGAGTCAGATAAAATATGGTCGGCAGGTTTGGTTATTCGAGATTTGCCTTTGTTAGCAAGTAGTTGGCGTTCAGAAAAATCACTTGATGAGTACTTACAAGAAAACAATGTTGTTGCAATTGCTGATATTGATACGCGTCGACTAACCCGGATTTTACGTGAGAAAGGTGCGCAGAGTGGTTGTATCCTTGCGGGTGATGGCGTGACTGAAGAGCAAGCTATTTCTGCAGCAAAGTCTTTTTCTGGCTTAAAGGGAATGGATCTAGCGAAAGAAGTAACCTGTCAGGATCGTTCGGAATGGACAGAGAGCTCATGGTCATTAACTGATGGATATGCTGAGCAATCCGACACAGAATTTCATGTGGTTGCATATGACTTTGGTGTGAAGCATAACATTTTAAGAATGTTGGCCGAGCGTGGTTGTAAGCTAACTGTTGTTCCTGCCCAAACATCGGCTAAAGATATTTTAGCTTTATCTCCCGATGGCGTTTTTCTGTCTAATGGCCCTGGCGATCCAGAGCCTTGTGATTATGCGATCGCTTCAATTCAAGAAATATTGAAATCTGCTACTCCTATATTTGGTATTTGTCTTGGGCATCAACTGCTCGCACTTGCGAGTGGAGCAAAAACAGAAAAAATGAAATTTGGTCACCATGGGGCAAACCACCCTGTGCAGTGCTTGAGTGATAATACGGTTATGATTACTAGCCAAAATCATGGCTTCGCTGTAGATGAATCATCTTTACCGGACTGTTTGGAGGCAACTCACAAATCGTTGTTTGATGGCTCTTTGCAGGGAATTAAACGAACTGATGTGCCTGCATTTAGTTTTCAGGGGCATCCTGAAGCAAGTCCAGGGCCACATGATGTCGCGCCTCTGTTTGACCAGTTTGTTGAATCAATGAGGCAGCACGTAAAGTAAGGCGTGTTAAGGCTTTATTAGCAGAAATAGCATTCTACAAAATTTGCCCTGAAATGACAGATCAACGATTTGAAATTCAGGGTACTGACTCTTAAAGAACGGAAAGAATTAAATGCCAAAGCGTACCGATATAAAGAGTGTTCTAATTATAGGCGCAGGGCCTATCGTCATTGGACAGGCTTGTGAATTTGATTATTCAGGAGCGCAAGCATGTAAAGCACTGAGGGAAGAAGGTTACCGGGTCATTCTCGTGAACTCTAATCCAGCTACGATCATGACCGATCCGGCTATGGCGGATGCAACTTATATTGAGCCAATAACCTGGCAGACAGTCGAGAAAATAATCGAAGTTGAGAAGCCAGATGTTTTGTTGCCAACTATGGGTGGGCAAACGGCATTAAACTGCGCGTTAGATCTTGAGCGTGAAGGTGTGCTCGAAAAGTATAATGTAGAGATGATCGGTGCAGATGCGGATGCTATTGATAAAGCAGAAGACCGCGAGCGTTTTGATAAAGCAATGAAAGCAATAGGTCTTGAAACGCCGCGTTCAGGTATTGCGCATAGTATGGAGGAGGCGATACAGGTTCAAGGTAGTTTAGGTTTTCCTTGTATTATTCGCCCTTCTTTTACCATGGGTGGTAGTGGCGGAGGTATCGCTTACAACAAAGACGAATTTATAGAAATTTGTGAACGTGGGTTGGATTTATCACCAACAACAGAGCTGTTAATTGATGAGTCTCTGATTGGTTGGAAAGAATATGAAATGGAAGTTGTCAGGGACAGAAAAGATAATTGTATTATTATATGTTCGATTGAAAACTTTGATGCAATGGGGGTTCATACTGGCGACTCAATTACCGTGGCGCCTGCACAGACTTTGACCGATAAAGAATATCAAATTATGCGAAATGCCTCCTTGGCAGTATTGCGTGAAATTGGTGTTGAAACTGGTGGGTCAAATGTGCAATTTGGTTTGAATCCAAAAGATGGTCGAATGGTCATTATTGAGATGAACCCTCGAGTTTCCCGTTCATCCGCATTAGCGTCAAAAGCGACAGGTTTTCCTATTGCAAAAATTGCCGCCAAGCTTGCGATTGGTTATACGCTTGATGAGTTGCAAAATGATATTACGGGTGGTGCAACTCCGGCGTCATTTGAGCCATCTATTGATTACGTCGTCACTAAAGTGCCACGCTTTACTTTTGAAAAATTCCCGCAAGCTGATGCACGTTTAGGAACACAGATGAAGTCGGTTGGTGAGGTGATGGCAATTGGTCGTACTTTCCAAGAGTCTCTTCAAAAAGCAATGCGTGGTCTCGAAGTGGGTTCCTCAGGTTTTGAGTCTGTAATGGATTTAAAAGCAGAAGATGCTAGTGAAACGCTTACTAGGGAATTAAGTAATCCGAGTGCAGAACGTCTTTGGTATGTTGGGGATGCTTTCCGAACTGGTATGTCGGTTGAAGATATCTACAAGCTAAGTGGTATTGATCCTTGGTTTCTTGTTCAGATTGAAGACTTGCTTGAGGATGAGTGTGTTGTATCAAATATGACGCGCACAGACATGACTTCAGAAGTAATGCGACGTCTAAAGCGTAAAGGCTTTTCGGACAGACGATTAGCAGTTTTGTTGGGTATGACAGAAAAAGAATTGCGAACCACGCGTCATGGTTATGGTATTCGTCCTGTTTACAAACGTGTTGATACCTGTGCAGCTGAATTTTCTTCATCTACTGCTTATATGTACTCCACTTATGAAGAAGAGTGCGAAGCAGATGTTAGTGGTAAAGAAAAAATCATTATTCTAGGTGGTGGTCCTAACAGAATTGGACAAGGGATTGAGTTTGATTACTGTTGTGTTCATGCAGCTTTTGCAATGCGTGATGATGGTTATGAAACCATTATGATCAACTGTAACCCTGAAACAGTTTCCACTGATTATGATACGTCGGATAGGCTTTATTTTGAATCTATTACACTTGAAGACGTGCTTGAAATTGTTCAGCTTGAAAATCCTAAAGGCGTAATTGTGCATTATGGTGGGCAGACACCTCTCAAATTAGCGCGAGGTTTGGAGGAGGCGGGTGTGCCAATAATCGGAACGAGCCCGGATGCAATTGATCGCGCAGAAGACCGTGAGCGTTTTCAGCAGATGATTGAGCGTTTAGGGCTTAGGCAGCCAGTTAACTCGACAGTTAGAAGTCTTGAAGAAGCGCTGACTGATGCGAAAGAAATAGGTTATCCATTGGTTGTACGTCCTTCTTATGTGTTGGGTGGGCGTGCAATGGAAATCGTATATAACGAAGCTGAATTGCTAAAATACATGAAAGAGGCGGTTAGTGTTTCTAACGATAGTCCGGTTTTGCTTGATCATTTTCTGAATGCAGCAATTGAAGTTGATATCGATGCTATTTGTGATGGCAAGCAGGTTGTTATTGGTTCAATTATGCAACATATCGAGCAGGCTGGTGTTCACTCTGGTGATTCGGCTTGCTCATTGCCTCCATACACATTGTCTCAAGAAGTCCAGGATGAAATGAAAGAGGTTGTTAAGGCAATGGCGCTTGAATTAGGGGTGGTTGGTTTGATGAATGTTCAGTTGGCTTATCAGGATGAGATGGTATATGTCATTGAAGTAAATCCTCGAGCATCAAGAACCGTTCCGTTTGTTTCAAAAGCTATTGGTGTATCTTTGGCTAAAGTTGCTGCGCGTTGTATGGCAGGAAAAACACTTGAAGAATTAGGGTTTACTGAAGAGATTGTGCCTGATCATTTCAGTGTTAAGGAGTCCGTATTTCCTTTTAATAAATTCCCTGCTGTTGATCCGATTCTGGGCCCAGAGATGAAATCAACGGGAGAAGTTATGGGGATTGGTGATAGCTTTGATGAAGCTTTTGCTAAGGGTATTATTGCTTCCGGAGGTGTTTTGCCAAACACGGGGAAAGCATTTTTAAGTGTTCGTGAGGTCGATAAAGAAGGTGTTGTTGAACTTGCGAAAAGCTTGGTCGATGCTGGTTTTTCTTTAGTGGCTACCTCAGGAACGGCTAGGGCGATTGAGGCGGTGGGTATTCCTATTGAGCGTATTAATAAAGTGATTGAGGGTAGGCCTCATATTGTTGATGCGATTAAAAATGGTGACATTGACCTGATTGTAAACACCACTGAAGGGCGTAGTGCAATTGCTGATTCTGCACAGATCAGGCAGTCGGCATTACAGAAGAAGCTGGCATATAGTACGACGTTGGCTGGTGGTGATGCGATTGTTCGGGCGATCAGATATGGTGCTGAGAAAACAGTGCGACGATTACAGGATTTACACTAGCTAATAATGTAGGCGTTTGAAGTTCAATAACTCAGTCTTCTTATTGTTTTTTTAAAGTATTGAGTTATTGAATTTCGTCTATGTGTAAGTCGTGGTGGTTTCAGGCTTGCTTAGTTAAATAATTATTGAGTTACTTTTAAGTAATTCATCAAAAAAGATTGAAAGGAATAACAAATGCAACGTATACCAATGACTGTGCAGGGTGAAAAAGCTTTGCGTGATGAATTGAAAGAGTTAAAGACAGTTGCGCGCCCTGAAGTGATACAAGCAATTGCAGAAGCGCGAGAGCATGGTGATTTAAAAGAGAATGCTGAATATCATGCCGCCAGAGAGCAGCAAAGTTTTATTGAGGGCAGGGTTCTGGAAGTAGAAAGTAAGCTGTCAACTTCCCAGGTTATTGACGTGTTAACGATTCCAAGGACTGGAAAGGTTATTTTTGGCACCACGGTTTGCTTGGTTAATGTCGATACAGAAGAAGAAGTTCGTTATCACGTTGTCGGTGAGGATGAAGCGGATATTAAAGCCGGGAAAATTTCAGTGTCTTCTCCTATTGCGCGTGCAATTATTGGAAAAGAAGAAGGTGATGTTGTTGGTGTTCATGTGCCTTCGGGCATTGTTGAGTATGAGATTGAAGAAGTTTTACACGTTTAATTTTTTTACTGAATGAATTAAAGGGGCGCTAATGCGCCTCTTTTTGTTTGTTAGCGTCTATAAAGTTGTTTAAGCGCGGAGCAAGTTTGACAGTTTGGGGTGTGGTTTAGGGTTCTTTTTAAGTAAAACGGCGACTTTACCTATGCTTTGGACTAAGTCAGCACCTGTTCTATAAACCAGTTCTTCGATGATCTTACTGCGGTCTTCTCTGTCGCCAATAGCAATTTTGATTTTAAGTAATTCATGGTCATGCAGGGCTCGCTCAAGCTCAATCATTAAACCTTCAGTTAAACCTTTGTCGCCGATTATGATGACTGGGTTTAAGTTATGAGCAATTGCTCGGTACTGTTTTTTTTCTGAAGCGCTTAAAGTCATGATGTTGATCGTTACCTGTATTAAATGTAAGTTTAGCGAAAGCATTCTATCATAGCTTTTCAGAATTGTTGCTTTTCTGATAAAGCTTTGTGGTTGATAATTTATTGTTACTAAAATACTCATTAGGAATATTATAAAATGGCACGTTCTAAATCGAGTGCGCGTTGGTTGGAAGAGCATTTTAATGACCATTACGTTAAAAAATCTCAAGAAGATGGTTATCGCTCGCGTGCAAGTTATAAGCTGTTAGAGCTTCATGAAAAAGACCGGCTATTTAAAGCAGGTATGACTGTTGTTGATCTTGGTTCGGCTCCTGGTGGCTGGTCACAAGTTGCTGCAAGATTGGTGGGTGAAAAGGGGCGGGTGGTAGCGAGTGATATTTTGCCTATGGATAATATTGCAGGAGTTCGATTTATTCAGGGCGACTTTACGGAGCAGGGTGTGTTTGACCAACTAATGGTTGAAATAGATGGTGGTGCGGACCTTGTAATCTCAGATATGGCCCCCAATATGAGTGGTAACGCTTCGATAGATATTCCCAATGCTATGTATTTAGTGGAGTTAGCGCTTGATATGGCAAAGCAAACACTTAAGCCGGGAGGGGTATTTATTGCAAAAGTATTTCAGGGGGAAGGTTTTGATGACCTGCTTTCAGAGATGCGACCGTTGTTTAAAAAAGTATATAGTCGAAAGCCAGATGCCTCTCGTGCGCGGTCTAGAGAAGTATATCAAGTTGGTTTTGGCTTTAAAGGTTAAATACTTTTTTAAGGTTGGTCAGAGTGGAAAGAAAATAATTACTTACTGACGATGTATATTTTGCTTTGTGCATGTATATTTAGACGTATTCGAACCCGTATGGGAAACATTAATTGCTTGGTATGAGAGGGGCTCCCCTTTGAATGATATGGTAAAAAACCTGGTCCTTTGGTTGGTCATCGCAGCAGTGCTGCTGACAGTATTTAATAACTTCAATCCTCAGCAAAAAACAAAGCCAATGGACTACTCACAGTTTATTGAGTTGGTGCAGAGCGGTCAGGTAAAAGAAGTGGCAATTGATGGTTTCCGTTTTGATATTGAAACAACCGATGGTCGCCATTATGAAACGATTCGTCCGATGGTTGAAGATTTCAAACTAATGGACGAGTTGATTAATAATAAGGTTCGTGTCAGAGGTAAAGAACCGGAGCAGCAAAGTATTTGGACACAACTACTTGTCGCTTCATTCCCGATTCTAGTCATTATTGCTGTATTTATGTTCTTTATGAGGCAAATGCAAGGCGGGGGTGGTGGCGGAAAAGGCCCGATGTCTTTTGGGAAAAGTAAAGCGCGTTTAATGAGTGAGGATCAGATTAAAACTACTTTTGCTGATGTGGCTGGTGTGGATGAGGCTAAGGAAGATGTGAAGGAGTTGGTTGATTTCTTACGCGACCCAAGCAAGTTCCAGAGGCTCGGGGGGAAGATTCCTCGTGGTGTCTTAATGGTAGGGCAGCCAGGAACAGGTAAAACCTTATTAGCTAAAGCGATAGCCGGAGAAGCAAAGGTACCTTTCTTTTCTATTTCGGGTTCGGATTTTGTTGAAATGTTTGTTGGTGTCGGTGCCTCGCGTGTTCGTGATATGTTCGAGCAAGCTAAGAAACAGTCTCCTTGTATTATCTTTATCGATGAAATTGATGCGGTTGGTCGGCATCGTGGCGCAGGCTTAGGTGGCGGTCATGATGAGCGAGAGCAAACGCTCAACCAATTGTTAGTTGAAATGGATGGATTTGAAGGAAGTGAAGGCGTTATCGTTATTGCAGCAACTAACCGTCCTGATGTTTTAGATCCAGCTTTATTGCGTCCTGGTCGATTTGATCGACAGGTAGTGGTGGGCTTACCAGATATTTTAGGGCGTGAGCAAATTCTAAAAGTACACATGAAAAAAGTACCTTTAAGTGATGATGTTGAGCCCAGTTTAATTGCTAGAGGTACGCCAGGGTTTTCTGGTGCAGATTTAGCAAATTTAGTGAATGAGGCTTCTTTATTTGCAGCGCGCTCTGGTAAGCGGGCAGTGTCAATGGAAGACTTTGAGCTAGCAAAAGATAAAATCATGATGGGAGCAGAGCGTAAGTCCATGGTGATGTCTGAAAAAGAAAAATTAAATACAGCATTTCATGAAGCTGGGCACGCAATTGTTGGGCGTATAGTTCCAGAGCATGATCCTGTTTATAAGGTAAGCATTATTCCTCGAGGTCGTGCTTTAGGTGTTACGATGTTTTTACCTGAAGAAGATCGTTACAGTATGAATCGACGACACCTTATTAGTCAGATTTGCTCTCTTTATGGTGGTCGTATTGCTGAAGAATTGACTTTGGGTGCAGATGGGGTGACGACGGGCGCATCAAATGATATACAGCGAGCTACGGAGATTGCTCGAAGTATGGTGACAAAATGGGGGTTTTCGGAAACCCTAGGGCCTTTGATGTACGATGACGCTCAAGAAGAGGTTTTTCTAGGTAAGTCTGCTGGGGGGCCTGGGTCTTTGGTTTCAGCTTCGACACGAAATTCAATTGACACAGAAGTAAGAGCAATTGTTGATAATTGTTACGAAGTAGCGCGTAAAATACTGCAAGATAATCGTTCTAAGTTAGATGCTATGGCTGATGCATTAATGAAGTATGAGACTATTGATGCGCATCAAATTGATGACATTATGGATGGTAAGCCGCCTCGGCCGCCAAAAGGTTGGTCAGATAATGGCTCGGGGCCCAAGCCTTCAAGTGAAGAGAAAAAAGAACCTGAAGCTCCAGCTGCAGATAAAAAGTCTTCAGATGACTCCTTGAATGATGCATAAATGCATTTTGTTTTAGAAGAAGGTGTAGTATTTATTACTACGCCTTTTTTATTGTGCGAATGGTTGGTAAAGCAGGTGGGGTTGTTTTTGGAATATCATCTAGTAAAAGGGCGTGCTTAGGCGGATGGCTGGACTATTTTCTTTTGGTGCTCGGAGTCTAAACCTTTCAAATATTCAGGTTATGGGGGTTTTGAATGTAACGCCGGATTCGTTTTCGGATGGTGGGAAATTTACCTCGCTTACATCGGCCATTGCTCAGGCTGAAAAAATGATAAGCCAAGGGGCGAGTATTATTGATGTTGGTGGTGAATCAACGCGCCCTGGTGCTGCAGCGGTTTCTATTCAGGAAGAGTTGGACCGTGTTTGTCCAGTGGTAGAGCAAATATCAGCTAGGTTCGACACTGTAATGTCGGTTGATACCAGTACCCCTGAGGTGATGGTTGAGTCGATTGGTTTGGGTGCTGGGCTGATAAACGATGTTAGGGCTTTTGCTCGGCCGGGTGCAATTGAAGCAGTTAAATATAGCTCAGTAGCGTTATGTGCGATGCATATGCAGGGTAGTCCTTCTTCCATGCAAAATTCCCCCGGTTACTATGATGTAGTGGAAGAAATACAAGATTTTTTTCGGGAGATTACTGCTGATATGGTTTCTCAGGGTATTAAGCGGGATAGAATCATTATTGATCCTGGATTTGGTTTTGGTAAAACGCTTCAGCACAACATGCAAATACTAAATAATATTAGCCAGTTTAATCAATTGGGGTTTCCTGTTTTGGTGGGCTTATCTAGAAAATCCATGTTTGCAGAAATACTTAATAAGCCTGTGGGTGAGCGCTTATTTGGAAGTGTATCTGGGGCAGTTATTGCTGCGCATCAGGGGGCAAAAATAATCAGAGCTCATGATGTGCAAGAAACAAAAGATGCAATGCGAGTTGTTGACGCAGTAAACCGCTTTGACTCTTAGAAGAATAATGAATTAGGGAGCTATTATGACAGCAAGAAAATATTTCGGTACGGATGGTATTCGTGGTCGTTTAGGTGCGGGTGCGATTACGCCTGAGTTTATGCTTAAGCTGGGTTGGGCGTGTGGTCAAGTCTTTAAAAAAGAAGCTGGCCGGAATCGTGTCATTATTGGTAAAGATACTCGAATATCCGGATATTTATTTGAATCGGCGTTAGAGGCTGGTTTGTCTGCGGCAGGAGTTGATGTTCGTTTGATTGGTCCAATGCCGACGCCGGCCATTGCCTACCTGACACGTACCTATCGAGCAAATGCGGGGATCGTTATCAGTGCTTCACATAACCCTTATCAGGATAATGGTATAAAATTTTTCTCTTCAAAGGGTTTGAAACTTGATGACTCTATCGAGTTGGAAATCGAGTCATGGTTGGATAAAGACCTAGAGGTTGTTGCACCAAACTTGCTGGGCAAAGCGAAGCGCATTGATGACGCTATGGGGCGTTATGTTGAGTGTTGTAAAGGGACAATTCCTTCTTCTATGTCTTTGGATGGCGTGAAGGTCGTTTTAGATTGTGCGCATGGCGCAACATATCAAGTAGCACCTTATGTGTTTAAAGAGTTAGGTGCTGAGATTGTAACAATCGGTGTAGAGCCTAATGGCTTGAATATTAATGAAGGTGTAGGTTCAACAAGTCCTGAAAAGCTAGTTGAGAAAGTTTTAGAAACCGGGGCTGACCTAGGGATCGCTTTTGATGGTGATGGTGATCGAGTGGTCATGGTAGATCATAAAGGAGAGCTGGTTGATGGTGATGAGTTAATTTACATAATTGCAAGAAATAGGCAGAAAGCCGGGCGTTTGAAAGGGGGAGTTGTTGGAACATTAATGACAAACTTTGGTGTTGAGTTAGCGCTTAAAGAACAAGGGATTCCTTTTGTGCGTGCAAATGTAGGTGACCGCTATGTTATGGGGCAGTTGGTTAAGAATGACTGGCAGCTTGGAGGTGAAAATTCAGGCCATATTATTTGTTTTGATAAAGCTACGACAGGGGATGCCATTATTTCAGCGCTGCAGGTTTTAATTGCGATGTGGCGAGATAAAGTTACGTTGCATGAACTGAAATCTGAAATGTCGAAGTTACCTCAAGTGCTTAAGAATGTAAGGATTAAAGAAAAAGTAAACCCTATGGATAATGAGCAGGTGGTTGCTGCGCTCAAAGAGCAGGAAAGGAGGCTTGATGGTCAGGGGCGAATTTTGTTACGTGCTTCCGGTACAGAGCCGTTAATTCGTGTTATGGCTGAGGGTTCGGATGGAGTGTTGGTAACCTCGGTTGTGGATGCTTTGGTTGAGGTGGTAGGAAGTGCTTTGTCGTAAGAGTGCAGGGTCTTGGTTGTGAATTTAGTTGTGAATTTAGTTTTAAGTTCAAATGCTTCGATTAAGCTGTCCTAGCTACTTGTAAGTAATAAGCAACTCGGTTAGTATTTGCGCCCTTCTGAAAGGCTGAAGTTATCTATGAGACAAAAAATAGTAGCTGGGAATTGGAAAATGAACGGTAGTGTCGCATTTTCGCGAGATTACATTGAAGCATTTAAGCTTTCCTTAGCAAATATGAGTTTGCCAGAAAGCATGAAAGTGATTATAGCTCCGCCAGCTTCGTTGTTGTCTGAGGTTGGTCGTCATGTGGCTGGTTCCGTTATTGCTCTGTCGGCACAGAATGTATGTTCTTTCGAAAAGGGGGCATATACAGGCGAAACATCATCAGAAATGTTGGCAGACTTAGATTGCCAGTGGTGTTTGGTTGGGCATTCAGAGCGTCGTGCATTATTTTCAGAAACGAACTCGGATGTTGTAGAAAAAATTAAGCAGTTACTGGCGAAAAATATACAACCAGTTTTGTGTGTGGGTGAAACGTTGGAGCAGCGTGAAGCGGGAAGTGCTGAAACTGTGGTGGCCGAACAGCTTAATGCAGTATTTGATGTGTTTAGTGATGCTGAATTATCGAAAGTTGTGGTGGCATATGAACCAGTATGGGCTATCGGAACAGGCAAAACAGCAACGCCAGATCAGGCGCAAGCTATGCATAAACAAATTCGTGAGCAAGTGTCGATTAAGTCGAAAGCGCTTGCTGAAGAATTGATTGTTTTATATGGCGGAAGTGTCAATGCAGGAAATGCAAAAACACTTTTTGCACAAGAAGATATTGATGGTGCTCTCGTAGGGGGTGCTTCCTTAAAAGTAGAAGAGTTTTCGCGCATTTGTGAGTTGATGGCTTCAAGCTAATAGCTAATAAGAGTGACGAACGAATAGGTTTGATGTATGGAATGGTTAGAAACCACAGTAATTGTTGTTCATGTTTTGGTGTCGTTGGGTCTTATAGGCTTGGTGATGATACAGCAAGGTAAAGGTGCAGAAGCAGGGGCGTCATTTGGTGGCGGCGCTTCGCAAACGGTATTTGGTAGTCAGGGGAGTGGAAGCTTCTTGACAAGAATGACTGCTTATTTAGCTGTAGTGTTTTTTGTAACGAGTATTTCATTGGCTGTGATCGCAAAGCAGAAAGCTGTTGTTGCTGCAGGTGAAGAGATGAGTTTGTCTCCAGTTGAGTTGGTAAACTCTCCAGATTCAAGTGATGGTTCCGAGTCTGTTGATGCAGAAGGTGGTGTCGCAGAAAAGCTAGAGCTTGAAACGTCTGAAAAAAATGATGCTCCGGTTGAATTGGAGTGATTGTAGAAATGCCCAAGTGGTGGAATTGGTAGACACGCTACCTTGAGGGGGTAGTGGCTGTATGGCTGTGCCGGTTCAAATCCGGCCTTGGGCACCAAATTTAAAAGCCTGTTACTTTGTTTTGCATGGTAACGGGTTTTTTTATGTAATTTTTTAAGGTTAGAATCTTTAGGAAGGTTGACCCTGAAAGGCTAGGTGAATATAATGCGCCCCTTGAAGCGGAGTGCTCTTATAGAAAATCTAATTCTTTAAGGTCTGAGTTGGCGAATTTGGGTAATCCTCGCTAGCTTTCGTTCAAAGAAATCTTGCAAAAAGCCCCTCAGTGAAGGGGCTTTTTCGTATGATGGGCATTAGGCCCATTTTTTGTTTCTGACGTGTGAAAAACACTTTGGAAAAGATAAACAGTTAGTGGGGCGGTAAGCTTGTCAGCTAAAAAACGGTTACTTGAAGAAATGACTCGGCCTATTATTGAAGGTTTAGGGTTTGAATGTTGGGGGATTGAATTTATTTCCCAAGGTAAGCATTCAGTGCTTAGAATTTTTATTGAAAGTCTCGCAGGCGCAGAAGCTTCCGATAGTGAACAAAGTGAGAGCGGTGTTGAATTAAAAGATTGTGAACTAGTCAGTCGTCAAATTAGTGGTGTGCTCGATGTAGAAGATCCAATCGCAGGTGATTACACTTTAGAAGTTTCTTCTCCGGGAATGGATCGACCTTTATATAACTTGTCTCACTACAAACGATTTAAAGGTAGTCATGTATCCCTGAAATTACGTATGCCTTATGAAGGCCAGCGGAAATTTACTGGTGTATTAAATGGCGTAGAAGGTAATGATGTTGTGCTTCAGGTAGAGCAGGAAGAATTTTTGTTTCCTGTAGAAGCAATAGAAAAAGCGAATGTAGTGCCTCAATTTTAGATAATAATTATAGTACCTCAATTTGATTGAATTTGAATACTGGAGCGAATGACGCAATGAATAAAGAAATATTGCTGGTAGTTGAAGCAGTCTCGAATGAAAAAGGCGTTGAAAAAGATGTGATTTTCGAAGCTATAGAACTGGCTTTAGCTGCTGCAACTAAAAAGCGTTATGAAGACGAAGATGCGGATATCACTGTAAACATTGACCGTAAAACGGGTGATCATGTCACCTTCCGTCATTGGACTGTTGTTGATAACGATGCTGTTCCAGGGTTGGGGACTGACCTCACAATGGAAGAAACAGCTGAAATTGACCCAAGCCTAAAACCCGGTGATAGGCATACTGAAGAAGTTGAGTCAGTTGCGTTTGGTCGAATTGGTGCGCAGGCTGCTAAACAGATCATCGTTCAGAAAGTTCGTGAAGCTGAGCGGGAAATGATTGTTGATAGTTATCGTGATCAGGTTGGTGAGCTTGTTTCTGGTACGGTGAAAAAAGTAACACGCGACAATGTGATTGTTGATTTAGGTAATAACGCAGAAGCATTGTTGCCGCGTGAAAAATTAGTTGCCAGAGAAGTATTTCGAATGGGAGATCGTGTTCGAGCTCTATTGGAAGAAATTCGGGTGGAAGTACGTGGCCCACAATTAATTTTGAGTCGAATTGCTCCAGCTATGTTGGTCGAGTTATTCAGAATTGAAGTGCCGGAAATTTCAGAAGAAGTTATTGAGATTCGAGGTGCTGCACGTGATCCAGGTTCAAGGGCTAAAATTGCAGTTAAATCTAATGACAAGCGGATAGATCCTGTTGGTGCCTGTGTTGGTATGCGTGGTGCGCGAGTCCAGGCTGTATCAGGAGAGTTAGGTAATGAGCGAGTTGATATCATTCTTTGGGATGATAATCCGGCACAGCTAGTTGTTAATGCAATGGCTCCTGCTGAGGTCGCTTCTATTATTATGGATGAAGATACTCATTCAATGAATGTCGCTGTAGCTGAAGAAAATTTAGCAATGGCGATTGGTCGCTCAGGTCAAAATGTTCGCTTGGCGGCTGAGTTAACAGGATGGGAATTAAATGTAATGTCGGAATCTGATGCCGGCAAACAGCAAGAAGAAGAAGTGGGTAAGTTTGTTGATTTGTTTATCGAAAAACTAGATGTCGATGAGGATTTAGCAACAGAGTTAGTCAATGAGGGGTTTACCTCTCTGGAAGAAGTAGCTTATGTGCCTTTAGAGGAGATGCTTGAAATAGATAGCTTTGACGAAGAAACCATTGAAGAGTTACGTCGTCGAGCAAAAGATGCTTTGTTGAATCAAGCGCTGGCATCTGAAGAGCAGCTAGAGGGCAAAGAGCCAGCTGAAGATTTGTTGAGTATGGAAGGCATGGATAAACACTTGGCCTTAGTATTTGCCAGTAAAGGTATCGTCACTATGGAAGATTTGGCGGAGCAGTCTATCGATGAGTTGATGGAAGTTGACGGGATGGATGAAGAGCGTGCCGGTAAATTAATTATGACAGCACGAGCGCCTTGGTTCGAAGGCCAAGAATAGTAACGACGGTAGTCAGGAGAAAAAATCATGTCAGAAGTAACTGTAAAGCAGCTGGCAAACGATATCGGAGCTCCAGTTGAAAGACTGTTGATGCAAATTAGTGAAGCAGGCCTTAGCCAGCTTAGCGAAAATGATGCCGTTTCAGACGAAGAAAAGAAAACATTGTTAGGTCACTTGAAGCGTAGTCATGGTGAAGATGAGGGGGAGCCTAAGAAAATTACACTTAGTCGTAAAACAACCTCGACTTTGAAAATGACTGCAGGCCAAGGTAAAACCAAAACGGTTAATGTAGAGGTGCGTAAAAAGCGTACTTATGTTAAACGTCCAGATATGTCTGTTGAGCTTGAAAAGCAGAAACAGGAGGAAGCAAAAGCCTTGCTACTTGCAGAAGAGCAAGCTAAGAAGCTAGAAGCTGAGAAATTGCAGAAAGAGGCTGACGAAAAGCCTAAGCAAGCGGAAGAGACCAAAAAAGAAGAGGTCCAAAAAGCAGAGAAGTCGAGCGATACTAAGACGCCTGAGAAGCCTGTTGCTGCCCCTGAGAAGACGGGAGAAAAGAAAGAGAAGTGGGAGAAAAAGAAAGACGCCCAAGAAAAGAGTCAGGATGAGCAGCCCAAGAAGCATAAAAAATCAGCGGGTCATCATCGTCCTAATCGTCAGAAAGAAGAAGTCTTCAGTGCAATTAAAGTAGGTGAGGATGAAAAACCTCGTAAGCTTAGGGCGAAGAAGAAAAAGGTTAAGCAAAAGCGCACGCATACATTTGAAAAACCACTTGCACCGGTTGTTCGTGAAGTGTCGATTGGCGAAACCATTATTGTCAGTGAACTTGCTGATAAAATGTCGCTGAAGAGCGTTGCTGTTATTAAAGTGTTGATGGGTATGGGAGTGATGGCAACGGTTAATCAAGCGATTGATCAAGAAACTGCTGTACTTATTGCTGAAGAGTTAGGACATAAAGTTAAACTTGTTTCAGATGATGCTGTTGAGACTGAAATGCTGGAAAGTATCGACTACGCAGGGCTTGAAACACCAAGAGCGCCTGTTGTAAGTGTGATGGGGCATGTCGATCATGGTAAAACATCACTGTTAGATTATATTCGTAAAGAGAAGGTTGCTGACGCTGAATCAGGCGGTATTACTCAGCATATTGGTGCCTATCACGTTGAAACTGGTCATGGCATGATTTCTTTCTTGGATACGCCGGGACACGCCGCTTTTACAGCGATGCGAGCGCGTGGAGCTAAGAGTACTGATATCGTTATTCTGGTAGTTGCTGCTGATGATGGCATGATGCCGCAAACAGAAGAAGCCATTCAGCACGCTCGTTCTGCTGATATGCCGATAATTGTTGCAGTAAACAAAATAGATAAAGAAAGTGCTGACCCAGATCGTGTTAAGAATGAAATGGCTGCAAAAGAAGTTATCCCTGAAGACTGGGGTGGTGATGTTCAGTTTGTGAATGTGTCCGCTCATACCGGTGAAGGTATTGACACTTTGTTGGATGCCGTTCTTCTTCAAGCAGAAATGTTAGAGCTTACAGCTGCGAAAGATGTTCCTGCCAAGGGTGTGGTGGTTGAATCTCGCTTGGATCGTGGACGTGGCGCTGTATCAACAGTACTTGTTCAGAATGGTACTTTGTGTAGTGGCGATATAGTGATTGCAGGTACTTTCTATGGTCGTGTTCGGGCTATGCAAGATGAAAATGGCAAAACTGTTAAAGAAGCAGGCCCATCTATTCCAGTAGAAATCTTAGGCTTAAGTGGTACACCTGATGCCGGTGATGAGTTTGTTGTAGTGGCTGATGAGCGTAAAGCACGTGAAGTCGCTGAATTCCGTGATGAGAAAATTCGTCAAGACCGAATGAATCGCCAGCAAGCCGCCAAGCTTGAAAATATGTTTGAGAACATGGGTAAGGAGGAAGTGAATTTCCTTAATATTGTTCTAAAGACTGATGTTCGTGGTTCATTAGAAGCGCTTACTGCTTCCTTGAATGAAATTGGTAATGATGAAGTTAGAATTCGAATTGTTGCGAGTGGTGTAGGTGGTATTACCGGCACTGACGCAAATCTGGCTTTAGCTTCAAATGCAGTAATTGTTGGTTTTAACGTTCGAGCTGATGCAACTGCACGTAAGATTATTGAGGCAGAAGGTTTGGATCTTCGTTATTACAGCGTTATTTATGAAATTATTGACCATGTTAAGCAGGCCTTAACCGGTATGTTGGCACCTGAATTCAAAGAAGTGATTGTGGGTATCGCCGAAGTACGTGAAACCTTTAAATCGCCTAAGTTTGGACAGGTTGCTGGTTGTATCGTAGTTGAGGGTACGATTTATCGTAATAAGAATATCCGTGTATTGCGCGACGATATTGTTATTTTTGAAGGTGAATTAGAGTCTCTGCGTCGTTTTAAAGATGATGTTAATGAAGTTCGTTCGGGTACTGAATGTGGTATCGGTGTTAAGAACTATGACGTGAAAGTGGGTGATAAGATTGAAGTCTTCGATCAAATCTCCGTTGAACGTACTTTAAACTAATTGGCGTTTTACGGTATATAAAAAATTATGGCTCAAGAATTTAGTCGTACTGATCGTATTGCTGACCAAATGCAACGCGATCTATCTGAATTAATCCGATCTTCATTGAAAGATCCTCGGCTGGGTATGGTGACTGTTAATCAGGTCACGGTTGCTCGTGACTTGGGTTATTCAGATGTCTATGTAACTTTGCTAACGGCAGAAGACTTGGATGCAGATGCGGAAGAAGTAAAGACCACCATTAAAATTCTTAATGGTGCGGCTGGTTTTTTGCGTACTGAATTGAGTCGTATGATTCGTCTGAGAACAATTCCTCAGTTACGTTTTCATTTTGATGCGTCTGTTAAGCGCGGTCGGCAGTTAGATAACCTGATCAAGCAAGCGCGTAAAAAAGATAACGATCAAAGCGAAGGTTAAGATAGTTTGGCTCGAAGACGTAAAGGGCGCCCTTTAGATGGCGTTCTACTATTAGATAAACCCCAAGGAATGACTTCCAACTTTGCTTTACAAAAAGTGCGTCGATTATTCGGGGCTCAGAAAGCAGGGCACACAGGCAGTTTGGACCCTCTTGCAACGGGTGTACTGCCTATTTGTTTTGGTGAAGCAACCAAGTACTCTCAATACTTACTTGATGCAGATAAAGGCTATTACACAACGGCGACATTGGGCGATATTCGAACTACGGGTGATAGTGAGGGTGAGCAGGTTACAACTCATCCTGTACCGGTGTTATCTGAAAGCTCGATTGCTTCAGCCCTTGAGCCCTTTAAAGGTGACATTAATCAAGTACCTTCAATGTATTCTGCTTTGAAGCATAAAGGTCGGCCTCTTTACGAATATGCCCGAAAGGGTATTACAATTGAGCGACCAGCGAGACCTATTACGATTTTTCGTTTGGAGCTTGAGGCTTATCGAGAAGCTGAATTAGATCTTACGGTTGAATGTTCTAAAGGAACCTATATTCGTTCTTTGGTTGAAGATATTGGTAATCAGTTAGGGTGTGGTGGGCATGTTTCCATGCTGCGCCGTTTCAAGGCTGGCCACTTCACGCTAAACGAGTCTGTGACTATGGATATGCTTGATGCTTTGGCTGAAAAATCAGAGGAGGGCATGATAAACCCTGAATTAGACCAATATATCCGGCCAACTGAGTGTTTATTACCTAATACCCCGAAGATTTGCCTAAATAATGAGCTTGCAAGGTCGATATTACTCGGTCAAGCGGTTAGAATACCCGACGCAAAAATCTTAGATCTTAAGGTAGGTATGGCAAGTGTCTATATCGCTAGTGATTTAAATGATGAAAATGCTCCTCAAGATACCTTTGCAGGAGTTGTTGAAGTGCTTGAAAATGGTTTGATTCAACCGAAGCGTTTGGTAAATTTTAACGTTGAATAGTATGTAAATCATGCTACAAGATCAAAAATTCAAGACGCCTGACTGTAAATATGCGCGGTCATGGCTGATTTTTTAACCGCATATTGAGGAAATAACAATGGCTCTTAATGCCGAAGAAAAAGCAAAAGTAGTAAGTGAATACCAGAAGGCTGAAGGCGATACTGGTTCTCCTGAAGTACAAGTTGCTTTGTTGACAGTTAATATCAACAAATTGCAATCACACTTCAAGGGTAACAAGCACGACCATCATTCACGTCGTGGTTTGATTCGCATGGTAAACCAACGTCGTAAGTTGTTGGACTACTTGAAGCGTAAAAACGCAGCACGTTATGTTGATTTAATTGCTCGTTTAGGTCTACGTCGATAAACAGCCTAGTGTTGTTTCATCTACAGTGTAGATAATTAAGTGCCGGCTTATCTTGAAAGATAGATACGCCGGTTCTTTTGTTTTATAAGGTAGAGAATAGAAAGAAGAACGTGTTTAGTGGAAGGCCATAAAGTTTTATGTCTGAGTGTTTTTTAGGTTAAGTATTTTTCGTAGTTTAGTTTTGTGAAAAAACCAAAAGAATTCTGAGACGTAAAGCTTTAGTCGTAGTCATTTTGCTAAATGTAATTATCAAAAAATTAATATGTATAAGGAGCCGATGTGAATCCGGTCATTAAAAAATTTAAATATGGTAAGTCAGAAGTAACAATTGAAACAGGTAGAGTTGCGCGTCAAGCGACTGGTTCTGTCTTAGTCACAATGGATGATATTGCAGTGTTAGTTGCCGTTACTGCAGCTAAAAAAGCTGTTCCAGGCCAAGGCTTCTTTCCATTGTCAGTATTCTACAATGAAAAGCAGTATGCGATTGGTAAGATTCCTGGTGGTTACATTAAGCGTGAGTCACGACCTTCTGAAAAAGAAACGTTAACGTCACGATTGATTGATCGTCCAATTCGTCCATTATTCCCAAATGGGTTTATGAATGAAGTGCAGGTAGTTTGTACTGTTATGTCTGCGAATAAAACTGATGATTCAGATATTGCAGCGATGATCGGTACATCTGCAGCACTAGCTATCTCAGGTATTCCATTTAATGGACCTATCGGTGCAGCACGAGTTGGTTTTACTGATGAAGAAGGTTATACCTTAAATCCAACCAATGCATACTTGGAAGATTCTCTTTTAAATATGGTTGTTGCGGGTACAAAAGATGCAGTATTAATGGTTGAGTCTGAAGCAAAAGAATTAACTGAAGACGAAATGTTAGGTGCCGTTTTATTTGCTCACCAAGAAATGCAGGCAATTATTACTGCTGTATCTGAATTTGCTGAAGAGGTGGGTACAGAGAAGTGGGATTGGGAACCAGAAGCAATCAATACTGCTTTAGCAGATAGTATTGCAACTGAATACTCAGAAGGCATCAGTGCTGCTTATTCAGTTAGTGATAAAATGGCTCGTTACAGTGCTTTAGGTGAATTAAAGTCGGCAGCTGTTGAGAAGTTAGTAACAGAATCTGACGACTCTCCTTCAGCTGAAGATGTTAAGAGCTACTTCTCTAAGCTTGAAAAACAAGTTGTTCGTGGTCGAATCATTAAGAGTGAGCCTCGTATCGATGGGCGTGATAACAGCACCGTTCGTGGAATAGAAGTAGAAGTAGGTGTGTTACCAAATACACACGGTTCTGCACTCTTTACACGTGGTGAGACACAAGCGATTGTGGCGACTACTTTAGGTACTTCTCGTGACGCTCAAATTGTCGATGCTTATGCAGGCGAGTACAAAGAAAGTTTCATGCTTCACTACAACTTCCCTCCATACTCTGTGGGTGAATGTGGTCGTATGGGTCCTCCAGGGCGTCGTGAGATCGGTCACGGTAAGCTAGCTAAACGTGGTTTACAGGCGCTTATGCCTACTTCTGAAGAGTTTCCGTACACCGTTCGTTGTGTCTCAGAAATTACAGAGTCTAACGGTTCAAGCTCAATGGCAAGCGTCTGTGCAAGCAGCCTGGCAATGATGGATGCGGGTGTACCTTTAGCTGCACCAGTTGCGGGAATTGCAATGGGTCTTGTTAAGGAAGGTGAAGAGTTTGCCGTCCTTACTGACATCTTGGGTGATGAAGATCACTTAGGTGATATGGACTTTAAAGTAGCGGGTACTGACGAAGGTATCACTGCTTTACAAATGGATATCAAGATCGAAGGTATCAATGAACAGATTATGGATATCGCATTGAAGCAAGCGCACGATGCACGTATACATATTCTTGGTGAAATGAATAAGGTTCTTGAAACATCGCGTGAAGAATTGTCTGAAAAAGCGCCAGCAATGCGCACGATGAAGGTTCATTCAGATAAAATTCGTGACGTGATTGGTAAGGGTGGTGCAACTATTCGCTCTATCACAGAGCAAACTGGTGCGTCAGTTGATATCGACGATGATGGCTCAATCAAAGTGTACGGTGAAGATAATGCGAGTGCACAAGCTGCGATCGATATGATTATTGGTATCACTGCAGAAGCCGAAATCGGCCAGATCTATACCGGTAAAGTTGAGCGTATTGTTGATTTCGGAGCATTCGTAAGTATCTTGCCTGGTAAGGATGGCTTAGTTCATATTTCTCAAATTTCTAATGAACGAGTTGAGAAGGTGACTGATGTACTATCAGAAGGTCAGCAAGTAAAAGTGAAAGTCTTGGACGTTGATAACCGTGGTCGCATCAAGTTAAGTATGAAAGAGATTTCTGAAGGCGAATAAGGTTATTTACAAAAATGACCTGAAAATTCAGCCAAGCATTTGTTGATACTATATTAGTACGATGAAAGCATATTGAATTTCTACTTGTCATCAATAGAATAAAGGAGGCTTATATTTAACGATATAGCCTCCTTTTTCTTTTTGTAGAACCTAAAAGTGGATACTATGCCAGATAAAAAAATAGCATTAAAAAAACTAGAAGCTTTCTTAATGGAACATCTACCTTTGGCAAGAGCTGCTGGAATTTGTGTAGATGAATATACCGGCAATAAACTGGTTGTGAGTGCACCGTTAGATAAGAATATTAATGACAAAGGAACTGCTTTTGGCGGTAGTCTTTACAATCTCTGTGTGATTACGGCTTGGGGGATGACTGACTTAAAAGCAAAAGAGTTGGGCTTAAAGGGTGATATAGTCGTTGCTAAAGGTGAGATAAACTATTTGCGGCCACTTAAGGGCCGTTTGGTCGCGAGTGTTACTTCCCCCATAGAAGAAGAGCTGGTTCATATTGAAAAGAGCTATAAATCTCGCGGTAAAGCAATTTTCAATTTAGATGTAACTGTTCTTGATGAGCAGCTTAAACCTTGTGTGAAGTTTCATGGTAAGTATGCAGTATTGGCTTCTTAATTTTAAGAAGCGTTTACCCGAATTGAAAAAGCTTCTCTTTCAATACAAATATCAGCTTCACCTGAAAAAGAAATAGGGTCGCCATCGACCTGAACAAACAAAGATGAATGGCTTGATATGCTAACGTGTTTAGTTTGTTGGTATGACATCAGTGAAGGTTTAAGCTTTCTTTTTTTTGAAGCGGCTAAAAAGGTACTAATAATAGACCATGCGTTGCTTTTTTTACTGATTGCGATATCAATCAAACCATCATCACACTTTGCATCAGGTGTTAATGACCAGCCTTTTGCATAGGTCTGCATGTTTGCAATAACGCAATGAGAAGAGCTTATCGTGGCGCTTGGTAGAGCTGTTTCATCTGTTTGTTCAACAGCAGCTGTGAAATATTCACTCTTCATTCCTCTTAAAGCTAAAGCGCCGGCGATGGCGTAGACTAAATCGCCCCAAAGTTGATAAAGAGCTTTAAGGGCTCCATTTCGTAATTGATCCGCAAACTGCACGACCTTTGCACCAAAACCAATTTCCAGCATTGCAAGGAAGATAAGGCCTTGTTCATCCTTTTGTTTCAATACGCAAATATCTATTTTTTTGCTTTCACCAGTCGTTAATAATTTAATTGCCCTTTCAGGCTTTAATGGGATGTTTAATTCGCGGGCAACGACATTTGCATTTCCCATTGGAATAAAGCCAATTTCAGTTTCTAATTTGACGGCCCAAAGGCCGGCAACTAACTCTCTTAACGTCCCGTCACCGCCAACTAGAACAATGAGTTGAACTTTTTTGCCCCATTCGCTGGCTAGAACTTTTTCGGTATGGCCAGCATATGCGGTCGCGATAACTGACTTCACTTCCCAACCACTTTGTTCTAAATGAGTTCTTGCTTTTCGTGCAATATTTGGCGCTTTGCCTCTACCGGCAAAAGGATTAAAAATAATGACAGCTGAAGAGGCTAGGGGTTTGGAATTCAACGGATTGACCTTGTATTTAGATTATTGTGCTTGGATTATTATGTTTGGCGCACTATAGGGCGCTGATAACATGATAAATCGCATCGCATAATGTTTTTAATTGTGCGTCCTTGATTATGTAAGGTGGCATCACATAAACAAGCTTCCCAAAGGGGCGTATCCATACGCCTTGTTCCACAAATAGTGGTTGAATAGTACGCATATCAACACTTTCATTCAATTCTACTACGCCAATCCCTCCTAATACACGTACCTGTTGAACATTAGGAAGGGTGATGCACTGTTCTAAACCCTGCTTTAATTGTTGTTCGATATTATCAATTCGTTTTTCCCAAGGTGATTCCAGCAATAGTGTTGTGCTGACTAGTGCTGCGGTACAGGCGAGAGGATTGGCCATGAATGTCGGGCCATGCATAAATATCCCTGGATCACCTGAACTAATGGTTTCACTAATGTCGCGGGTTGTTAGGGTGGCGGCAAGGGTCATATAGCCGCCTGTCAATGCCTTGCCTATGCACATGATGTCAGGTGTTATGCTGGTATGATCACAAGCAAACAATTTTCCGGTTCGACCAAAACCTGTAGCAATTTCATCAAAGATAAGTAAAACGCCAAATTCATCAGCGAGTGCTCTTGTTTTTTGAAGGTAGTCAGCAGAATAAAACCGCATACCGCCCGCACCTTGAACTATAGGTTCGATAATAATGGCTGAAATATCATGGTGGTGATTTTCTAAAGTTTGCCGAAGGTCTGTCAATTCTGACTCGTCACAGCTCTCACCAAATGGTGTTTGAGGTGCAGGTATAAAATATTGCTGTGTCAGCGTTTTTGAAAATAGAGAGTGCATACCTGTCACTGGGTCACAGACAGACATCGTTCCCAGAGTGTCGCCGTGGTAACCATTCCGGGCAGATATAAAGTGCTGTTTTTGAGGTAGGTTTTTACTTGCCCAATACTGAATGGCCATTTTCATGGCTACTTCAACAGCAACAGAGCCTGAATCAGAGAAAAAAACTGTTTCTAAAGTCGGGGGTGTAATTTCAATTAGCTTGGTTGCCAACTTAATTGCCGGATCATGTGTTAAACCGCCAAACATCACATGTGACATAAGGTCTAGTTGTTTCTTTAATGCTTCATTTATTTGAGGGTTATTGTAACCATGAATAACTCTCCACCAAGATGCCATGCCATCAATCAGCTCGCGGCCATCTTGTAGCTTGAGAATGCAGCCATCGGCGGATGCGACATGGAAAACTGAATGACCGGCTCCAATGGCACTATAAGGGTGCCAAATGTGTTGTTGGTCAATGTTTGAAGCAGAAAGATGATTGATGTTCATGTATGGCTCTTAAATAATTTTTTGTTCGAACTGGTTTAAGCGATTCAATAACTGTTGAAAATTTTCTTCTAAAGGGCATTCTAAATTTAAGTGTTCATTCGTCACTGGATGAGTGAGAGTCATTGTTTGAGCCGCAAGTAATAAGCGGTGACTGTCCATATGGGTTTTAAATAATCGATTATGCTCTCCTCTCCCATGCTTTACATCGCCTACAATAGGGTGACTGATGTGTTTAAGGTGGCGCCTGATTTGATGTTTACGTCCTGTTTTGGGAAATAGCTTCACTAAAGAATAACGACATTTCTCAAAATGGCCATCTGAATAGGGCAAGATATATTGTTTGAGTGTTTTGTAGTGAGTAATAGAATCTTTTGCTTCTTTTTGTTCTACACTCTTCTCGAGATGTTTAAAGACAGCAATTTCGTTTAGTGGGTAATCTATGGTGCCTTCGATCTTTGTAAAACCACGTACGATGGCTAGGTATTCCTTTTCTATTGAATGCTGTTCAAATTGTTGGCTCACCTGTTTTGCGCTCTCTTTGTCTAGTGTAAACAACAGTAGACCTGACGTTGGTTTGTCTAGGCGGTGTACTGGGTAAACCCATTGGCCAATTTGGTTGCGCAAAATTTTCATCGCATAACGTTTTTCATGTCGGTCAATAGGGCTCTTATGGACCAATAATCCTGCGGGTTTTTGAATCGCAACCAAATACTCGTCCTGATAAATAATATCCAGGGTTTCTTGCTCTGGTTCGTGTTCAGGATAGTCTGTTTGTTGTGAGGTCATTTTTTCTCAGGACTTAACGTTAGCCGCATTGATTATGCTATTTGTAGAATTCAGTGTTTTGGTAATTTGGTGCAAATAATTGGCATACATGAACTTAAAAACATAGAGTTATAGGTTTTTAAAAATATAGCTTATAAATTTGCAAAGAATCATAGCACTGAGTCTAAAAAATAAGTAGGAGTTAAGAATGAATAAGGTGATTAAGATTGGTGTATTTCTTGTTAGCCTAGGAAGTATTTTGCTGTTAAATGCATGCAGTGAAGAGTCTCCAGCGCCAGCGGCACCAATGTCTATGCCGCCTCCTGCAGTGAGTGTCGCACAAGTGCTCCAAAAAGAAATTAGTGAGTGGGAAGAGTTTACTGGGCGCTTGGAGGCGGTCAGAAATGTTGAGTTAAGACCAAGAGTTTCAGGGTACATTGAAAGCGTTGATTTTAAAGAAGGCGCATTGGTAGAAGAAGGCCAGTTGTTATTTAGAATTGATGCTCGTCCTTTTCGTACAGAGGTTAGTCGTTTGAAGGCTGAGTTAAAAAGCGCTCAGGCTCAAATAGACTTGGCTCAACGAGACCTGCAGCGCGCTTCAAGTCTGAAACAAACTAATGCGATATCTCAAGAGCTTCTCGACAACCGTAATACTCAATTAACCAAAGCACGTGCAGATGCTGACAGCGTGAAAGCGGCATTACGGAATGCCAAGTTGAATTTAAGTTACACCAATGTGAAGGCACCGATTTCTGGAAGGGTATCTCGGGCTAACATTACCAAGGGTAACTATGTTTCTCAGGGCGAAAGTAAACTAACCACTCTGGTTTCTATTGAGCAAATGTATGCCTATTTCGATGTGGACGAGCCCGTATATATTCGTATAAAAGCACTTTCTGAATCTAAAGGGCTTTCTATCAATAATAAGCCTGTAGTAATGAGTTTAACGAACGATGTGAAGTATGCTTACCAAGGTGTCGTTGACTTTGTTGATAACCAAATCGACATCAGTACCGGAACTATCAGGATAAGAGCAGTGTTCAATAATAAACCAGGTACCTTAACGCCAGGAATGTTTGCTCGCCTGAAATTACGTGTGAGTGCACCGCGTGAAAGTATTCTGATTGATGAAAAAGCAATTGGCACTGACTTGAACCACAAATTTGTACTCGTTTTAGCTGCAGAAGATAAAGTGGAATACCGCTCCGTGACGTTAGGTAAACGCTTAGGTGGCTTGCGTGCTATCCAATCAGGGTTATCTCCCGATGATGTAATCATTGTAAAAGGTTTGCAGCGTGCCAGACCTGGGGGGAAAGTAAGTCCAACAATGATTGATATGGTATCCGCTTCAGTATTAGAGGAGATGGATTCACTTCCATCACAAGGTTGAAATAGGACTTCTTTATGAATATTTCACAGTTTTTTATTCATCGTCCGATTTTCGCGGGCGTACTTTCGATGATGATCTTTCTTGCTGGCGCCATGGCTGTATTTGAGTTGCCAATTTCTGAATATCCTGAGGTGGTGCCGCCGACTGTTGTCGTCAATGCGATTTATCCCGGTGCTAACCCCGAGGTCATTGCTGATACAGTTGCATCGCCTTTAGAACAGGCAATCAATGGCGTTGAAAATATGTTGTATCTATCTTCCCAGTCAACTGCTGACGGGCGTCTGGGGATTACCGTAACTTTTGCCTTGGGAACGAATATCAATGATGCTCAGGTTGAGATTCAAAACAGGGTAAGTCGGGCTTTGCCTCGATTGCCTGAAGAGGTGCAGCGCTTGGGGGTAACAACTGAAAAATCTTCCCCCGATTTAACCATGGTGGTGCATCTACTTTCACCCGATGAGCGTTACGATATGCTCTACCTTTCAAATTTTGCAGTTTTAAATGTTAAAGATGAGCTTGCCAGAATTGAGGGCGTTGGAAGTGTCAGTGTTTTTGGCGCAGGTGATTATGCGATTCGTGTTTGGTTGAATCCAGAAAAAATTTCGGCTTTGAGTTTATCCACTCAAGAAGTGGTTGCTGCCATTCGTGAGCAAAATAGGCAAGCCGCTGCTGGTTCAATTGGCTCACCACCGAACGCGAGTGAAAACCCTTTTCAATTACTGATTAACGTCAAAGGGCGTCTAGAGTCGGTTGAAGAATTTGAAAATATTGTTGTTCGTGTTGGTAGTAATGGCGCTATGACAAAATTAAAAGACGTCGCGAGAATTGAGTTAGGCTCAAACTCTTATGCCTTGCGTTCATTGCTGGATAACCAGCCTGCGGCGGCAATTCCCATCTTCCAGCGACCTGGTTCGAATGCAATTGAAATCTCTGATTCTGTTCGCCAGAGAATGGAGGAGCTGAAAGCGAGTTTCCCGGAAGGGATTGAATATCAAATCGTTTATGATCCGACGATCTTTGTAAGAGATTCAATCAAGTCAGTAGTTATCACCTTGTTAGAAGCTATTATGCTGGTGGTGATCGTCGTTGTGGTGTTTTTACAAACATGGCGAGCATCGATTATTCCCTTGGTTGCAGTGCCGGTATCTTTGGTGGGTACTTTCGCCATTATGCATTTGTTTGGTTTTTCACTAAATGCCTTATCTTTATTTGGTTTGGTTTTGGCGATAGGGATTGTTGTTGATGATGCGATTGTTGTGGTTGAAAATGTAGAGCGAAATATAGCGTTGGGTAAGTCATCTATTGCAGCAACAGAGCAGGCAATGAAAGAGGTGACAGGGCCAATTATTGCGACATCTTTAGTGTTAAGCGCCGTATTTATTCCAACAGCATTCATCTCAGGTTTAACTGGGCAGTTCTATAAACAGTTTGCTTTGACTATTGCGATTTCTACGATCATTTCTACCTTTAATTCACTGACTTTGAGCCCCGCTTTAGCCGCGGTATTACTTAAACCTCATGATGGAAAAAAGGACTTGTTGAGTCGATTATTGGACGGAATTTTTGGAAAAATTGTATTTAGACCTTTTAACCGATTTTTTAGTGGATTGACGCGACTTTACACAGGATCATTAAAAAGAATCGTACGTGGGTCAGCTATTGTTTTAGTGCTCTATGCTGGCTTGATGGCGCTCACTTATGAACAGTTCCAAAGTACGCCTACTGGCTTTGTTCCGCCTCAAGATAAAATGTATTTGATTGCATTTGCACAATTGCCTGATGCCGCTAATTTAGATAGGACTGAAGCCGTTATTCGTCAAATGTCATCGTTGGCTTTAGAGCACCCTGGTGTTGAGTCTTCCGTTGCTTTTCCAGGCCTGTCAGTGAATGGCTTTACTAACAGTTCTAGTTCGGGTGTTGTGTTTGTGACTTTGAAGCCTTTTTCAGAACGTTTAGAGCCAGGTTCATCAGCAGAGGATATTTCAAAGCAATTGAATCAAAAATTTTCGGTGATTCAAGAGGCGTTTGTTTTGGTGGTACCGCCTCCACCGGTTATGGGGCTGGGAACAACAGGGGGCTTCAAATTACAGATCGAGGATCGTGCCAACCTTGGTTACGAGGCGTTATATGCAGAAACGCAGAACATTGTACAAAAAGCCTGGGGCACGCCAGGTCTAACTCAAATCTATTCAAGTTTTAAAGTGAATGTGCCTCAGTTGCATGTAGAAGTGGATCGTGAAAAAGCCAAGGTTCATGGCGTTGCTATCAATGAAATTTTTGAAACGTTACAGGTGTATATGGGTTCTGTTTACGTGAATGACGTAAATTTCTTTGGGCGCACTTATCAAGTGAATATTCAGGCTGATCAACAGTTTAGGGTAGATGAAAGCCAGATTTCAAAACTTAAAGTGCGTAACCGAAATGGTGATATGGTTCCTTTGGGAGCCTTTATTAAGGTGAGTCATTCTGCTGGGCCAGATAGAGTCATGCACTATAATGGTTTTCCTGCTGCTGATATAAATGCCTCGCCAGCGGGAGTTAGTAGTGGTCAAGCACAGGCCGCAATGACTAAATTATTAGATGAAAACCTTCCAGAAGGCATGGCGTATGAATGGACGGATTTAACCTTCCAGCAGATACTGGCTGGTAATACGGCTTTATATATTTTTCCTCTTGTTGTCTTGCTCGTATTCTTGGTCTTAGCGGCTCAATATGAAAGCTGGTCTTTACCTTTGGCTATTATTTTAATTGTGCCCATGACGTTATTGTCTGCGATGACAGGCGTGTTGCTGGATGGAGGGGATAATAATATCTTTACACAAATTAGCCTCATTGTACTGGTCGGTTTGGCCACCAAGAATGCTATCTTGATTGTTGAATTTGCGAAAGAAAAAGAAGATCAGGGTTTATCAATCAAAGAGGCTGTTTTTGAAGCAAGTCGTTTACGGTTAAGGCCTATATTAATGACTTCTCTGGCATTTATTATGGGGGTGGTGCCTTTGGTTATATCTACCGGAGCGGGCGCTGAAATGCGACATGCAATGGGGGTGGCAGTATTCTCAGGTATGATTGGTGTGACGTTCTTTGGATTGCTACTGACGCCAGTTTTTTATGTGTTAGTGCGTAAGTTGAGTAGCAGAAAAGAGGAGTCTTCTAAAGTGTAGTTTAATGATTTATTGCGGTGCGTACTTCGCACCGCTCAGGGGAAGCTGATCTATTTAGCTAGGCAGTTTAATGCCGCTTCAGAATTATAAAATGCTTCTAGGCGTCGTCTTATTAGTCCTTCAAGTTGTCCGCTTTCAATTAATGTATTTAAAACTTGTGGTGCGAATAGCTCAACCTCTTTCATTACACGTTCTGGTGTGATCATCAAATCATCGAGCAAAGTCCCAAATTCAACGGCGCCGTACTTATCGAAGAAATAATCTACAACGGTTTCATAGCAGTGTTTAAAATAATCTGTTTTACGAAAGTGGCGCCAGAACTCATAGCCAAGTACCACAAACTCGGAAAGGTCTATGCTATTCATTCCTTGTTGAAACTCACCTAATGTCCGGTCTTCTACCATATCCCAGAGGTCCAGAGCTGATGATTTTAATTGCTCATCCGTAACAGATTCATTCAGGAATGATTTACTTTCTTCTAAAATAAACTCTAAACTATTTGCGATATATGTTTTAACACTGTCTTCAAAACCACTGCCAAGCTTTGGGGCTGCTTTGTTGAGTACATTTTTACTCATCTTTAGCATTGAAGAAACGCCGGGCACTTTTTTACTGAGGATATTGCTTTCATAAATGTAGCGGGTAATTGCTTGGTATACTACGCCGGAGATTAAATCTCCATACAAAGGAAGGTCGATAACTTTATCTAAACCTTGCTTTCTTTGTTCTTCAAGTTCAATTAGTTTGTCGACAAAGCCTTCAAATTCACTACGCGTGATAATCTTGTTGAGTTTGGTGTTTTTATGCTGGGAAGAAGTAAATAGCTGTGTAGCTGCTTCACCTGCGATTTCAGCGATTGCTCCCGGTACATCATCTTCAACAACATTGGTTTGAATAACTGTTTTTATTTGTTCGGCTGTTACGAGGCTATTAAGCGGTATTGTTCTAAGCCAATTAAATAGTGGGTCTGATTCATTTCGGACCCACTCGATCAGTGTGTCGGGACTAAAAGCAGCCAGTTCGTGCTGTAGATGTAATTCTAGTAGTTGCTTAGCAAGTTTTTGGCTACTTTTTGTGTGCGTCATGCATGGCTCCAATTAAGCGAAATTGAAAAAAATATGATCCTCAATTTAGAATAAAATATAATAATAGTCAACACTTGTACTCTGAGTTTGTTTGTTAGTGAGTGTGTACTTTAAAGAATACTATATTCAGTATATTATACACTCTAATAAAAATGTAACTTGAAATGTAGTGTACACATGAACACTGTTTTGTGTCGTTGGTTGGTTGCCTGAAATGAATACGGAAAAGAATATATGCTAAGTCGTGAAGAAAAAAAGAGCTTAACAAGGCAGTCGCTGATTGATGCCGCTTTAAGTATTGTTGGAGCGGGGAGTAATTTTGCTAGTGTTAGTTTAAGAGAAGTTGCCAAAAACGCAGGGCTTGTACCCACTTCTTTCTATCGCCATTTTACTGACATGGAAGAGTTAGGACTAAATGTTGTTGATGACTTGGGTTTAGTTTTGCGGAAAATGATGAGGGCTGCGCGTCAAAAGGATGGTTACAAAAAAGGCCTGCTACATAGCTCGATTGAAGTTTATGTCGATTTTGTTTGCCAGCATAAAAGCCACTTTTATTTTATGTCTCAATGTCGAACAGGCGGTACTCCTGTTTTGAGGCAAGCGATTCGTAATGAGTTGAAGTACTTTGAGAATGAGCTTTCTTCTGATATTAGGTCTGTACCCTTTTTGTCTGAGATGTCGAGTCAAGATAGAGAGATGATGTCTCAGTTAATTGTTTCAACTGTGTTTGATGCAACGATTGATATTTTAGACTTGAGTGATTCTAGTGCGAACTATCAGAATGAGTTTATTGAGTCGATGAAGAAGAAGCTGCGTATGATTTGGCTTGGAGGGAGTGTTTGGCGCTCTAAATAAGGGGGTAATAGGGACCAATAACCCTTAGGTTTACCATTTAGAATATTGATCTTCTACAAAGCCATACTGGTTTTCAATTTCAAAACGTTGGCCATCTTTAGTGATTAGGTGGCCATTAAATCGACCGAATATTTGTTTGAAGTTAGTGGCCATAATTCCGGCATTTAATCGCTCTTTATGCATGCCTTCAGGCTTAAAACTGAGATTTATTTGTTGGTTTTGGCTGCTGATTCGCCAGTTGGAATTAGCGTCATCCCGGTCAAATTTAAATTGTACTTGAGGAAGTGTGTGTAAGTCGTTACCGACCCAAAAACAGTTTTCTGAGTAACCTGTCTCGTTAACGCCCCATGAAACATTTAAACCAAGTATAGGTGTTTGGGTTTTGTTGCCTGACATTCCTTTGCCTGAAAAACATGCCCAGTTCCAGAATGTCTCTCGACGCATATAGCCTGCAGAAAAATCATGATGACCATAGCAATTCGATTGTTTCAGGTCGAAATTTCCTAATTCGCATTCAACTTGGCCTAAAACATTTAGTGCAGCTGTTTTTTGAGCATACACCCAGCCATTCACAGCTGTAGGGGTGCAAAGTGCCATCGTTTGGAAATCGCTGCTTTCTATCATTTTAGCTTGAACTTTAAGTTCTGAGCCTAAATCAATGCTCAAAGTTTTACGACGTTCACCTTGAGAATTTAATTGGTAGCGCATTTGAATATTACGCTTTCCTGATTTAAAAGTGCTGACGCCATTATCCGGACGATTCGTTAGGTCTAAGCCGAGTGACAAGGGTTTCTTGAATTGCCAAGTTTTCATCTGTCCATCAGATAATCGGTAAACATAAACAAAAACAGCGCCGATATAACGAAGATCTGCTAATGCACAGCCAAAAATTAAATCATCACTAATTCCACCAAAATACTGGAACTGTTTGAAATTGAAGTGTTTTTTCCACTTACCCGCAGGTGTATTCATAGGGGTTCTGTAATCAGTGTTCTTAACATTTACTTCATTGACTGGCTGTGCGAAATGACCAAAATGAGGTTTGCCATGAGAATTGATTAATGAATAGGGTCTTAGCATTTTAATCCCAGAAGTCAGCAGAGCCTTCGATTGATTTCACCTCTTCCAGCAAGCCTTCGTTTAATAAATGTTCGTAAGATTGTACCTGATTTCGCCCATTATTTTTTATGTAGTAGAGGGCTTTATCTGCTTTTGAAAGTACGCTGGCAAGTTGTGATTTTGAGTCTAATTCGGCGTATCCGATACTCACAGTGACTTGGCCTACTTGTGGGAATCGTCTCGCTTCAACAGCGGCACGACAGCGTTCAAGAGCTGTAAGGGCTTGTTCAGAATGTGCTTCTTTTACTAATACTACGAATTCCTCACCGCCATAACGGAAGAATAGGTCGTTTTGTCTTAGAACCGAGCGGATCGTTTGTGCAAATAGTACGAGCGTTTCATCGCCAATTGCATGTCCGTAATTGTCATTAATTAATTTGAATTTATCAATATCAAGAATCGCAATAGCTTTGAATGACCTATCAGTGCCAGTATTATGAGAAGGTGTATCGGCATAAGACAGGTCTGAGGCAACTTGGTCAAAGGCTTGTCGGTTTAATATTCGAGTCAGGGGGTCGTAGCCCTTCTCATGCAGGCTTCGAAAAATATCCGTAAAAATCTGCATTAGCCCAATTAATAAATCGGCGCCGCTTCCATCAGGATATGAATGCTTGATGGTAATTAAGTGAGATATTGATTTGTCATATAGAACAACCGGAAAAATTAGTTTAATTTTTTTTAGTTCGCAGCTGCTAGTAGTTTCATGTGCGTTGACATAAGCATCATTTAAGTCTTTATCATCGTCGAGAATGATAACATCTTCAGGGTTCAAACAGTCAATACAAACAAGTCTTTGTACTTTACTACCCTCTTCACGGGTTGCCTGAAGTTCATAAACAGTGAGTTGCACGCCGGAGAAATTCTCAATTAACAGTTCAGTTAATTCGTTGACCAGTTCTTTAACACTGGTCTGCTTCGTCAAGCGTTTTAGTAAAGTGAAGATGTTTTGTATTTTCATGAATATCAAACTTAGAGTTGTACAGCCATTGTCGTCTACTCAATGAATAGCAATAACTCTATTATGGTTGTATATAGTTAAAAATCTAGTTTTATATTACTTATTAAGCAAAATAGAAAAAAGGTTAGATTTATCTGAGTAAAAATCTAATTTGAATGGATTTTGACTGCTTAGGCGTCTAGGCTTTATGTAGTATAAATACTGATTTCAATTCTGTATATAAATAGGCTTTGGAAAAATGTCTGTCTTGGTACCTGAGTATATACTTTTAGCAAAACAAGCTGTTTACGACATGGAGAAGAATTGCCATGCCAATGAATTGCTGTTTCGGACACCTATGGGCTCGTCTGCGGCTGACTTTGGGGGAGAGATTGCAACGAGTCAGGTGTTAGTTAACTATTGCGCCAGCGTGTCTGAGCAGGCAAACGAATCCAAATTACCTGTTTTTATTAATGTTGATAGTCAGTTTGTACTTGAATTTGACTCACTTCCTGTTTCTCCTGAAAGTGTGATAATTGAACTTACTGAGGGGGTAGAGCCGTCAGAAGCTTTAACCGAAGCTGTTCTTGCCTGGAAAAAACTTGGGTTTACTTTCGCTCTAGATTGTTATGACTTTGATGCTAAATGGGATGAGTTTATCCTTATTATGGACTACGTTAAGGTCGATATGCTGACATTTGATCATGACTTTGTGGTTGATGAAATGAGCAAGGTTAATAAGCGGGGGAGGCGTTGGGTTGCTAAGCGTGTTGAAAATGAGGAAGTTTTTGAGCTCTGTACGGCTGCAGGATTTGATTTGGTTCAAGGTCATTTCTTAGCCAAACCTAAACCTGTCATGGGGAGCTCTATCCGACCAGGCACAGCCATTACCATTAGGTTATTGAAAGAGTTGGACCGGCCTGGGATTACGATGCAGGAAATCGCTGAACTAGTAAGTCAAGACCCGAAGTTGACAGTACAAATGTTGAAAATTATCAATAGCTCCTTGTTTTCTTTACCAAGACCTGTCGATGACCTTCAGGCTGCTTTGGTTTATTTAGGGGTTGATATGCTCCGTCAGTGGGCGATGATGATTGCTTTCCTATCTAATGGGAATGTACATATTGAGGCTTGTCGTTTGGTTCTGCAAAGAGCGAAAGCTTGTGAAATATTCTGTCGAAATAATTCTAGTTTGGCAGATACGTCCTCTTCAGCGTTCTTGGTTGGTTTATTATCAGGTGTTGATATTTTGTTAAAAGTATCGGCGCGTGATTTTCTAACTCAGGTAAGTTTGTCTGATACGGTGAATCATGCTGTTTTAGAGAGTGGAGGTGATCTTGGGGAGGTTTTAAATTCAGTATGTACACTAGAATATACTGCAGCACAAGAGCCTCAAAACATACAAGATATACCAAGTGAGCTATTGAATACTTATCAAGAAGCAAGTGACTGGGTTGTAGAGGTCATTAAAGCTTTAAAAGGGAAATAACTTTTCCGCCTTTTTTTCTCCATTAATATAAAATTACATTTTGCAATTGTTTACCAACAGACTTCTCTTTTTACCTGTCCTATTATTACAACATCAAATTTGAGTAAGCCGATTCAGGCCCGACTTGCTCAAATTAACCTTATTTCATGTGTACTCTTGTTTTCCCAGCATTTGCTGGGATTTTTTTTGCCTGAAATTTAGGTTACCTCAAAATTCCTTTCCTTCTTTGATGAGACTTCTGTGTTAGGGTAGCGATTTTAATATTCTAATTAAGATCAAAGGGGTTACTTCATGTCAGGGCTACTACTTACAATTCACTTACTATCAGCCGTTATTTGGGTTGGTGGGATGTTCTTTGCGTATATTTGTTTGAGGCCTGTTGCTGGTGCCTTATTAGAACCTAACTTACGTCTGCCTCTTTGGTGTGGTGTTTTTCAACGATTTTTTCCTTGGGTATGGTTGTCTGTGATCGTTATTGTGATGTCGGGCCACGGTATGATCGCAGTATATGGTGGCATGGCAAATGTTGGTAAGCATGTGCACGTAATGTTGGGTTTGGGTTATTTAATGATTGGTTTATACCTGCATGTTTATTTTGCGCTTTTTGGTAAATTGAAACAGCTTGTTCAGGCACAGTCGTGGCCGGAAGCGGGAGTGATTTTAAATAAAATTCGAGTCATTATTGGGGTTAATTTAGTATTAGGTTTGATAACCATCTCAATGGCGAGTGGTGGAAGGTATTTATTTATTTGAATTTTTCAAGCTGCGTATGAATGAATTGGCTAACTTTGATAGAAATAGGAGGCATGGTTCTTGGTTTCATGTTCGCCAATATAGTAGGCTTCCAATTCTATTTTCGCTTTCATCTTTTTAGTAGTCGCTGACATGGAATTACGCAACAGACTTATGAATAAAATATTGTTACTTACTTTTCTTACACTTTGTTCTTTTAATGCTTTTGCAGAGTTTGAGATTAAAGGCTGGACTCCCCGTTATATTTACGTCGATGGCGATAACCTGATAGGCCACACCCATTACTTTGGTGCTTCTTATTTTAAGCGGCAAGGTGCTGCATTTGAAGGCCCCACCATGCGTTTTGGTTTAGGCACAAAGGGTGAGAAAATTAACGTGGGTTATACCAGCGGCTCTTCATTCTTTAGTGTTGATATGGGTTTATCCTACAACTTCCTAGATTCTGATAATCCTAGAAAGCATGGAAGTGGTTTAGGTGGTTTGAGTGTTGAACTAGGTCTAAGGATATGGGCTGTTCAAATTATTATGCAAAACTCTGAAGACACATCCTATGTTGCTTTAGGGTATGGCTTCTAGGGTTTTGATATTTGCTTGTCTGTTTTATGGTCATCCATCATTAATATTTTAAGGGTGGATGACTTAAATTCCCGTCGATAAAGAATGAATACAATTGCTGCAGTACTGATGATAAAAACCCAAGGGTTAATAAACCACGTTAATATAGCGATTGAATAATAATAAGTCCGAAGACCAATATTAAAGTTATTAGCCGCCATGGATATCATTGATGCAATTCGTTTGGCGAGTGCCTCACGTTGTTCTTCTAAATGTTCCTTATCCTGAAGTGGTGCAGCGCCAACCATAATCGTCACAAAACCATACTGCCTTAAACTCCAGGTAAATTTAAAAAAAGCATATACAAATACAAGAATCAGCATGACTATTTTGACCTCCCACTCAGTACGGCTTGCAGGTATTGAAAAGGGAAACCCCTCCATTAATCCGATTGCTTTTTCTGTAGAGCCTAAAATGGTCATCAAGCCTGCTAAAATTAGCATCGTGGTTGATGCAAAAAATGCGACACTCTTTTCAAGATTTGCAATGGCAGCATTATCTGCGATACGCATTTCTCTGGTAAGCATTCGTAACATCCATTGGTGTCGATATTGATGTAATGCTGAAGCCAGGCAAGGACGGTCAAAACTATGCAATTTTGCATAATACATATAGCCATTGAAGCAAAATAGAAACCATAATGCCGCAGAGATATTAAGCCAATTGTGTTGAAAAAAATGAAGAAAGCTGACCATTAATTTGTCACTTACCTTTTATAAATTATCAAAGCAGTAATATAGCGATGATTGGCATAGAATGCCCTGAATAATTTTCATAATATTTCATTTTTGGTGTAAATCCATATAAAAGGCTAAATTTTGTTTTCAAAATTTTCTCAAAAAAATCACCGTCTAGGGCTTACGATGGGGATGCGCTATATGATGCTTAGTGCATTTGGCTTTTCGATTATGGCGGTTTGCGTTAAATTTGCGAGTGGTCAAGGGATTCCTGTTTTAGAAATTGTAGCCGCGAGAGCATTCGTTTCATTGTTTTTAAGTTATATCGACGTGAGGCGAAAAGGCATTTCCTTGCTTGGCCGTAAAAAGCTACTGCTACTTTCACGAGGTACTGTGGGCGCATTAGCTTTGATGTGTGTCTACTATGCGATTACACACATGCCTTTAGCTGAGGCGACCGTTTTACAATACTTGCACCCCATGTTTACTGCAATACTTGCATTGATGTTTTTAAAAGAGCGCATTCATGTGTCTGTTATGCTGAGTATTATCTTTAGCTTTATAGGCTTGTTGTTTATTGCTCGCCCGGCATTGTTATTTGGAGTGACTGAAAATGAATTCTCTTATTTTGCAATGGGAGCTGCAATTCTCGGTGCTTTTGGTAGTGCCGTGGCTTACGTGTTAGTACGAAAATTAAATGAAACGGAAGATGCCTCCGTCATTATTTTTTACTTTCCCCTGATTGCTTTACCGGTATCTCTTGGTTTGTTGGGAAATGATTTTGTAATGCCAACTGGTTGGGCGTGGGGGTCGTTATTAATGGTGGGAATATTTACTCAGGTTGGTCAAATAGGTTTAACCAAAGCAATGAAAACAGAAACAGCGGGTAGAGCAACGGCTTTCTCCTATCTACAAGTTATTTTTGCCGTATTACTTGGTTGGATGATCTTCGATGAAATCCCAGATATATGGGTTTCGCTAGGCGGCGGGTTTATTCTAATAGGCGCCATCATAAACGCTTTTTTTAAGCGCTGACTTTTACTATGTCGATTCTTATGTTGATGCATGAATAAAATGCAGAATTTATACTATGCTTGTTAAATATCTTTCAAACTTTTGATACTCGTTTGACACGTCAAATTTTAAGGCACGTCGAATGCACATTTTCTATTAGGCTTAAACAAATTATGGATTTAGCTGTTGAAGGTAGAATCCTTAAAAAAATCTTAAATATTTATGGGTTTTCAGCCTTCTGGTTTATTACTCAGTTATCGGCGGGTGAATGAGGAAACCATCAAACCTGCTACTTAAAGGAAAAAGTCGTAGCCTGCGTCAAGGCTTGCTGTTGTGGTTTTTATTTTTATCATTATTCCCGGTCAGCATAGTTTCATTGATAAGTTTTCAACAAGCGGAACAAAACTTAAGTGAGCTTGCGATCAACCAATTGGAACAAAGTGCAAATTTAAAAGCAAAATTAGTCGAGAACTGGTTTGGCGACCGCTTCATTGATTTAAATAGTTATGCAAAAGCACAGCTGAGTGTTCAGCTATTAAGTAGTTTGAGTGAAGGATTTGCTGATAGTGAAAAACCATTGAATGAATATATTCAAAGTTATGATTGGATTACTCGAACAGGCGAACTACAGAATGACTTGATTACTTTGCATACTAATTATGACTATATCTACAACTTATTCCTGATCGACCAGACTGGAAATATTCTTTACAGTGTTAAAAATAATAATGACTTAGGGACAAATGTTCTGTCTGGTGACGGGGTTTATGTCGACACTTTGTTTTCCGATTCCCTTTTATTAACCTTGAAGAGTGGGACGAGTAATTTTTCTGATCTGGAGCGTATTGTTTCGTCAAATGACTTACTTTCTGTTTTCTTAAGTGTGCCAATGGTTAGTCAAGAGGGAGATACAATTGGGGCGATGGCTATACAGCTAAGTCTTGATTGGATTTTTGCTTTGATTCAGCCAGAATTAAGCCAAAACCATATTCAACAGTATTTAGTGAATGATGATCACTATCTACTGACACCGGTAGATACTAATTGGAATGATGTTCTTACCAGAGAAATTACAAGTCCTGAACTTGAAGAGTCTTCTCGTGCTTCGGGTCGACCGGAAATTGAAACAATCTATGAGAGTCCCACAGGTAAAAAGGTTTTAGGTGTCAGCAAAATAATCCAAATCAAAGATGTAAGTTGGACACTGGTAAGCGAAGTGGAAGAAGACATCGCCTTTGCTTATACAAAAATTCTAGCAAAGGTAAGCTTTATTTTATTGCTAGTGACCGTCTTGGTTGTTGTGTGTGTGTCTTATTTTGTATCACGACGAATTACACGGCCTATCATAGCTTTAGCAGAAGCGAGCCGAAGGGTGGCTAATGGTGATGTTGAGCAGAAACTTGAAATTTCGAACTACGAAGAATTAGCGCATATGGGGAAAGCATTTAATTTTATGCTTGATGTGCGCACGATTCATGAAGCCGCGCTTCATGAGCGCTCCAATGAAATTCAATCTACTTTGGATTTGCTTGAAAAGCAGCGGGCAGCAATTGATGAGCATGCGATTGTTGCGACGACAGATGTAAAAGGTGCCATAACTTCCGTTAATCAGAAATTCTGTGATATCAGTGGTTATAGTCGAGAGGAACTAATAGGCCAAAATCATCGTATTTTAAAATCTGGTTTTCACAATGAAAGCTTTTTTAAGGGAATATGGAAAAAAATTGCTAATGGGCACGTCTGGCAAGGCGTTATTTGCAATAGAGCTAAGGATGGGCAAATTTATTGGGTGAATAGTACGATAGTTCCTTTTATGAATTCCTTAGGTAAACCTGTCAGTTATATGGCAATACGTATTGATATTACCAAGAGTAAACAAGTAGAACAGGCATTAAAAGAAAGCCAAAAACGTCTGAATCACGTTATTGAGGCAACAGATGCAGGTATTTGGGATTGGAAAGTTCAAACAGGGAAAGTCAAATTTAATGCCCGTTGGGTTAAATTAATTGGCTACAACCTAAGAGAGTTTGGTCAGACGGATATTGATACGTGGCGTTCCTTTATTAAACCCAGTGACTTGAAGCTTTCCAAGCAGTTACTGGACCAGCATTGGCGAGGAGAGACCGACAGTTACTCTTTTGAGTTTCGTATGAAGCACAAAGATGGTCACTGGGTTTGGGTTCTAGATACAGGAAAAATTGTTGAATGGGGGGAGGATGGGCAGCCCTCGAGAATGATTGGAACAAGTGTCGATATCAGTATGCGTAAAGAGGCTGAACAAGCTTTAATAGATGCCAAAAATAGCGCAGAAGAAGCCGCGCTGGCTAAAAGTGGTTTTCTTGCGAGTATGAGTCATGAAATACGGACCCCCATGAATGGAGTGTTAGGAATGTTGGGGTTATTAAAGCAATCGTCACTTACCCCAGAGCAACTTCAACGTGTCAATGTTGCGCAATCCAGTGGACAGTCACTTTTATCTTTGATCAATGATATTTTGGATTTTTCAAAAATCGAAGCTAATAAACTTGATCTAGAAATTATTGATTTCAATCTCCACTCAATGTTAGAAGAATTTGCAGACGTAATGGCTTACACCGCACAAGCGAAAGGCTTAGAGTTTGTGTTGGATGCAAACCAGATTGAAGAGTCAATGGTTCGTGGAGATCCCAGTCGGCTTAGGCAAATACTTACCAATCTAGTTGGTAACGCCATAAAATTTACCTCTCAAGGTGAAATTGTAATTCGAGCTAAAGTCGAAACATCTGATGAGCAAGATTTACAGTTATGTATAACAGTAAGTGATACCGGAATTGGTATACCTGAAGAGAAGCTAACCTCATTATTTGAATCATTCAGTCAGGTGGATGCATCAACAACGAGGGAGTATGGCGGGACTGGCTTAGGGTTAACGATTGCCAAAAAACTCTGTGAGCTTATGAATGGAAAGATTAGTGTCGAGAGCCAGAAAGGTAAAGGTAGTCTTTTTGAATTCACTATATTGTTAGGTAAAAGTGAACTTTCAGAGCAAGTAGTTCCTCAAATTGAGGTCGATAAGCTACATATCTTGATCGTGGATGATAATGCGACAAATCGTGAAGTATTAAGGGGGCAGTTAGAAATATGGGGGGCTAGTGTAACAGAAGCTGAAAGTGCGAAGCATGCGTTGTCTATTTGTGAAAAGATTTTCAGTCAGAATGGTGATCAGGGGTTTTTTGATGTCGCTTTACTTGATATGCAAATGCCAGAAATGGATGGTGAGTCGCTAGGAAAATTACTTATTGCAGATCAACGATTTAATCAGATGAAGTTGATTATGATGACCTCTATTGCTTCACAGGGGGGGGAGAAAAAGTTTACAGGTTTAGGCTTTAGTTCATATTTTTCGAAGCCAACAAGTGCTTCTGACTTATTTAATGCATTGGCAGTGGCCGCGAATAATGGCAAGACATTAGAGAATGCAACACCCTTGGTCATCCATGAACCCTTATTAAAGAAAGATGAGTTGTACAATTGGCCAGAAGAAACAAGAATACTTTTGGTTGATGATAACCATATCAATCAACTGGTAGCCCAAGGAGTACTAAGTGATTTTGGTTTGCAGGCTGATATTGCTAATAATGGTAAAGAGGCGTTAGCATCGTTAATGCAAACGCATAATACTTTACCCTATACGCTTATCCTGATGGATTGCCAAATGCCTGAAATGGATGGCTATGAAGCAACTAGAGCCATACGCTCTGGTGATGCTGGGGAGCAGTATAAAAGAATTCCAATTTTGGCTATGACGGCTAATGCGATGGAAGGGGATAAAGATAAATGCTTAGCCTCAGGTATGAATGCATACCTAAGCAAACCTTTGAAT
>Ga0105348_1000136_pt1 | contig 53623 bp, 48 predicted proteins | sample EN8Hudsemesocosm_2_FD_83504 | JGI IMG/M metagenome (GOLD analysis project Ga0105348, IMG submission 83504) | Methane-oxidizing microbial communities from mesocosms in the Hudson Canyon - EN8C Hudson Canyon | ecosystem: Environmental > Aquatic > Marine > Cold seeps | place: Hudson Canyon... | reverse complement strand
TGGCTGCTATTGAATCATTAGGTTTAGGCTCGGGTGTTTTAACCAATGACTTGGTTGAGAAGATCGTGGGTGCTGAGCGTGCAGCGGCTGATAGCCGGTTCGAGCGTGAAGAGACGATTCTTGATGCACGAATTACTGCTTATGGTGAGATCAAATCACTTGCCTCTAGTTTGCAGGTCGCGACCAGTGCGCTTGCTTTACCTTCTACAGCAGGCTCAACGACGGCTTCTTCTTCCGACGAAGCGATTTTAACTACCGAAGCTTCAATTCTGGCCGAGCCAGGAACTTACAGTGTCGAGGTTTTAAATACTGCCAAAGCACACAGTGTGGTGACCGATTCTTATAGTGCGATTAACGAAAATATCGGTGTCGGTTTCATAGACATTAGTTTTGGAGGAATCACTTACGATGGCAGTGATAACTTTTTAAGTCAGGATATTAATCCAGATAACGGTGGTGGGAGAATTGAAATAGATTCTTCCAATATGACGCTGGATGCTATTCGTGATGCGATTAATGACAAAGATATTGGTGCTAAAGCGTCGATCGTAAATGACGGTTCTGGCTATCGTCTGGTGATTACATCTGAGAAGACGGGTGTTGAGAATGCGATGCGTATCTCAACCGTTGATGAGCATGGCACTCCGCTATCGTCGGGCTTATCTGCTATCGCTTATAATGAAGTGCAAAACGGTGTGGGCACTATGACGGAAACGGCAAAAGGTGAGGATGCTCTACTTTTAGCTAATGGCCTAACTATTACTCGTGACAGTAACAGTATTGAAGAAGTAGTCCCTGGGGTTACGCTTAATTTATTATCGGCAGATGTTGGAAAGCCAATTTCAATTGTTGTTGCTCCTGATACCGCGGGTATTCAAGAAAAAATTCAAGATTTTGTTAATGCGTATAACGAATTTAAAAAATTCTCAGATGATTTAACCTCTTATAACTCTGGCACCGATCAGGCGGGGTTACTGTTAGGTGATTCGACAATTCGAAACATTCAAACACAGGTACGTGCGTTAATCAGTCAGCCAATCGAAGGTTTGGCGGGGACTAAATATCGGTCGTTAACAGAGCTAGGGGTTAATACCGATAGGAATAATGATTATTTGTTAGAGTTTGATCCGGCTGTTTTTTCGAAGGCGATGAAAGAAGAGCGTGAATCGATCATTAGTATTCTGGCAAAAAGTGGTACTGCTGATGATTCTCAAATTCGTTATGTAAATGATTCGATTAATACTCAGGCAGGCACTTATGATATTGAAATTACTCAGTTAGCAACACAAGCTATTTATGAAGGGGGCAGTGCTGCGGGCTTGGATTTTTCAAGTCCAGTTTTGATCGATAACAGTAATAATGATTTCATGATTAACCTTAATGGTAAGAATGAATTGATCACCTTAACTTCGGGAAGTTACGCCACGGGTGAAGAGTTGGCAAAGCAAATTGGCTTTCAAATTAATACCAATGAGACTTATCAAAAGTTTGCTTATGGTGTATCAGTTGATTATGACGCAGCAGGAAATAACTTCTCTATTACTTCTAATAAATACGGCGAAGATTCTAGTTTATCTTTTACAAGTATTGATTCAAATACAGCAAATACACTGGGATTCAATGTTGCCGGTAAAGGGACGTATGAAGGTGTTTCCTTAACGACGCTGAACAGTGAGGCTTTTTTAGGTAAGGGCTCTACTACGCAGCCTGGTACTCGTAGTGTATTAGAAACAGAGGGGATTAACTTTTCTGCTAATAATGCGACATTCTCTTTGGATATCGATGGTGCTGGTGGTGCAGCAGCGGTTCCCGTTACGGTAACGCTCAATGCTAGTGGCAATGACCTCAATGGCGATACAGTGTTTGGTGATCGTAAAGATACATTACAGGCGATTCAAACGGCGATTGATGCAACGTCACTAAGCGGTAATGTGATTGCTGAATTTGACGATAATGGGTATTTAACGTTTACAACTTCCACTATTGGCAGTGCAGAAGAAATTGAAATTACAGCCGTCGGTTCGACCAGCAGTGATATTGCTTTGGGCTTAAAGGATAATCAAGGTATTCAAACCAATGGTGATGATGCGGGTTTAACGTTTGCTTCTCCAGTTACATTTAATATGGCCGTTGATGGTGTAGGAACTACTGCGGCTAAAGTGAGTGTGCCTGCGGGAACGTATCTTTCTGGAGCAGATCTTGCGACTGCAATTGAAGCTGCGATGGATACAGCCTTAACTACAGATCCTGTATTTACGGGGCTGACTAAGGGTGGTGAGTCGAGTCTCGGTACGCGTGATATCAGTACGAATATCGACTTCTCAACACTCAATTCTGGTTTTATGGTAAATGTATCTGGGGTTGAAAAAGAGGTCATTGTTAATACCGACTCTGGCGATAACATTACTGATGTTCAAGCGGCTTTAGATACGGCTTTTGGTGCAGGAATTGTTACGGCAAGTCTTGATGGTACAGGTTTAAAATTATCTTCGGTTGCTACGGGGCATAATGAATATTTAGAAGTAACCTCTGACGGTCGTGGTGCTAAAACTGACGCGGCCTTAGCGACAACGACAATAGCTACTGGCATTGATTTTAGTGGAGTGGGTAATAATTCTACGTTTACATTAGCAATTGATGGGGTAGACATTAATGTAGATGTAAATGGTGATGGCACAGCAGGAACTAACGATGCGGCTTCAACTCTAAATGTGATACAAGAAGCTGTTGATACGGCTTTAGCGGCGAGTGGTGAATTCTCTACGGGTGATGTGATTGCTCAACTTGATTCTGGTGGTAACTTGTTTTTCGAAACGATTGCTAAGAACGGTGTTAGAACAGCAGCCACTTATGGATCTGCAGCCAGTATTGAAGTGAAGAATATCGCGGGTACCACCGCTGCAAACTTAGGCTTGGTCGTTGATACTCAATCTAATGGCTACGATTCTATAGGCTTAGATACCGCTCGTCGATTTGGCTACGATCTTGTACCAGACGTGAATTATATTTATGACTCTGAAACTGATTTGGGGTCATTTGAAATTAATGTAGGCGGAAACGCAACAGCGGTCTCTTTTACCGACATCGATTCTGAAGGTATTGCATTTTTTGGTTTACAGGATGAAAGTATTTATTCGCCCAAAGTTGCTCAAGGACAAAATGTAGAAGGCAAGGTTAACGGGATAGATGCCAAAGGTAACGGCCAGTATTTATCAGCAAGTGATGGTAATAAAAAAGCCAGTAACGGTTTCTATATTGCCAGTGCCTCAGCAGATTTCACCGCTGGTATAAATTTAGATGCGACAAATAATACTTTTACAATCAAGGTAGATGGCGTTGAAGCTGTTATTAGCTTAGCCATTCCGAGTTCTTATAATTCGGGGGATGGTTTAGCCGCGGCTTTAGAAACCGCTATTAATGACAATCCAGCTTTTAATCCTGACGGCATAAAAGTGAAGGTAGAGTATAACGACGATCCTTCTTCTTTCTCTTATCAAAAGTTCGGTATTATCTCGGGTTCGATCGGTGAAAATTCCAGTGTTGAGATGGTGGATGTCCCTGGGCCTGCTTCAGCAGTGTTCGGTTTTATTAATGGTTTCGCTGATGGTGAGACAGGTAAAGCTCAGGAAGGCGATATAGATCCATCTAGCGGCATCCGTATGAAAGTTACAGGTGGTGCTTTGGGCTCACGAGGCAGTGTTACTTACATATCGGGTTTTGCCGATCAATTAAACGCTAGCTTGTTATCTATTCTCGATAATAAAAATGGTTTAATTACGAACAAACAAAATGCTTTAGATAACGATAAAACACAGCTCGCTGAAAAGAGAGAGCGTTTAGATACGCGTATGTCAGCTCAGGAAGCGCGTTTGAAGAGTCAGTTCCTATTTAATGATGCGATTGTATCGAAATTGAATTCGACCGGTGATTTTATTAAGCAGCAGTTTGAAGCGATGAATAATGCGAATAAATAGCCTTAGCGGCTAGTATTGTGGGTTGGGCTTTAGCCCAACGCTTTGTTTTGAAATTATTTGTCGGGCTGAAGCCGCGACCTACATTGTGTAATTATGATTGTATTATTTAAAGGCAAAGCTTCTGAAGATAGTGCGGCATATTGTAGGTTGGGCTTTAGCCCATCAAGTTTTGGAGCATCAAGTTGTCGGCATGAATGCCGACCCACAATCGTATTTCAATATAGGAATTTGTAACATACTTGTTGCTTCTATTTAAAAATCTCAATGTTCGATTGCTTGCGGCAATAAAACTGATACATGCCATCAAATATATCATGCTGGCTCTGCTCTGCTATGTTCCAATTATCGAGCGTATTATTGTTGCCTGATAGAGCCCCTAATTTTTCTTCAAATGCCTGTCGCCCTCTAGTAGTCGGTAACATACCCACAAAATCGAGTTTGTTATCGGATAATAAGTTTGAGATTTTGGTGGTTGTAAATTGATGTTCTTGTTCATGAAATATCAAATCACGGCAGTTACTCATGCTATAAAAATCATGTGCGTTAATGATCTCACTCCAGTCTCCAGGGATTTGATTCATCAATAGCGCTTGGCGTAATAATCGTTGATCTAACTTACTACCTCCATTTTCACTTGACTGTAAGTTGCTTTGCTCAATTAATTTCCTGAAAGTGATTACTTGCTTACGTGCTGTCTCACTGTATAAAGCAATCTTCATAACCCCTGTAGGGGACAGTAAGCTTGATAAACTCTGTAATCCTTGCTCAGGGTCTTCCATGTGATGCAGAACTCCTGAGCACTCTATCACATCAAAAAGCATCGGAAAGTCAGAGAACTTCAGGATATCCGCTTGTATAAACTGGATGTTTTCAACCTTGTATTTATTCGCCTGTTGCTGAGCATACGCTAATGAGCGGCCACTTAAATCTATGGCGACAATATTCAAATCATTGAAGTAGCTCGCCAAACGAATTGCTTGACGGCCTGTACCGCAACCTGCCACTAATACATTTAATTTCTGTTTTCCTTGCCAATGACTCAGGTTTAATTGCGGAAAATTCTTAATTAATGCTTGCTGATAACTACTGGCGGTATTAAATCCAATATCTTTCCAGCGTGGATAGGGGTTTTCTTCGTATTGGCTCTGAACTCGCAAAGAAATGGCATTAGCTTCTTGGTGATGATGGTTTGACCAATAAGGGATCTTTTTAGCTAATTCTATTTCTGCATTACGATCATTAATAGCGTAATCAATAATGTCAGTGAGGTAGCTCTTGCTTAATGCTTGCTTAAGCTCAGGTATCACTAATGCGTGTGCAATTTTAGTTTTTGCTAAATCTTTATATTGCGCCAAGATCAGCACGGCTGGGGCAATATCATCAAGCTGCCATTGGGTTTCTTCAGTTACTTGCAGTAATAAATTTTCTAACCCTTCAATGATATTTTCTTCATCTTTTGTTACCGGCCAAACATATTCGTTTAGTTGTGCTTGCACGGCCATGTCATGAGCTAGCGCTAAATGAGCGCTTGGTATGGTCATATCTTGAACGGTATTAAATAGCAGGGTTTGCCTAAGGCTAATAAATAATCGTTCTAATAGTGCATCGCAGAAGTGAAAGCGTTTTAAACTGCCCAGTAGCAAAGGGTCCGCTGCAATTTGATCAAATTCTAGTGGTGTACTGGCTTCATTGATCTGAAATTTGTGATGCAGCAGAGTTGTAATTAAATTTCTTAATAATGAATGATCGACATCGTCAAATTCAAAATAACGTAAAACATTACTTTCTAATTCTTGTGAATAAAAATCGGCATTAATATGTGAGGCCGATTCAAATAACTTATTTCTAATGTGTGGGTCATTAGCTTGGGTTTTGATCAGTTCTTGATACAGCTGAAAAGCTTCAACGAATTTGCCTTGCTCTAAATAGGTATAGGCTAGCGAAGACGCTGAGCGCGTTGCGACTTTCGATATTTTTAATGAAGCCGTGAAGTGCTCTTCGGCTAAAACGAGTTGTCCTAGCGCTAAGGCGATGTGTCCTGCACTATACAATGCGGTTGGACTATCGGGTTTCGCATTGAGTGCTCGCTCAATAATTTGCTGCGCTTTGTATGTATTACCAGAGAATAATTCTATACGGGCAAATAAGTTAAGCCCTTTTATACCGTTAGGGTTTAGCTCTAATGCTTGTTTCACCCTGTACAGTGCTTTATCTAATAGATTACGAAACTTGTCCGATGCTTGCTTAATCGATTGCAACTCAGCAAAGTGATTATTTGCTTCTTGCACTAATTGTCTATACGAGTCGAGGTCTATCCGTTGAGTCGTTTTAGAGTCTGATGCATGTAAAAGGTTCATGGTTCAATACCAAAATTATTTCTAGTTAACCTGACTAAGCAAGGCTAATGCCAATAAAAAAAAGTGATGATTTTCAAGGTGTTAGCAAGATTGTATTCAGTACTGATAAGGCATTGCCGCTTTTAGCGGCAGTCAGTGGCCGTTAGATTTATAATAAAAAGACATTAACTATTAAAGTATTTGATCGTTTGGCCGTAATTAATAGAGTAACAAACAGATTCAATCATGAGGCCGGATTATGTATAGCAAGGGTGCAAGTCAATATCGCAAAGTTGGAGCGACGTCTGAAGTAGAAGGCGCTGACCCTCATCGATTAATTCAAATGCTAATGGAAGGTGCTTTGACTCGGATGTCACAAGCAAAAGGCATGATCGATTTAAAAAATTATGAAGGTAAAGCAAAGTTGCTTGGTCGTGTGATGGAAATTATTGCGACACTGCAATCCAGTTTGGATCACGAAAAAGGCGGTGATATTTCCGCAAACCTTGATCGGTTATACGACTACATGAATCGACGTTTGTTAGAAGCATCGGGTGCTAATGATACAGCTATGATTGATGAAGTAATGACATTGTTATTAGAAGTTAAAGCTGGATGGGATGGAATTCGTGACGAATATTTGGCAACCAATGGAAAAAAGCCTAATAAACAGGGGGATGCGAATGAATCTTCTTTAGGCGCGGTATCTGTATAAAGACTAATCAAAAAACATTTAAATTGAATTAATTTGCACTTTTTTCCTTTAAGCTCTGATTTAGAGCTTAAAGTTGCTTGTCATATCCCGCGTGAATCAGCTATAAAAGTCTTCTGGACAATCTTCTATAAATAATAAAAACTTAGTGTCAGAAGATTGACCTGTGAGCAAATAGATACTTTACTAGTAGTATTAAAGTCAAATAGATGGCGTGGCCAGCTCGGATGCTAGTCGACAAAATAATTATAAATGTAAGGCAAATATCTCATGTGGAGAGAAATAAAGGTTCTGCTGATTGATGATGATAGTCAGCGAAGCCACGATCTAAAAGTTATTTTAGATTTTCTTGGGGAAGAAGCCATAACTGTTAATGCCACTAACTGGCGTAAACAGTTGGAATCACAAGTTACTGATAGTAATGAAATTTCTGCTGTATTACTGGGGAGTAGTACAGACATAGATTTAGCCAAAATGGTTGAAGATATAATTGCATGGGATAACGGTGCCCCTATACTTTATATCGGTGATGAATCTACCGATGCCGTTGCTGATAATTTACGTCGTGCAATTTTAGCCAATATTGAAATGCCACCTAGCTACAATAAATTATTAGACAGTTTGCATCGTTGTCAGGTTTATCGTGAGCAGTTTACTCATAATCGATCTCGAGCAGAGCGTCGTGAAGTTCAGTTATTCAGAAGTTTAGTTGGCACAAGTCGCCAGATACAAACTGTGCGTGAATTAATTATGCAAGTTGCTGATAAAGACGTCAGTGTGCTTATTACGGGTGAGTCTGGGACGGGTAAAGAGGTTGTTGCACGTAATCTACATTATCACTCTAATCGGAAATCTGAACCTTTTGTGCCTGTGAACTGTGGCGCTATTCCTGCTGAATTATTAGAGAGTGAATTGTTTGGTCATGAAAAAGGTGCTTTTACTGGGGCGATAACAACGCGTCAGGGGCGCTTTGAAATGGCTGAAGGCGGAACGCTGTTTCTAGATGAAATTGGTGATATGCCTTTGAACATGCAGGTTAAAATTTTAAGAGTATTGCAAGAACATACTTATGAACGCGTTGGTGGTACTAAAACCATGAAAACGAATGTTCGTATTATTGCAGCCACTCATAAAAATTTAGAAAGTATGATTGAGGAAGCGACTTTCCGCGAAGATTTATATTACCGCTTAAATGTTTTCCCGATTGAAATGCCAGCCCTGCGTGAGCGTGTTGAAGATTTACCGCTGTTATTGAATGAATTAATTTCTCGTATGGAATATGAGAAGCGCGGTTCAATTCGTTTTAATTCTGCTGCGATTATGTCGTTATGCCGTCATGAGTGGCACGGTAATGTTCGTGAGTTGGCGAACTTGGCTGAGCGCTTAGCGATTCTTCATCCTTATGGTGTAGTTGGTGTTAATGAGTTGCCTAAGAAGTTCCGTCACGTGGATGAGACGGATGAAAATGGCATGATGCAGGCGCCAATTTTAGCGGATGTCACTCAGATAGATAACGGTTTGGTCGGTATCGATTCGCCTGCACTTTTACCAGTTAATGGTTTAGATTTAAAAGAATATCTTAATGATTTAGAAAAATCGTTAATTCAGCAAGCGCTGGATGATTCTACGGGGGTTGTTGCTCGGGCTGCTGAGAAGTTGAAGATTCGTCGAACGACCTTGGTAGAGAAAATGCGTAAGTACGATATTAGTCGTAAAGAAAAAGAAGCGGTGTAAGCCTTACCTAAGACGCGAATTAGCTGCTTTAAGTAAAATCCTGTGAAGCCCATAAGACTTAGTTTTATGGGCTTTTTCTTTATCTGGTCATTTCTTTGCTCTTCTTTAATCCTTTCTTTCAGTCAACGCTTTAGGGCTTTTCTTTCTTGATTATTTTCTGACGCTTTATTGTGAAAAACCCGACGAAAAATCGGCACGCTAATTGCTGAATAGCTAGTAATACTATTTTGATGTCGAATTATCGACACAAGCAGGAGCGTTTATGGCTAGCGTCGCTTTATTAAATTCAGCACTAACTGATGGTTCTAATCTTGAGCATCTTTCTCGAGAAGGCTTAAGTCGAGAGCATCTGAATCGTGAGCAATTGAAAGATGCCTTTAATTTATTCAATTCTATGTCTGCTCAGCTTTCTCAAAGCTATGAGTTTTTAGAATCAAAAGTTGAAGAGTTGAGTGGTGAGCTGGCAGAAGTTTCATACCAGCGCATGCAGGAACTGGCTGAAAAAGAGCGCATTGCAGAACGGCTTGAAAGCCTGCTGCATATGTTGCCAGGCGGCATTTTGTTATTAGATGGCGGTGGCCGTATTCGTGAATGCAACCCAGCAGCCCATGCGTTGTTATTACCTAGCAATGCTGATAATACGGCGCTATTAGGAAGACTTTGGCGTGATGTGATTACTACGAGCTTTAGCCCTAAACCTGATGATGGTCATGAAATTTCATTGGTCGATGGAAGGCGTGTCAGTTTACAGACGGCATCGTTAGGCTCAGAGCCGGGTCAAATTATTCTAATTACAGACCAAACAGAAACACGAAAGCTGCAAGAAAGTTTAAGCCAGCATCAGCGTTTATCGTCTATGGGAAATATGGTCGCATCATTGGCACATCAAATTCGTACGCCATTAAGCGCCGCGATGATTTATGGTGAGCATTTACAAAATGAAGAGCTACAGCCTGCGCTACGAGAAAAATTCGCCAATAAAATGATGCAACGATTGCATCATCTAGAGCATCAAATTCGTGACATGCTTATTTTTGCCAGAGGAGAGGCGCCATTAAATGATGATTTGGCTCTGTCTCAGCTTTTGCATGATTGGCAAGAGGCGCTTGAAATTCCACTGCAACAAAACTCGGCAACGTGTGAATTCCAGGTGGATAAGCTTGATGTTCATATTCATTGTAATCGTGATGCGTTAATTGGCGCTTTGATGAACTTGGTTAACAATGCTTTAGAGGCTTGTGGTCAAGGGGCAAAGTTGAACGTTAGAGTCAGCGTGAATGCTCAATATCAAGTGAATATTGAAATTGAAGATAATGGCCCAGGTTTTACTCGTGCTATCGATGAACAAATTTTACAACCATTTTTCACTACTAAAAGTAATGGTACGGGTTTAGGCCTAGCTGTGGTACAGGCTATTGCTCGCGCTCATTATGGTGAATTTGGTATTAGCTCAGCGACCGGTAAAGGTGCTGTTGCGAGTTTCAAATTACCTGCTCAGCCGATTGTTGAAAATCAAGCTGCGACCAGCCACTAAAATACTGGCGATTCACTCTAGTAATAAAAATGCGTAAAGGAAATTATTATGAAAATTTTAGTGGTTGAAGATGATCCGAACCTAAGAGAAGCCATTGTTGATTCTTTGATGTTAAAAGGTCATTTGGTACAAGAAGTCTGTAATGGTGCTGAAGCGGTGAGAGTGATTGCTCAGTCATCGTTAGATATTGTCTTGAGCGATATTAATATGCCTGAGATGGACGGTCTGCAATTATTGACCTACGTTAAAAAGCATCAACCTTGGTTGCCTATTGTTTTAATGACGGCTTATGGCGACGTGGGTCAGGCTGTTAAAGCAATGCAGGTTGGGGCGAATGATTATTTGATGAAGCCCTTTGAAGTACAAGAGTTATTAACGGTGATTAATAAATATCAGCCGAGTAATAACGAAATAGTTGAAGATGTTCCGATCGCTGAATCACCTGAAAGTAAGAGCTTATTTCAAGTGGCCAAAAAAGTGGCTGCGACAGATTCTACGGTTTTAATTTCAGGTGAAAGTGGTACGGGTAAAGAAGTTTTAGCGCGTTATATTCATCAGCATTCACAACGTTCTGGCCAGCCTTTTATTGCAATTAATTGCGCGGCAATTCCAGAGAATATGTTAGAGGCGATGTTATTTGGCTATGAAAAAGGCGCTTTCACTGGGGCTTATGCCGCCACACCGGGTAAGTTTGAGCAAGCCAATGGCGGAACTCTGTTGCTTGACGAAATTACTGAAATGGATATTTCACTGCAAGCTAAGTTATTACGTGTTTTGCAAGAGCAGCAAGTTGAGCGTTTGGGTGGCAAGAAAGTAATTGATCTTGATGTGCGTATTATTGCTACGACTAACCGAGAGTTGGGGGATTATGTTGCCGATGGGCATTTCCGCGAAGATCTTTATTATCGCCTAAGTGTATTCCCGCTTAACTGGTTACCTCTGCGTGAGCGTAAAGAAGATATAAAACCGCTGACGCAATTATTATTACAAAAGCATGCAGGGAAAATGAAGAAGGCCGTACCAAAACTTGATAAAGAAGCTGAAGTTAAGTTATTGGCTCACCCTTGGCCTGGCAACGTTCGTGAACTGGATAATACCGTTCAGCGTGCTTTGATTTTGCAGCAAGGAACTCAAATTACGGCTGAAGATTTGGTGCTCACGCCAGTGCCGAAAAATCGACGCTTTGCAATGCAGGAAGTGACAGAAAATATTCCCGTTGGTGTATCGAATAATGAAGTGGCAGCTGCGGGCGAAGTTATCGAAGAAGGGGTCTTGGCTAGTGCTCTAGGCAGTGATTTGAAGCAGCGCGAAATAGAATTGATTGTGCAGGCGTTAAATGAAGAGCCAAGTCGGAAAGAAGCAGCGGAGCGATTGGGGATAAGTCCTAGAACCTTGCGCTATAAAGTCGCTAAGCTACGCGATGAAGGAATTGATATTGAAGCCCAGCTAGTTTAATTAGAGTGGGTTTAACTCCCCGCCGTATGCGGCCTATCTGTAGGCCTTTAGGCTAACAGCTTGTCGCGCTAAAGCACGACCTACAGTTGACTGCATAAATCCCCAATCATGGATCGATTTATAAAACCTGCTGAATAGTTACAATAAATTAGCGCATTAGAAATACACTGTTTGAATTACTCAAAGATGGCCCGCAAGTTGCAGAAAGGAAGGTAGAAAGGCAAAAGTGCCAAAAAAATATAAGTAAAACTTGATAAAAAGCGTCAAGTTCACGAATGAACATCGAGGTAGTGGTTATGGTTAATCGTGCGGATATCAACTCTGTTTTATTACAGATGCGCCAAGTACGTCAGCAAATGCAAACCACCGATCCTGCTGCCTCGATCGGTGCAAATACTCAAGCGACGAGTGCGCAAGATACACTTAAGAGCTCGATGGTTGGAGCACCGCAAAATAGCTTTGCAGCTCAGCTTCAGCAACAGCATAGTCAGTTAAATCAAACTCAAAATTCTTCTATAGCGCCTGCTAGTTTGAATCCTTCTCAATTCCGCAATGAACTAAGTCAGCAAGACTTTATTAATCGAACAGCGGCGCTGGATACGCGCCCTGGCAATCAGATGGATCTTTCTTCAATTAATGCTCCTTCTACGAATTCTCCTTCGGCATCTCCTAGCATTAGCGAAATGATGGGCAATGCGATTAATCAAGTGAATGATACTCAAATGCACGCCGGTAGTTTAAGTACTCGTTATACACAGGGTGATCCTAATATCGATTTACCTGAGGTGATGGTTGCCATGCAAAAATCCAGTGTTTCTTTTCAAGCGATGTCGCAAGTACGTAATAAGTTATTAGAAGCGTATAAAGACATCATGAACATGCCAATATAGTGGGGTATTGTTAAATGGATAATGCAGTGACAAATTCAGCTCAAAACCCTGTGGATGGTACTTCAACCGATCTCACGACGGATGAGTCAGTTGATAATCTTGATCAAAATGTTCATCCCGTTGTTGCAGGCTTTAATAAACTATCAATAGTTCGACAAGCTGCGATGTTAGGTGGTTTTGCCTTAGCAATTGCCTTAACAATTGCTATTTTTATTTGGTCACAAGAACCCAATTTTAAACCTCTTATTAGCCGTATGCAGGATTATAATGCGCAAGAAATAGTCGAGGTTTTACAGCGCGAAGGCATTGAATTTGAAATTGATCCTGTTTCGCAAATCCTTATGGTACGTGCCAATGATTTACATGATGCACGTTTAAAGCTTGCAGCAGCTAGTTTGATTGACGATAAAACAGTGGGCCTTGAATTGTTAGATAATGAATCTAACTTGGGCACCAGTCATTTTATTGAAACTGCGCGTTATCGTCGTGGTTTAGAGGGTGAGTTGGCTCGTACTATTGCCAGTGTTCAAGCGATTCGTAATGCGCGAGTTCATTTGGCCATTCCTAAGCAATCTGTTTTTGTTCGTGATCATAGAAAGCCTAGAGCTTCTGTTTTTCTTGAGTTGTATGCTGGTTCAGCTTTACATAAGGATCAGGTTGAAGCGATTGTTAATCTGGTTTCCTCATCTATTAGTGAAATGGATAAAGGCGCGGTTTCTGTCGTCGATCAAAAAGGTAACCTGCTTTCGAAAATTGAAGAGGATAGCCATGGCTTATTAGCAACGAAACAATTGCAATATACCGAGCGTGTGGAAGATTCAATTAGTGGGCGGGTAAATAGTATTTTGAAGCCGGTTTTGGGTTTAGAAAACTACAAGGCAGAGGTTTCTGCCGATATCGATTTTACGGTAGTGGAGCAGTCAGAAGAAACGTTTAATCCTGACTTGATAGCGGTGCGTAGCGAGCAACTAATTAACGAGCAAACAGTGAGTGGTACCGATGGTGGCATTCCTGGAGCTTTGTCTAATCAACCTCCTGGGCAAGCAGAAGCCCCTGAGCAAATCGATCCTGCGACGGGCTTGCCCATTCCTCCGATGGACAAACGTAGTGAGACGACCCGTAATTACGAAGTTGATCGTACTCTTAGCTATAAGCAACAACAAGTTGGACGTATTCGTCGAGTGACGGTGGCTGTTGTTATTAACGACAAAGAATCTATCAATGCTGAAACCGGTGAAATGCAATTTATACCCTGGGTAGAAAGTGACTTAGAACGATTAGAAATATTAGTTAAAGATGCTGTTGGTTTTAATGCGGCTCGGGGTGATAGTGTTAATGTGATTAACTCACCTTTCATGGGTAAGAATGAAGAGACTTTAGGGACACCTGAGTTCTGGACGCAGCCTTGGTTCTGGGAAATCATGAAGCAGGTACTGGCTGGGCTATTCTTGCTGGTATTGATATTTGGTGTGATACGTCCAACGATCCATAGCATTGCGAATAAGGGCCGTACAGATGAGGACGCTTTAGGGTTGGACGAGTTGTCTGATTCAGAAGATGAGTTCGATGAAGATCGAGTGACCTTGTCGGGGGCAGATGACTTTTTATTACCGGGTGCATCAGAAAGCTTTGAGCGTCAGCTTGATGCATTGAAGGGCCTCATTGCTGAAGATCCTGCTCGAGTTGCGCAAGTCGTTATCCAGTGGGTTAACTCTGAAGATGCAGGATAGAGATATGACTATTAATAGATACAAGGTAGCTGATTAATATGGCTGAAAATACGATGCCTGCTGAAACTAACCAGAAAGAACTATTAGCCAACCTTTCTAGGGTAGAGCGTTCTGCCATTCTGTTGATGAGCTTGGGTGAAAAAGATGCGGCCGAAATTCTAAAGCACATGGGTCCCAAAGAAGTTCAACGTGTAGGGACTTCGATGGCGACCTTAAAAGAAGTTCGGCAAGAGCAGGTTGAAGGTGTTGTGCTGGAGTTTTTAGAAGCCGTTAGCGGCCAAACAGGTATGGGTCTAGGTTCTGATGACTATATCCGTAATATGCTGACACAAGCGCTAGGAGACGATAAAGCCGGTGCTTTAATCGACCGTATCTTATTGGGGGGCAGTACTACTGGATTGGATTCTTTGAAATGGATGGAATCTCGTCAGGTTGCCGATCTTATTCGTCACGAGCACCCACAAATTCAAGCCATTGTAATTTCGTATTTGGATTCAGATCAATCGGCTGAAATTCTCTCCAACTTTGATGAAAAAGTTCGTCTCGATATTATTATGCGTGTTGCTTCACTTGAAGCTGTTCAGCCTGCTGCATTACAAGAGCTGAACGATATTCTAGAGCGTCAATTCTCAGGCAAAGCCGGCACTCAAACTCAAACAATGGGTGGGGTTAAAGTGGCCGCTGGTATTGTCAACTTGGTTGATAGCACCATCGCCAATGATCTGTTGGAGCAGATCAAAGAAACGGATGAAGATATGGGGACTAAGATTCAAGACCTCATGTTTGTATTTGATAACTTAGTCGATGTAGATGATCGTGGTATTCAAGCATTGATGCGTGAAGTTTCGACCGATCTGTTAGTGATTGCTCTTAAAGGTGCGGATACCGCAGTGCAAGAGAAAATCTTTAAGAATATGTCTAAGCGAGCGGCTGAGTTATTACGAGACGACCTTGAAGCGAAAGGTCCAATGAAGGTAAGTGAAGTTGAGGGAGCACAAAAAGAAATTCTTACGATTGCTCGACGCTTGGCTGATGCGGGTGAAATTAACCTCGGTGGCGGCGGTGAGGCGATGGTGTAAATCATTGTATGGAATATCATGGCAGTCAATAGTATGAACGATATTAACAATTCTCAAGATGATGATGACTTCGAAGCAAGCAGTGAAGATATTGAAATTAAACCGTGGGATTTACCTTATTGGCGCGGCGCGCCAAAAGAGACCAAAAGCGAAGCGGTTAAAGAAGAGTTAGTAGAAGAAGAAATTGAAGTAGTAGAGCCCTTAACGGTCGAGGAACTAGAAGCGATTCGTAATGAAGGCTATGAAGAAGGGTTTTTACAAGGTTTGAATGAAGGCCGTGATAAAGGCGAAAAGGAAGGGAAAGCTCAAGGCTTAATTACGGGTAAAGCCGAAGGGACTAAGGCAGGAACACAAGAAGGTAATCGAATCGGTTTTGAAGCCGGCCAAGCAGAAGGGCTTGACTCGGGAAAAGACGAAATAAGCAAAGCAGCAAGCAGCTTGTCAGAGTTAACTCAGCAATTAGAGCAAAGCCTAGTAGAAAAAGACAGTGCCTTACCTCAAGTATTAAGTCAGTTAATTCGTACGGCTTGCGAAACGATTATTGAACGTGAGCTAGAACAAGGTGATAAACAGATTACTAAAAAAGTAATTTCAGCCCTTGATCAACTTCCTAGCGGTGCTGAAAATATTAATATTTTCGTTAGCTCAAGCGATGCCGTTCATTTAGAACATGGATTGAGTAGCGCCGGACGTGAAATGCACTTTAATGTTGATGAGGCTTTGGCGACAGGCAGTGCCCGTATAACAACAGTGCAATCGTTAATTGAATTCACTCATAAAGAACGCATGGACAAGGTCTTTGAACTCATTAATCAAGAGTGTGAAAAACTAGACTTAACAGATATCGCTGGTGAATCTTTAGTAGAAGAACACGTTACCGAAGAAACTGTCGAAGAAGAAGTTGTCGCAGAAGAAATTGTCACAGAAGAAATTGTCACAGAAGAAATTGTCACAGAAGAAATTGTCACAGAAGAAATTGTCACAGAAGAAATTGTCACAGAAGAAATTGTCACAGAAGAAATTGTCGCAGAAGAAATTATTGCAGAAGAAGTTGTCGAAGAAGAAATTAATGAAGAAGAGCAAGTCGCAGATTCTGACTCTTCTGATGAATCTGAAAACCCAGCCCCCGATCAAGATGAACTGATATGAGTCTTAGCGATCAACTGAGTACAATTAACCTGAAAAAACTACCCCTGGCTAGCAAAGCCAGTGGAAAGTTAATCCGCATGGTCGGTTTAACGTTGGAAGCAGAAGGGCTCGTGGTTAAAGTGGGCGACCGCTGCATGGTTGAGCGACGCGATGATAGTGACATTGAAGCGGAAGTGGTTGGCTTTGATGGCAGCCGTATATTTTTAATGCCTATTGAGCAAGTTGACGGTCTGCAAGCAGGGGCGAAAGTAAGTCCTTTAACCGGTACTAATGGTGTGCCAGTGGGTTTTCAGTTATTAGGCCGGGTTGTTGATGGCATTGGGCGACCTTTAGATGGTAAAGGACCACTTCATGCGGAAGAAGGTTCACTGCAAGGCGAGCAAATTAATCCTTTGCATCGGGACCCTATTCGAACTCCTCTCGATGTTGGCTTGCGTTCTATTAATGCATTATTAACGGTAGGTCGTGGTCAACGAATTGGCCTTTTTGCCGGTAGTGGCGTAGGTAAAAGTATGCTGCTGGGAATGATGACGCGTTTTACCGAAGCGGACATTACGGTAGTTGGTTTGATTGGTGAACGTGGTCGAGAAGTAAAAGAATTTATTGATGAGATATTAGGTGAAGAGGGCATGGCACGTTCCGTTGTTATTGCCTCCCCAGCGGATGACTCTCCCTTGATGCGTTTACGAGCGGCGATGTACTGCACTTCAGTGGCAGAGTTCTATCGTAAGAAAGGCAAAAATGTTTTGATGCTAATGGATTCTTTAACTCGATATGCGCAAGCGCAGCGAGAGATTGCATTAGCCGTTGGTGAACCGCCTGCCACGAAAGGCTATCCACCATCAGTATTTACTAAGATCCCTAAATTGGTCGAGCGGGCAGGTAATGGTGAAGCTGGTGGTGGTTCGATTACCGCATTTTATACGGTATTGAGTGAAGGGGATGATTTACAAGATCCCGTGGCAGATGCAAGCCGAGCTATTTTAGATGGTCACATTGTATTATCACGCAAGCTAGCCGATGAAGGTCATTATCCGGCGATTGATATCGAAGCCTCGATCAGCCGTGCGATGCCTCAAATCGTTTCACAAGATTGGTTGCGTAAGGCTCAAATGTTGCGTCAGCTGTATGCTCATTATCAAGAGAATAAAGACCTGGTGAGCGTAGGTGCATATCAAGCGGGAACGGATCCAACATTAGATTTAGCATTGAATAGAATCCCAATGATTCAGCAGTTTTTACAGCAAGATTTAAATGAATGCGTAAAAATAGCGGATAGTGTTGAGCAGCTAGATACCATTTTGCCGGATGTGCCGCAGGCCACATAGTCAATGAGCTGGGCTAAAGAGAGTAGGGGCGCAAATGAGTAAGCAAAGAATTAAGCGTATGGGTTTTGTTTTAAAGATGGCGGCTGAAAAAGAGCAGCAAGATCTTCGGACTTGGGGGCAATATCAGCAAAAATTAGAGCAAGAGCAAGAAACACTGACGCAGCTAGATCAGTACGTAGCAGAATATCGTACTAGCTTAACCAGTCCATCAGCGGCTTCGATTCAAGGTGGCCAGGTGCAAAATACAATTGCTTTCATTGAGCAAATCAAAGAAGCAAGCAATCATCAGCAACAGCAAATTAACTTAATCCAACAGCAGGCAGAGGGGGCGCAGCGAGTCTATCTAGCTTCTCGAGCTAAAGCTGAAGCATTACGAAAACTGATTCAAAACCTACAGGATCAAGTATCTGCAGTCGAAGAAAAGCAAGATCAAAAGATGATGGATGAATTTGCTGCTCGTAGTGCTCGAAATAGGCAAGGTTAAAATAACTATAAAAATTCAATTTAACTCCAAGTCCCCTAACCTTCATTAGTAGACTAATTGTTTCTTCTGAGCGAGTTTTATTCTCCGCCGCTTACGGCCTATTGTAGGCCTTTAGGCTAACAACTTGTCGCGCTAAAGCACGACCTACATTATAGATTAGATCGAAATATACTCCTCTTTGCGAATCGCAATTTAAGCCTAAACGGGGTGTTGATTTTTAATGAACAAGTGATCACTCTTGTGAGGAAGACAGTAACAATCATTAATTATTAATCAATATTCGCAGCTTTCAAATACACGTCTATCCTTAGAGTAAATGGATATAGGAATGTAATGACATGCCTGAAGGACAGCCAATTGAATGCGGCGAGCGAATGACGATTGAGCAAGTTGAAAGCTTATACAGTCAACTAGAATCAGCTTTATTAGAGCACGATAATATAGATCTGATTGCCGATCGAGTTCAGTTTTGTGATACAGCTTCTCTTCAGTTAATCGTCAATCTTCTTAAAACTTCAAAAGAGCAAGGCCATACTGTGCGATGGGTCAAACCTTCGGCAGCAATCATTAATGTGGCTGAGTTACTAGGCTTAACTAAGTCTTTAGAACTAACACAACATATTACGTAGAAGTAACGAGGGAGTATGCCAATGGCAACCATCTTAGCGGTAGACGATTCAGCATCGATGCGACAAATGGTCACCTTCACCTTAAAAGGTGCAGGTTATGATGTTCAAGAAGCTTGTGATGGCAGTGAGGCGTTAAAAATCGCTAAAACTAAAAAGTTTGATTTGGTTTTGTCTGATGTGAATATGCCTGTTATGGATGGCATTGAGTTGGTAACGGAGTTGCGCCAACTAGGGGAATACAAGTTTGTTCCCATTCTGATGCTGACGACTGAGTCAGCTGGCGATAAAAAGATGGCGGGTAAAAAGGCTGGGGCAACTGGCTGGATAGTCAAGCCGTTTAATCCTGACCAGCTGTTAAATACCATCAAGAAAGTATTGGGTTAATAATTATGAGCATCGATCTCTCTCAGTTTCATCAGGTTTTCTTTGAAGAAAGCTTTGAAGGTCTGGATATTATGGAATCCAGTTTATTAGCGCTGGATTTAGCAGAAGTCGATGCTGAAACAATTAATACCATTTTCCGTGCTGCCCACTCAATAAAAGGCGGTGCTGGTACGTTTGGTTTTATGCAGATATCTGGTTTTACACATGTACTTGAAACCTTGCTTGACCAGATTCGCAGCGGTGAGCGTGATATCGAACAAGTCCATGTTGATATGTTCTTGGAATGTGTCGATTGCTTACGCGGATTAATGGGTGATTTACAAGCAGGCACTGAGCCTGATATGACGCAAGCGGATGATCTAAAAGCTAAGTTTGAGGCTATATTATCTGGAAACCCAGAGGCAGGCTCTGCTGAAAATACAGCAGAAAATTCCAGTGCAGAGGAAGTTTCTGCGGGGGTTCAGAAGAGTGATAGTGCTTCGCTCTCTGGTTCTGACGAAGATGGATGGAAAATTGAATTTATTCCCTGTGAAGATGTTTTATGCACAGGTAACGAACCTTATCGAATGTTTCGTGAGCTACAAGATCTCGCAGAAGCCGAAGGTAATGGCAGTATCGAAGTTATTCCTCATTTAGATGAGCTGCCAGAATTCTCAAAAATGCACCCTGAAATGTGCTACCTATCATGGACCATTATTGTTCGTTCAGGTATTGAACTGTCGGATATTGAAGAAATATTTGAGTGGGTTGTTGATGATTGTGAAATCACCTACAAGCGTCTTGCAGATTGTGATTTATCCGTACTTGAAAACCATCACCGTCAGGAAGGTAGCTCTGAGAATATTGAAGCTGAAACTGTAATCAGCAACGTTGTTGAAAGTGAAGCTGTAGAAAGTGCGGTTGTAGAAAGTGCGGACGATGACAATTCAGTTAATGATAGTGACGCTCTTGAAAGTGCAGAATCAAATAAACTACCTGAAAATGCGCCTGAAACTCATGCGGCTGCCGTTAATGAAAAAATAGAAAAAGCACTGGAAAAGGTAGCACCAAAAGCCGCGCCTAGTGCCGCCAAGAAACCCGCAGAAAATACCTCCATCCGAGTATCGATTGATAAAATTGATGGCTTAATCAACATGGTAGGTGAACTTGTAATAACCCAATCTATGCTAGGTCAGTTAGGGCAAGAGTTTGATGTAAGTCGAATTCAACGCTTACAAGAAGGCTTGCAACAACTTGAGCAAAATACCCGCGAATTACAAGAAAGCGTAATGAAAATTCGAATGCTACCGATTAGTTTTGCGTTCAGCCGCTTTCCTCGTCTCGTTCGTGACCTAAGTAAGCAGCTGGATAAAGAAGTTGATCTAGTCATGCTAGGTGAAAATACCGAATTAGATAAAACGGTGATGGAAAAAATTGGCGACCCACTTGTTCATCTCGTTCGAAACTCTCTTGATCATGGCCTAGAGGGTGTTAAAGAACGTACTGATAATGGGAAGACCAGTGCGGGTACGATCACGCTTAATGCCTATCATCATGGCGGCAATATTGTTATTGAAGTACAGGATGATGGTGCCGGATTAAATAAAGATAGAATTCGCAGTAAAGCGGTTGAAAAAGGTTTGATTGCTGAAGATGAGCATCTTACTGATGGCCAGATTTACGATTTAATTTTTCAGCCAGGTTTCTCGACCGCCGATGTGGTTAGTGATGTTTCTGGGCGCGGTGTGGGAATGGATGTGGTACGTCGTAATATTGCCGAGTTAAATGGCTCTATTGATGTTTCGTCTACGCCCGGTAAGGGTTCAATATTCTCTATTCGTTTACCTTTAACGTTAGCAATTCTTGATGGCCAATTAGTGAAAGTAGGAGATGAAGTTTATATCTTCCCTCTGGTATCAATTGTTGAATCCATTCAATTAGAAAAATCCATGCTGAATAATATTACCGGCAGTCAGTTTGTTATGCAGCTACGTGATGATTACGTTCCTATTGTTTGCTTGCAGGATATTTTTAATATCGATGCTGAGAAAAAAGACCTTGAAGGTGCGATGCTAGTTGTAGTGGAAGGGGATAATGAAAAAATTGGGATTGTTGTTGATGAGTTATTAGGTCAGCAGCAGGTTGTAATTAAAAGTCTTGAACAGAATTACCAAAAAGTTGATTCAATATCGGGCGCCACTATCTTGGGTGATGGCACTGTTGCATTGATTGTGGATATTTCAGGACTAAATAATCATTCTTCAGATAAAAATTCTGATGAACAAACTCAAGCTGCTTAAGGGAGTAGTGTATGACAAATGCAGCTCAGCAATCACAAAATGATAAAGCATCTGGTGCTGGTTCCGATGATGAACAGCAGTATCTAACCTTTATTATGGCTGGAGAAGAGTACGGTGTTGATATTCTCGCAGTTCAAGAAATCAGAGGCTGGGAAGCAACAACCGTTGTTCCTAATGCACCTGATTATATAAAGGGCGTGATCAATCTACGAGGGACAATTGTGCCCATCATGGATTTACGAAGTCGATTTAGTTTAGAGCGTGTTGAATATAGCCCAGTTACCGTTGTTATTATTTTAAAATTTGAAACTGAGCGTGGTGAGCGAGTCATGGGAATTGTGGTTGATGCCGTATCAGATGTGCATTCGATTAGTGACTCTGATACACGTAATAGCCCTGAATTAATTGAAGATTTAAATACTGAATTTATTCGAAGTTTGGTATCTGTCGATGACAATATGATCATTCTGTTAGACGTTCAGCGCCTATTAACGATTGATAAGCAGCTATTAAATATAGCCACAGATGTTGCGGCCGATAACGAATAAGTCCGAATAAATAATTTGATGATGAACAGGGTGAGTATCATGTCAGAAGAACAAAGTTTAACACACTGGAAGATCCCAACACTAACGATTATTCCAGCAGCGCTGGCATTAGCCTATTTGGCAATGACAGCAGAAAATTCTGGCTTGTCAGCTGTGGTCGGAGTGGTAGGTCTTGCTTTATCTGTTGTCTTAGGCTGGCTGCAGTTATCTAAACAAGGTGGTTCAGGGGCTGAAGTAAACTCAATAGAAGCAGAGCGATTAAGCAAAGCACTGAATGTATGTAATACCAATGTGATGTTAGCTGATATAAATAACGAAATTTGTTATACCAACAAATCAGTGACAGCAATGATGAAAAATGCTGAAGCAGCTATTCGTAGTGAACTTCCTAACTTCAATAGTGCGACCTTAATCGGCACTAATATGGATACTTTCCATAAAAACCCTAGTCATCAACAGAATATGGTGGCGAATTTACAGCAGACTTATAAAGCTCAAATTGTGGTTGGAGGACGAACCTTTGGCTTAATCGCTACTCCTATTTTTTCAGATGATGATTTACGTTTAGGTACCGTGGTTGAGTGGGAAGATAAGACCGATGCCCTGGCACAGCTGAACGAAGATCAGCAAGCCGCGAAAGAAAATATTCGTGTACGCAAAGCGTTGGATGTGTGTAATACCAATGTGATGATGGCCAATGAGAACTTAAACATCGTTTACATGAACGAAGCAGTAAAAGAGATGATGAGCATAGCCGAATCTGACTTGAAAGTAGCTCTTCCAAACTTTAATGCCAGCCAATTAATGGGTGTTAATGTGGATGTTTTTCATAAGAATCCAGCGCATCAAAGAGGCATGTTAGAAAAATTAGCCAGTGTCTATAAAACAGAAATTGAGGTTGGTGCCCGTACCTTTGGTTTAATCGCAACTCCAGTATTTGAAGACGGCCAGCGTTTAGGTACGGTGGTTGAGTGGCTGGATAGAACAGAAGCCTTAGCTAAAGAAAAAGAAGAACTGAAGATTTCACAAGAAAATATTCGTATTCGTAAAGCGTTAGATGTGTGTAATACCAACGTAATGATGGCTGATACCAATCTTGATATCGTTTATATGAATAGTTCAGTTAAGAAAATGATGAAAGCTGCAGAGGCGGACTTGAAAGCAGAATTGCCTAGCTTTGATGCCAATAACTTAATTGGTAATAATATTGATCAATTTCATAAAAATCCAGCGCACCAGCGTGGCATGCTCGCGAAATTAGCGGATGTGTATAAAACAGATATTCAGGTTGGACCTCGCACCTTTAGTTTAATTGCAACTCCTGTGTTTAATGAAGGTGAGCGTTTAGGCACGGCTGTTGAGTGGATGGATAAAACGGAAGCACTAGCAAAAGAAGCCAAAGAAAAAGTAATAGCAGATACTAATGCGCGAGTTAAGCAGGCATTAGATTCGGTCACGGGTAATACCATGATTGCTGATAATGATTTTAATATCATTTATATGAATGCTGCTGTGCAGGGCATGATGAGTAATGCGCAGGGAGATATTCGTAAAGACCTACCTAATTTCGACGCCAATAATCTTGTTGGTCAAAATATTGATGTATTCCATAAAAACCCGTCCCATCAGCGCAATCTAGTTGCGAATATGAAGGGTACCTACTCAGCACAGATTCTTGTAGGTGGTCGTACTTTTGGTCTGATTGCAAACCCTATTGAGAATGAACAAGGTGAGCGCTTAGGTGCTGTTGTTGAGTGGATGGATCGCACAGATGAAGTAGCCGTAGAGAAAGAAGTGGATGATCTTGTACTAGCGGCATCGAATGGTGATTTATCTCAGCGTTTAGATACCGGTAATAAAAATGGATTCTTCTTAAGTTTGGCAAATGGCCTTAACAATCTGGTTAGTATTGCCGATGATGTAGTTAACGATACCGCACGTGTACTTGATGCACTGGCACATGGACGCTTAACCGAAACCATCTCTGCAGACTATCAAGGTTCGTTCGGTAAATTAAAGCAAGATTCCAATGCGACTGTTGCTAAGCTAACTGAAATTATCACTAACATCCGTGAGTCCGCTTCAACAGTATCTACCGGTGCTAATGAAATTGCTCAAGGTAACTCTGATTTAAGTAAGCGTACAGAATCGCAAGCCGCGAACCTTGAAGAAACGGCTTCTAGTATGGAAGAGATGACCAGTGCGGTTAAGCAAACCAGTGAGAACTCGACTCATGCTAATGAGCTTGCTGCATCAGCTAGTAAGCAAGCAGCCCAAGGCGGTGAAGTAGTTAGTCGAGCCGTGACTGCGATGGATGAAATTAATCAAGCAAGTAATAAGATAGCCGACATCATCGGAGTGATTGATGAAATTGCTTTCCAGACAAATCTACTGGCCTTAAACGCCGCAGTAGAGGCAGCCCGAGCAGGTGAACAGGGTCGAGGCTTTGCGGTTGTTGCGGGAGAAGTACGTAACCTTGCTCAACGCAGTGCAGGGGCAGCGAAAGAGATTAAAGATTTAATTCGCGATAGTGTTGAAAAGGTTAATGCAGGTACAAACCTGGTTAATGAATCGGGTAAAACCTTAGAAGATATTGTCTCTTCGGTGAAACGCGTAACGGATATGATCGAAGAGATCAGCGTTGCCGCGCAAGAACAGTCGTCGGGAATTGAGCAAGTGAACAGTGCCATTGCTCAAATGGATGAGATGACTCAGCAAAATGCTGCACTTGTTGAAGAAGCGACTGCTGCAGGTGAGGCGATGGCTGAGCAGTCGAGGGGGATGATGACTCTGATGGACTTCTTTACCTTAAGTAATTCAGCTACAAATATGACTACGAGCTATGTTAATAGCCCTTCACCGGCTGCAAGTCCGGCAAGAGGTATTACGCATCAAGGGCATGGTGCTGCTATGAGTGATTCTTCTGATGACGAATGGCAAGAGTTTTAAGGATAGATATGTCGAATGCCAAGATGCAGATAGATTATAGGGAAAAGGAATTTCCTATGACAGACAAAGACTTCCAGCGCATCGCAGACTTGGCAGGAAAGTATACAGGGATTGTTCTGGGCGAACATAAACAAGATATGGTTTATGGACGAATTGCCCGACGTTTAAGGAAACTAAACATTAGTTGCTTTTCGAAATATTTAGATTTCTTAGAAGCAAACCTAGATAAGGAACTGTCCAATTTCATTAACGTTATTACAACGAATCTAACATCATTTTTTCGAGAAAATCATCACTTTGATTATCTTCAGAAAACGGTGATAGCTGAATTGAGAAGGAAGAACAGCGCGAGTAAAAAATTAAGAATTTGGTCTGCAGGCTGCTCAAAAGGTATGGAACCCTATTCTATATCGATGACTTTGCATAAATCTGGCATACCTACAGATTGGGATGTGAAAATATTAGCGACGGACCTAGATTCTGAAGTATTGGATACTGCAAGAGCGGCGATATACTCTTCATCCGAAGTCGATGGTTTAGACGAAAGCATTGTGAAAAATTACTTCCAACGTGCTGCTGATGGTAAAGAAGTAAAAGTTAAAGATAAGATAAAGCAACCTATTCATTTTAAACGCCTTAATTTATTAGAATCTTGGCCAATGAAAGGACCTTTTGATTTTATATTTTGTCGTAATGTCGTTATTTATTTTGATAAATCTACTCAGAAAGTACTGTTTGATCGCTATGCTGAATTGTTAAATATCGGTGGCTATTTATTTATTGGTCATTCTGAAAATTTACACGGTATCAGTGATCGCTTTGAAAATTTGGGTGATACAGTCTATAGGAAAATACGTTAATGGCAGTATTACCTAATAATTTACCACAGCGTGAGCAGCCAGCAATTAGTCTTGAATTTGAACATGTTAATCGCTATTGGGACAAGATACATAATGTTTGGGCCGCTAAAATATTACCGGGAGAACTTTATGTATCAACTCATGGAGAGATGATATCAACGGTATTGGGCTCTTGTATTTCAGTCTGTATTCGAGATAAAAATAAAGGCATAGGGGGCATGAATCATTTTATGTTGCCGACAGACAGTAAATTCTCTAGTGAGAGCTGGGGGGATAACCCCGCTACATCGGCTTCCCGTTATGGTAATTGGGCGATGGAGTATTTGATTAACGCTATTCTCAAGCGCGGTGGTGAAAAAAAGAATTTTGAAGTAAAAGTTTTTGGTGGCGGCCAAATGATGGCAAAGATGACGGATATAGGTCAAAAAAATATCTTATTCGTTTACCAGTACTTAGCTGAAGAGCTGTTAAAAATCGAAGCCAGTGATGTCGGTGATGTTTTTGCCCGTAAGGTCTTGTATTTCCCCGATACAGGGAATGTGAAAGTAAGACGCATTAAGGATGTTAAAAACGATACTATCATCCGTCGTGAAACAGAATACGAAAAGCATATGTCCGTGGACAATCAGCCTAAACCTGATGCTGATAATATTGAGTTGTTTTAGGAATATATATGGCCAAAATACGAGTGTTGGTAGTTGATGACTCTGCATTAATTCGCCAAATGTTAACTGAAATTTTAAACAGTCGAGATGATATTGAGGTTGTAGGAACTGCTGAAGATCCTCTTATCGCTAGGGAAAAGATTAAGCAATTATCTCCTGACGTATTAACGTTAGACATTGAGATGCCTAAGATGACTGGGCTGCAATTCTTACAAAATCTTATGCGCCTGCGCCCTATGCCAGTCATCATGGTTTCAACCCTGACTGATCGTGGTGCTCCAGAAACACTCGAAGCACTAGAGTTGGGTGCTGTTGATTATATTTGCAAGCCAAAAGCAAAAACAGAAACGAAGTTAAGAATTTTTGCTGATGATCTAGTCGATAAGGTCCGCATGGCTTCAACCGCCAGAGTAAGGCCTTTCGAGCACAATAAGATTGTACAAACATCGGTAGCGCAGAACACACAGTACCCAAGGATTATTGCTGTGGGCTCGTCAACGGGGGGGACAGAGGCGATAAAAGAGTTGCTGATGTCAGTCCCTGATAATTGTCCGCCGATATTAATTACTCAGCATATTCCTAAAGTATTCAGTGCTTCATTTGCAGAACGTTTAGATCGAACATTAGCCATGGAGGTTTTTGAAGCACAAGAAGGTATGCTGATTAGGCCTGGATGTGTCTATATCGCCCCCGGTGATTATCATTTAACGGTGCAGAAATTTGGTGCAAAGATGGTTTGCCATATCATTCAAACTGAAAAGGTGAACCGGCATAGACCTGCTGTCGATGTTATGTTCGATTCAGTGCTGCAGGCCTTTGGATCCAAAGTGGTGGCTGTTATGTTAACGGGGATGGGGTCGGATGGTGCGCAAGGGATGTTAAAATTAAAGCAAGCTGGCGCCATAACTTATGCTCAAGATGAAGCAACCTCGGTTGTTTGGGGAATGCCTAAAGCGGCCTATAATATTGGGGCTGTCGATGAAGTGCTGCCTTTGCATTTGATTTCAGAAAAAATGTTAACTGCAGCACAAAAAAAATGATTGACCAATTACTTTGCTAATGCTGAAAATCAGCTAAAGTATAATATAGAAGACTAAGGAGAGTAAAAATATGGGCGTTCAAGCAAATATTGATAATAGCGGCAAAGAATTAACCATTAAAGTTGATGGACGTTTCGATTTTAGTGCTCATCAGGAGTTTCGAGATGCTTATGAAAGTATTTCAGAAGATCTTAATAGTTATGTTGTCGATCTTGGAAATACATCGTATTTAGACAGCTCAGCTTTGGGCATGCTGCTATTACTTCGTGATCATGCCGGTGGTGATAATGCGACGATAAAAATAGTTAAGTGTAATGATGATGTTCGCAAAATTTTAACAATTTCGAATTTTGAGCAATTGTTTACTATTCTGTAATTTATAGTAAGGAAACTAGAATGAAGATCTTGATTGCTGATGATAATGCATCAGACAGGCTGTTATTAAGTAAAATCATCAGTAAACAAGGTCATGAGATAATAGCCGCAGAAAATGGCAAGGAAGCCATTGATTCTTATGTGAAATATTCCCCGGATATTATCTTGATGGATGTTTTGATGCCAGAAGTAGATGGCATGGAAGCCGCCAAAGAAATCAAGCGCATTGCCGGTGAAGATCTTGTCCCCATTATATTTTTAACCTCTCTTGTTGATGCACAAAGTCTTGCAAATTGTCTTGCCTCTGGCGGAGATGATTTTTTAACTAAACCTTATAATTTTATTATTCTAAAAGCTAAGATTGATGCATTTGTCCGTATGAAGAAAATGCATGCTACGTTGCAAAAACAACGCGATACCATTTCTGCTAATAATCAACATATGATGCATGAACAACATGTCGCAAAAGCTGTATTTGATAATGTAGCCCACTCTGGTTGTTTAGATTCTGTGAATATAAAATATATGCTATCGCCGTTAGCTGTTTTTAACGGCGATGTACTATTGGCCGCAAGAAAGCCTTCAGGTGGTATGCATGTATTTTTAGGCGATTTTACAGGTCATGGATTACCAGCGGCCATTGGTGCGATGCCAATGGCAGAAATATTTTATGGTATGACCGCCAAAGGCTTTGCACTTCGAGATATTCTGCGAGAAATCAACTCAAAGCTAAAAAGCATTCTACCGGTCGGATTCTTTTGTTGTGCAGCAGTGGTCGATTTAAGTTTTACCAAGCGCAGTATCAGTATGTGGATGGGGGGAGTTCCTGATTGTTATTTATTGAGTAATCAAGGTACAGAACTAAAGTCAATTCGCTCTCATCATCTACCCCTTGGTGTCTTAAGTAGCGCTCAATTTGATGATGAAATGACAGAGCACTCGATGGAGGTTGATGACCGTTTATATATGTGGTCAGACGGTATTGTTGAGGCTCGAGATAGTGAAGGTAATATGTATGGGGAGGAGAGGCTGCTTGAAGTATTTAACCAGAAGACTCCCCCTGATTCATTGTTTGAAGCGGTTAAAGACAGCGTAAATGCTTTTGTTGGAGAATCAGAAAGAGATGATGATACGACAATCATTGAATTATCAATGGTTGATGAAAGTGAATTAGAGCAATCGGCATTAGTTGAAGAGAAGGTGAGGGTTACAGGGCCAAGTGACTGGCAGTTAGAGTATGAGTTAGGTGTAGACTCCTTAAAGCATTTCAACCCATTACCATTAATGATGCATATTATGATGGAAGTTCCAGCCTTAAGGTCAATGGGCGGGCAGCTTTTTACAATAGTGGCTGAGCTATTTTCGAACTCTTTTGAGCATGGCATTCTGAAGTTAGATTCCGCATTGAAATCGACACCAGCAGGCTTTGCAGAATTTTACGCTTTGCGTGAGCAGCGAGTACAAGAATTAGAATCAGGTTTTATTAAGATTAAGATGAAGCATGCATCTGAAAGTGGTCGTTCAGGAGTATTTAGTTTAAGTATTGAAGATAGCGGTGAAGGGTTTGATTACCGTAACAAAGTAAATAAAAATCAGCAGAATATGAATGCTGAAAGTACAGGAGCTAACAAGTTCAGTGGGAGGGGGATCCCTCTTATTTATTCTTTATGCCACTCTTTAGAGTATCAAGGTTGTGGTAATGAAGTTGTCGCAGAGATACACTGGCCGCAGAAAATATTAGCAGAATAAAAAGGGGTTGGGTTTGGATAGAGCATCACATTTTGATACTGAAGCATTAACGATGCTAGAAGAGATTATGGAAGATGAATTTCCTGAGTTGATTCAGGTGTTCATCGATGATTCAGATCCTAGAATTTCAGCATTATTGAAAGCCTTTGAGGATCAGGACTTTACTAGCCTTAGGGAAATAGCACATAGCTTTAAAGGGGCTTCGGGTAATTTATCAGCACTGCCTTTGGCTGATCTTTGCTTTAAAATAGAAGAAAAAGCACGAGATGCTAACCTAGAAGGTATTGATGCGTTAATTGGCGCTATTGATATTGAATATAACGTTGTGAAATCAGTCCTCTTATCTCTAATTAAGTAATTCCTCCCAAGCTTCTACATAAGTTGGCCCACCCTTTGCTCTTACTAAGTTAAGTTTAATGGGAGCTACTATGGAAACTCAACCAACACAGCCTGGCTTAATGCAAATTTTTTCAAGCACAGGCTTGGCTACGGACAACTCAATACCTGCTATAGATGGGAAAAACTCTGATAATAAAGGCTTTTCCAGCTTATTATCAGGCTACCTGCCAATCAATACACAGCTGCAACCTGAAGCGATAAACGATGAATTATTATCTCAAAGGATGTTGGCAGGTGCGCCTATAGATGGTTTAAATTCAACCGTTTTAGGGGTTGAAGGTTTGCCGCTCTTGGGACAAACGTTGCCGCTAGATGAAATTAACTTAGACAATCTTTCAATTAATGAACTTTCAAGCGAAGAGGTTTCTCTTTTAACTTCAGCTAATGGCGCTGGACAATTGGAGGCTTCTAATCGGGCTTTTGTAGGAGATCTTGCACATAACTCTTCAGTAACATCTTCTTTAAAGTCTTTGAATACTGCTACTTTATCAACTGACGAAACATTGCCTTTGAAGGATCTTGAGGAGCAAGGGTTTTATGCCCAATCACTCGTTTCAAGTTTAATGGGTAGTGATTCCGCGGTGAAAGGTTTGAGCACTGCCCCAAGTATGGGGACTGAGTTGGCTAAAGGCATTCATGTAATACCTCAGCAAGCGGGCTTAGCGGCAGAATCTAAGCTGGTAACCTCAGCCCAAGCTTTAACGGCAAGCGAATTGGATGAAGCGATGAGTATAAGTACTGATCGTTTCTTAGGTGCTGAGCAATCACTAAGGCCCCTTGGACAAAAGAATGCTACCTCATTGGGAATCATGCCAACGCCGATCAGTATGGCGACTGCTCAGTCACCAATTGTGACTGAAAATACAGTGAGCTTAGCGCTAGCGCTTAACGTTGATCCTACTAGCCAATCTTTAGAGCAGCTGATTGATAGCGAGGCAATAGAGCAAGGTGAGCTTGATGTGGAGATGAAGAATCTAGAGCGAAAGCAAGATGATCAGACATTAAAATTAACCAAAGGACAGCAAGCTTGGGGCGAAGCTTTAACTGAACGTATTACGATGAATGCTGCTCAGGATGTCAAACAGGTCACAATACATTTAGATCCGCCAGAACTTGGTAGTCTAGAACTTAAATTACAAATTAATGATGATAAACAAGCTCAAATCCAGGTCCAAGTCCAGAGTCCTCAAGTAAAAGAAGCGTTAGAAAGCAGCGCTCATCGTTTAAGGGATATGCTTGCAAGTGAAGGATTGGAGTTATCTGGACTTGATGTGCAAACCGATACGGGTCCTTGGCAGCAGTCTGCAGATAATTCTGATGGGCAAGATCAGGGACAATCACAAGATTCTGACGCTTCACAAAACGGCGGCGAAGACATAAGCGTTGAAATAGAAAAACCCAAAAATAATAATTTATTAGATACCTTTGCCTAACTGCTCTCCATACCTTGTCTAAACTGACTATAGGGCCTGTTTTAATAAAAGACAGGCCGTTAAATAGAGTAACCATTTTTTTGACGTAAAAAGATGGCATGCGTATTGCTATTTTGACTATAACTATCGGAGAACTGACGCTATGGCTGCAGAACAAGATTTAAAACTCGACCAAGGCAACCCTGAAGAAGAGGGTGGTGGTAGCAAGAAAAAGCTGATCATTATCGTGGTCGCTGCAGTATTGCTAATTGCGATTGCTGTGGGGGTCACAATTTTTTTGATGTCAGGTGATGATAGTGGGGAAGATCAGGCGGAAGGTGACGAAGTCGCCGAGGTCGTTGAAGAAGTTCCTATTCCAGCCCAGTATATAAAATTGAAGCCAAGATTCATTGTTAACTTTAATGTTGGTACTCGGCAGCGTTTTTTGCAAACCAGTATTGAAATTATGACGCGGTCCCAGGGTGTAATTGATGCTGTTGAGTTGCATAACCCGATGATACGCAATGAAATAGTTCGAATACTGTCTGAACAGGAATTTAAAGTTTTGCGGTCACCAGAAGGCCGAACTGCATTAAAAGCAGCTTTGCAAGAACGGTTGGTAGAGGTATTGAAGGCAGAAGCAGATATCGAAGGCATAGAAGCCGTTTTATTCACTGACTTTGTGATGCAATAGGGAACTCGCGTGCAAGACTTATTAAGCCAAGACGAGATTGATGCCTTATTACACGGTGTTGATGATGGAGATGTAGAGCCCGAATCGGATATCGATGCTGCGGGTGTTAAGGCTTACGATATTACCAGTAACGACCGCATCGTCCGTGGTCGAATGCCTACGCTGGAAATGATCAATGAACGTTTTGCCCGTTATACCCGTATTAGTATGTTCAACTTTTTGCGTCGTAGTGCCGATGTTGCATCGGGTGGCGTACAAATAATGAAGTTTGGCGAATACGTTCATACCCTATATGTACCTACCAGTTTGAATCTTGTGAAAATCCGTCCTCTTAGAGGAACCTCTTTATTTATTTTGGATGCCAAGCTGGTATTTAAATTAGTGGATAACTTTTTTGGTGGTGATGGGCGTCACGCAAAAATTGAAGGACGCGAATTTACACCGACTGAAATCCGAGTCATTCAATTAGTATTGGCGCAAGTATTCAAAGACTATAAAGAAGCTTGGAGCACCATTCTAGACGCAGATTTTGAATACGTGGGTTCGGAAGTAAACCCAGCGATGGCCAACATTGTAAGTCCTTCTGAAGTCGTTGTGGTGAGTACGTTTCATATTGAGTTAGACGGTGGCGGTGGTGATATGCACATCACGGTTCCATACTCGATGATAGAACCTATTCGAGAAACATTAGATGCGGGTATGCAAAGTGATGTGGATGATGTTGATGACCGCTGGCTGCATTCTTTACGCGAAGATATCTTAAGTGCCAAGGTGAATATTCATGGCACGGTAGTTAAAAAAGAGCTCTCTTTGCGAGAGGTCGCTGAACTAAAAGAAGGGGATATTATCCCTATCGAAATGCCTGAACTGTTTACGTTAGAAGCGCACGATGTCCCTATGTTTAGAGGGAAGTTAGGCGTTTCAGACGAAAAGTTAGCCGTAAAAATTGTTGAACAGATTAATCAAAAACGACGCTAATACGTTGTTAGGGGAATATTATGAGTGATGACTCTCAAGACGAAAATGAAAACACTCCGGAAAATGAACCAGAGATTAATCCGAATGACATCGATATTGATGCCTTAGCAGGAGACGTTGCTGCAGGGGTAGAAGATGCAAGCGGCGACAATAGTGACGAGGCAGTAACGGATGAGTGGGCTGCTGCTATGGCAGAAGATCCTACGGCTGAAGAAGCGGGTAAGGTCGATTCTGATGATGGCTGGGGAGATGCCATGGCGGAAGAAGCGGATTCCGTTCAGCAAGCCAAGCTTGATCCCCTGACAGATGAGGGCAATCCTAGATCTGACGATATATCTCCTGAGCTGGATGTTATTTTAGATATTCCTGTTTCCATCTCAATGGAAGTAGGACGTACTGAAATACCGATTCGAAATTTACTGCAATTAAATCAAGGGTCTGTTGTTGAATTAGATCGTCTAGCAGGTGAGCCGCTGGATGTTTTAGTAAACGGAACTTTGATTGCCCATGGCGAAGTAGTTATGGTAAATGATAAATTTGGTATTCGTTTAACTGATGTAGTGAGTCAAAGTGAAAGAATTCAGCGCTTACGTTAAAAAAATAATAATGAAGAGTTTTACGTTTATCTTTTTATTGATGCCTGCCTGGCTTCAAGCAGCGGATGAAGTAAGCCAAGCCCCTTTGGCAGCAGACCCAATGTCTTCTATTTGGCGTGTTGCTTTTACCCTAGCGGGAATGATTGCTTTCATTTTATTGCTGGCCTATTTTGCCAAACGATTACAAGGTATGAATCGCTCGAGTATAGGTGGCTTTGCTTCACAGGGACAAATGATTAAAACCCTAGCAACGACGTCTATTGGTCTAAAAGAAAAGATATCCCTGATACAGGTGGGTGATCAGCAATTATTAATTGGCATTACACCTCAGTCTATTCAGACGCTATTAGTGCTTGAAAACCCGATTGAACAAGAAGACATTGAGCAGCAAAGCCCCATCTTTCCGGCAATTCTAAAAAAGGCACTGCATAAAGCATGAAGTATATCAGTGCTGTATTTTTACTTTTATTTCCTATGGCTGTTCTGGCTGATATTAATGCTCTGGGTATCCCCGCGGTTACGTTTCAACAAACTGATACCGGTGGCGAATATACAGTAACCATTCAAATCCTCGCGTTAATGACGCTTTTGAGTTTATTGCCTGCGATTATTATGATGATGACGGCCTTTACTCGAATCATTGTCGTGATGGCAATTTTACGTCAGGCGTTGGGTTTACAGCAGACACCTTCTAATCAGGTGGTATTAGGTATGTCTATTTTCTTAACGGCATTTATCATGATGCCTGTTTTTGAAAAAGTTAATGAAGTCGCCATTCAGCCTTATTTGAATGAAACAATTAAGCCACTTGAAGCTTTACAACGCGCTTCAGAGCCGATGAAAGAATTCATGTTGGCACAAACACGAGAAACTGATTTAAATCTTTTTGTAAGAATTTCGGGCAGAAAAGATCTATTGAGCCCTGATGAAACTCCATTACATATTTTAATTCCGGCCTTTGTTACGAGCGAATTAAAAACGGCCTTTCAAATCGGTTTCTTATTATTTATCCCCTTTCTTATTATTGATCTCGTGGTTGCCAGTATTCTGATGGCAATGGGTATGATGATGTTATCGCCGATTATTATCTCTTTGCCTTTTAAAATTATGCTCTTTGTTTTAATCGATGGCTGGGCTTTGGTCATGGGGACCCTTGCTAATAGTTTCGGAACTATTTAGCTGGGCTTTATTAATCATGAATTCATTAACGCATAAGATTATTAAGGAGGCGGTATGGGGGTAGAGCAAATTGGCGATTTATTTTCACAAGCCTTATTTATGATCGTTACCATTGTATTTGTCATGGTTATCCCTAGTCTTGTTGTCGGTTTGGTTGTGGCTACATTTCAAGCAGCTACGCAAATTAATGAGCAAACATTAAGTTTTTTACCGCGTTTAATCATTACGTTATTAAGCCTTATCTTCTTTGGCCCTTGGGCCGTTACAAAAGTGGTTGAATTCACCTTAAGCATTTATACCAATATTCCTTTTTTGGTAGGTTGAGGTAAGGATATGTTGGAATTTACCGCCTTAGAATTAAACGCTTGGGCTAGTCACTATTTTTATCCTTTTGCTCGTATAGCGGGCTGTTTAGGGGTGATGCCATTATTAGGCAGTAAATTAGTGCCGAGGCAGATACGCATTTTATTATCTGTTTTCATTACTCTTATTATTGCCCCTTTATTACCGCCGATGCCGGCCGTTGACCCTATGTCATTAGCGTCTTTTATAATTATATTTGAGCAAATGCTGATTGGTATTGTATTAGGGTTTATGGTCGAAATTGTTAGTCAGATTTTTGTCTTGGCAGGTCAGTTGATTGCAATGCAAACGGGGTTAGGGATCGCTACAACAGTTGACCCGGCCCAAGGGGTTTCGGTTGTAGTGGTCAGTCAGTGGTTTCTATTTTTAACCAGTCTTACTTTTTTAGCCTTAAATGGGCATTTAATCGTGATAGAGGTAGTGGTCGAAAGTTTCCATACCATGCCTGTTGGCGGGGGAGCTTGGACCGCTGATGACTTTGGCAGAATGGTGCGCTGGGGTGGCTGGATGTTTGCCTCAGCTTTGGTAATTGCCTTACCTGCATTAACGTCATTATTAATCGTTAACTTTGCTTTTGGTGTGATGACTCGAGCAGCGCCACAATTGAATATTTTTTCTTTGGGTTTCCCTGTCACCATGATGGTTGGCCTTGTTGTTATTTGGTTGATTATTGGGCAGGTAGGGGCGAGTTATCATGTTTTATTGGAAACCTTATTTGAATTTTTACGCTCATTAATTCGAACGCCCTAGCTATTTTTCGAATGATTTTATCGTGTTATTTTTGGGAGCCTAATTATGGCTGAAGAAGACAGCAGTCAAGAAAAAACAGAGGAACCCACCGAGCGGAAAATCCAGAAATCGAAAGAAGATGGACAAACCGCTCGCTCAAAAGAACTTAATACTACCGCGATATTATTATTCGGGGCTTTAGGATTAGTTGCGTTTGGCTCTTACATGAGTGAAAAGATTTACCACATTGCGCGCTTTAATCTTGATGTAGAGCGGGCTGCACTATTTGATACTAGTTATATGTTTAGCCATATGTCTGAGTCTATGTGGGAAGCTGTGGCCGCATTATTTCCTTGGTTTATTTTAGTGATTATTGCTGCTTTTTTATCGCCTTTAGGGGTGGGTGGTTGGCTTTTCAGTACTAAGGCTTTAGCGCCTAAAATGAATCGTTTAAGTCCTTTGGCAGGCTTTAAACGAATGTTTTCTGCCAATTCTTTAGTTGAGCTTTTTAAAGCTTGGGGAAAAGTATTGGTGGTCGGGACGTGCGCTTTTTTTGTTATAAAATACTATTTTCAAGATGCTATGGATCTGCAGAATGCTCCGGTACGGCCTGCGATCAAACGATCCGCGGAGATTGTATTATGGGCGGCTGTAATTCTTTGTGCGTCAACCTTGATCATTGCCATGATCGATGTGCCTTGGCAGATTTATAGCCACACCAAAAAGCTGCGCATGTCTTTGCAAGAAATTAAAGATGAGTTCAAAGATACCGAAGGTAAGCCTGAGGTGAAGGGCCGTATTCGTCAAATGCAAAGGGAAGCAGCGCAGCGTCGTATGATGGGCGCAGTACCCGATGCCGATGTGGTAATTACGAACCCGACGCATTATGCCGTTGCATTAAAATATACGGGAGGGGCAGGTGCTCCTGTAGTTGTCGCAAAAGGTATCGAAGAGACGGCCTTAAAGATTCGAGAAATTGCTAAAGAAAATAATGTTCCTCAGATGGAAGCGCCACCTCTTGCACGAGCCATTTATACGCATACTCGAATAGATGATGAAATTCCTGAAGGTTTGTTTGTCGCAGTTGCGCAAGTATTAGCCTACATCTTTCAAGTGGATCAGTATGCTAAGGGTCAAGGCCCTAAACCTGATCACCGTCCTAGTATGCCAATACCAGCCGATCTGCGGGTAGATCCGAAAAAAGATTAAGCTTTTATAGAAAATAAATTTTACAAAAAGTGAAATGTGCACCCTTTTTGCAATAAGACTGATTAACGTCAATTTTTTTGCAATAGGGTAGCGATGGCCACGTTAGATAGCGGACAAGTTTTTCGACAGGTTAGAGATAATGGGATAACCCTGATGACGGGCAATCTCGGCATTCCTGTTATGCTGTTGATCTTGCTTGGCATGATGACGTTACCCCTGCCTCCTTTTTTACTCGATACTTTTTTTACCTTCAATATCGCCATTTCAATTGTTGTACTCTTAATCTGTATCTATGCCGTTAAACCATTAGATTTTGGTGTCTTCCCCAGTATTCTATTAGTTGCTACCTTATTGCGATTAGCGTTAAACGTTGCTTCGACTCGTGTGGTTTTACTCGAAGGTCATAAAGGTGGGGATTCTGCGGGTAAAGTAATCGAGGCTTTTGGTGAAGTTTTAATTGGTGGTAATTATGCGGTAGGCCTTGTTGTATTCGCTATTTTAATGATCATTAACTTTGTTGTAGTAACAAAGGGTGCGGGTCGCGTAGCGGAAGTAAGTGCTCGCTTTACCTTGGATGCAATGCCAGGCAAGCAGATGGCAATTGATGCGGATTTAAACGCAGGCTTGATGGATGCAGATCAAGCCAAGGCGAGAAGACAAGAGATTGCGGCAGAAGCTGAATTTTATGGCTCAATGGATGGTGCCAGTAAGTTTGTAAAAGGGGATGCGATTGCCGGTATTTTGATTTTGGTTATTAACGTTGTGGGTGGCTTCGCCATCGGCATGGGCCAGCACGATTTATTATTTGCCGACGCCGTGCAGAAATATACAATCTTAGCGATTGGTGATGGTCTAGTTGCCCAAATTCCGTCGTTATTATTGTCTACTGCTACGGCGATTATGGTAACGCGAAACAGCGATGCAAAGGATGTTGGTGACCAGATTATTGGCCAGGTATTGGCGTCACCTCGAGCACTTGCCATTACTGCGGTCGTTTTGTTTTGCATGGGTATTATTCCTGACATGCCTCATGTTGTTTTCCTCCTAGCGGCTTTCTTATCTGGAGCGGGTGCTTATTATATTCATTGGCGCAATGAGGGTGGAGTTTTTGTTGATGGCAAGCCTGTTTTTGGTAAAAACGCAGAGGCTGCTCAAAGCACTAGCTCATCGAGTAAAGCGGTATCTAATGCTGGCGCTCCACCATTGCCAGGAGAAGCGCTACCTGAGCATGAAGTTAAAGAATTAGGTTGGGATGATGTAGAAGCTGTCGATCGTGTTGGCTTAGAAGTTGGTTACCGTTTGATTCCTTTGGTTGATAAAAACCAAGGTGGGCAGCTATTAGCTCGAATTAAGGGGGTGCGTAAAAAGCTATCACAAGACGTTGGTTTCTTAATGCCATCAGTCCATATTCGTGACAATTTGGACCTAATGCCGAGTCAATATCGTATTACTTTAATGGGTGTCACTTTGGCGGAAGCTGAAATTTATCCAGAGCGCGACATGGCGATTAATCCTGGTCAAGTTTTTGGCAAGCTAGAAGGTATTGAAACCCTAGATCCCGCTTTCGGTTTAGAAGCCCTTTGGATTGAAAGTACGCAAAAAGATAAAGCGCAAACATTAGGTTATACCGTGGTCGACGCCAGTACGGTGGTAGCGACTCATTTGAATCAGTTATTGCATAAGCATGCACATGAGTTGATTGGTCACGAAGATGTTCAGAAGATGCTGGATATCCTTAATGAGTCTTCTCCTAAGCTTGCAGAAGAGCTAGTGCCGAATACTGTTTCTATCAGTCAGCTGTTATCGGTCTTGCAAACCTTGCTGCGTGAGGATGTTCCTGTACGTGATATGAGAACAATTGCCGAGTCTCTGGCGAACATGGCTCCGCGTAGTCAAGAAATTGCCGCTCTAACCGGAGCTGCACGAACAGGACTAGCGCGCTTAATCATCCAGAACATCTTTGGTACCGCGGATGAGCTGAATGTAATGACTTTAGATCCTGCTTTGGAACAGTTGTTGCTTAAGACAGTACAACAGAGTGCACAACAGACGGGTAATATGGATACGTTAGTAATTGAACCAAGTATGGCCGATGCGATTCAGCGTTCTTTGATGAATGCGACGCAAGAGCAAGAAAATGCAGGTCGTGCTGCAGTCTTGGTTGTATCAAGTCAATTACGTCCAGTTCTATCTCGCTTTGTACGCAATACGATTGAACATTTAAGTGTGCTGTCGTATCAAGAAATTCCTGATAATAAAACCATAACGATTGTGGCGACTGTGGGGGCTCAATAAATGAAAGCCAAACGATTCACCGCTAAAAATATGCAGCAAGCCCTGCGTATGGTTTCAGAAGAATTAGGCCCGGATGCCGTCATACTTTCTAATAAGCGCTTGGGTAAAGGTGTTGAAGTTATCGCCGCACTTGATTACCAAGAGATGGCTGATGAACAGCAGCAGCAAGAAATTGATCGTCAATTAACCTTGCAGCAAGAACTTGAACAAGCTAAGCAGGCGACCGGTAAAATCCGACACGAGCAACCTAAGTTTGATCAGTCTGACGTTTCTTCAACCGCAGCCTTAAAAGAGGCGTTGATGGGCATTAAGGAAGGGACCATTGCCCAGTCAGCGGCACTAGATGCCGTTATGCAAAGTGAAGAAGAGTTGCATGAATCGATCAGTCAAAAAACATCTGGGATGAGCAATGATGAAGCGGAACCTTTTTTAAATAAGGTGTCTGACGAATTAAAAGATTTAAAGAATTGGCTTGTTAGCCAGCAAGGTAATGCTTGGAACCCAAATCGTCCTTTAAGCTGGCAGCAGGCGCAGATTTGGCAGCGCTGTCAGGATTTAGGTATTGATCCATCCTGGGCAGATAAGCTGGTTAGTGCTTTACCTGAAGATGATAATATCGAAAAAGGCTGGGCTCATTGCTTAAAGTACATTGCTGAAGACTTACCTTTGGCTGAAAATAATATGCTGCAAACCGGTGGTTGTTTTGCTTTTGTGGGTCCAACGGGTGCGGGTAAATCAACAACGATCGGTAAGCTTGCTGCACAATATGTGATTAACCATGGTAATGAAGATATTGCTCTGATCACGATGGATAACTACCGTATTGCGGCACATGATCAATTAAAAGCGTTTGCTCGCATTATGGAAGTTCCATTAATCGTGCTTGAACCCAATGGCGATTTGTCAGCGATTCTTGATCAATTGTCGGATAAGAAATTTATTTTGATCGATACGGCAGGTTTAGCCATACAGGATTCACATTTTTCTGTGCAATTGTCTATGCTTAAAGGGGCAGGAAATAGAGTGAGTACTTTATTGGCACTGCCTCTAACGAGTCAAGCTCGTTGCTTACAAGAAAATTATGAACATTTTAAACCTGTGGGTATTGATGGCTGTATATTTACCAAGTTGGATGAGTGTTTTAGTTTGGGTCAAGCTATGAGCATAGCTTCAGTGACTCGACTCCCCATTCACATGGTAACGGATGGCCCTCATATTCCAGAGGATATTCATTTTCCCAATGCAGAGAAAATGGTGCATTTAGCTGAGCAAATGGCACGAATGGCTCAAACCCGTTGGCAAACATCAGAAGTGAGTTCGGCAATGAATACTAATTTTATGCAACACGGAGTGTAAGCATGGCTCAACACCCAGTACAAGTAATTGCAGTCGCTGGTGGTAAAGGCGGTGTGGGCAAAAGTAATGTAACGGTAAATCTTGCGTGTTCATTATCAGAGCTAGGGCGACGAGTCGTCGTACTTGATGCCGATTTAGGTCTGGCTAATATTGATGTATTACTCGGTATTACGGCCAATAAAACGATTGAAAATGTATTGCGGGGCGAATGCACGCTGCGTGATGTTATGGTTGATGGGCCAGGCAAGGTAAAAATTGTTCCTGCGACATCGGGCGCTCAGCATCTAGCGATGTTGACCACTCAAGAGCACGCAGGTTTGATTCAAGCCTTTAGTGATATTGGTGATGATCTTGATATATTACTGATTGATACTGCCGCTGGAATCTCAGATGCGGTGATGAGCTTTGTTCGCGCGTCACAGGAAGTTCTCATGGTTGTTACCGATGAGCCAACGTCAATCACAGATGCTTATGCGCAGATAAAATTATTAAATCGTGATTATGGTGTTTTCCGTTTTCGTGTTATTGCTAATATGGTTCGCTCTCCGCAAGAGGGTCATGCTTTATTTGCCAAGTTGATTAAGGTAACGGATAGATTCTTAGATGTTGCGATGCAGTATGTCGGTTCAGTCCCTCAGGATGATGCCGTACGCAGAGCCGTACAACGTCAAAAGGCGGTTGTAGAAGCATACCCTAGATCGAAAGCAGCGACGGCTTTTCGAGGGTTAGCCAAAAAAGTGGATGCTTGGCCGTTGGCGTCAACACCACGAGGTCATCTTGAATTCTTTGTTGAAAATCTGGTCCAAGCAGGAGCCCATGGGTAGTCCCTGTCATGAATGGATGTGCTATGTACGATGAAGTCAGTAGCCCAAATTTTGATGAGTTAGTTCGTGAACACGCTTTATTAGTGAAACGAATTGCTCATCATTTAAGAGGCCGATTACCGGATAGTGTTCAGCTGGATGATCTTATTCAAGCAGGCATGATTGGGCTAATTGAAGCTGCGCGAAAATATGATGGTGCTAAAGGCGCAAGCTTTGAAACTTATGCGGGTATTCGTATTCGCGGATCTATGCTGGATGAAATTCGTCGTGGAGATTGGGCACCACGCTCTGTGCATAGAAATTCACGACGCATTAGTGAAGCCATTAAAGAAATCGAACTGGCTAAAGGTCGAGATGCTGAAGACCATGAAGTCGCAGATCATTTAGGTATGGATGTGGATGAATATCATACGCACTTGAAAGATACAGCGGGCTGTCGATTATTTAGTTTCGAAGATGTTATGGAAAAAGGAGAGCAAGGCCAGGAGCAGCTAGTTGGAGCAAGCCCTAGTCCGTTTCCTGGGATTGAGCGTGATGCTTTTCAATCATCTTTGGCCGACGCGATCAAGGCCTTACCTGAGCGTGAGCAACTAGTATTAGCTTTGTATTATGATGAAGAGTTAAACCTTAAAGAGATTGGTGCCGTGCTTGGCATTAGTGAATCTCGAGTGAGTCAAATTCATAGCCAAGCGGCTTTAAGGTTACGCTCACGTTTAACAGAGTGGTCTTAAACACTGCTTTTGTTTTATATCATTCTACCTTTGTGTCACTAAAGATCCTTCTTGGGCATTATTGTTTGATAAACAGTTAGTCAGTCTATTTGGTTTTGTCTAAGTTTTATAACTCTTTGTAATTTCTATTGATTATCTTTCTGGCTAATGCCATATCAGCGACTACACTTCTAATTATGAGTTATTGGAATTTATGTGAAGCTGGCATTCGGAGGTCGCTTTGGACAAGAATATGAAAATTCTCGTTGTGGATGATTTTTCTACTATGAGACGAATCGTTAAAAACCTGTTGCGTGATTTGGGATTTACCAATACACAAGAAGCAGACGATGGATTAACTGCATTGCCCATGTTGCAAAGTGGTGATTTCGATTTCTTAGTTACTGACTGGAATATGCCAGGAATGACGGGGTTAGATTTATTAAAGCATGTACGTGCTGATGATAAATTAAAAACTCTGCCAGTTCTGATGGTAACTGCTGAAGCAAAGCGCGACCAAATTGTCGCAGCGGCTCAAGCAGGTGTAAATGGTTATGTCGTTAAACCATTTACTGCTGCAGTCTTAAAAGAGAAAATCGATAAGATTTTCGAACGCGTCGACGGTTAACAACAAGGAATTGGCATGACTGAGCTGCAAATAGATTCTCAATCGCCAACCTTTCAGCAAGAAATGAAAGATCTTGCTGAAGACTTGTTGAATAAGATCGAAGGTGGAGATCTTGGGAAGGTCGTTGGCGTTGTTAACAGTATTAATGAAGTACGAGATAGAACACTGTATGACGAGATCGGTAAGTTAACTCGCGGGCTGCATAATGCGATTAAAGATATTAAATCCGGTGATGAATTAAGTGAAGAATCTGGTATGGGTCAGGCTTCCGATAAGCTAGCTTATGTTATCGAGATGACAGACAAAGCAGCAAATCGCACGATGGATTTAGCAGAAGAAGGGATGCCCCTAAATTCTGAAAATCTAGAAGGTGCAATTGAGTTACAGGAACAATGGCAAAAGTTTTTACGTAAAGAACTGAAACCAAATGAGTTTCGTGAATTATCAAAAAAAATAGACTCTTATTTTTCTCAAACTCAAATTAATTCGAAAAAGATTTCTTCAAAGTTATCAGATATTTTGATGGCTCAGGACTTTCAAGACTTAACGGGACAAGTAATTCAGCGGGTAACAAAGTTAGTCGCTGAAGTAGAAGAGCGTTTAGTAGATTTGATTGCTATGGCAGGTGAGGTTGATCGTATTACGGGTATGTCCCAAGGTGAGCCTGATCAAAATGAAACCCCACAAGAAGAGGGTAAGAAGATCATTGCAGAAGGGCCTCAAATTGATACCAGTTTAGACGGTGTTGTTGAAGGTCAAGATGACGTTGATGATTTATTATCCAGTCTTGGTTTTTAAGGAGCTAATGGATGAGTTTCGAAGCAGATGATGAAATCCTCCAAGACTTTTTAGTCGAGGCTGGAGAAATCCTAGAATTGCTGTCAGAGCAACTAGTAGATCTTGAACAGCGCCCGGATGATTATGATTTACTGAATGCTATTTTTCGAGGCTTCCATACCGTAAAAGGTGGTGCAGGTTTTTTACAGTTAAATGCATTAGTTGATTGCTGTCATGAAGCGGAAAATGTTTTTGATATATTACGTAATGGTCAGCGGAAAGTAACATCCGATTTAATGGATGTCATTTTACAAGCGCTAGATACTGTTAATGAAATGTTCACTGCTGTACGTTCAGGACAAGAGCCTGAGCCTGCGACACCAGAATTATTAAAAACCTTACACGAACTCGCTCAGCCTGAGAGTGAAGATGCGCCTGCTGAGGAAGCCTCTGTAGAAGAAACCGTTGTAGAAGAGATAGTTCCTGAGCCAGCTATTGATACTGAACCAGTAGCCAAATCCAGTGAGTCAGAAGACATAACTGATGATGAATTTGAACAATTATTAGATGCGCTGGATGGAGAAGCTGATAAAGCAGGTACGACCGCTGCGAAAGCACCAGATGGTGATGGTTTAGGGTTAGGCGATGATGATATTTTCTTTGATGTTAGTGATGAGCCTGCAGCAGAAACGAGTAATGATGAAATTACAGAGGATGAATTTGAAGCATTATTAGATCAAATTCATGGGCCCGGAAAAACAAATACGACAACTGATAATTCTGCTGAAAGTAATGATAATTCAGAAAGTTCAGCAGCGGCCGAGCCTGCGAAATCGGGTGGTGATGATTTAATCACAGATTCAGAATTTGAAGACCTGTTAGATCGCTTACATGGCAAAGGACAAAACCCTACTGCAGGTGATGACGCTTCAAAAGCACAGGAAGTTAAGGTCGAGCCCATCAAGGCTGAGCCTGAAAAGGTAGCTGCTAAACCTGAAACTAAGAAGCCTGCAGCGGCAAAACCGAGTGAATCAAAAGCTGCAGCAAAACCCCCTGCGAAACCACCGGCTAAAGCAGGGGAAGCAGCAGCTCCCGCTGCTGAAACAACCGTTCGTGTCGATACTAAGCGTTTAGACGATATTATGAACATGGTTGGTGAGTTAGTGCTAGTACGAAATCGATTGGTACGCTTAGGCCTTAAAAGTAATGATGAGGCAATGTCAAAAGCCGTTTCTAATCTTGATGTTGTGACTGCAGATTTACAGTCGTCAGTAATGAAAACTCGGATGCAGCCCATCAAAAAAGTATTTGGCAGATTCCCACGAGTTGTTCGTGACTTAGCCAGAGCCTTAAAGAAAGAAATTAATTTAGAGCTGCAAGGTGAAGATACTGATTTGGATAAGAATTTGGTTGAAGCTTTAGCCGATCCTCTCGTTCACTTGGTGCGTAATGCAGTTGATCATGGTGTGGAAATGCCTGACGATCGTGAGGCTGCGGGTAAGTCCAGAGTTGGGGTTGTTATCTTAGCAGCTGAGCAAGAGGGCGATCATATTTTACTTTCCATCGAAGATGATGGCGGCGGTATGGATGCCGATGTTTTACGCGGTAAGGCCGTTGAAAAAGGCATGATGGATCAAGATGCTGCTGATCGCTTAACCGATAATGAGTGTTATAACTTGATTTTTGCTCCTGGATTTTCTACCAAAGAAGAGATTTCAGAAGTATCAGGCCGTGGCGTAGGAATGGATGTGGTGAAAACCAAAATCACCCAGCTAAACGGAACCCTAAACATTGATTCGCACCTTGGCAAAGGTACGCGAATAGAAATTAAAGTGCCATTAACATTGGCTATTATGCCGACATTAATGGTTATGCTAAAAGATCAGGCTTTTGCATTCCCTCTTGTTAGCGTAAATGAAATTTTTCATCTGAATCTATCACAAACAAATGTGGTCGATGGTCAGGAAGTAATTGTGGTACGTGATAAACCGATTCCATTATTTCACCTTAAACGCTGGTTAGTTAAAGGTGGAGGCAGTGGTGAGGCAGATGAAAGTGCACATGTTCTCGTTGTCTCAATTGGAAATCAGAGAGCGGGCTTTGTAGTCGATCAATTGATTGGGCAAGAAGAGGTTGTTATTAAACCTTTGGGGGCAATGTTACACGGTACAGCAGGGATGGCGGGAGCGACTATTACAGGGGATGGCCGTATTGCTTTGATCTTGGATGTTCCTAGCATGTTGCAACATTATGCAGGACGGCAATTAACTGCCGCTTAAAGGATGATTTTATATCATGGCTCTACCCATGAAATTAAAGGTACTGGTGGTTGATGATTCTGGTTTTTTTCAACGCCGTGTATCTGAGATAATTAATGCGGACCCTCGTTTAGAGGTAATTGCAACGGCCAGTAATGGTCAAGAAGGGGTTGAAAAAGCACTGGCATTAAAGCCTGATGTTATTACCATGGATTATGAAATGCCGGTGATGGATGGTGTTACGGCAGTTCGTAATATAATGAGTCAATGTCCGACTCCGGTATTAATGTTTTCTTCTCTTACTTATGAAGGAGCACGCATCACCTTTGATGCTTTAGAAGCCGGAGCAGTTGACTTTCTCTCGAAACAGTTTGATGCGATCGCGGCATCTGAAGCGAAGCTGCATAAAATATTAACGGATAGAATTTGTGATGTTGCGGCGGCGGGTAAAAAGAAAGCCCCTGTTTTAAGCGCCGCGCCTGTCGTTAGGAAAACACCTACCATAAATGCTTCTGATCTTTTAAATAAACGAACTGTGATAGCAGAACCTCCACAATCAGTAGCGGCGATCAAGACGAATACCAAATCCGTTCATCATGTAGAAGTTGTCATGATAGGAACGTCAACCGGTGGGCCAGCAGCTCTACAAACAATTTTTAAGCAAATTCCTGCCAACTTTTCAAAACCCATTGTCATTGTTCAGCATATGCCAGGTTCTTTCACTAAAGCTTTTGCCGAGCGCTTAAATAAAATATCTGCTTTAACCGTTAGTGAGGCGCAGAACGGAGATCGATTAAAACCAGGTCATGTCTATGTCGCACCAGGTGGAATGCAGTTAATGATTGATCGTCGCAATGGCGGCAGTATACATATACATGAAAGTGATGAACGTATCAGTTATCGTCCAAGCGTAGATATCGCATTGGCGTCGGCAGCAAAACATTATGGCCGAAATGCATTAGCCATTATCCTGACGGGGATGGGCTCAGATGGAAAAGAAGGTGCGCTTTTATTAAAACAAGTGGGTGGTACGATCTGGGCTCAGGACGAAGCCAGTTGTGTTATCTATGGAATGCCTATGGCGGTGGTTAAAGCGGGGTTAGTGGAAAGCATTTTGCCATTAGATGATATCGGCCCTAAAATTTATGAAGAGGCAAGCTAATGGATCGCTTGGTTTTATTGGTTTTATTTGGTGCTATTGCCAGTGTGGTTTTTGGCCATGTTTTAGAAGGTGGATCTCTGTTGGCGCTATGGAACGCACCTGCTTTACTCATCGTTTTTGTTGGTTCTTTATTAGCGTTAGCCGTACAGACACCCACCTATTTGGCGATGCGGTCGATTAAATTATTATCTTGGCTCGTTGCCCCTCCACAATACTCTCTTGATCCGCTTTTAACGAAGCTAACGACTTGCGGTAATGCTTATCGAAAAGATGGAGTGCTAGGACTGGATCGAATTGCTCAGGCTGAAAGTGACCCGGTGATGAAACGAGCATTGGTCATGCTAGCAGATGGGCAATCGCCTAGTTCAATCGAAAAAAGTATTCGTTTAGAAATTGAAACTCATGAAGAAAAAGATCTTTCTGCTGCAGGCGTTTTTGATAACTTAGGAGGATATTTACCAACTTTGGGTATTGTTGGTGCGGTGCTTGGATTAATGCAAGTGTTATCAAATCTTGATCAACCAGAAGAGTTGGGACGTGGCATTGCAACAGCATTTGTAGCCACTTTTTATGGTGTTGCAGGGGCGAACTTAATTGCTATTCCAATCGCTGGTCGCTTACGAGGATTTGTCCAGCAGCGCAGTCGTTATCACAAGGCAATGATTGTTGGCGTGATGGCCATTCGCGAAGGTATTAATCCCCAGTTGATTCGTTATCGACTTGAAGGGATGGATTTATGAATAATCCAAGTGGACCAGATAGCCATCGCTGGTTAATCTCTTATGCCGATTATATGACCCTGCTGTGTGCTTTTTTTATCATGCTGTACAGCGTGCAGCTTTTAGATAAAGAACAATATCAGGCGGTACAAGATACCCTAGATGGGTTATTCACTACACAAGCGCAGCAGCTTTTGCCTCAACCTGAAGTATCTACCACGATTCTTGATCATAACAATGGTGTGATGCCGTTATATCAAACAGTGAAACAGCAGTTACAAGTCTTTATTGATAGTAATGAACTCAATTTAGAGCAGGAAGGAGAGTGGATAAAAATTCGATTAAAAACGGATACTCTTTTTCCCGCAGGTGGCTGGGAAATTAATGATGAAATGATGGATATGATAGAGCAACTAGCGCTGGTAGTTAGGCCAATACCCAATGAAATTAATATAGAAGGCCATACCGATGACGTGCCGATTAGTACTACTAATATAGTCAGTAATTGGGATCTATCGGCATTAAGGGCGGTGGCTGTTGTTCGTGCTTTTGAGTTGGCCGGTGTTGCGCCTCAAAGAATGGCAGCTATGGGGTATTCTTATCATAAACCATTATTCGAAAATGACAGTGATGAGCATCGAATTGCAAATCGACGTGTTGAAATTTTAATTAAACAAGGAAGTGTAAATCAGCCTTGGGCAAGAGAAGAGATATTGGAATGAGCATAGAAATTGCAGTGAAATATAATTCTTTGTCTCTTTGTCAAAATAAGGGTGGCATTACGTGCGAATTTGGTCGATAGCAAATCAGAAAGGTGGTGTTGGAAAAACGACATCAGTGGTTTCTCTTGGAGGTCTACTGGCAGAGCGTGGCGCTCGGGTATTATTGATAGACCTTGATCCTCATGGGTCTTTGACCAGTTATTTTCGTTATGATCCCGACAGTCTAGAAACGAGTCTATATGATTTGTTTTTTAATCAACGTTGTAAAGATTTTGATTATATTCATAAAGTCATTCTTCCAACAAGTCGTAAGGGGGTTGATTTATTGCCGGCGACGACGGCACTTGCCACCCTAGAGCGGCAAGTTAGTGGCCAAGATGGAATGGGGTTGGTTTTGGCTAAAACGTTGGCTCAGCTTTGGGATGATTATGATTATGCCTTAATTGATACCCCTCCTATTCTTGGTGTTCTATTAGTTAACGCGTTGGCAGCGTGTCAGCGTCTCGTGATACCGACGCAAACTGAGCATCTTGCGCTTAAAGGTTTAGAGCGAATGGTGCATACGTTAAAAATGGTTATGTCATCGCAGAATCGTCAGTTGCCCTATACCATTGTGCCAACATTATTCGATCGAAGAACGCATGCGTCATTAACTACACTGAAAGAGATGCGCCAACTTTATCCGGAGCATTTATGGCAAGAAGCAATTCCTATTGATACCAAATTTCGTGATGCCAGTCATGAGGGTTTATTTCCTAATGAGATGGATAGTTTGTCGCGTGGTGTTCGTGCTTACCGACATTTATTAATGGAGTTGGATAGTGCTGAGGAGGTGAGGCATGAGTCCAGATCAGCCAAATAATCAAACAAGAATTGCCGGTTATTTAGATATGCTGCTGGTTGATCATTCGGTTTGGGATGAAAAACTTTCTTTAGCGATCAATCCGCCTGTCCGTCCGCTGGATACCGTTGCCTCTGGACATTATTTGTTAACGACTGAAACGTTTGGGTCGGGTCATAGGATTGTGAAATACACGCATTTATTAAATAGCCTGAGTTTGTTAAATCAGCTGCCTTCCTCCAGACTTAAATCAGAAGTATTGCATCGCTGTTCGCCACTTGCAGAGGCAATGCTTTGTGACTAAACAGCGCAATTCTTCTCCATCATTAGCTAATGAAAGTGTGATTAAAGAAAGCGTACCAAAAGACAATTTTGTTTCGGGAGTTTTGCGAAACTATCTGGATCAATTACTAGTGACGGCGACTCAGCCCGCACAAAAAGTTGAAAAAGTAATTACAATCCCAGATGAACCTGAGCCTGTTGCTACTCCAAGTACCGATAACGATCACAGCGTTGTGATTGAGCGAGTCATTTCCCCTGAAGTCTCTTCAGAAGCGCCAATAAGGGTCGAGCAGGCAGTTCCAGAAGTCGAGCTGATCACATCTGTGGCAATAGAAGCACAGCCTCAAGTCAGTCAATCTCTGACCGACCAAGAGTCTTGGTCTAGCCAGGGTGTTGAGTGTTTGGTATTTAACGTCTGTGGATTGAAGCTCGCAGTGCCCTTGTTATTTTTAGGTGGAGTGCACGAAATTGTTGCTAGCGATGTAAAGCCATTAATGGGCCAGCCTTCTTGGTATTTAGGCATGGTGCATACTGATGAGCATAATCTTCAGGCTATCGATACTGCGAAATTTATTATGCCTGAGCGCGGTCAGGATTTATCTGCGCAAGGCTTTAAATACTTAATTCAGTTGGAAAAAACGCCTTGGGCCATCGCTTGTCAATCGATTGACGATACAGTCCGACTGGAAGCATCGGAAATAAAATGGCGTGGCGAGCGCGGTAAACGTACCTGGCTTGCGGGCACAGTGATTGAAAAAATGTGTGCTTTGATCGACGTCGCAGGTCTATTGCAAAGCGTAGAGCTGGAATGCAGGACGGGATGAATTTTTTTTAAGTTTAAGCTGGTACAGTTTGTGCTCTCTACTATAGTTAAGAGAGGTGCAACACGTTTTTTGACGCAAGCCAATAAATTAAGACCTTTCTAGTGAGGAAGTATTATGTCAGCCAATGCTGCGAAAAGTACAGAAGATCCAATTCTACAGTGGGTGACCTTTCGTTTAGAAAATGAGTCCTACGGTATTAATGTGATGCAAGTACAAGAGGTTTTACGCTATACCGAGATAGCACCAGTTCCAGGTGCACCTCCGTATGTTCTGGGTATCATTAACTTGCGGGGTAATGTTGTTACTGTTATCGATACACGCTCAAGATTTGCGTTACCGAATGCCGAAACAACAGACCAAACACGGATTGTGATCATTGAAGCGGAAAGCCAAGTCGTAGGCATTTTGGTGGATGCGGTGGCTGAGGTTGTTTATTTACGTCAGTCTGAAATTGAAACCACTCCAAATGTCGGCAATGATGAAAGTGCTAAATTTATCCAAGGGGTTTGTCATAAAAATGATGAGCTACTAATCTTGGTAGATTTAGAGAAGTTAATGTCAGATGAGGAGTGGATGGACATTTCTGGTGTATAGCCAGAAATAGGAGCTTTAAGCATGTTGTATTTGTCATCTTTATCGATGGTTCATTGGCTATTGATTAGTAATGGAATTTTATTATTAGCCACGGTTACAGGTTTTGTTTTAGTGAAGCGTAAATATGAGGGCGACTTGCAAAACTGGCAACAACAAACTCACAAGTTAAGGCATGACTTTGAAGCCATGAGCAAAAGCACTTTTGGTATGGGTCGTTGCGTAAAAAAATTAGAACAGCGTCTTATTGAAACCGAAAGGAAGCCTGCATTAGCGACTTCAGATGAGGCTCTTTATCAGCAAGCTCAACGCTTGGTAGGTATGGGCGCATCAGCTGACGATCTGGTTTCTAGCTGTGGTGTTGCTCGAGCAGAAGCTGAATTATTAGTCTCGATGAATAAGCAAGTAGCCCATTAATCTGGGCTTTGTATCGAAATAAACGCTATATGCTTTTTTAATTGATACAGCTTCTCTTTATGACAAAACAATCCGAGTTGAACTCTAGAATCTTCCTATACTTATTTTAGATAGGAATGAATAAGGAGTACAACATGAAGGGGCTGATTACAGCATTTTCATTTGCAATGATGACCAGTTTAGCAATATCGGCTGCGGACTCTGTTACCACTCAATTCGACCCGTCACGTATATTGGCGAGTCAGATATACAGCGCTGCTTTTAATGATGTGTCTCCTGGTTTTGATGACTTATACATTATTAAAACTCAAGATAAGGGACGCGAAATTGTCATTTATTGCAATGTTAACTATTGCTATAAAAACCGTAATAGCATCATGACTAGCTAACAGCTGGGCTCGACCTTTCCATGATCGTCTAATGATATACAGAGGCTTTGATGAGAGGTCTCAAGTATTAATCTACCGTTCGTAGAAATCTGATTATCCATACCACCTAATAAAACAACGTCTTGCCATTCTGGCTGCTTATGGCCAGCAGCTTTGGCCCATATTCGATGTGTTTGCATTGATGATACAGCAACTTGTTGACTGTAATGTAATACAGTATTCTCTGACGTTACTATCCAGTCATCCAGATAACTGAAAGCTGCAGCGGCTGTGATACTGCTTAATGTTAGCGTTAGAACTCCCTCTAAAAGAGTAAATCCCGCCATTTGCTGAAACATCAGTATTCCCCGAACGATTGTTATTGTTATATTTTGTAACTATAACGGGAATTGTTTATTGTTCAAGACATTGATTGCAAAGGCCCGTATATTCAATAACGACACATATTGGCCTATTGGTAGGCATAATGTAATGACATCCACATTGGAAACTTGTGCCTTGATGTTGAATGTTCTGATATGAGAGTACAAAGTTGAAAACAGTATCGCTTATTTGGGTTCGTGGTGTATTACAGGCTGCAAATCTGCAAGGCTTAGATGAATCTGACATCTTGATGCATGCGGGGTTGGCGCCAGATTGTTTGCAAACAAGTAGCAGTCGTATCAGTCTTAGCGATACGCTTGCTTTATGGCGCTCAGTAGAAGAGCTGAGTGCTGATCCGTTGTTTGGTTTTCATATGGGGCAGTCTTTAAAACCGGCACACTTTCAATTATTGGCGTTTACTATGCTCAGTAGCTCAACTTTAGGGGGAGCTATTGAAAAGATTTTAAAATACCAGCGCTTGATTAGTGACGGTGGATCTTTCTCTGTTATTCCTCAAAATGAGCAAACGGCTTTGGTGTATACCCCAGCCGCAAGCAATTTTAGTTATCACCAAATAGATGCTGTATTAGTTGCAACTCTAAGTTTTGCACGCTGGCTTTTAGGCCGAGAGATTAAGCCGTTAGCGTTGGCACTCTCTCATAATGAAGATAAAGGTTTAGAGGAATACCAAGCTTTCTATGGTTGTGATATTCAATTCGGTCAAGATCAAAACAGTATTCTATTTAGCTCGGACTTATTGCAAGAAGCGTTACCTGGATTTGATCAAGGCCTCGCTACCATGCATGAGCAGATGGCTGATAATCAATTACAGCGGTTAACCGAGCCCGATATTATCGCAAAAGTACAAGAGCGCTTATTAATGGGGCTAGAGAGTATTTCTCGTGATGAAGTTGCTGCTCAACTTGCGATGAGCGGACGTAGCTTACAACGTAAACTACAAGAGCAAGGAAGCAGCTTTCAGAAGCTACATGATGAACATCGCCATCAGAGATCTCTTCAGCT